>JACDJC010003065.1_pt1 | contig 12452 bp, 14 predicted proteins | sample 7454191 | NCBI WGS metagenome assembly JACDJC01 (sample SAMN14253291, study PRJNA609438) | sludge metagenome | isolation source: sludge after 25d culture with pyrite and EDTA | collected 2018-12-20 | reverse complement strand
TGATTAGTTGGTTCATAGGCATCAATCAATTCCCACAAGAGAGATGTTCTCTTATTGGTATAATTAATACTATCATTAAAGTGATCTCTAGCCTGATCTCCATCTCTGGCAATGAATCCAGAGATAATACTATAGGCTTCTCCTCTACTTGAACCACCTGCTTTAGATTCTTTCTGCATCAGGAAGATTCTTTGATCTCCTTCTGGAATCTGTGCACTGTCAAGATCAAGACTTACATTGGAACCCCCAACAACCATACTAACCTGATTGAAATCTATTTCAGAACTCTTATGTTCACGATTATATTTATTAATCGCTGTTTTTAGTTCTGCTGATGTAGTAATAATTGCATCTTGAAGTTTGATAAGTTTTGCTCCCATATTGGAGACAATAATTAATGTTCGCATAAAATAATAAAATTTAGTTAACTAGTTAAATAAAATTACACCCAGTTAATCTGGGCTTTATTACATCCTTTGAGTATTTCATTGGCTTTACCAAAATGTTTGCAGCCAATGAATTCTTTACCGTGTCTTTGTGCAGCAGGATGAGACCACACAAGTACATGATTATTCTTATATTTTTCTACTACAGGTTGTAGATTCTTAGCATCTTCTCCCCACAATAACCAAACTATATCTGATTGCTTTTTAGCAATAGTGTGTACAATTAAGCTAGTAAATCCTTCCCAAAATGATAAATGCTTACTACCTACTGTCATAGTCTGACAGGTAAGTGATCTATTAAGTAAGAACACTCCTTGTTTTATCCAGTGAGATAATGTAGTATCAAAATCTGTAGTAATACCGAGAGTTATATCATGAGCATAATTAATAGCTATCTCATCTATTATTACTGATAGAGAATAAGGTATAGCCGCTCTGTAAGGTACTGCAAATGCATACCCAATAGCATGTCTTGATACTGGATAAGGCTCTTGTCCTATTATAACTACTCTTATATCATCCAGATTCATAGATAATACATTAAATATATCTTTTGGCTCTGGATTAATTAGTTGCGGCATTATAAGATTATCCTCTATATTCTTCATTGCTGTACTATTGAGGGCAAATTCAATATGAGGAATCCATGATTCATGTATTTGTTCTCTTGGTATCTTCACTTTTCTTTCGTTTAATAGGATTTCCCCAATCATCCTCTGTAGCAGTTCCAGTATATTCTGTAACTCTATATGTTATTACAGCTCCTACTATTACACCATGACTACAACATCTGGTAACTGCTAATACAGGTTTCTGATAAATAGCAACGTTACTGAATACTATCGGATCAATTTCTAATTCTTTATTACAATAAGGACAATTCATAAAAATGACTTTAATTGTTGTTTTAATGCGTCTTCACCAAATGCTAATATGTAATCAGCATTATCTTTGATATTCTCAAGATGTTCAGGTAGCCATACTGCTCTAAACTTGTTAGTATTAGTAAGGTGATTACAGTGATCTGCCAGATAGAGTGATCTATCTATTCCAGTATCATCATTGTCGAAATAAATAAGTATATTGTTAAATCTTTTAACCAGGCTGTAAACAATATTATCTGGTATAAGAAATCTTTCTCCTTGTATCCATACTGCATTATATCCGGCATTTATCTGTATCCTGCAATCTTTATAAGATTTACAAATAAATAAGTAGTCTCCGGATTTAGGAAGCCTATCCAGAAATCCTATATCATATTCATCACAATTACTTGTCCATTTTCCTATTGTCTTGTCAGGACAATAAATCTTAACATTACCAGATGGTTGAGTTAACGCATAACTATGACTATTTGGATACACCTGAAACATTCTACCTTGCTTATCATTAAACCTAAACATTTTAACTGAATAAGTAAAGTCTTCTCTTAATTGATCTGATGTAATACTAAGAGGACTCCAGTAAGCTTTATCTCTTTCAAGAAATATAGATTTACCATTTTTATCCAGGTAAGGTATAAAATGAATATGGCATCTTTCTGTACCTATATTGTCTTCTTCAATTCGGGTTTGTGGTATAAGTGGTCTGTCCTTATTAAATATGAACTCATCCCATATAAGATAACATGCTTTATTAAACCCTACTCCATACTTATACATAGTAGCCTGAAAGATATTCCAGTTATGAAATCTGCTATCTGCATAATCCTTTAGAGTTATCCATTTAATACCTTTAGATAATTTACATCCAGGATTATTATCTACTCTAAATGGATTCTTAAAGAATTCCCCTTCATCTACCTGAAATCCAAGTAGCCACCACCAAACCTGTAACTGATCCACATATTTGATTATATCATTCTTGTCTATATAAGTATGTAGCATAGATTTAATAAAAAAAAGAGAAGATAGGTATTTCTACCTATCTTCTACCATCGGTTTAATGAAAGTATAAATGAGTTCTTAAGCAGCAGGTGTACTCCAATCTGTAGTAGCAAGCACTTCACTGGCTTTAGCTACATTAGCAGCTGTAGGAGCAGTAGTAGTAGCGAGGGTAGATGCAGCAGCTTTAAACTTAGTTTGAAATAGTAGGGATTCCACAATTTCCCTGGTTGCATCATCAGTTAGTTTTACAAACCTACCGGAAATCCTGGTAGACTTAGGAAGATTAAGATGAATATCTCCAACCTCTCTACCTAATAGTAAATCATGACTAAGACTAGATACATTATCTGGTACATAACTTCTTAGTTTAGTAACAAATTCTTCAAACCTTTCCACAAATTCTTCATTAGTTGCTATTGCAGGTAAATCAAATGTCTTATCTGCACCATAATAAGTACCAATGTACATCATTAAGGTCTCATATACCTTTTGACATGATTCTGCAAATTGAGCTTCAAGTTTCATCGGGTCTTCACTAGGATCAACTTTCTTACTTGGTCTGAAGATTTGTTGATTTACAGTCAAAGGTCCTCCGAAACTAAATTTTACTGCCTCAAAAGGTCTCCCATCTTTACCAGTATCTTTGATATACTCAAAGAGTTTTACGGCTTGAAAACCTGAATTTATTCCAGGTTCTGCTGATACTACAGGTTTATCTACCTGCTTTGTTTTTCCACCGAATAATGGATTCATAAATTAACGTTAATTAAAACACTTAACATTTATATAAATAATTGTACAATTAAAACAAGTTTTCACTCTCTACAGGATCAGCTCTGGATTCTATCTCATTAATCATCTGTTCTGTGTCTGACATAAAAGTATTCATATCAGTATCATCTTCTCTAACTATTAGTACCTCTTCCTGTTGAGATGGTCTATATAGTTCATTAACTGTTCCAACAATAGGTATTAGTGCAAAGAATGTAGAAACTTCATTAGATTGTAATAACTCGAATTCTACAGCATTCTCTCCTGTGTATCTGAAACGTTTACAAAGATACTTATGTAGAGGTCTGGATGATATTTCACCTTTTTGAGTAATCTTAAATCTTTGATCCTCTGGTTTATTGCTTGCATCAAGTATGTATACCCCTCCTTCCTTAGTAGCTATTGCTATATAAGTAGGATTAGCAAGTACTTGTAAAGCCCTTTTATTTAGATTAAACTTATAGGTTCTACTCCCCTCAGATGGTAATGGTTGCATTGTAAATACTGGTGTATTAGGATACTTTTCTACTTTTACAGTCCTTGACTGTTTTGGGATACCAATTATAAATTCACTCATTTTTATTAATTTTTAACTTGATATTTAACTCCATCATACACTAACCATTGTAGCGTATTAATATTTACTGGTCTTTCTTCATTTATATCCATATCTTTACATAGATATTTACCATCATGGCTTGTAAATTGTACCTTATATCCTCTAAGGACTCGTTCTCTATCTGTTTTTACAATAGGATCGTTTTGAGCCTGTTCCAGGATATTATCTACTGTAGCAAGAAGTTCTGATTTACTAAGGCCAGTTTTAATAGAACCTAATAAATTATCTCTTTGCTGTCTTTTTCTCTCATTTAACTCCTTTACTGTTTCTTTACTCTGAGCCATGTACATGCAGGTAAATACATGTTGTCCTTTAATCTCATCAAAGACTGTTCTAATACCTTTTTGTTTCAGACTACCAACTTCAGGAGCATTACTTTTGCTGTAGACCCCATTCTTAATAGCATCTTCAACTTGTTTAGCAGTCCAGTAAGTATCTACCAGACCTACTGTAACTACATTATGATACTGCTCTGCTGACTGCATAAGGTCACATAAATATCTATCATCTACTTCAATGGTATTACCAGAACCATGATGATATAATTTATTAAGACCAGTAGCAGGATTAACTCCCTTATAAGTATAGTGAGATAGTTCGCTAAAAATATGATTTACCAGAACTTCTGTACGATTAATTTTTTGGTTTGTTTTTAAATTCTTAATCATTATTAATTGTTTTAGTGTAATAACCAGTTGTTACATCTTCTCCTGCTACAACTCTCTTAGCATAATTCGTATTCATACTGACAGTATTTACAAAACTGTCGGTAATAGACTCTGGTGTATTATCATGAACAAAAGTATTGCTTTCATCAAGATTATACAGCATTTGCATCTTTTTTACATCAAATTTAGTACCTACAAAAGTAATAGTCCAACCTTTTTCTTTACATAGATTTAGTAAGGACTTGAGAACATGATTATTTCTATAAGGTGTTGTGGAATTATTTTCTTCACCATCTGTAAATATCTTAACAAGTACCTGGTCTTTTGTATCCATAAATTTATCAAGAGTTAGACCAATAGCATCATTAAGAGCAGTATAACCATCGGCTTTTCCAAATGACCTTTTAGTTAACTTCAGGTTCTTTAGTTCAGTCCTAAAACATAAAGTATTAATCTCGTAGCTGAAAGAAAATGCCACTATAGTCTGAGTATAAGTTACATTTTCTGTCTTTTCTATTTTCTTCAATACCTTAATCTCGTCTAATATGCCAGATACAGCATTCTTAAATTTAGCACCTTTCATACTTCCTGATCTATCAAGAATATGAATATTGTGGATAATCTTATTAGCAACTGTCCTAGTCTGAACTGGTTGTCTATTATCAAATTGTTCTACAATCATTTATTTTATTATTTAACATTATTAAATACCTTCTCTTTTTCTTATTCTATCAATAACTAATTGTATGTCATTAGGAATCATACCATCCTTAGCTACATCATTAAATAGACCAGCCATCCTTCCATCATACCTATCTTTCTTTGTTATAACAAACTTGAATCTCTTAGTATCATCCCTCTCTTCATCATAGTTAAGTACATGTGTACATAAGAAATAGTCATAGTATGTTTCCGGTTTAATTTTATCAGATAGCATATTACCTGCTGGTACAAAAATTCTATATGAATCCCTGTCCGGATCATATTTATCGTGATACTCTGTCAATACTATGATGTCCTTTCTCTTGAGTTTATCAGGAGCAATAAGAACATTGTGTAATGAATCAGCAGCTAAGTCAATATACCTGGCAAATGCTTCATCACCTCTTTTTCTTGCTCTAAATTCATCTCCTGTTATTACATTGGTAATGTAATGTGTAAAATCACCTACAAAGATATTCTTGATATGAGGCATGTATTGATCTATAAACTGCATATACATAGGAATATCATGAATATCAGGTACTACTGCATAGTTACCTGTCACCACTGCTTCTTTCGGTAACCCACTTGTCATAAAAATCCTTATAACTTCATGACGTGTCTTTACACCAAGTCTTTTACATACTCCATCGAAAGTAGTTTCTACACCTATACCTATATTTAACTCATCTACAGGTTTACCTGCTGAATTAGTCATATGAGATGACTTGGAACTAGGTGAAATCAAAAAGGACTCTTCTCCTTTCTTTAGAAATTGCCTACTGTAACTCTTACCTGAATTGTAAGTACCTACAATAGCTATTTTTACTGCCATATTTATATTATGGTATTGTATAAGTTAACGGTTCTCTGCCTCTGATTGAGGCAATTAAATTATATACTTGTTGCATTTGATATGCATCTTCCAGCTTTGGAAGTTCTCTAAAAAAGTTTACAGCTCCATCGAAATATAATGGTACTATAACTCCACCACTACCTTCCCTGGCTCCCATGATATTAAGAAACCTGATATTATCATTAAAGTGCTTAATATCATAACCTAAAAAGGTTTTAAGTTCATGCCTGGCTGGTGTAAATATACCAAATCCTGCGTCACAATCTCTACTTGTTAATTTGCAATCAGCAAGTCCATTAAAACTAGGAATCAGTTTACTATGTTTAAAATTTTCTACTGACTCTTGAGCCGCAGCTTGCTGTTGAATAAGAACAGGTATGTGTCCATATTTATTGCGTAACATTACAAAATGTCTACTGGATAAATCAAGTATAGCATCGAATACACTGGTCATACCTTTCTCTACAGTAATAAGACTTGCATGATCAACTATAGCTATTACATACTCATCAGGATTGTTGGGTTGATAATAGTCATCTATCTCTTTCTTTCTCTTTATCTTAGCTCCACCTAATCCTGTTTCTTCTACTTCAATTTCTTTCTTATGTTGAGTACCATTAGCTAAGGCATATTCCTGCATTTCTTTGAATATACCATAAGGATTTTTAATATTATCTATAAATTCTACTCTATCGAGAAATTCCTCAAAGTAAGGTTGATAACTATTAACAACTTCAGTTAGTTCAGCAGATAAAGGCTTATTAGTTGATCTCAATTCTCTTGGAGATAATCTTATCTTCATACCACTGTCTATATAAAGCCTATGACTTAGGCATTGTACTATTTTTTGTTCTACAGACATTTCAATACTAAAATACTTTATTCTAACCTTAATATGGTCTTCCATCATTTTAGAAAAAGTATAAGCATTGTGTACAAATAATAAATCAGTAATTTGAGAATTGTGAACTATTGTAAAATCATCCAATAAAAATAAGTTATCCTTATTAACAGAAAATCCATAATACTCACCAATTCCAACACTCTCAATAGTAAATGCTCTATATAGATTACTATTAGGTTTGATATTAACATTGTACTGTTTCCTGGGTATCAAGCAGGGAACAAATCTTAAATTTTCACCAGACAATATAGCTCTATAATAAGGAGTATTATTTACTACTTTTACTTTATATCCAGCTCTAATACCTAAACTTCTAGCTAAAAAACATAAGTCCTTAATTAAAGATTCTTGTTTAAAAGTAACTTCATATGAATTATTTCTCGCAATTTTATGACCATCCGAATCTATCAAACCTGCTAATAACCTAAATCTATTCTCTTTTCCGCTTAGTAAAAATTCATTATGAATGTTATTTTTAGACCAATTTGTAATTTTTTCAAACTTCTTTCTAAAATCCCCTTTCTTAAAAATTCTTTCAAACTTTAAATCATTAATTATTTTACCTGTTTTAGAAGCTCTTGATACATATTCTTCTCTAATATTGTATTTTTTAGTAACATCTACCCAAGTATTAAAATATTCTACATTATTAGTTTTAACATTAACAACCTTAACCAATGTTAAATCCGAAAAACAATACCTCATTTTAGCTGCATTGCTGATTTTTAAACCATTACTCTCAGCAAATTCATAACAATAATCAATTATCTCTTGATCTATATTAGTTATAACCAACTCCTTTGTGTTTCCATCGCCAAGCCATAGTCCATAAAAATAAGGATCGAAACTTAAATAAGTATCTTCTTCAAACTCAACAATATTAGATTGCAACATTTTAAAGTTTCTTTTTTTATCATCTGACAATTTCAAGAAATCTTCAACTTTCATATTAACTTTCGTAGAAGTCTTACGATCTAATAAATGTAAAACATGATCTTTATTTACTGTAAACGGATTAGCGTGATGTTGAGTAATAAGATACAATTCATCTATTCCACAAGTTGTATCAATTACTATTCTCTCTGTAGAATCAGGACCTATTAATTTATCACCTGGTTGAATATTTTCAACACATTCTGTAATACCATTATACTTTACTACTTTAGTGCCTTTAGCAAAGCATTTTCCTGCTTTAGCATTACCTGATGTAATATAATAGTTTCTTTGCTCTATTCCAGGTTGTGATTCCTGAAATCTTGGTAGATTCCAGGGAATGCAGTTTACTCCACCCTTAATAAGTTTATCCCGCCTTCTCCATAAGTTTTCTCTTACTCTGTCAAACAAGTTCATATTCTATTCCTAAATCTTGTGAGCCTTTAGTATAGTTCTTACCATCATCTATTAGAGAAGATAACATACTAACCTGATCCTTCATAATAAAATAATCAGCCTGTTTCATATAGGTAAAGTTATTTTCCGCTACAAATCTACTTACATACATATCTGTAGCATTAAGCACATCTTCCCATGAGTACTTAAATTTAGTCTGTTTAAACCAGGCTATCATCTTTTTTATTCCTCCTTGTTCATCTCCAAGACTTCCTGGCTTATAACCAATTAACCCACCAGTTTTTGTTTCAGTACCAAACCTAGCTCTATATTGGTGATAGTTGGCTTCAATAAAAGATGTAATATTTTTACTGTTTAGTTTACCTACTGGTTCATCAACTTCTAACTGAATGTATAAAGGATACCTAAGCTTTAACTTTTTTTCATTGTCAAAATCTCTCTCGACTAATCCAAACATTATTAAAAGACCAACTGTTTCAGTAATAAGATCACTTAGTTGTTCCTGAATAACAAATAAAGTTATCTTTAATCTCGTTTTACTTGTATTGGTATTAGTCACTATCTTGTCAAGTATCTCCTCTATTCTGGGATTAAAAATCATAACTGTTATTTTATATCTGTTCCAAACATTGTCTTAACTATATTAAGATTGATATTACTGATTTTATTACCTGCTTCATCTTTTACAACCTGCATATCATTAAACCATTTATCTTCAAGGGTTTCCAATGTCTTAATAATATAGAGATTGGCAAGTTTATCAGGTTTAAATCTTACTACCCGTCCAAGTTGTTGAATAGTATGCCAGGATTCAGAATAATAGCTAACAAGAATACAGTTAGTAACTCCTTCGAGAGTTATTCCCTGTTTTAACTTCTTAGCTGAACCTATCACCTTGATCTTACCAGAATTAAAATAATCAACTAATTGCAGATTTACTTTCTCCTGTAACCCCTTTCCACCTTTAACTATATTGGGTGTAATTTGTTCAAGTAACTCAAGCTCTACTCCAAAGATAATAGTCTTGCCATCAAGTGTTTTAATAAGCTTCTTAATAATATCTACTTTACTTGGAAGTCTCCACAATAATCTACTCATCTCCATTCCACATTTCTTCTTATAAAATGGATTCATGTTGTAGTTAATCATCACTGATTTCCTATAATTGTAATAAGTAGATTCTGTTTGTTTTACAATCTTCCCTTTTACCACAGCTTCTATATCCTTATCAATACTATTCAGAGTGTGTAAGACAACAGTGGTCTGAAAAGGTGCAAGTACTCCATCTGCTATTGCAGAATCCAGATTATAAACAAATACTATAGGTGCTACTTTGTCTATTAGCTCTCCTTTTGTTAGTGTAGATTCCGGATCATCCCTATATATCTTAAGATTTCTAGGTATAGTGGCAGAAAAACACACTGTATAAGTTCTGTTGTTATCATATACTTGTTGATACTTTTCACTAAGACTGTTATGTACTTCATCACAAGCAAGTATAACGGGATTACCTACAGGAAGAGACTGATAACATTTGAATACAATATTAAAATCTTTTAATGGATTAAATCCTTTGTAATATTGTTCAAATAAATTAGCCTCATCCTGTAGTGTTTTCTCCCTGATGTCAGTTTCTGCCATAAACCAAATTTCACTCTCACTGTCTATTTCCTTTCTGGCTCTCCTCTTGTAAAGATACTTAAAGAATATAAAAGTCTTTCCTATTCCTGTAGCTGCTACCACAGTGCCATGATTTACAGCAAGTAAAGCATCTACAGCAGCAGCTTGAATCAGATTAACCTTTTCTACTCTATCAAGAGCATTAGTAGGTAGCTTATAACTCTTCTTCTCTGTTACCATGATGATCAGGCATTTCTATTTGTTTGTTTCCTATTAAGTTAATAACTTCCTGTATATTTACTGGTCTATATTCACCTACCAGATTAAATATATTATCTACTCCTACATCTAATGATCTGCCGTAAGGTTCTAAACTACCATGAGAATGACCATATAGATGAATTATTCCCCTATGTGATCCATTCCATACTCTATGAGCATAATGACTCAGGAAGAATCTTGTTTTCTCCCATTTAGCATGGTCATTGCTGGGTACTTTAACAAATATTTCATTTTGACGTTCAATAGATGTAAATAAATCTCCTGGTCTAACATAACATCCCTGCGATGGATTATACCTGATATATGCATACTTGGATATATGACTATTAGCAAATACTTCTGTACCATCAAACTCATATTTCTTATGCATTGTATCAAGTATGTCTATTGCTACATCTACAGGAATAGGACGATTATGAGCAATATTATCATCATGATTACCTAATATAAGATGTATAGTCTTACAGTTAATAGCATTCCTGAATTGCAGTATCTTATCTGGTCCTCCAAAAGACCAGTCTCCTAGATGATATAAAATATCATCTTCTTTTACATACTTGTTAATTTGAGATATAAGATGATCTGTCATTACCATTTCATCTGTAAAATCTCTAGTAGCTCCTGCTTTCCACTGTGATACTCCTATACAAATATTTCGATGAAAAGCATGAGTATCACTTGTAAACCATACTTGTTTATTCTTCATATTTCATTAAATATTTATTATTAATAACTTTAAAGCTAAAGTTATCATCAATACATCTCCAAACAAGACCTTCCGCTTCTACAGATGGATTAATACAGTCTTTGATTTCACTCTCTATTAATATTTCGGGTAATGTATAATTTAAGTCAACAAACTTATACTGCGGACAATATGGAATATTATTAGTAAGACAAGTTGATATAAACTTAAATTGATCTAATCTTTTGCCATTAACATAGATATTAAAGAGTCTAATTTCACTTTTACTTAAGTTATGATGATTACCATTAAATTTAGGACCAATAAGTTCTCCTTGTACAATTATATCGTTTGTCCTAAAATACCTAACAAGCTTAATAAGCTCATGCTTAAAGCCAGTACTTATAAAAGCTTTATACCAGTCATTCTTCTTATCATGTAGTTCAAATCTTCTACTACATATTCTAAACTTACTTCTACCAAGTACTTTAGAATGTATAATAGTTATACTGCTACCATTTAATTTATAACTTGCTATAAAGGATTTTCCTTTATATTGATCCAATACTTGAGGTATATTTTGAATCCTCTCTTCATCGGTAATACTAACTAAATGAGTAGGAAACTTACTTCTGTTCTTTCTTTGAAGTCTTGGAAAGAGTTTATATAAGACATTGTATTTAAAAAGGTAAATCCATTTCTTATACCATATCTTAGGTTTACGCTCCTTCTCATACATCATCTGAATATCTTTCTCATACTTTCTTACGCCTATTCTTTCAGTTAAATCATCACCTTCTGACCATTTACCAGAAGGGAGAGGTATAATAAGACCTTGTGAGATTTGACCTCTAAGTTTAATAGTTCTTACTCTGAACTTTCTACTTCTTAAGAACTCAAATTGATTAGAATCAGGTACTACAGTATCTATCTGAATGTAGCAAACAAGATCACCTACCTTAAATTCATCTTTTTTTACAACCACTTCCCAACCTAGAACAGAAGCTTTTTCTATAGCATCAGCATTAGGAATGGGTTCAATAGCAATAATTTTTTGTACACTAGCTAGTTTTACCATACCATATCTTTTTCTGTTGGATTATCAGGTAAAGGATTGTTATTATTCCACCAAGTCTTATCAATAACCTTTGTAAAAGAATTTGTATTAACAGTATGAAAATACTTATTGTAAATAGACCTGATAAGTTCACTACCAGTTTGAAGATGTTCAGGACTATTTTCATCCCTTCTTATACACTCTTCAACACTTGTGTTAAAATACATTGTTTCCACTTCAATTTTATTTTCCCTATCCTGATTCTCTTTCTCTACAAAGTTTAACCACTTATCAATAATCTTAGGATTCATATGGTGTGAATCAATGATTACATTTAGATTTTTTCCAAGTGCTGATCTTACAGCAGTTGTTTCAATTACTGTTACAAGGGATTCCCTGGTATTTGTAAAGTTAGGAACAGGAGATAACATTTGTCTAATATCATTTCTACATACAATGATATAATCAGGATTACATTCAGCTTTATTCCTTGCCCAGGTAGATTTACCTGATTTAGGAAGACCTACTGTAAGTATCAGCTTTTGTTTCATTATTTTTAATTATTTGATTAAATATTAACCGTAACTCCATAATATTTTATCTGTT
>JACDJC010003064.1_pt1 | contig 12453 bp, 13 predicted proteins | sample 7454191 | NCBI WGS metagenome assembly JACDJC01 (sample SAMN14253291, study PRJNA609438) | sludge metagenome | isolation source: sludge after 25d culture with pyrite and EDTA | collected 2018-12-20 | reverse complement strand
GGAGATTTCATACGTTCAGGTTCACCCACACCGCCTTCGGCTCGGTGAAATTCGCCAGCGCTTCGGTGCCGTGCTCGCGGCCAAAGCCCGAGTCACCCGCGCCGCCCCATGGCAACCGCACATCGGTATAGCCATAGGTGTTGATCCAGACCGTGCCCGCCCTCGCCTTCCTGGCGAAACGCTGGGTGCGGCCGATGTCGCGGCTCCACACACCTGCTGCGAGGCTGAAGGCCGTGCCGTTGGCGATGCGGATCGCGTCGGCTTCATCCTTGAACTTGATGACGCTGACCACGGGACCGAAGATTTCCTCCTGCGATATCCGCATCTCGTGCTTCACATTCGCGAACACCGCCGGGCTGATATAATAGCCGCGATCGCCGACATGCCGGCCACCGGTGACAAGCGTCGCGCCCTCCTTCCGGCCGATATCAACGTACTCGAGAATCGACGTCATCTGCTTCTCGGAAATCACCGGACCGAGCGCCGTGGTCTTTTCGGCGGTATCGCCCATGCGCAGCGCCTCGGCACGCGCGGTGAGCCGCGCCACCACTTCGTCATAGACCTTTTCCTGCGCCAGCACGCGCGACCCTGCCGAACACACCTGACCCGCATTGAAGAAAATGCCTGCCGCGGCAGCTTTCGTGGCCGCATAGAGATCGGCATCGTCATAGATCACGTTGGCGGACTTGCCGCCGAGTTCGAGCGACACGCGCTTGAAGTTGCCCGCCGCACCTTTCAGGATTCCACGGCCGACGCCGGGCGAACCGGTGAAGGTCACCTTGTCGACGCCGGGGTGATTGACCAGCGCATCGCCGACCACACGGCCGGGACCGGGCACGATGTTGAGCACACCCGGCGGTAACCCGGCTTCGAGCGCCAGTTCGCCAAGCCGCAACGCCGACAGTGAGGTGAGTTCGGCGGGCTTCATGACGATGGTGCAGCCGCAGGCCAGCGCGGGCGCGAGTTTCCACATGCCGATCATTAGCGGGAAATTCCACGGCACGATCACCGCGACCACGCCCACCGGCTCGCGCACGGTGTAGGTCAGCGCATCGCTGCGTGTCGGCACGGTGTCGCCGTGAATCTTGTCGGCCCAGCCCGCATAATAGGTCAGCGTGTCGATGGCGGCGGGCAGATCCTGACGCAGCACGGCGGCGATCGGCTTGCCGGCATCGCGGCTTTCCAGCTCGGCGATTTCAGCGCCGTGCTTTTTCAGAAGCTCTGCGAAGCGAAACAGTATCTGGCCGCGCTCTGCGGGCCGCATGGTGCTCCACGCGCCTTCAAAGGCGCGGCGCGCGGCGGCCACCGCACGCTCGACATCGGCCTCGCCGCCTTCGGAAATCGTGGCGATCACTTCGCCGGTGGCGGGATTGAGGGTGTTGAAAGTCTTGCCCGAGACCGACTCGACATGCTGGCCGTCGATCAGGAGTTGCCTGCGCAGAACAACCGGATGGGCGGCATCGAGAGCGTGGTCATATGCAATAGACATCATATTCCTCCTGTTGTTTCCGCCAGTTTGTGTATTAGAAATGCCAGAGTAAATATGATATGATGTGCCAATGCTTCACGATGATATGAAATCAATTTCATAAGGTCGTCGCCATGCTGCAGATCGAGATCGAACCCGTCTGGCGCTTCCGCAAGGAAGGCAGCCGGCAGACCGTCGCCGTGATGCTCGGCGTGCTCAACGACATCCGCACCTCCGGCAAACTCACCAGCGCCGCCGACCATGCCGGCCTGTCCTATCGCCATGTCTGGAATCTGGTCGAACAGTGGTCCGACTTCTTCGGCGTTCCGCTGGTGGAAACCCATCGCGGCAAAGGCACGACGCTGACGGCCTTCGGCGAGAAACTGGTCTGGGCCGGACAGCGCATGCAGGCGCGCCTCGGACCGCAACTCGAAAATCTCGCGCAGGAACTGGCGACCGAGATCAAGCCGTTCCTGCATCAACGCCCGAGTGTCATTCGGGTTCACGCCAGTCACGGCTTTGCGGTCTCGAAGCTGCGCGAACTGCTCGACAAGGAACCCGGCATCGGCGTCGATCTGCGCTATGTCAGCAACCAGAATTCGCTGGTGTCGCTGGCGCAGGGCGCCTGCGATCTGTCCGGTGTCCACATCCCGCGCGGCGAACTGCGCGCCCAGAGCGTCAAGGCATGCCGCGATTGGCTCGATCCGCGCGAGGATCGCGTGATCAGTTTCGTGACCCGCGAGATGGGCCTGATGGTGAAAAAGGGCAATCCGCTGGCGATCGGCTCGCTGAAAGACCTCGTCAGCACCAGGGCACGTTTCGTCAACCGCGACCACGATTCCGGAACGCGGATGCTGTTCGATCAGTTGCTGGCGCAGCACAAGATCGGCGAGGCGAAGATCAACGGCGCGCAGCAGATGGAGTTCACCCATGCCGCCGTCGCCGCCTATGTCGCCAGCGGCATGGCGGACGCGGCGTTCGGCGTCGAAGCGGCAGCCAAGCAGTTCGGGCTCGACTTCGTGCGGTTGCTGACAGAGGATTATTTCTTCGTCTGCCGCAGGGCGTTTCTGGATACGGAGCCGATGCAGCGCGTGCTCGATGTGATGAAAGGCGATGCCTTTCACGAGGCCGTCGCACAATTGCCCGGCTACATCGCGCAGCAGCCCGGCACGGTCAGCACCGTGAAGGAGTTTCTGGATATTGTGGAAGGCGCGGCGCAGAGTGATGGCGCGGCAGCAAGGACCCGCGCCCGCAAGACATAGCCGGTCCGGCGGCTAGTTGGACGATTCGGGCACCACGGCGTGAAACACCGACTTCGCCGCCGAAACCACGTCCTCGGTCACGGACCTGCGCTGCTTCGCACTCAGATCGACAGGCCGCGCGGGAATGTCCGCCGGCGGCGTCAGCCGTAACGAGTCCTCACGAGAATCCGCTGAATCGATCGGACGGGGAAATGGCGCGGGCGACCCGGCGACGGCTTCGCTCGGCTGCGGCGCGACATTGACCGCAGGCGGCAATGGCTGGACCGCAGGCTGCTGCGCCGCCGGTGCGTAAACCACGCTGTTGACCCGCGCCCGCTCCTGACCCTGCGCAACGTCCGCCGCGCGCGGCTGTTCGGCGGACTGCGGGCTGGACTTGCGCAGGCGCTCGATGGCGGCGCGGGCGAGATCGCTGGCGTCGCGCTTCTCGGCAGCCGGCTTCTCGGCTGCGGGCTTCTCGGCGACCGCTTTCTCGCTGGCAGCCTTTTCGGCGGCGAGCTTTTCAGCAGCCTTCTCAGCGGCTCTCTTCGCATTCTCGGCCCGGTCCGCGGCAGCACGCTCCGCCGCGGCCTTTTCAGCAGCGAGCTTTTCCGCCTTCAGCCGCGCGGCCTCGGCTTTCGCCGCGGTGGCGGGCCGGTCGCCGGCCTCGTCGGCTTTCAGGGTCTGAGGAGTATCCTTCGCGGTGTCCGCCGGCGCTGCGACAGCGGCCTTCGGCTTGTCGGCTTCCGTCTTGGCGTTGATGTAGTGGGTGACGATATAGGCCCCGACCACCGTCGCCACGATCGACGGAATGACTTCCAGAAAGTACTTCGTGAACAGCTTCTTGATCATCTGAATTCCCCGCGCGCCGTTGGATGCGGGAACTTTTGGGCCGATTGAGGGATCAACTGCGACGGATCGGTGGCAAACAGGTAGAATCCGCCGGGTCACGGCTTTGTCAGCAAAGCGGCGTGGCCCGGCGGAGAAGCGACACGGCTCGGCCGCCTGCTATTTTGCCTTGGCGATCCCGGTCACCGTCATCTGGCCGTTAACCTTGTCCGCGTCGAAGCGAACCTTGTCACCGGCCTTCACCTGCTTGAGCATCTCCGGGCTCTGCGCCTTGAAAACCATGGTCATCCCTTCGTCCATCCCGAGCTTTTTGATCGGACCGTGCCGCAGGGTGATTTTTCCGGCGCCCTCGTCGACCTTCACCACCGTTCCGTCCAGGGGCAGCGACTGACCGAAGGCCGGAACCGAAAGAACGGCGAGGCACGACAGAGCAATTGCAAACTTCCGCATGTGATTTCTTCCTTTGTTGATCGGTTACTTCACGACGACAATGCCGGTCATGCCATCCTCACGATGGCCTTCGATCAGGCACGAAAACTCGAACGTTCCCGCCTTGCTGAATTTCCAGATGATTTCGCCGGACTTGCTTGGCGCGAGCTGAATGCCGTTCGGCTCAGCATGCTCCATGCCGGGATTTCTCTTCATCATCTCGGCATGCTTCAGGTTCGCTGCTGTGGTATCGAGCAGAAATTCGTGATCCTCATGCCCGTCGTTGCGGATGACGAAGCGGACCTGTTCGCCGCGTTTCACCTCGATGGCCTTCGGCTTGTAGTAGCGGTCGCCCATCTCGACAACGATCTCGCGCGACGGCTTCTTCGGATCGCCGGGTTCTCCGGCGGCATAGGAGGCATGGTTGTCGTGCGCGGACGCGCGGTTCGCCGATGCTGGCAGCAACGCGAGGGCCGCGACCACCATGATAACTCCGGTGTGAGGCGAAATGTGCATCTTAGTGTCCCTTGTGGTTCATGGATGGATTTCTGGAAGGCTTGACGACGTTCATCTCGACGGCAGGTTTTGATGCAGTCGGCGGAGCGACCTGCTGGGAAGGTTGTGGCGCGGCAGAGTTCGCCACCTCGTAGGCGACCGTGCCTTGCGGGTGCTTGAACCAGCCGGGGTCCTTGTAATCGCCGGCCGCCAGTCCCTCGCGCACCTTCACCACCGAGAACATGCCGCCCATCTCAAGCGCGCCGAACTGCGCGAAGCCGGTCATCATCGGCAGCGTGTTGTCCGGCAGCGGCATTTCCATCTCACCCATGTCGGCCATGCCGGCATTGCCCATCGGCATGTAGTCCGGCACCAGCTTGCGCACCGACCTGACGAGGTCTTTCTTCTTCGTGCCGACGAAATTTCGCAGATCGTGTCCCATCGCGTTCATGGTGTGATGCGACTTGTGGCAATGGATCGCCCAGTCGCCCGGCTTGTCGGCGACAAAATCGAACGCGCGCATCTGGCCGACGGCGCAGTCCACTGTGACTTCCGGCCATGCGGCGGCTTCCGGCACCCAGCCGCCATCGGTGCATGAGACCTTGAAGTCATGGCCATGCATGTGAATCGGATGGTTGGTCATGGTGAGATTGCCGAACCGGATACGCACCTTGTCGCCTTTCGCCGCGACAAGATGGTCGATGCCGGGAAAGACGCGGCTGTTCCATGTCCACATGTTGAAGTCGGTCATCTCCGACACCTTCGGCAGATAGCTGCCGGGGTCGATGTCATAGGCCGACATCAGGAACACGAAGTCCCTGTCCACCCGCCGGAATGCCGGGTCCTTCGGATGCACCACGAAAAAGCCCATCATGCCCATGGCCATCTGGACCATCTCGTCGGCATGCGGGTGGTACATGAATGTGCCGCTCTTGGTCAGAACGAATTCGTAGACGAATGTCTTGCCGACGCCGATCGGCGGCTGCGTCAGACCGGTCACGCCGTCCATGCCATTCGGCAGCAGCATCCCGTGCCAGTGCACGGTGGTGTGTTCCGGCAGTTTGTTGGTGACGAAGACACGCACCTTGTCGCCTTCGACCGCCTCGATGGTCGGACCCGGCGACTGGCCGTTGTAGCCCCACAGATGCGCCACCATGCCGGGCGCGAGTTCGCGCACCACGGGTTCGGCGACGAGATGGAATTCCTTCCAGTCGCCGTTCATGCGCCATGGCAGCGTCCAGCCGTTCAGCGTCACGACCGGCTGATAGTCCGGTCCGCTGGTGGGCACGAGCGGCGGCTGCATCGTGTTCGTGGCCGTGGTTGGCGCTTCAGGAATGCCTGCGGCCTGAACACGGCCGCTGACGGCGCTTGCGCCGGCCAGCACCGCAGCCGATCCAAGAATTGCGCGACGTGAGATCATTGCCGTTCTCCCTTAATGCTGCGCCGGCTCGGCGGATGCGCCGGATGCCAAAGCGGTTTCGCCGCGCGCGGACACACCTCCACCCATCACGGCGGTGTTGAGATTTGTGGCCGCCAGCCAGAAGTCCCGTTTCGCTTCGATCGCCGCCGTCGTTGCCGCGATGCGCTGGCGCGCCTCGGCCAACAGGGCGAACACGTCGATCAGCATGCCGTTGTAACGAAGCAGGGTCTCATCCGAGATGATCTTGCGCAGCGGCAACACCTCCTTCTGGTAGTGCATGGTGATGTCGTAAGCCGATCGGTAACTGCGATACGCATCGCGCGCTTCGGAGCGAACATTGACCGCGCGCTCCGTCAGGCGATTGACCGCATGCATGTAGGTAGCCTCCGCCTCACGGACGCGCACCTCGCCGAAATCGAAGACCGGAATCTGCAATTCGACGTCGAAGCCGCGATCGCGGATTTTCTCGCCGGTCGCCTTCTCGCGCGTCGTTTTTGCGGAGAGGCCCGCGTCGAGCACATTGATGAAGCGTGTTGCCTGGGTCAGTCCGTAGGACTTGGCCAACGCATCCAGCTCGAGCCGGCCGATCTTGAGATCGACATGACGGCGGACTGCCTCGACTTCGATGTCCGGCAACGCTTGCGGCCGCGAGGGCAGCGGCGGCAGCGCCGCAGCCATTTTGAACGCCAGATCGTCGCCCCACAGACCCATGGCGCGGATCAGCGCTTCGCGTTCGCTTGCGGCGCGCTGACGCGCGGTGGCGAGTTGCGCCGTAAGGTCTGCGTAGAAAACCTGCTCGCGCGCCTGATCGAGCTTGTTCATGCCGCCAGTCGCGCCAAGGCGCGTGGCGAACTTCGCCGCGGTTTCTGCTCCGGACTGCGCCTGAGCAAGAAACCCCGCGAGTTCGCGCGCGGCGACAGCGCGATAGTAGGCGCGCCGCGCCTCCGCCGCGATCCGCAGCGTTTCGCTCAACGCAATGATCTGAGCCTGCCGGAAGCGATCAGCCGCGATCTGCGACCGCATCGGCAGCGTCGCGAGCGCCAGCACATTCGCGACAATCTTGCGCTCGACCTCGACTTCCACCGAACCGGCAATGCGTGACAGCGAGATCGCCGGATTCGGCGGCAGACTTCCTTCCACGGCACGCGCTTCGGCAATCGCAAGTTCATTATAGGCTGCCTGCAGCCCGCGATTGTTGAGCAGCGCGATCTGCACCGCGGCATCCGCCGAGAGCGGCTTCACAAGCAGCCGCCTGCTTGCGCTGCGCGCAATTTCCGCGTCGTCCGGCGAGCGCTGTGCGGAGGCTTCCTTGCCGAGATCCCGCGACACAGTGGCCGTGACCATGCTCATGCCGCCGTCGGGCGAAAACGATGCGCAGCTTGACAAGAACAACGCCGTGCCAAGCATCAACCATGGCCTGAAGCGACGTGCAGCGCGCCGATCGTTCAAACCTGAAATTGTGAAATCCGGATGGGTCATGGCTCACCTACTCGCCGGACTTCGGAGCGGGCGCGACCTGCTCGTTCTGCTTCTTCCAGCCCGAGGGAGCTACGGGCCGCTGGCTGGTGTAGCCGCTGACCGCGGAGCGATAATCCACGCGTGGCGTTTGCGCATTTGGCTCCGACGGGTCGGGACCCGCCGATGCGGGAGGCTGCGCCGCGCAGCCCGCAAAGAGCAGCAGGGCGGATGAAAGAAGCAGAATCTTGAATGAAAGTGGCACGGGCGCCGTCGCCACCGAGCCAACGGCAGCGGGCCTCGCAGGATGTTGTGCGGGCATAATGTCCTCAAATGTCGAACAGGGCCGGAGGCGCGCGGCTTCTCAGCCAACGCGCCAGCGATCAGAGCGACATGAGGAGGATCGGAGGGCGGTAGAGGCTGTCGGGTGCCTCACCTGCGATTCCGGCATCGGACATCGCGAGGACCGGAGCGTGATCCGCAAGCCGGGGCGTCAGTTCCAGCAAGCTGGCCGGAAGTGCACTAACGCACATCACGCCGCAGCAGGCAGGCGTTGCGGATTTGCCATCGGTGTGAGCCGCTCCGGCGGGATCGTCCATCCCAGCGGTCGCATCGGCACCGGCGTGGTGATCGTGTCCGGTATGGACATGCATCATGGACTGGTGATCGTGACGGGCTGCGGTCTGATGGACGTGCTGCGCCTGCACCGGCGGTGTCAGGCAATGGGCCAGCGCGCTGTCCGCCAGCACAAACCCGGCGACCGGCATGGCGAGGCAAAAGACGTAAAGCGCGGCAAGAACCCGCGCCGCCTTCACCCTTATCGCCCTGGTCAACCGCATCAGCATCGGTCCCAGACCTACCGAACCGGCTCCGAACAGGCAAGACGCCATGCGGTCACGGCCGCGCGAGATCGGTCAAAATCCGCTTGTTCCGCACAGCGATCCGGCCTGCATTGATGCATGGCCGGGCTGATATGGACGAACCGCGCGCGGCGGCGTAGCACAGGGGACGAGTTCCTGGCTGCGGGGCGTCCCGGCCGCCGCACGCCCTCCTGGATCAAAGCCTTTTCGGAGTTCACGACCTTGACCGAATATCAGCCCGCAGCCTCCATCGACGCCGTCGAACAGGGACTGGCCTCGGCGGGCTACATCGCCAACCGCCAGATTTCGACCGCGGTCTATCTGTCCGAGAAGATCGAAAAACCGATCCTGGTCGAAGGGCCTGCCGGCGTCGGCAAGACCGAACTCGCCAAGGCGATCGCCGCATGGCGCGGCCTGAAGCTGATCCGCCTGCAATGCTATGAAGGCCTCGATGAAGCCAAGGCGCTGTATGAGTGGAAATACGCCAAGCAGCTCCTCTACACCCAGATCCTGAAGGACAAGCTCGGCGAAGTGCTGGGCGACGCCGAAACGCTCCCGGCCGCGCTGAACAAGCTGCACGATTTCGGCGACGTGTTCTTTTCCAAGGAATTCGTGGAGCCGCGCCCGCTGCTGCAGGCGCTGGAACAGCCGAAGGGCTGCGTGCTGCTGGTGGACGAAATCGACAAGTCGGACGCCGAATTCGAATCGCTGCTGCTGGAAATCCTCTCCGACTTCCAGGTCACGATCCCCGAACTCGGCACCATCTCGGCGATTGCGCCGCCGACGGTGATCCTGACTTCCAACAGCGAGCGCGACCTCGGTGACGCGCTCAAGCGGCGCTGTCTGCATCTGCACATCGGCTTCCCCGAACAGCGGCTGGAAGAGCGCATTGTCGAAAGCCGCGTGCCCGGTGTTTCGCAAACCTTGAAGCGGCAGATCGTCAGCTTCATCAACGATGTCCGCACGCTGGACCTGAAGAAACTGCCATCGGTGTCGGAAGCGATCGACTGGGCGCGCGTGCTGGTGTTGCTGCAGGCGAACGAACTCGACCATGAGATGGTCAGGGATACGCTCAACGTGCTGCTCAAGTACGAAGCCGACATCGAAACAACCCTGCCGCAGGTCTCCGCCTTCATCGGCAAGAGCCGGCGCGAGAATGTTTTCGGCTAGGCAATGAGAGAGAACCTGCATCGCTTCTTTCGGGCGGCTCGCGGGGCCGGGGTGCGGATTTCACCCTCCGAGAGCATTGATGCGATGCGCGCCGTGTCCGAGATCGGCTTTGCCGACCGCGAGATATTGCGCGACACTTTTCTGCTGACGCTGGCCAAGAACACCGACGACAAGCGCGCCCTCGGCGAATGCTTCGACCTGTTCTTCAAGCCGCCGGAAATTTCATCGCCCCCATCGCAGGACAACGACAACGAGGCCGGCGAGTCCGGTGAAGCTGGCGAGACGCAGGACGGGCAGGCCCCCTCCGGCGGCGCCGCGTCCGCACCCTCCTCCGGCCTCAGCCCGATGAGCCAGATGCTGCTGTCGCAGGATCAGAACGGCATCGCGGCGGCCATCGCCAATGCGGCGAGCGCCGCCGAACTGACCGAGATCCGGTACTTCACCCAGCGCGGCATCTTTTCCAGCCGCATTCTCAACGAACTCGGCATCTCGGAATTGCGCGACGATCTCGATGCGCTGAACGCAAGCAATCCGGCGGAGGCCGACCGGCTCGCCGCGGGGATCGAAGCGCTGCGCGACGCCGTGCGTGAGGCTGTCTCCCAGGCCTTGCTGCTTTATGGCCGCGAGGAAAGCGAGAACCTGCGTAACGACATCCTGCGCAACGCGCCGATGTCGCAGCTCGACCAGCGGCAAGTTCAGCAGATGCGCGTCCTGATCCGCCAGATCGCGCGCCGTCTGCGCGAGCGCTACAGCAAGCCGCGCAAGCGCCAGCGCCGCGGCCATCTCGACGTGCGCCGCACCATCCGGCGCAACGCCGCATGGGGCGGCGTGCCGTTCCTCACCACATGGAAGCGCCGCCACCGCGACAAGCCGAGGATCATCGCCATCTGCGACGTCTCGGGATCGGTCGCGCGGGTGTCGGACTTCTTCCTGCTGCTGATCTACAGCCTGCATGAAGTCGTTTCCGACGTCCGCTCCTTCGCCTTCTCCAGCCATCTGATCGAGGTCAGCGACATTCTCGAAAACGAGGATGCCGACAAGGCGATGAAGGAAATCATGACGCAGGTCGGGTTCGGCTCGTCGGACTACGGCAAGTCGTTCGAGGATTTCGAGAAGCTCGCGCTGCGCGCGGTGACGCCGCAGACCACGGTGATTGTGCTCGGCGACGCGCGGACCAACAATCTCGATCCCCGCGCCGACATTCTCAAGCGCGTCTCCGAGCGCTGCAAGCGGCTGGTCTGGCTCAATCCCGAAGGCCGGATGGTGTGGGGCTGGGGCGACTCGGAAATGCCGCGCTATGCGACCTTCTGCAGCGTGGCGCGCCAGTGCGCGACGGCCAGGCAACTGGAGCGCGCGATCACCGATATCGTCGCGTCATACCAATAATTTTTTACGGTACCAGTACGAAGAACAGATATACCGCGAAAATCAGCATGTGCACAAAGCCGAACAAGACGTTCGTGCGTCCCGTGCCGAAGGTCATCATGCTGACCAGCAGCGTCATCGCAAGCAACACCATGTCGCGAGGATCAAGCCCCAGGACAAGGGTTTCCTTGAGCACATAGGCGGCAGCGGCGACGACGGGCACCGTCAGGCCGATGGTTGCGAGCGAGGAGCCAAGTGCGAGGTTGATGCTCTTCTGAAGATCGTTGTTACGCGCCGCGGCCAGCGCGGCAACGCTTTCCGGCATCAAAATCAGGAGCGCGACCACCACGCCGGCAAAGGCGGGAGGTGCACCGATCGCGGCAGCGCCTGCGTCCACGACCAGCGAGAACTTCTTCGCCAGCAGCACCACAGCAACCAGCGAGACCAGCAGCAGCATCGTGCTCATGACCATCATGCGATTGGATGCGACGGCGTGATCGCCGCTGGTCGTGTCGTTGTCCACGATGAAATAGTCCCGATGCAGAACGGTCTGCGTGTAGACGAAGACGCCGTAGAGCAGCAGGGTCGCGACCCCGATGAAAATGAGCTGACTGGCCGCGAACACCGGGCCGGGCACGGTCGATGTATAGTTCGGCAAGACCAGCGTGATGGTCGAGATCACGATCAGGACACAGAGATAAACCTTGACGCCGGTAACCTGGAATTCCTGTTCCCGGAAGCGCACGCCGCCAGCCAGAATAGCCCAGCCGATCAGGCCGTTGCAGACGATCATGACGACCGCGAAGACGGTGTCGCGGGCCAGAGTCGGCACAGCCTTCTCGCCAAACATGATGCTGGCGATCATCGCGACCTCGATGATCGTCACCGAAAGGGTCAGAACCAGCGTTCCATAGGGCTCGCCCACCCTGTGCGCGATCACCTCGGCATGATGGACCGCCGCAAATACCGTTCCGAACAGAATGACCAACAGCACGGCCGCGAAGGCATAGCCGCCTGCGGAATGGGTAAACCCGATGCCGGGGAGCGATGTGGACGCAAAAAGCAGAACGGCCAGCAAGGGGAAAATCCAGGCCGACCGCGGCATCTGTGTGTGTGCATTCATGGAGCCGATATTATCGTCGAACCCGAAAAAACCTAGTCAGCCTTCAGAAGATTTGCGCCGTGAAGCGAGATACCGTAACCAAAAAGGACTGTTTTGAGGAAGGAAACGGAAATATGTTCTCTCACGTCATGATCGGGACCAACGATCTCGACAAGGCCAAGGTCTTTTACGACACGCTGCTGGGCACGCTCGGGATCCCGCCCGGGATGGTTGATCGTCACCGCATCTTCTACCGCACCAAGACCGGGACCTTTGCGGTCTCGAAGCCGATCGACGGCAAGATCGCAACCCACGCCAATGGAGGCACCATCGGCTTTGTTGCAACCTCGCCGGAGGCGGCGGACGCCTGGCATGCGGCCGGCATCGCCGGCGGCGGCACGACATGCGAGGATCCGCCGGGCATTCGGGGGATGGGGGACCTGAGAATGTATATCGCGTATCTGCGCGATCCGGACGGAAACAAGCTCTGCGCCATCTACCGGCTGCCGAAAGAAGCGTAACAAAAAAGAGGCCGTGCTGGGCACGGCCTCTTTGCTTTTCTGACGATGTAGAAAACGCCCTACATCGCCTTGACGATGTTT
>JACDJC010003062.1_pt1 | contig 12461 bp, 11 predicted proteins | sample 7454191 | NCBI WGS metagenome assembly JACDJC01 (sample SAMN14253291, study PRJNA609438) | sludge metagenome | isolation source: sludge after 25d culture with pyrite and EDTA | collected 2018-12-20 | reverse complement strand
CTCGGCACCGGCGAGCGACGCCTCGTGGAGCACCGCCTGCGCCACCCCAGGCTCGACGACGACCCGCATCGACACCTTGACCGTCGGCTTCCGGAGTCGCGCGGCCGCTCCCTCCAGGTAGGTCTCCGCCTGCTCCACCAGCGCCTTCGTCAGGGTGTCGTCCATCGGCATCGCCGCCGACATCCCCGCGTCGCCGGCGATCGGCACCGGCGGCACGACGCGGAGCAGCACCACCTCGCAGCCTTTGGGGTCCGCCAGCGCAAGCGCCGGCGCGAGCGCCGACTCCGACTCCGTGGACCCGTCGAGGGCCACGAAGAGCTTCCGGAACCGCTCCGCCCGGGGCACCGCGGTGCCTTCCGTGGGTCGAATGAGGAGGACGGGCACGGTGAGCCGGCGGACCAGGGCGTCGGACACGCTGCCGAGCCAGAGCCGGCTGATCGCCCCGCGGCCGTGCGTGGCAAGGACGACCAGCCCGAACGCGTTGTCCTCCGCGTGGCAGGCGATCTGCTCGACCACGTCCCCTTCGAGAAGCGCGTGCGTGACGCCGGTGAACCCCCCTTCCTGGAGGCGGGCGGCGCAGTTGGCCAGGTACTGCTCTTCGGCGTCTCGGATCGTGGGGTCCACCGTGGTCGCGGCGACGGCGCCCTCGGTGGCGATCGTCCAGGGCGGCACGGGGTCGTGCACCCGCGCCAGTTCGAGGTGGGCGCCGCACACCTTCGCCAGGCAGGCGGCCCAGGGCAGCGCCTGCTCCGCGAACTGGGAGCCGTCGAGCGGCACCAGGATGCTCTTGATCATCGGGTCCGTCCTTTCGTGCACGGCCTCGCGCTCACACCAGCAGCAACGCGAGCACGGTGGCGGCCGCCAGGTAGGCGAGGCCGGCGCCGGCGAGGCGGCGGAATTGCGAGAGGCCAAGTGTGACGGTGACCGCCAGCTTGAGCAAGGTGTTGCTCAGGAGCCCGACCGTGATGGCCTGCGCCGCCAGCCGCACCGTTCCCGCGTCGGTGCCGAGCCGGGCCATGGAGACGGTGAGCGCGTCCATGTCGGTCAGCCCGAGCAGCGCGGCGAGCGGCAGGATGCCCGGATCGCCGAACTCCCCCCGCACCCAGACGAGCGCCATCAGCGCCCCCTGGAAGAGCAGCGCCAGCCGGATGGCGCTGCCGAGCCGAAGCGGGTTGCTGGGCGGCTCCATCGGAACGGTGGCGGGGTCGCCGGCGGGGGTCCCGGGCCGGAACGCCCACGCGGTGAGCAGGACGCCGGCGGCGAACGGGATGGCGGCCATCGGGAGCAGCGCCCATCCCGCCGCCTGGTTGATGAAGAAGGTGACCGCCATGACACGGACCACCAGGATCGTGCAGGCGCCCACCACGCCGGCGGCGAGGCCCATCCCGGCATCCGGCTCGAGACGGCTCCGACGGGCAAAGTTCAGTGTGACGGCGGTGGAGGAGATGAGCCCCCCGGCGAGCCCTGCGTACGCATACCCGCGGGTGACCCCGACCACGCGCCGGGCCACGAATCCGAGGAAGTTGAGGCCGGAAAAGACCAGGACCAGGATCCAGAGCGACTGCGGGTAGACGCCGCCGAGGGGGCCGTAAGGCCCCTTGGGCATGAGCGGGAGCACCACGAGCGCCAGCACCGCGAATTGCAGCGCGCCGCGGAGCTCCCAGTCGTCCAGCCGCTTCACGAAACCGTGGATCCGGCTCTTTTCGTTGAGCGCGAGCACGACGACCACACCGGCGGCACTCGCGAGCCGGAGGTGCCCGAGTCCCGCCAGGACGCCGAGGCCGACGACCACCAGTGCCGCCACCTCCGTGGTGCCGTCAGGGTCCCCCGACCCCCGCCGACTGGCGATCACGTACGCCGCCGCCACCAGGAGGGCGGCGCCACCCACCAGCGTCGCGGAGAGCGCCACCGCACCCTCCGCCAGCAGCACCCCGGCGATGCCGCCGGCCCCACCCAACAGGAAAAAGGTCCGGGCGCCCGCGAAGCGGGCGTCCGGACCGACGGCATGTCCCGACCACTGTCGTTCGATGCCTACTGCAAGACCCACCAGCGCGGCCACAGCCAGTCCCAGCGCCGCATCCAGCATGCTACTCCTTTGGAGCCGGGGCGGGAGCCGCGGCGCCGCAGCCGGCCCCGGCACATCCGGCCCCACCGGCGGCCTTGCAGCAGTCCATTTGCTGAGCTCCGCCCTTGCAGCAGTCCATGCCCTGCGCGCCGGCGCCGTGGCCGCCCATCATTCCGCCCATGCCTCCCATCCCACCCATCATCTGACCTTCCATGTGGGTGTGCATCATCTTCACCAGCCCCTGCATCATGAGCCGATCCTGGACCAGCGCGTTCAACAGGGCGGCCATCGCCTCGGTCTTCTTGCTCCCGCTCGCCTTGTTCATCTTCTCGGTCAGGTCGGCGATCTGGACGTTGGCCGAGTCCATCTTGGCCATCATGGCCTTGCAGGGACAGTTCTCCCCGCCGCCGCCGCACCCGCCGGCGCCCATGGCGGGTCCCATCGCGTGCGCATGGCCGGCCATCGGCGGCGGGGCTGCCGACGTCGGCTCCTGGGCCCAGAGCGGGGAGGCAAGGAGGAGCGGAACGGCGAGGGCGATCAGGGAAAGGCGACGCATGTCATACCTCAAACAGTGAAGGAGTCAGGTCAGAGTGGAACAGTCAAGACGGCGCAGAGCGCCGAGTGAAGCAACCCACGGGCAACGCTGCCCCCCTCGACGATACCCGGGGGTCCGCCCCGGTGGTAGCCGAACGCGAGCAGGCGGGAACCGGTCTCGGAGGCCTCGGCGAGGAGTTCCGACAGGACGTTTCCGCGCCGGATGCGAAGGTCGGTCGGGCCGGTTCCCCGGTCCAGGGTGCGATTGAGCCGCATGGTCCTCGAGGCGGGAAGCTTCGCGGCGAGGTCCTCCGGCTCGTTCAGCCAGACCGGCTCCACCGTGACCGCCTGCAACTTCGTGCCCGTGGAACGGGCGAAGTCCGACGCCGCCTGGAACACCTGGGCGCTGCGCTCGGTCGAGTCGAGACAGACGAGCATCGGGGCAAAGTCCTCGCAGTCCACCCCGACGAAGAGGCAGGGCACCTGGCTGCGACGCGCCACGGCGTCGGCAGTGTCGCCGAGGAACATCCGCTGGCGCTGCGTGCGCTGCTTGCGCCCGAGGACCAGCAGGTCGCCCGCGTGCTCCTCGGCGTACCGCGGAATCTCGATCCCGGGGACGCCGGTGAGCACGGTGAACGACGGGGCCACGCCCGGCGCGTGCCGCCGCAGGTCGGTCTCGAGCCGCTGCGAGAGGTCACGCAGCAGCGTCTGGCGCTCCGAGTCGGACACCGCGCGCTGCGCCGATGCCCCGGCCGGCGAGACCGGCCGGACGGACAGCACCGTCAGTCGCGCGTCGGCGTGCTCGGCAAGGCGGGCGGCCACCAGCACGGCGTGATGGCCGGCCTCGGACTGGTCCGTGGCCGCCACCACATGCCGAAGCTCCATGCAATGCGCTCCGGAGTGAGTGATGACCAAAAGTCGTCCGATTCCCTTGAAGACATTGTGAAGGAATCGAGAAGAAAGCGGCTCATCTTCCGCTCTCCCCCGCCGTCCGCGTACCTTCCCCCCATGCCGCCCCCCGCCACCCAGCGCCCCTCGACCCCCGAGCGGCTCGAGCAACTCGTCTCCGCTGGCTTGCTCCTGACCTCCGAGCTGTCGCTGGAGGGCGTCCTGCAGAGGGTCGCCGAACTCGCCTGCCAGATCATCGGATCGCGGTACGCCGCCATCGGGGTGTTGTCGGACGACCACCTCAAGCTCGACGCGTTTGTCACGGCCGGCATCGACCATGAAACGAGAATCCGGATCGGCGCCCTGCCGGTGGGCAGGGGCGTGCTCGGCACGGTCATGCGGGACCGGCGGATCCTCCGGATCGCGGACCTCCAGAAGCACCCCGAATCGACCGGGTTCCCGCCCGGGCATCCGCCGATGAAGTCGTTCCTCGGCGTGCCGATCGAGCGGCGCCGCGGCGTGTTCGGCATCCTCTACCTCACCGAGAAGGTGGACGGGCCGGCGTTCACGGAGGACGACGAGCACATCGCCCGGCTTCTCGCGGCGCAGGCCGGCGCCGCCGTGGAGAACGCCCGCCTGCACGAGGAGAGCGCCCGCCTCCTGGAGGAAGTGCAGCAGCTGCAGCGCTCGCGCGAACGGTTCTTCGCGATGGTCAACCACGAGCTGCGCAACGCGCTTGCCGGGGTGTTCGGCTGGGCCGAGATGCTCGTCCGGAAGAAGGACCCGGCGACCGTGCCGAAGGCGGCCTTCGAAGTGCTGGATTCCGCCGACCAGGCGATCGCCCTGGTCAACGACCTGCTCGACCTCAGCCGGCTGGACGAGGACCGGCTCAAGCCGGTCATCAAGGAAGTCGAACCGTCGGTCATGGTCATGCGGGCGATCGTCCGGGTCACCCCCCAGACCGAGGCCAGCGGCATCAAGGTCGAGTTCGACACTTCGCTCAGGGTCGGGACGATCCACACCGATGCGCACCGGGTCGAGCAGATCCTCATCAACCTGCTGGGCAACGCCACCCGCCACGCACCGGGCGGGAGCACGATCCAGGTGAACCTCGTCGGGGATCACAGCCGGGTGCGCATCGAAGTGCTGGACGCCGGGCCGGGAGTGGACGAGGACGACCTCGACCGCATCTTCGACATCTACCAGACCAAGGGCTCCGAGGGTGGCGTCGGCCTCGGGCTGCCACTCTCCCGCCGGCTGGCCCGGCTCCTCGGGGGCGACCTGCGCGCCGAGGCCAGGCCCCAGGGCGGGGGGTGCTTCATACTGGAGCTGCCAGGTAGCGGAAAGCTGAAGACTTCTTCATAATACCTTCCATTCCCGTTCACCTGCCCCTCATAAATTCGAGCCCATGAAAGTTCTCGTCGTGGAGGACGACCGGAAGGTCGCCGGGTTCATCGAGCAGGGCCTCAAGGAAGAGGGCTGGACCGTGGACGTCGCGCCGGACGGCGACGAAGCCACCATGCTGGCCCACGTCTATCAGTATGACGTCATCCTGCTCGATGTCGTGTTGCCAAAGAAGAACGGCTTCCAGGTGGCGGCGGAACTTCGCCGCGAGGGGCGAAACACCCCCATCCTGATGCTCACCTCGCGGGACGCGGTGGAAGACGTCGTCCGCGGTCTCGACGCCGGGGCGGACGACTACCTCGCCAAGCCGTTCCGCTTCGAGGAACTCCTGGCCCGCATGCGCGCCCTCGTGCGGCGCGGCGGCGCCGAGCGCCTCGAGACGCTCCGGTACGGTCCGCTCTCGATGGACCGCCTGCGCCACGAGGTCCGGATGGACGACCAGCCCATGGACCTGACCCCCAAGGAATTCCAGCTCCTCGAGTTCTTCCTGCTCCATCCGGAAGAAGTGGTGCGCCGGACCACGCTGCTCGAAAAGGTCTGGGACATGCATTTCGATCCCGAGAGCAACGTCGTGGACGTGCACGTTGGCAACCTGCGCCGGAAGCTGGCGGCGTCGTCCGGCGGCAACCTGATCTCCACCGTGCGGGGCGTCGGCTTCTGCCTCCGCGCCAACCACACGGCCGCGACCCGCTCGGCGTGACTCGCCGATTGCCCCCGGCACTCGTGCCGGGGGCCGCACTGCTCTTCATATTCGCCGGCCTGTTCGCACGGCTCCAACCCGATCTGTCGGGGTGGAGCCGTTCCATATGGATGGCCGGGCTCGTCCTGACCGGTCTCCCGGTGGCCTTCCGGACGCTGGCCGGACTCTTCCGCGGACGGGCGGCGGCCGACATCGTGGCCATGCTCGCCATCCTGGCCGCCGTTCCGCTGGGGGAGCCGCTGGCCGGCCTGGTCGTGGTGCTGATGCAGACGGGCGGCGAGGCGCTCGAGCGCTTCGCCGAGGGAAGGGCGAGCGCGGCCGTCCGCGCGCTGGAGGAGTCCGCGCCGCACGAGGCGCACCGGCTCCGCGCCGATGGCACCGTGGATGACATCGCCGCCGACGAGGTGGCGGTTTCGGACCTGTTGCTGGTCCGGCCGGGCGAGATGATCCCCTGCGACGCCGTCGTCACGATTGGCTCGTCGCACGTGGACGTCTCCCGGCTGACGGGGGAACCGGTGCCGGTCAGCGCCGGACCGGGCTCCCGGCTGCCGAGCGGCGCGGTCAATGGGGAGAGTCCGCTCACGATCCGGGCCGAGGCGCTCGCCTCGCAGAGCCTGTACGCGCGGATCGTGGAGCTGGTGCGTTCCGCCCAGGCCAGCAAGGCGCCGCTGCAGCGTCTGGCCGACCGCTATGCGGTCTGGTTCACCCCGCTGACCCTCGCGGTCTGCGTGGTGGCCTTCCTGGTGTCGCACGACGCCCGGCGGGTGCTCGCCGTGCTGGTGGTGGCCACGCCCTGCCCCCTGATCCTCGCCACGCCGGTGGCGATCATCGGCGGCCTGAACCGCGCGGCACGCAGGCAGATCGTCATCCGCAACGGCGGGGCCCTCGAGCAGCTGGGCGGGGTCACGGCGGCGCTGTTCGACAAGACGGGGACGCTGACCATCGGCCATCCGGCGCTGGCCCGAGTCGCGCCCGTGGCGCCCTTCACCGAGCCGGAGGTGCTGGCGGTGGCCGGGGCGGTCGAGCACGGCTCGGGGCACCTGCTCGCCCGCTCGGTCGTGGAAGGAGCGCGGAGCCGCGGCGTCGGGCTCCCCGCCGCCATCGACATCCGCGAGGCGCCGGGGGAGGGCGTGGAGGGAATCGTCGAGGGGCGCAGCGTGGTGGTCGGGGCGCGGGAGTACGTGCGCCACAAGGCGCCGGGAGCAGTGGAAGCGCTGGACGCCACGGACGGGAATCGCGCGGCGCTCCGTGCCTACGTGGCGGTGGACGGGCGCGCCGCCGGCTTCCTCGAGTTCGCCGACGCCGTGCGCCCGGAGGCCGCCGCCCTGCTCCGCCGCCTCCGCACCCTGGGCATCAGCCGCATGGCGCTGCTCTCCGGCGACCGCCGGGAGAACGTCGAGGCCATGGGCACGGCCCTCGGCTTCACCGAGACGCACGCCGACCTCCTGCCGCACGACAAGGTGCGGCTGATCGAGGAGGCTCTTGCGTCGGGCGAGCGCGTCGTGATGGTGGGCGACGGCACCAACGACGCCCCAGCCCTGAGCACCGCCACGGTGGGCATCGCCCTCGCCTCGCACGGCGGCGGCATCACCGCGGAGGCGGCCGACATCGTGATCCTGGCGGACGACCTCGGGCGCGTGGCCGAGGCGGTGGAGACCAGCCGCTACACGATGCGGATCGCCCGCCAGAGCATCTGGGCCGGCCTCGGGATGAGCGGCGTCGCGATGGTCGTGGCGGCGGCCGGCTACATTCCGCCGATCGCCGGGGCCGTCCTGCAGGAAGTGATCGACATCGCCGTGATCCTCAACGCGCTCCGGGCCGCCCAGCCGGCCCCGGCGCTCACACCCCAGGCCTGAGGCCTGACACCACCACACGCCGGACCGGGAGCCGCCATGAATCCACAGCTGGAATCGTTCCGCTATGACGACGCCATCGTGCGGAAGTTCCTCTGGGCCACCTTTGTATGGGGCCTGATCGGCATGACCGTCGGGCTGCTCATCGCCCTGCAGCTCGCCGTGCCGGCCCTCAACCTCGACATCCCCTGGCTCAGCTTCGGCCGGCTCCGCCCGCTGCACACCAACGCGGTCATCTTCGCGTTCGCGGGCAACGCCTTCTTCACCGGGGCGTACTACTCGTCGCAGCGCCTGCTCAAGACGCGGATGTTCAGCGACGCGCTGAGCGCGGTCCACTTCTGGGGCTGGCAGCTGATCATCGTCCTGGCGGCGCTCACCCTGCCCCTCGGCTTCACCCAGGCCAAGGAATACGCCGAGCTCGAGTGGCCGATCGACATCCTGATCGCGGTCGTGTGGGTCGTCTTCGCCATCAACTTCTTCGGCACCCTCGCCAAGCGGCGCGAGCGGCACCTGTACGTGGCGCTCTGGTTCTACATCGCCAGCATCGTGACGGTGGCCATCCTGCACATCTTCAACAACCTGTCCGTGCCGGCCGGGCCGCTGAAGAGCTACTCGATCTACGCCGGGGTCCAGGACGCCTTCATGCAGTGGTGGTACGGCCACAACGCCGTGGCTTTCTTCCTCACCACGCCGTTCCTCGGGCTGATGTACTACTTCCTCCCGAAGGCGGCGGACAAGCCGATCTTCAGCTACCGCCTCTCGATCCTGCACTTCTGGACCATCGTCTTCCTCTACATCTGGGCCGGGCCGCACCACCTGCATTACACCGCCCTGCCGGAATGGGCCTCCACCCTCGGGATGATCTTCTCCGTCATGCTCTGGATGCCCTCGTGGGGCGGCATGATCAACGGCCTGCTGACCCTGCGCGGCGCGTGGCGGAAGGTGGTCGAGGACCCGATCCTCAAGTTCTACGTCGTGGCCATCACCGCCTACGGCATGTCCACCTTCGAGGGGCCGATGCTCTCGGTGCGGAGCGTCAACGCCCTGGCGCACTACACCGACTGGATCATCGCCCATGTCCACACCGGCGCCCTCGGCTGGAACGGGTTCCTGGCGTTCGGCATGATCTACTGGCTGGCGCCCCGCCTCTTCCAGACGAAGCTCCACAGCCAGAAGATGGCCGAGCTGCACTTCTGGCTGGCCACCTTCGGCATCATCCTGTACGTCACCGCCATCTACAGCGCGGGCCTCACGCAGGGGCTCATGTGGCGCGCCTACGATGCGACCGGCCGGCTCGAGTACCCGGCCTTCATCGAGACCGTCATGCGCCTCATGCCGATGTACTGGCTCCGCGTGGCGGGCGGCTCGCTCTACCTGGCGGGCATGGTGCTGTTCGGCTACAACCTGTTCCGTACCTGGAAGACGCGGCCCGCCGCCTACGAGGAGCCGGTCATCCAGGCCGCCCCGCTGGCCCGCGACTACACGGAACCCGCGGCGCCCCGCCCCGCCGGCGCCCTGGCGCGCTTCGCCCAGGCCGCATGGCACCGGACGTGGGAACGGCTCCCCGTCACCTTCACCGTCATGGTGGCGGTGGCCGTCATCGTGGCCTCGCTGTTCGAGATCATCCCGACCTTCCTGATCAAGTCCAACGTGCCGACCATCGCGTCGGTCAAGCCCTACACCCCGCTCGAACTGGCAGGCCGGGACCTCTACATCCGCGAGGGGTGCTTCAACTGCCACTCGCAGATGATCCGGCCCCTTCGGTACGAGACCGACCGCTACGGCGAGTACTCCAAGCCGGGCGAGTTCGTCTACGACCACCCCTTCCTCTGGGGCTCGCGACGGATCGGGCCGGACCTGGCGCGCGAGGGCGGGAAGTACCCGGACCTCTGGCACGTCCGCCACATGCGGAACCCGAAGGACATCGAGGCCAAGTCGATCATGCCGGCCTATCCCTGGATGCTGACCAACCCGCTCGATTTCGACGGGATCCAGCGGAAGGTGGACGCCATGGTCATGCTGGGCGTGCCGTACGGCGACGCCGTCACGGACGCGCCCGCCATGGCGCGGACGCAGGCCCAGGCCATCGCGCAGTCCATCGCGTCGCAGGGCGGGCCGGCGGACCTCTCGGACAAGGAGATCGTGGCCATGGTGGCCTACCTCCAGCGGCTCGGGCGCGACGTGAGCGCCCCGGCGGCGGCCGGCGCCGCAGGAGCGCCGTGACATGCGCCTCTCCGACATCATGAGCCACGCAGGGCTCTCGACGTACGCGGAAATCGCGCTGGTCATCTTCATGATCGCCTTCCTGCTGATCGCGGTCGGGGTCTTCGCCCCGTCGCGGAAGCGTGAGTTCGACGCAGCCAGCCGCATGCCGCTGGACGACGTCCATCCCCAGTCACCGCGCCAGAGCCGAGGAGATGCGTCATGAGCGCCTCGCACGACGAAGACCGGCTGCTGCACCACGATTACGACGGCATCCAGGAGTACGACAACCCGATGCCGCGCTGGTGGCTCTACATCTTCTGGGGCACGATCGTCTGGGCCGCGCTCTTCTGGTTCAACGTGCCGGGAATCGGCGTCGGCCAGGGCCGCATCGCCGACTACGACGCCTCCGTGGCGGCCGCCAACGCGGCCCGCCCGCCCGAGCCCGTCGCGGGTCCGAGCCCCGACCAGCTCATCGCGATGAGCAAGGACCCCGCCGCGCTGGCGAGCGGCAAGACGGTCTTCGGGGCCTACTGCGTGGCCTGCCACGGACCCGACGGCGGCGGCGTCATCGGGCCGAACCTGACCGACTCCTTCTGGATCCACGGAGGGAGCCCGTCGGCCATCTACACCACCGTCCACGACGGCGTACTCGCCAAGGGGATGCCCGCCTGGGGCCAGAGCCTGAAGCCGGACGAGGTGACCGCGGTGGTGGCGTACGTCATTTCGCTCCAGGGGACCACGCCGGCGTCGCCGAAGCCGCCGGAAGGGACCGCCGACACCGCGGTCGCCGCGCCGGCGAGCGGGAGCTGAAAGCGAAGCGAAGGCCATGACCGCAATCCCGTCGTCGCATCCAAACGCCCCCGGGCGCGTCCTCTCGACCCTCAACGAGGACGGGTCGAGGCGCTGGCTCCGTCCGAAGCTCTCTCCCGGGGGCTTCTGGCGGATGCGGCGGGTGGTGGCGTACGCCCTGATGGTCATCTTCTTCCTGATCCCGTACCTCAGGCTGAACGGCAAGCCGCTCGTCCTGCTCGACGTGCCGCACCGGCAGTTCACGCTGATCGGCTACACCTTCCTGCCGACCGACACGCTGCTCTTCATGCTCCTCCTGATGAGCATCGCGATCTCCATCTTCCTGCTCACGGCGCTCTTCGGGCGGGTCTGGTGCGGGTGGGCGTGTCCGCAGACGGTCTACATGGAGTTCCTCTTCCGGCCCATCGAGCGGTTCTTCGAGGGAGGGAGGAGCGGGTCGCTGGCCATGGACAAGGCAGGCGGCCTCAACGCCAGGCGCATCGCCAAGAACGGCGTCTACCTCCTCCTGGCGCTCTTCCTGGCCCACACCTTCCTGGCCTACTTCGTCGGCATCGAGCAACTGGTGCAGTGGGTGCGGCGCTCACCGCTGGAGCACCCGACCTCGTTCCTCATCATGGCGGGGACGACGGCGCTCATCTTCTTCGACTTCGCCTACTTCCGCGAGCAGACCTGCCTGGTCGCCTGTCCCTACGGGCGGCTCCAGTCGGTGCTGCTGGACCGCCAGTCCGTCATCGTCGGTTACGACCCGATCCGCGGTGAGCCGCGTGCGCACCAGGTGAAGGACCGTCCGTCGGGCGCCGGCGACTGCATCGACTGCGGCGCCTGCGTCCTCACCTGCCCCACCGGCATCGACATCCGCGACGGGCTGCAGATGGAGTGCATCCACTGCACCCAGTGCGCCGACGCCTGCGACGCCATCATGGACAAGGTCGGGAAGCCGCGGGGCCTCATCCGCTACACCTCCCGGGACGAGGTCGAGGGCAAGCCGACCCGCCTCCTCCGCCCCCGCGTCATTCTCTACCCCGCCGCCCTGGTCGTCGCCGTGGGGCTCCTCGCCTTCAACCTCGGCACCAAGGCGGACACCGACGTCACCCTGCTCCGCGGCGCCGGCGCGCCGTTCACCCGGCAGCCCGACGGCAGCGTCGTCAACCAGGTCCGCGTCAAGATCACCAACCGCGACACCGAGGCGCGCAGCTACCGGCTGGAGGTGTCCGGCGTGCAGGGGGCGTCGCTCATCGCCCCCCAGAACCCGGTGACCGTGCCGGGGACCCGCACCGCCGAGACCAGCATCTTCGTGGTGGTGCCGGAGGACCGGTTCGAGGACGACCGCCTCCCAGCCATCATCCGGGTCACTGACGGCGCGGGCTTCACGCAGGACATCCCGTTTGAGCTGGTCGGCCCGGAGCGTGAGCACCGGGACGACGGAGACGCCGAATGACCGCCGCCCGGTGGTGGCCCGCGGCTCTCGTCGCTGTTCTCGCGGTCACGGTGGTCGCGAACTTCGCGCTCCTGTGGAAGGCGAACAGCGATCCGTCCTTCGCGGTGGAGCCAGATTACTACCAGCGCGCCGTGCAGTGGGACTCCACCGTGGCCCGGCGCGCGCGCAGCGACGCCCTCCACTGGCGGGCCGTCGTCTTGCTGGCACCACCCGAGGGCGGCCAGGCGACGATTCTCGTGGCCCTCACCGCCGCCGACGGGAGCCCGGTGGACTCCGCGGACGTGCGCGTCGAGGCAAGCCACAACGCCGCCGGCGCCAATCTCCACGAGGCGCGGCTCCTCGCCACGGGACCGGGGCTCTACGCGGCCCGGATCCCCTCCACGGCCCAGGGACTCTGGCGCGTGGACCTCACCGCCACGCGAGGCGACGCGCAGTTCGTGGAGCGGACGAGGCTCCTGGGCGATGCGCGCAGCTGCTTCGGAGCTGGGGCTGTCGCTGCGAACAGTGCAACGGCGCCTGCGTCGGTTCGACGAGCTGGGCCCGGCCGGGCTGATCGATGAGCGG
>JACDJC010003061.1_pt1 | contig 12464 bp, 8 predicted proteins | sample 7454191 | NCBI WGS metagenome assembly JACDJC01 (sample SAMN14253291, study PRJNA609438) | sludge metagenome | isolation source: sludge after 25d culture with pyrite and EDTA | collected 2018-12-20 | reverse complement strand
CAATAATTAGTTTCAGATATTCGTCAGATGTCATATGTGTAGTGTTTTTTTAGCATTGGCGGTAACGTTTGGCAGCTATAAGAAGTTGGCGATTCCGGAGCACAAAACTGTCAACCTGCACGAAAGTTTGATTGAAAAACTGAACTACATTTAACCACTGAACCGCCAATTTCTTATAGGTGCTGTTGGGTGCTGGTGTTCTTGTCCACCGCTCTTGTAAACCATTGTCAGTGTTGGGTTTCAGAGTCACGTTGCGTTTTTTATTTTTTTGAAGGTAGGAATTTTTTTATAAACAATTTTGTCTTGCGTTGGATTTGCAAGCTCTTTGACAAAGCTTTGGACTGTGCTATGGCTTGCGGGGCTTTGGCAATGTGCTTGCATAACTTGGCTATTTTAGTTTATTAATTTCATTAATCAAATATGTGTTCTTACCTGCTGCATAAATTAATTGAGGTATTATTCTACTTGCAAAATCTGCTCTTGATTTCTCTATTGGAGCCTTAATTTTTATTAAAGGCAATAGGTCAGTCAATAACCTTTCTGCAAATTGTGAATGCTCAAAAGTCAATTCATTAAGTCCATCGCTTATTTGTCCAATATCTATTCCTTTCGAGTTTGTAATTAATGATTCATATGAGTTCTGTATGAAATTATTGGAAAGCTCCTTATAAGATGGAGAGCCAAGGTTAGCCAAGTTTCTATAACTTTGGCTCGCAGTTGAAAGTGTAGATTCCTTGTGATTATGTTTAGATTTTACTTTTATCAATTCAAACAGATTGTTTTCAGTCAATCTGCTATCTATTTTATATAATCTGCAATAGCCCGATAATAAGTCATACACATTTGAAGAATTAATCTTTTTTATAAAATCATCTTTGTCTTGTGCAAAAAGTTCGCTTAGAATCCTTTTGGAATAGCTTTTATTTTTGTCGTAGTTGTATTCTCTATTTGAAAGTTGCATTAACACTTTTGTGGATTGTTCAAATGATGTATCATTTCTTAATACACTCATTCTAACAGCTTTTGTATCTAATTTTGTGTAAATGTCAACAGCCGTTTTCTCTGCCGTATTTTGTGTGAGAATTGTCTCAAGGTCTGTGAATTTAATTTGCTCGTTAACAAGTTCAAAGGAAATCCTTTCAGGTGAAATAAATTCCTGAATTAGTTTAACATTTTTCTTTTCTTTTAAAACGGAAATGGCTTGTGTAATCTCCGTGAGAGTTGATTCAAACTTGATGTTTTCTGTGATTTTCTCATTTAATACAATTTGTTTTTCATTAGAAATTGGGAATTTCAACTTCTTGATTATATGTGCTAACTGGGTGTATCCTTGTAGATTGTTATTTGCCTGATTATAAAAGTTTGTATCCAATAATTTTTGTTCGATTATAGAAATAAAGAAATCAGTATGACTTGGAAAGCACTTTATAAACAAAGGAATCCTTTGAGCTAAATCATTGGCTGATGCACCTTCAAATAAATTGAGAATCGTTGCTTCGCCTGGAAATAGTTCTTGGATAAGTGTATTGTCAACTTGGTTTATGTGTGATAGACCAATTGAATATTTAGATAAACCGTGCTTTGCCTGAGAATTAAATTTCTTGTTTATTCTGAACAACTCTAAAAGTTCCTTAGGTTTTTTCTTGCCGTCTAAAAAATAAAAGGAAGAAAGATTATTGATAGCTTTTCCAAAAATATCAATGGATGAATCTTCCAAATTTTTATAAATTCTATCAACATTAAGCAACTCATACAAATCAAAAGATAGTTGCCTAGTTATTGGAGATTTGCTCAGATTTACAACACCTTCAATTTTCTTGCTGTAGTTTCCATTGTATTGTTCAAACTTTCCTTTCCATTCTGAATATTTAAAGCTTGAAGCAATTTTAGTTATAAACGGTTTGTTCTGAATGTTTTTTGTAATTAGTTCGCTTAATTCAAAAAAGTTTTTTGCTTTAAATCTATTATCTACTGTTTCTCGTTTAAATGATGGTCGTTTTTCTATCTTGAAATAATCAGCAACTTCATTCACTTTATTTACGACTTCTTCACTACTCTTTTCAAAAATAAAAAGATTGAAGCCTTCTAAAAGATTGATTAATTTTTCAACGAATGATTTTGCAATCTCATTGTTTAATTCATTCTTTATCTCGTTTAAACCGTATAAAATCAATTTAATATCAATAACATCCTTCCTGTTTGAATAATGTGTAAATATGAAATCTGAGGAATTGCTATCAGATAGAATTAAATCAAGATGTTGAAGTTTCTTCTTTGCTAAAACACCTTCAACAAGAATGTGAATATTTTCAGGTTTTGTATTGATTATATAATCCAAAATTTGACCTACTTCATTTTCGAGTAGAATATTTTTTTCGTGTCTGATGGCGTCAGATAATAAATGAGCATATTCTGTATGTGGAAATATGTAGAAAAAATCTTTTCGGGTGTCAATGAAGATACCGTTATCAATTTGTTGTTGAATTGGCTCTATTAAGTTTACTAACTTAAATGGGCAGTCAAATTTGTAAACGGATGCATACTTAAAAACAATTTGGTAATCCATTTTTTTATGGATGTGTGCATTGTAGAATTCTTCATAGCATTGTTTGTCAAGAACGTCCTGTAATTGTCGGTCTGGATAGGATGATTCCCAATAAATCAGAAGTATTGATGTTTTTAGTAAGTTTAATTCAGTATTTTTTATTACTTGTTGAAGATTACCAATTTCCCAAGGTTTTTCAGGTTTAACTCTTTTTAGGTATTCAACTCTGTTTTTAATGATACCTTTTATTCTTTCAATAGTTTGCTCGTCTTTTGAAAAAGCAAGAGTGAAAGATTCTTTTATGTCAAAGCGATAATTATTTAAAGAGGAGCGAAGTAATTTTTGAGTGTTATTATCTCTTGATATAAACAAGGAATTGATTTTATGTTCATCACAGATATGATAAATATTTTTAGCTAATTCGTATCTGTCCAAATGTGCATTATCAATGATTAGAAGAGAATCGATTTTTGTAAAATACAATAATTCACTTTCGTAGGCATTGTTCCATTCTTCTAAATCAATGTAAAATGTCTTTATTTGTTTTTTATCCAAATCGGCATTTAGTCCAAATAATAGACTTGTTTTTCCTGAACAGGGAGGTCCTTCAATAAGGGCTTTTTTGTCATTTGAATCGAATAATTGGCTTAAGTCCTTTATTAATTTTTCTTCGTGTGGTGTATAAAAGAGCAATCCATTTTTAAAAGCTTCAACATTGGATAATGGCTCTATTGTATTGCCCTTTTTTTTCTCTTCGAAGGGTTTAAATCCCTTCAATGGTCTTTCAATTCCTAATTCAGTTCCTAATTCTTGTCTTAGGAAGTCAAGCACTTTTTTAACTCGAAATAAATCGTCAAATTTTCTGATTTCAATTAATAATTCCTTGAAACTTAGAATTTCAATCAGTTTGTCAGCTGTGTTATATTTCTTTAAATTGTCTGCTTCAGTTTGGATAAATAGGATTTTGAGATTTTTGTATTTGTTCTTCCAATTTTTATCATAGTCTGCGATTGTGTCGGTTACTTTTTTGTCGTGTGCAGTATTTTGAGCAGTAATTTGAACGGAATAACCGCTATCTTTTAAACTAAACAAGTCAATGCCGGATGTGTTAGTTGAGTATCTCTCTTCTGTATGTTTTAATTCCCAATTGTAAATTAGATTCAAAAGTTGTTTGAATAAGTATTCAGCAGATTTATGATTATCTAATAAACTTGCTTTAGCTTGCTGATTCAAATAACCTTTGTAGTTGTTTAGAATCCTACTAATTTCATCACAATATTGATTTGATTTATTCATTTACTTCATTGTCAGGGTTGGCTAAAAAGTGGCTCTTTTGGCTTTGCGAGGGGTTGGCTTGTGTGTCGGGCAAAGCCAAATGTGCCACTTGCGGGCTGGCATAATTTTTTTTAAAAAGAATTTTGTCTTGCGTTGGCTTTGCAAGCTCTTTGACAAAGCTTTGGTTTGAGCGTTGGCTCGTGGGGCTTTGGCAATGTGCTTGCAAATAGGGCTGGGGTATGTTTCCATCAGTTAAATACATCTCTAATCAATTTTTTTATTGTCAAGTTTTCCAATTTTGATGCTATGGGTGATACATTGTCCTGATTTTCTTTCCAATGCATCTCTTCATTATAAATTATTCCAAGTAAATAATGGCTTTCGGGTGAAACAATTCCCATTTCTTCTGCTTTCTCTAATTTGCTTCTTGTTTTATGAGTTGTGAGAAAGGCGTTTCTTGCTTCATCGCTTTGAAGTTTGTTATATGCAATTTGTTCAATTCTCACTCTTAAAGCACCACAAACTGCAAAAGGGTCATAAGGTTGATTTGTCAGATAGTTATTAACTTCAGTATTCAAATATTGCACAAAGGTGTTTCCTTCTCCCCAAAGCTCTCGTATTCCTAAAGCCCGAAATTCTGCTCTCTTATTTATGGTTCCCGGGTCGTAATGAAGTAAGTATTTATCAACTTCTGTTTCTATTGTTGCGTTTTTCCTATTCCTTAAAAGCCTTATCATACTTGAACTTACCTGAATAGTTGATTTGTCCAAGTAATAAACTTTTTGATTGCTGAAAGCAAAATTCTTAAAGTAATTTGGGTTTAGGTGGGTTAGAATTAGGGGATAAATTCTTTTGCCGAGCGAATCAAATTCTTTGATGAAATTAGTAATGTAATACTGTGCTGCTGTTAGATTGGCATCATCTAAATAGTCAAATACTTCGTCAATTATAAGAATGTTTGCTGGCTTCTTTAAATTTCTCTTTGCTTTAAAAAGCATTGAGATAAAAGTAAGTATGTCTCTCTGTCCATTAGAAATATGAATAGCTTTAGGAAATTTCACAACAAGTTTTCCGCCTGTTTCACTCGAACGGATATTTTTCCACGTGCAATTAAATGTCGTTAGTGTCGCATCAAAACGCTGTTTGTCTAAACGGTAAATATTGAAAGTACAAGCATTTTTGAAGTTGTTAATGTCTTGGTTGTATAGCCAAATTAATTGAATCGCTGCTAAATAGCTTTTTGTTTCTGAATTATAGCCAATGTCAAATTCGTTGATAAGATTGCCAATAGTATTTAGGTAGTCAATTTGTTTTAGGTCATTTAAACGGTGCGTGGTTATCCAATTAGTTAGAGTTTCTGCTGTTCCTGCTTGTGCGTTGATATCTGCGATAATTGCATTAATTCTCCCCTGAATTCTATCTCCGTTTGCTCGTTGTAATGCCTGATAGCATTCACTTAATTCTTCAACTAATTTCAGATTTGTTAATACTGGCGTAGCATTAGGTATTACTCTTGAATTTTGACCAAATCGGGTTTGACTATTACGGTATGAATAATTAAATGGAACATTAGTTGGAATGCGGTCAACCAATACCACATCTTCAATTATCAATGATGCTCTTGCATTTGCAAAACCGCCAAAAGTTGAAGCGTTTCCTTTGGGCTTTGTAAGATTGTTTATTACGAAGTAATCAATTTCACTACTAATCGTATTGGTTACATTTGTAGCTTCAAGTGTGGCAAGTGTGCCGTCTGGTCTTGTATATTCTAAATAAACTCTTGGAGCATTAGCTGCATTTTCTGCGTGGTAATCTTCTTCGTCTAACGCAATTCTTCTATTGTTCATTGAATTAAAAGCAGTTGCCAATGAACTCTTACCAAAGCCATTAGGAGCAACTAAAAGACTTGGTTTATTTGGATAAATGACTAATTCAAATCTTTTTTGCTGTATCCCTTTAATATGTTCTATTTCAATGACTCTAAGCATAATTTTTAATTAAGTTGGCTTACCACTCTCCTTTATCTTTCAAATACTCCATCCCATTGAATGCTGCAATTTTCGCCTTCTCCAAAGTGTCAAAAGTTTTCTTCCCAAATGTTTCTCCAATTTTCACTTTGTATTTATTCGTTTTCTTGTCTCGGTAAATAAGCAAATGGTGTTCTTCAATATTTAAAAAGTGGTTTCCGTTTTTGCTCCTTTTCCAATCTTTCTTTGTCCAATTAATTCTTCGGTTTGCTCTGTTTCTTAATTCTCTTTCTCGTCTTTCAGGGTTTAAATAATCGTTGGTCATTTTCTCTGCACAAGTGCAACCAACCCTAAATTCTTCTCCAACTTCTGCGTGTTCAACAATATGCACGTAACGAATTTTTTCATTTCCGCACATCATACAGGTTTCATAGTCTGTTTCCCACTCCTGCTGACCATCCTCACGAACATCAATAACATCTACCAAAGTCCAACCTTTGTGCGGAATGCCTTGTTGTTTCCAATAGTTAGCCATAGCATAGAATTTAAAAATTACATCCTTTCGGAATAATACCCGTTTCTTTCATTCTTGAAAAAACTCTTTTTATCTGGTCTTCACTAAACTTTTTCTTCTCTTCTGACCATTCATAAAACCGCTGAATGAGTAATGCCTCCGAAAATATTATGTTTTCATTCAGCATATTATCCATACAAGCATAAAGCGTAGCAACAATCTCCACAATATCAGATTTGATTGTTTTGAACTTGTCAATGATAAACTGAATGCTATCGCTTTCTGCTGAAAAGTATTTCAGAAAATCAGTGTGGTGCTGTCCTGCTTTTTCTAATGGTTGATATTTTAGAACTTGTTGCTTTTTATATTCAAACCATTTCTTCTCCTTTAATTGCTTATCAATGGAACGCATTAATCTGTTATCGTAAGGACCCATTGCCTGACGAAGAAAATTAGTAGGCAATTGCATATCCGCTGATTTTTGACAGAGATAGATTAATTTTTGCAATTTTAAATGCCCTAAAGTTGGCTCTTTGTGTAACTGCCAAACAATTTCTGCGGCTAAAACTGTTCTGCGGTAATAATCTACGTTGGTTGGCTTTAGCTCAATTACTTTCCCTTTCGGTTTTTCCTCGACCATTTCCTCAACCTCAAACGCCTGATGCAACAATGCTTTGAGCAGTTGCTCGGTGGCTTGTTGGTTGGCGATGATGTGTTCTTTTAATTGTTTGGTTTTGGCGAATTGCTTTTCTATTTCTACCACTATACGTTTTTGTTCGGATAGTGGGGGTAATGCTAACGGGAAATTTTTTAAATAGGTTTGGCTAATGTTCGGTTGTGCTTGTCCCCAAGAATCTTCAATTATTTTATTTCTGAATGCCCGCAAATAATAGAATAGGTATTTGGTTTCATAAAATTCATTTTCAAAAAAACCACAAACTGCCTGATTCGTTGTACTTTCAAAATCCAAGATACCAAGTTTACCTGCTGTTGCACCGTATAATGCTATCAACAATGTGCCTTTAGGGAATAGCTTTGTTGAAGAGTTTTTAAAGCCTTCCTCTGTTATTTTCTCCTCTGACTCATTCAATATAAAGCTATCAGTTAATTCTCCTGATTTAAGCCAACTTATATTTCCCTTCCAATAAGTAATATTACTTCTGTCTGGAGTTCCGCCAGAAGTAGAATCTGCAATTTCTCCCAATCTACACCACACCCAATTTTCTGGAATGTCAAACGGTATTTCCTCGGGTTTAATAGGTGGTAATGGTTTTTCTTTTTTACCTGATTTGGCTTTCTCTGCTTTGATGCGTTTGAGCAATTCACTTGCAGGTTCATCTTTCTTGTCTTGCTTTACCAACTTGCCCTGCACCGCTTCTTGTAAAATGGCTTGGTTTAGGTTTTCGAGTTGGGTGAGTTGATCAGCAAAAAGATTGTCGGCTTCTATTTCTTTATCAACCAATTGCTTTTCAAGTTCAATAATTTCTCTTTGCTTGTCAATGCTTGGAACTGTTACCATTACATCAGCAATTCTATTCATTGGCAAACTCACATTTGCCATTCCCTTCATTTGTGAAACCAACAATTCTTCTCTGTTCCAATGCAAATAAATATGCAGATACTTGGCTAAGACAAAACTTTCATCATTTGGAATAACGGCACATAAGATGTTTCCTAAGGCAAATTTTCCCTCACAATATTTAACACGTTTCATACTTGCGTGTCCGTGTCCTGTGGAAGAAACCAAAGGAATAATAACTGCTTTTGTGTCAAACTGATATTCGATATGTGTTTTGTCGGTTTCGCCCAATGCAATCATTGTATAAGGACCTGGAATAGCTTTCATTATTCCAATACCGCCTTTTGTAATCGAGCATATATCGCCTAATCTATACTTCATCTATGCTAACGATTTTAATTCTTCCAAAATCTTGGAAATTTGCGATTGGTTAATTTCAATTTTATTGATGATTGCCTTTCTATCATAAACAACTTCTTCTACAACCTTATTTGGGTTCTTAATATCCAAATCATAGTTGCGGTCTATGATGGTTTGCATTGACACTTTCCAAGCTGATTCGCTTTCTTTACGGTTTTGCCACCATTGTTTGACAGGTTCAAATTCCTCAATGCGTATTGGTTTAGTTTTACTGTAGGCTTTTTGACCTTCGGGCAAAGTGTGTTCGTAGTACCAAATCTCTTTTGTTTGTTTGCCCTTTTCAAAGAAAATCAGGTTGGTGTTTACGGTTGCATATGGGGCAAATACCGATTGGGGCAATCTCACAATTGTATGCACATTGCAATCTTCCAATAATTTTTGTCTTACTCGTTGTTTTACTCCGTCACCTGTTAAACTGCCGTCAGGCAATACAATACCTGCTCGTCCGCCATCTTTCAGCATTTGGATAAACAGAATCAAAAAGAGGTCGGCACTTTCTTTGGTGCGGTAGTTTAAAGGAAAATTGGTTTCCATACCATCACCAACCACGCCACCAAAGGGCGGATTTGCAATAATTATGTCCACTCGGTCGGCTTGTTTTATAGAAGTGTATTCACGACTAAGGGCATCCGTATTTACTATTTGTGGTACTTCAATATCGTGGGTAATTAGGTTTACCACACTCAACATAAATGGTAAGGGTTTTAGCTCTGTTCCTGTTATGGTTTCTTGTAAGGTTTTTCGGTTGTCAATGTTTTTTACTTGCTTTTGCAAATGCTCAATGGCACAAACCAAAAAACCTGCTGTACCACAAGCTGGGTCACTAATTTTTTCGCCCAATTTTGGATTTACCATATCCACAATAAATTGCGTTACGGCTCTTGGCGTGTAAAACTCGCCTGTGTCTTTTTTGGTGGCAAGTCCTTGTAATATGTCTTCGTAAATGGCATTGAAAATATGATGCTCTTTACTGCTGTTAAAATCAATTTCGTTGAGTTTATTAATGGCTTGGCGGAACGTAGTTCCGCTTTTCATATAGTTGTTGGTTCCGTCAAAAATGTTGCGGATAATAACACCCAATTTATCATCTAAGCCAATAGTCAAATTTTTGAGTTGCGGGAAAAGTTCATTGTTCACGAAAGTGATGAGTGCATCACCCGTCATTCCTTCATCATCTTCTGCCCAATTTCGCCATTGCAATTTGGTTGGGATAGGTGATTTGTATTTGGAATTTAGAATTTCTTTTTCCTTGTCTTTATCATCAAAAAGTTTCAGAAATATCATCCAACCCAATTGTTCAATGCGTTGTGCATCACCGCTCAAGCCTGGGTCTTTTCGGAAAATATCTCTGATTGATTTTATTACGCCTCCTATGTTGCTCATTTGTCTATGCTACTTTGTATAATTCGTTTTCTAATTCTTTGATGGCTTTTTCGTATTCTTCACGACTGCCAAATGCTTTGATAATTTCCGTTACCGAACCAAATTCATTAATGGGCGGAACAGTCAGTATTTGAATGTTCTCTATGTTCTCTATGCCTTGGTCAGCGTATTTATCGAGCAATGCTTCTAATACTTTTCGGGCTTGGTCGCCATACTTGGTAAAGTAGTTGCGTTTCTTCACATTGTTTGCCCTTTCTTTTCGGGTCATTGGCGGTTGGTCATACGCAACGTGGCATATTAAATCAAACAAATCCACTTGCTTGTCAACGGCCTCATATAATGCTTCCACCATTACGCCCTGTTCCACCAATTCTGCAATAATGGCTTCTTTGCGGTCAGAACCTTTCCACTTATTAAGAAAATCATCTAAGGAAGCAAACTGCTCTTTTATGATTTCTTTGGTGTGGTCTTTCAGACTTGTTGTAATGGGTTTTCCGTGTTGGTCGAAATGCAATTCCCGACTAATCAAAACCGAAACATCTACACCATTTACATAAACTTTTCGCCTTGGTTCATTTGCTGTTGATGGTGGAAATTCTTGTTCAGGATAACGGATTTCAGGGGGAGTAATTTCAATTTCTTCTCCTGTTTCAATGTCAATGATTGGTTCTGTGCTTTCTTCTTCTTCGTCAATAATATCTCCTAAGTCTATTGCTTCGGTAACTGGTTTAATTCTGATTGGTTCACCGTCAAATTGAGGGTCTGCAAAAAGGTCTGTTGCATTTCTGAAATCCAAAATGGTGAAATACAGTTTGCCGTATTCTTCATTGATTCGCGTTCCTCTACCAATAATTTGTTTGAACTTGGTCATTGAATTTATGTTGCTGTCCAATACAATCACTTTGCAGGTTTGAGCATCAACACCTGTAGTCATCAATTCGGATGTGGTGGCAATTACAGGATATTTTTCTTCGGGATTGATAAAGTTGTCCAATTCTCGCTTGCCTTCGTCATTGTCGCCTGTAATCTGCATTATGTATTTGTGGTTTTCGGCAACCAAATCAGGATTGTGTCGGGCTAATGCCGTTCGCATTCGTTCAGCGTGGTCTATGTCCACACAAAACACAATAGTTTTTGCAAAACGGTCATAACCTTTCAAAAACTCCGTTAGCTTTTTGGCAACTGTATCAGTCCTTTCCTCAATCACCAAGTTTTTGTCAAAATCCTTACGGTTATAAATGCGGTCTTCAATTTCGTTTCCGTCTTTGTCGGTTTTCCCTTGGTCGGGTCGCCAACCTTCTGCATCCACATTCAAAGCTATACGCACCACCCGATAAGGAGCCAAGAAACCATCATCAATTCCTTGTTTTAGCGAATAGGTATAAACAGGATCGCCAAAATATTCTGAATTGCTTGCTTCGTTGGTTTCCTTTGGTGTGGCTGTCAAACCAATATGCGTAGCATTTTGGAAATAGGTTAAAATTTCTCTCCAACTGCTGTCGTCTTTTGCACTACCTCTGTGGCACTCGTCAATTACAATCAGGTCGAAAAAATCTCTTGAAAACTGTTTGTAAACATTGGCTGCTTCGTCAGTTCCCGAAAGTCCTTGATAAAGTGCCAAATAAATTTCAAAGCTTTTGTCTATTTGCCTGTGTTTTACCACAGTCATTTTATCCTTGAAATGTTTGAAGTCGCCTCTGCGTGTTTGGTCAATCAAGGCATTTCGGTCAGCTAAAAACAGAATTCGTTTTTTTGCTCCGCTTTTCCAAAGTCGGTGAATGATTTGAAAAGCAGTATAGGTTTTTCCTGTTCCTGTTGCCATTACGAGCAAAATTCTATTCTGTCCGTTGGCAATGGCTTCAACTGTTCTATTTACTGCAATTTGTTGGTAATATCTTGGTTTGCGATTTGTTCCGTCAAAGAAATAGTCTTGCGATACAATTTTCTCTGCTGCGGGTGTTTCAATTCCTTTATACTTTTTGTATTTCTGCCAAAGTTGTTCGGGAGTGGGGAAGTCGTCTAAACTGATTTCAGTTTCAATATTACCGTCTGTTGCTGTTCGGTCGTGAAATAAAAAACCATCTCCGTTGCTGCTAAACACACAAGGAATGTCTAAAATTTGAGCATAATCAAGTCCTTGTTGGATTCCTGCTCTTATCGAATGATTGTTGTCTTTGGCTTCAATAATAGCAATCGGAATATTGGGTTTGTAATACAGGATATAGTCAGCCCTTTTTCTTGTTCCTCTTGCAGTAATTTTTCCTCTAACGTAAATTTTGCCATCTGTAAAAGATACTTCTTCTAAAATTTGCAATTGCATATCCCATCCTGCCTTCTCCAAAGCAGGTGTAATAAACTTGGTGCAAATATCTCTTTCCGATAGACTTTTCTTATTCATTCTTTATTTCTCAAAGTAAAATTTAGCAAAATACATATTTCTGTCCGAGCGTGGGCAAAAAAATGGCTCTTTTGGTTTTGCGAAGGGTCGGCTTGTGTGTCGGGCAAAACCAAATGTGCCATTTGCGGGCTGGCTGAAAATTGTTTTTAAAAAGTGCGGGAGGGAAAAAAATAAAAAACATAGAGTCGGCAATGAGTGTCGGCTTACTCGTTGTCCGTTTGTAATATCGTTTCTATGTCTTTGGTCACCTGTCAAAATGGTTTACTTTTTTCTTGTTTTTAGTCGTCTGTTTGTTGTTGCACGGTCGTCCTTTACACTTGCACCCAACGGTTTGAATATGGTGCGTTTGGCATTTTGAAACACTTCATTTTCAAGTTACGACTAATTTTATTTAATGCTAAGATGTTCATATTTAGCACTATCTGCCAAATGCACTATATTTT
>JACDJC010003060.1_pt1 | contig 12465 bp, 11 predicted proteins | sample 7454191 | NCBI WGS metagenome assembly JACDJC01 (sample SAMN14253291, study PRJNA609438) | sludge metagenome | isolation source: sludge after 25d culture with pyrite and EDTA | collected 2018-12-20 | reverse complement strand
GGTCCGAGTTCTACCGGATCATGGATGGCCTCATTAAACAGCTGATCGAGGATTCGGAGACCTTCGAGCACGACGAGAAGCAGAAGCAGGTTCTGCTGACCGAGCATGGCTCCGAGCGGATCGAGGAGATCCTGACCGAGGCCGGGCACCTCGAGGAGGACTCCGCCGGTCTCTACGATCCGGCCAACGTCTCCATCGTCCACCACGTGAACCAGGCGCTGCGCGCCAATGTGCTCTACCAGCTGAACCGGGACTATATCGTCCGCGACGGCGAGGTGGTGATCATCGACGAATTCACCGGCCGCATGATGCCGGGCCGCCGCTATTCGGAAGGCCTGCATCAGGCGCTGGAGGCGAAGGAACATCAGCCGGTCCAGCCGGAAAACCAGACGCTGGCCTCGATCACCTTCCAGAATTACTTCCGCATGTACGACAAGCTGGCCGGCATGACCGGCACGGCGGCGACGGAAGCGGACGAACTGTTCGACATCTACAAGCTCGAGGTCATCGAAGTCCCGACCAACGTGCCGATTGCGCGTCTCGATGAGGACGATGAAGTCTATCGCACGGCGGACGAAAAGCACCGCGCGATTCTGGACGAGATCGAGCGGGCCAACAAGCGCATGCAGCCGGTGCTGGTCGGCACCGCGTCGATCGAAAAGTCCGAAGTGCTCGGCGAGTATCTCAAGAAGAACGGCTACAAGCAGATCGACTTCGGCAATCCGAAGGCGCTGGAAAAGCTCTATGCTGCGGCGCGCGCGGGCAAACCTGCCAAGCTGTTCGCCGTGCTGAACGCGCGTTTCCACGAACAGGAAGCCTATATCGTCGCCGAAGCCGGTGTGCCCGGCGCGATCACCATCGCCACCAACATGGCCGGCCGCGGCACCGACATCAAACTCGGCGGCTCGCTGGAGATGCGCAGCCAGATCGAGACCGAAGGCGTCACCGACGAGGCCGAGAAGCAGCGGATCATCGACGGCATCAAGGCCGACATCGAGAAGTTCAAGGAGATCGTGCTCAAGGCGGAGGAGACGGTCGATCTCAACCCGGACAAGCCGGGCACCAAGACCGTCCGCAAACCCGGCGGTCTCTACATCATCGGTTCGGAGCGGCACGAGTCGCGGCGCATCGACAACCAGCTCCGCGGCCGCGCCGGCCGTCAGGGCGATCCTGGCCGCACCAAGTTCTATCTCTCGCTCGAAGACGACCTGATGCGCATCTTCGGATCGGACCGTCTCGACACCATGCTGCAGCGTCTCGGCCTCAAGGAAGGCGAGGCGATCATCCATCCGTGGATCAACAAGGCGCTTGAGAAGGCGCAGCAGAAGGTGGAAGCGCGCAACTTCGACATCCGCAAGAACCTGCTCAAGTTCGACGACGTGCAGAACGATCAGCGTAAGGCGATCTTCGATCAGCGCATCGACCTGATGCGCGATCAGAATGTCGCCGAGACGGTTTCGGATATGCGACATGCGCTGGTCGACGATCTTGTCGCCAAGCACATTCCTGAACACGCCTATGCCGAGCAGTGGGACGTCGCGGGCCTCAGGGACGAGCTTAAGCGCGTACTCGATCTCGATCTGCCGGTTGAGGAATGGGCCAAGGAAGAAGGCATCGCCGACGAGGAGATGCTGGCGCGCATCGAGAAGCGTGTCGACGAGGTGATGGCGGCGAAGTCGGCCCAGTTCGGGCCGGACGTGATGCGCTATGTCGAGAAATCAATCCTGCTGCAGACGCTGGATCATCTGTGGCGCGAGCATCTCATCATGCTCGATCACCTGCGTCAGGTCATCGGCCTGCGCGGCTATGGCCAGCGCGATCCGCTGCAGGAGTACAAGTCCGAGGCGTTCAACCTGTTTGAAAGCCTGATCGCGCACCTGCGCGAGGCGGTGACGGCGCAACTGGTCCGCGTCGAGATCGTGCCGCCGGACGAGCAGCCCGAACTGCCGCAGATGGAGGCGCACAAGCTCAATCCGAACACCGGTGAGGACGAGATGGCCTTCGCGCAGGCTTCGCTCGCGCCGGTGTCGCCGGCCGAGCGCGATCCGCAGAATCCTGCCACATGGGGCAAGGTTGGCCGCAACGAGGATTGCCCGTGCGGCTCCGGCAAGAAGTTCAAGCATTGCCACGGCAGGTACGCTTGACACATACGTCTGAACGGACGCTGCTCTCTCAACAAAACGCCGGTCAGATGACCGGCGTTTTTGCTTTTGATGCTTTGGACGCAGTTTTCTCTTCACCTCCCCCACGGGAGAGGTCGACGCGCGAAGCACGGCGGGTGAGGGGGTACGCTTTCACGATAGATTCTACGCCCACACCCCAACCCACTCCCCACGGGAGAGGGAGCACATTGGCATTTGTCCCAGACACACCAACAAAAATAGGTTGGATCAAACGCAGTTGATGCGGAGCTAGCGGACCGTCGACCAGCGGCTGTCGAAGGAGTTGGCCTGCACCGCCGGCTGGGCGCCTGCCAGTGACGGCTGCGCTGTCGGAGCAGCGGCTGCGGCTGCGGGCGCCGGAGCGGCAGGTTTGGCCTGCTGCGGTTGAGCCTGCGCCTGCTGGCGATCGAGCGGGATGACGCGTGGCGGCGCGCTCCTGGCTGTCTTGCTCGGTGCGGGCGACTTTGCCTTCGCTTTCGTCGCGGTGGTGGCCGGCGCGGGCGCCGGGGCAGGCGCGGGTTCCGAACCGCGCAGACCGACGCTGCGCGACAGCTTGCTGAAGAACCCTTCCGACGAGTTGGCGCTGGCATTCGCCGAGGCGGTACTTGGGGTCATCGTCGTGCTGGTGACGGCGACCATCGGTTCGCTGTTCGAGCCGGGCGATGTGAAGCTGAACGACGACGGCGTGCCTTCGGGCGCCCGCGGGATCGTCGCATGGGCGGGAACGGTGCCGGGGGCGGGGCCGTTGGAGGCGATCGCATAGTCGGTGACGTCGCGGTCGATCGCCGCTTCGCCTTCCGGCAGCTTGGACGCGAAAATCGGATGCATGCCGCCGTCGATGCCGGCGCGGGAGCGTGCGGTGGAGGTGCCGCGCGAAATCAGTTGCGCGGTCTTCAGTTCATCCTGGCGCTGCTTGTCCTGAACGGCTTCGGCGATTTCAGGCGAGACCTGATAGGCCGGGCACTGCGCGGCGGCATTGAAGGCCAGCGGACGGGTCGAGCCTGCGGGCTTCTCGGCGTCGAAGACATACTTCTTTTCGCAGAAGTCGACCTTCGGCTCCTGCCTGGTGACCTCGAAGTGGTCGTTGCCTTCCTTGATCATCTTCCAGAAAGGCATGTTCGGATTGTTGCGATGGCGGGCCATGTTCTGCGCCGTCATGCGGAACGGATAGGCCTGCACCTGAAACGCATTCTGGCCGCCGAAGAAGGATTCGCGACCGAGCGCGTATATCTCCGAAATCTGTTCGTCGGTCATGGCGTAGCAGCCGCGCGACGAGCAGTCGCCATGCACCATCAGTTGCGATCCGGTGCGGCCCCAGGCGCGGTCATAGGCGTTGGGATAGCCCATGTTGAACGACAGATAGTAACCCGAGTTCGGATTCATCTGGGCCGGGGTGATCGAGTAGAAGCCTTCCGGCGCCTGCCGGTCGCCTTCCTTGACCTTCGGGCCGAGGTCGCCCGACCAGCGGCAGATCGGATAAGTCTTCAGCAGCGCGTACTTGCCGTTGCGATCTTGCTTCCAGACTTCGAGTTCGGCTTCCTGCTTGAACAGGCGCACCAGCATCGGCGAGCCCTTGTCCATATTCTTCGCTTCGATCTCGGCGAGCAGCTTGTCGGGGATCGGGCGATTGGCTTTTGAACTGGGGGACAGTTGTTCGCCGTTGCAGCCGGCCAGCAGAACGCCGGCCGCAAGCGCAGCCGCGGTGACAAGCGCGCGAACCGGCGGGCGTTTCATCACTGCAAGGCGTCCAATGCCAAGGCTTCGCGGCAAACCGGTAATCCCCATACTTCCGGCGAGACCCAAGACAAGCAGGTCCAAGACCAGCGGCAGTCATCTTCCGACAAAGTGGCGCGCAAGGGGCGGGCCGGAAAACGCCGCCTTCTCAAAAGGCCGCATGTGTTTTCGTCGTAAAAGCGCCCTTGGCTTTTTGGCTCAAAACATGCGTCGGCAATTGAGCAATTATTATCCTTAAACCCCCCTCGGTCGCAAGCTGAACGGGCCGCGGCCCGCGGTTTTTGCCCGCGTTATGGTCAACGCTAAGTAAATCAAAACACTGGTGAAAAACGGCTGATCCCGAAAAGGGCCTGCCCCAAAAAGGCCACGATCCGGCGCGGCTTTTGTCAGCCGAGCTTGCGGCCGATATCGAGGAACTTCTGCCGGCGCTGGTTCCGCACAGCGCCCGCATCCAGGTTGCGCAGGTCGTTGAAGGATTGCGCGATGGCGTCACCTGTCCGCGCGATCATTTCAGCGGGGTCGCGATGCGCGCCGCCTGGCGGCTCTTTCAGGATGGTGTCGATCACGCCGAAGCGGAGCAGATCCTGCGCGGTGATCTTCATGTTGATCGCCGCTTCCTGCGCCTTGGCCGAATCGCGCCACAGGATCGACGCCGCGCCTTCCGGCGAGATGACGCTGTAGACGGCGTGTTCGAGCATCAGCACGCGGTTGGCGGTGGCGATCGCGATCGCGCCGCCCGACCCGCCCTCGCCGATGACGACGGCGACATTGGGCACACCGAGATTAAGGCAGGCGTCGGTGGAGCGCGCGATGGCTTCCGCCTGTCCGCGTTCTTCCGCGCCGATGCCGGGATAGGCGCCGGCGGTGTCGACCAGCGAGAGAACCGGAATACCGAAGCGATCCGCCATTTCCATCAGGCGAACGGCCTTGCGATAGCCTTCCGGCTTGGCCATGCCGAAGTTGTGCTTGAGCCGGGTCTCGGTGGTCGATCCCTTTTCCTGGCCGATCACGCAGATGCTTTCGCCGCGAAAACGTCCGAAGCCGCCGACCAGCGCTTCATCGTCGCCGAACTTGCGGTCGCCGGCCAGCGGCGTGAATTCGGTGATGAGTTCCTTGATGTAGTCCACACAGTGCGGACGCATCGGATGCCGCGCGACCTGCGTCTTTTGCCAGGGCGTCAGTTCGGCATAGAGGTCCTTGAGCGCCTGTGCGGCCTTCTCCTCGATACGCGAGACTTCCTCGCCGATGTCGCTGCCGCTTGCGGCAAGTGCGCGCAGTTCGTCGATCTTCGAATCGAGTTCGGCGACAGGCTTTTCAAAGTCGAGATAACTGCGCATCGGGTCCGGCATGTCGCGAATATATAGGGATTGGTCCGGTCAGGCGAAGGGCCTCCGGGACGGAATTCGGCTCGCCTTTCAAGTCAAGAAGCGGTCCCAAGTCAAGCGCCGCGATGGGAAGGCCCGATATTGTTAGTGTCCCGAATCCGAAGTTCGCCTTGTTTTGCAGCACTTTCCATAGCGAACTTCGGATTCGAGCGGACACTAGCCAAATATCATTCCAGTGTGGTCTTGGTTCGCAAGTTCGCAAACCGGGCGTGCTTCGAGAGCAATGCGGACTTGCGAACCACCACACTGGGGTTTTTAAGGGGTCATTTATCGGCCAGCGGATGCAGGTCGCGCACCAGGCTCTTCAGCCGTTCTTCGACGATATGGGTGTAGATCTGCGTCGTGGAGATGTCGGTGTGACCGAGCAATGTCTGAACGATTCGCAGATCGGCTCCGTTGTGCAGCAGGTGAGATGCGAAGGCGTGACGCAGCACATGCGGGCTGACGAGGCGCGGCGCGATGCCCGCCGCCGCCGCCAGCTCCTTGAGATCGCGCGCGAAATGCTGCCGCGTCAGGTGGCCGCTTTCGCCTGACGAGGGAAACAGCCACTTCGAGGCGGCCGCCGGTTTTCTGGAGTCCTTATGCGCCGCGTCGAGCGCGGCGAGATAATCCGCCATCGCCTGCTTGGAGGAGTCGTTGAGCGGGACGAGGCGTTCCTTGTTGCCCTTGCCGCGCACCACGATCATGCGCGCATCGCGCCGCGCGGCGGAGAGTGGCAGCGCCACCAGTTCGGAGACGCGCAGGCCGGTGGCGTACAGGACTTCAAGCAGACAGGAGAGGCGCAGCGCGCGCAGCATCTGCAGTTGCGATTGGTCCGGGAGGCTTGCGGAAGTCTTCGCCTGTGTGAGCAGGCGATCGACATCGGCGATGGACAGGACTTTCGGCAGAGCGCGTCCGCGTTTCGGTCCGGACAGGATCGCCGCCGGATCATCCGTGCGCAGGCGTTCGTTCAAGAGAAAGCGAAACAGATGGCGCGTCGATGACAGCTTGCGCGCGATGCTGGACGACTTGAACCCGCGCGTGTCGAGATCGTCGAGATAGCCGCGCAGCATCTGCGTGTCGGCGGTCTGGAACGATGATTTCTGCCGGGCAAGAAAGCCGGAGAGGTCTTCGAGGTCGCCGCGATAGGCGTCGAGTGTGTTGACGCCCGCGCCCTGTTCGGCCGCCAGCATATCGAGGAACAGTGAAATCGAGCGGGTGTCGGAAGCTGTCTCGGAGGGCATGATCCCCCGCCGTTTATCGCTTGAGGAATCTGTCGGGCGGAACGCTGACCGTCATTTCACGCGGCTTCGGATTGACGAAATTGGCCAGCGCGAAAATGCCGCCATAGATCAGCCCGCCGATGATGGCGACGACCGTCAGGAAGCGAAACAGGCTGGGCATCGCGGAAAGCCTCGAATTAACCTTCAGGGAAGCCGCGTCAGGCGGCGCGTTAACCAGCCGAACGACGGTTCTGCCGTTCCAAAGTACCAACATGTTCGCGCCGGTTCGGCAAGAGTCTCTAGCGGCGGTAACCGCAGGAGTAGTATAGGTGACGTTTAGCCGCTCCGCGGCCCAACCGAGCCAGAAATGACCGAGATCGCGGCCAGACATCAGGACAGCACGACCCGCGAGGCCGACATCGTCGCGGCCCTGCACGGCCGTCCGGTCGTGCTGGTCGGCATGATGGGGTCGGGCAAGTCGACCATCGGTCGGCGCCTGGGCGCTCGGCTGCATATGCCGTTTCTCGATGCCGATCATGAAATCGAAGTCGCGCATGCGGGCATGACGGTCAGCGAAATCTTCGCGCAGCATGGCGAGCCGTATTTTCGCGATGGCGAGGCGCGGGTGATCGCGCGTCTGCTGGATGGCGGCTCCTGCGTGATCGCGACCGGCGGCGGCGCCTTCATGCGCGAGGAGACACGCTGCCGGATTCGCGACAAGGCGGTGTCGATCTGGCTGAAGGCGGACGGCGACGTGATCCTCAAGCGCGTCAGGCGCCGCGCCGACAGGCCGTTGCTGCAGACTGCCGATCCCGCCGCGACCATCGAGCGGCTGATCGCCGAGCGCAGCCCCTATTATCAGTTCGCCGATCTGGCGGTGGCGTCGCGTGACGTGCCGCACGAAAAGATCGTCGATGAATGCATCGACGCGCTCTCCGCGCATTTGCTGCCTGCCGGCGCGTCACACTCCAGCGGAACATGATGACCACTTCTGTGAAGACCTCGAATCCGGTGACGGAAAATCCGGTCACTGTCGGCGTCGCGCTCGGCCACCGCGCCTATGACATCGTCATCGGCCGCGATGTGCTGCCCTCGCTGGGCCAGCGCATCGCCAGGCTGCGGCCCGGCGCGCGCGTCGCCATCGTCACCGACCGCACCGTCGCGCAACACTGGCTGTCCCAGACCGAAGCTGCGCTGGCGGAGGCCGGCATCGCGTCCTCGCGCATCGTGGTCGGCGAGGGCGAGGCCTCAAAAAGCTACGGCGTCTTGCAAGAGGTGTCCGAAGGCCTGATCGCCGCGAAGATCGAGCGCAACGATCTTGTGGTCGCGCTCGGCGGCGGCGTGATCGGCGATCTCGCGGGCTTTGCCGCGTCGATTGTCCGGCGCGGCGTCGATTTCGTACAGGTTCCGACCTCGCTGCTGGCGCAGGTTGATTCATCGGTCGGCGGCAAGACCGGAATCAATTCGCCGCATGGCAAGAATCTGGTGGGCGCCTTTCATCAGCCGGTGCTGGTGATCGCTGATACGTCGGTGCTCGATACATTGTCGCCGCGCCAGTTCCGCGCAGGCTATGCCGAAGTGGCCAAATATGGCGTGCTGGGCGATCTGGAGTTTTTCAACTGGCTGGATGCCAACCACGCCGAGATTTTCGCAGGCGGCGGCGCGCGCGAACATGCGATTGCCATGAGCTGCCGCGCCAAGGCGGCGATTGTGGCGCGCGACGAGCGCGAGACCGGCGACCGCGCGCTGCTTAACCTTGGACATACCTTCGGCCATGCGCTGGAAGCCGCGACCGGTTTCTCGGATCGGCTGTTCCACGGCGAGGGCGTTGCCGTGGGCATGGTGCTCGCCGCGGAGTTCTCGGCACGCCTCGATATGATTCCGGCGGCGGAGGCCGCGCGCGTGCAGCGTCATCTGGCATCGGTCGGCTTGCCGACCCGGCTGCAGGACATTGCGGGCTTCCAGCAGGAGGGTCTCGGCGATGCGGACAGGTTGCTGGCCCTGATGGGGCAGGACAAAAAGGTCAAGCGCGGCAAGCTCACGTTCATCCTGCTGGAAGCGATCGGCAAGGCCGTGATCGTCAACGATGTCGACCCAATGAAGGTGCGCGATTTCCTTCAGGAAAAACTGTCAGGCTAATGGAAAGTTGTCCGGGCAGATGAAGCCAGGACCGGAACAGACATGAATTCGGCCGCCGTCAATCTGCTGATCGCCACTCTTCTGCTCGCCGCCAATGCGTTCTACGTGGCGGCGGAATTCGCGCTGGTGAAGAGCCGCGGGTTTCGCGTCAAGGCGATGGCCGAACAGAACCGCTTCGGCGCCCGCCTCCTGTTGCAGATGATGAGCAATATCGAGGCCTATCTCGCCTGCTGTCAGCTCGGCATCACCATGGCGTCGCTCGGTCTCGGCTGGGTCGGCGAGCCGACGGTGGCGGCGTTGCTCAAGCCGGTGCTCGAGCCACTGGGTCTGCCCGACTCCGCGCTGCATTTCACCGCCTTCATCACCGGCTTTCTGGTGTTCTCCTCGCTTCACATCGTGATCGGCGAGCAGGTGCCGAAGACGCTGGCGATTCGCGAGCCGATTCCGGTGTCGCAATGGATCGCCTATCCGCTCCATGCGTCCTATCTCGTTCTGTATCCGCTGAACTGGCTGTTGAACGGGGCCTCGCGCGGAATTCTCCGGCTTCTCGGCGTCAAGGAATCCTCGCAAAGCGAGATTCTCACCGATTCCGAAATCGAGGGGCTGGTGGAGGAGTCCGCCGAGCACGGCAAGATCGAAAGCGGCGAGGCCGAATATATCCAGAACGTGTTCCGGTTCGGCGATCTGGCGGTGTCGGATGTGATGGTCCACCGCACCAAGATGATCAGCGTCAATGTCGATGGCCCGCGCGATGCGGTCATCGAGGCGATTCTCGATTCGGAATACACCCGCATTCCGCTCTGGCGCGAGAAGCCGGAAAACATCATCGGCGTACTTCACGCCAAGGATCTGCTGCGCGCGATCCGCACCAATGACGGCGATCTGTCCAAGATCGACGTGGCGGCGCTGGCCCTGCCGCCGTGGTTCGTTCCGGAAATGCGGCCTCTGTCCGAGCAGCTCAAGGCCTTCCGCCGCCGCAAGACCCACTTCGCGCTGGTGGTCGACGAATATGGCGAGGTCGAAGGCCTCGTGACGCTGGAAGACATTCTGGAAGAAATCGTCGGCGACATTTCCGACGAGCACGACGTCGCGGTGGCAGGCGTGCGCGCGCAGCCCGATGGCTCGGTCGTGGTCGATGGATCGGTTCCGATCCGCGATCTCAATCGTGCGATGGACTGGCACCTGCCGGACGAGGAAGCGACCACCATCGCTGGCCTTGTGATTCACGAGGCGCGCTCGATCCCCGATCGCGGCCAGAGCTTTACGTTCCACGGTTTTCGCTTCCGCGTGCTCCGCCGCGAGCGCAACCGCATCACGGCGCTGCGCATCGTGCCGCTGCCGCGCGAGAGCGATCTGCCGGAAAAGAAACCGAAGGCCGGAACGGCGTTCTGAAGCCTCAGTGCTTGCAGGCTTCCGCCGGTGCGGGGCGGCGGCTGTTCTCGCCGGGGGTGTGGGCATGAAGCGCCAGCGCATGAACCGGGCCTGACAGTTCCGGCGCCAGTAACGTATTTATCATGCGGTGGCGGTCGACCCGGGTCTTCCCCTCGAACGCTTTCGACACGATATAGACTCTGAAATGCGTTTCGCCGCCCGGCCGGTGGCCGGCGTGGCCTTCATGCAAATGGGACTCATCCGCAACATCGAGGCTGTCGGGTGCGAAAGCCTCGCTCAACTTCTTTGTGATTGTGTCCCTGACCGTCATGATCCGCGCAATATCGTGCGTTATTCGCCAAGGTCAATAGAGCCGTTTCAATTGCGGTTCACCCGCGCGGTGATGTATACTCTGCGCTCTTGAAAAATCGCTTCGGAATCGAAGCTCGCATTCAGGCTCGTCATTATCCGCCATGGCTATCGACTCATCGAAATTCTTTGACAGCATCCGCGTCAAGCCGACCAAGACCGCCGCGAAGCAGAAGGCTGCGCGCGAGGAGGCGGTGATGTGCGAGGCTCCGGGCTGCAAGAACCGGGGCGCGCATCGTGCGCCGAAGGGCCGTGGCCATGAAAAGGACTACTGGCACTTCTGTCTCAATCACGTCCGCGAATACAATCAGGGCTACAACTTCTTTCAGGGCATGAGCGACGAGGCCGTCGCCACCTACCAGAAGGATGCGCAGACCGGCCATCGCCCGACCTGGAAGATGGGCCAGAACGGCGCCAAGGGCAAAGGCAAGTCGGGTCAGGTCAATCTCGACGACGCCGTCGATCCGTTCAGCGTTTTCAGCGAGATGAATGGCCGTGGCGGACGCTGGCGCGCCAATGCCAAGGCGGAAGAGCCGAAAGCGGAAACGCGAAAGATCTTCAACGCCGAGAAGAAGGCGTTGCTGGTGATGGGGCTTGGTCCCGACGCGACGCTGGAAACGGTGAAGGCGAAATACAAGCTGCTGGTGAAGCAGCATCATCCCGATGCCAATGGCGGCGACCGCTCCACCGAGGATCGCCTGATCGAGATCATCAAGGCCTACAACTATCTCAAGACCGTCGTGCGCGAGGCTTGAGGGCGGCGGCCTTCGGTCTGGCGGAAGCAGGCGTTGTTCTTGAAGCCGGTTTCCTGACAGGAACTTTGTTGCTTTTCGCCGCGCTCTTGCGTGCGTGATAGGTCAGCGCCAGCCCGATGCAGTGGCGCAGCGCCTTTTCCGGAATTCTGTCCGAGGCGCCGAACAGGATGCTGCGGTTGCCGCCGTAGGTCATCTGTGTCGGATAGAGTTCGCGGAAGGTCGCGACCAGATCGGTCTGGCAGTGGAAATACATCGCGATGCGGCCGTCGGTCTTTTCGCGGCCGATCCGGATGGTGCTTCCGCTGCCGGATTCGGTGGTGAGATAGCTGGGCTGGCCCCATTTCAATGTTTCGTCGAGCGGGCCGACGCCGTCGATATCCTTGGCAGACGAGAGGATGATCGCGCGCAGCCGCATCAGCCTGGCGCGGATGTCTGCGGGATAAGCGTCAAACACCTTCGCGACATTGCGGTCTGAAAAAGCCGGGATGCTTGTCCGCTTCACCGGAAGTCCTCCGTTACCGGTTTGAATCCGCCGCAGCCTTGCGCCGCTGACGCCAGTATCGCGCGGCCACCGCCAGACATCCAACGGCGACGATACCGCCGGCCAGCGGCAATCCATAATGTTCGATCTTCATGCCCCAGCGCTCCGCGGCGGAGCCCGCCAGCAGACCCGGCAGCACATGCGCCGGCGCCCAGAGCAGGCACGCGGCGATGCTTGCGGAATAAAACTGCCGCGGTGGCATGCCGAGCGCGCCTGCGACGATGGGAACGATCGCCCGCACCGGCGGCACAAACCGTGCGAGGAACACGGCGAAGAGTCCGTAGCGATGGAAGAATTCCTCGCTTTGCATCACCACCGCCGGATAGTTCGACAGCGGCCACGACGTCAGCACCCGGCGCTGACTGATATGGCCGATCATGTAGGCAATCGCTTCGCCGATGATGGCACCGGCAACGGCGGACGCCAGCACCGGGACGAGATGCAGGCTTCCGCCGGGGATCAGCACACTCAGCGCCAGAATGATCGTGGATCCCGGAACGAGCGTGCCCAGAACAGAGACGGCCTCAAGGAAGGCCGCAAGGAAGATCGCGGCATAGGCCAGCGCCGCATGAAGGGAGACGAAGCCGATCAGTTGCTGAAAGTATGAAGCCACCTGACGTCCGATATTGGCGCGTTTGCTCCCGAATCCAGCATAGCGGTGGCTCAGGCGCAAACCGCGAGCCAATGGCCTCGAATCCCGTGTTCCCCGTCCATCGCAGGGCAGACCTACCAAAGCTGCGAAAATTGCCTATCTCGATGAAAATACGATGGAACTTTCATCACGGGGTGGGCTTCTGCCGTTCGCAT
>JACDJC010003059.1_pt1 | contig 12466 bp, 13 predicted proteins | sample 7454191 | NCBI WGS metagenome assembly JACDJC01 (sample SAMN14253291, study PRJNA609438) | sludge metagenome | isolation source: sludge after 25d culture with pyrite and EDTA | collected 2018-12-20 | reverse complement strand
GAAAGTTTTCAGATCAATCCGGGCAATACGGGGTGTATTATTGGCATTACCAAATACCCAACGACCATCATGTTCACTGCCGGTTACAGATAAGGCAATATGGTGCAGGTCATCCCAGGGTACAAATCCATGCGAAGTGTTCAACATAGGCTTTGTCTCTTCGCTATAGCCCCAGCCTTTTTCCGGATCAACAGAAAAAACAGGTATTACACGAAATAAGCGTCCGGATGGTAAACCATAAACGGACATCTGTCCGCTAAATCCACCGGAAACAAAATTGTAGAATTCGTCATATTTGCCCGGGGCAACATATGCTTTGGCAGCATCACCTCCGGCAGCTGATTGAGTGCCTTTAGGCTTACAGCCCTGCAGCCAGACCAGGCCGATCAGCAGCAAAGAAAATGCAAAAAATGTTTTTAGGAATGAGTGTTTCATATATAATATTTAGCAGTTAAGAAAAATCAGGAAATATATTCGGGGTTTTGATTCAGCAGGTAAACTTATTTCTCACCATCATTGCTACGCATGAATTCAACTACTTTACGGGCTTCATCTGTAGTGATATTTTGATTGGGCATACGTACAAGGCAGAGCTCTAATAACTTTTGAGCCTCAGGATCTTTTTCCAGCATCATGTCTACATTAGTGATCATATTCATGATCCAGACGGGCTGTCTTTTTTGAGTAACACCTTTCCATCCCGGCCCTACCAGTTTTTCTTCTGTAAGCCTATGGCAACTTTGGCATTTCAATTCATAAGTTCCTTTGCCGGCAGCTACCATAGCCTGGTCAAGCGGAGTACTTAAAGTAATGTCTCCTTCTTTTACTTCAGAACCGTGTGTTTCCGGTTTGTCTTTGGTGAGCTCCTGTACATCTAAGGGTTTGGGTTCATCTTTTACTCCCCCCTCGTTACAGGAAAAAAAGAAAATACTGGCAGATAATAAAACAGTACCAAGAATGTTGCGTTTCATGTTGGAATGATTTTAATGAATAATAAAAAGATCGTGGGCCTTTCAAAATTAATATTAAAAAGATATCAATGTCTTTTATGGGGCAAATGTATTTTGAGTAGTTTTGCAGGTGTCTGATATTCATCATCGTTCTCTGTGATATTAGTCACCCCGTCAAAAAATACCTGCAGGTACTTTTGTCGATCATAGACTTATAATAATGTTCCTTTCAAAATCATTTGGTTATGCCCTTCGGGGAGTGTTGTATATAGCTTTAGTAGACAAAGAAGGAAGAAAAGTGCAGCTGGATGAGATTGCTGAAAAATTATCCGTTCCCCGGCATTTTCTCGCCAAGATCATGAAAATGATGGTTAAAGAAGGAATTCTGTCATCAACCAAAGGCCCTTATGGTGGCTTTTACCTGAATGAAGTCACATTAAAGACAAAACTTATACAATTGGTAAAGATTACCGATGGAGTGGAACAGTTCAATATCTGCGTATTGAGTTTGCGAAAATGTAACAGCAAGAATCCCTGTCCGCTCCATTTTCAGATGTTGAAACTGCGGGATGGTATGCTGGCAGAATTTTCTGCCAAAAAGCTTGGTGATCTGTTGGATGAAAAAAATCCTGATTTTATCAAAACTATCTCCACTATTGCTTAAAAAAGGAAGTTTTCTTATTCTAAAAATTCATCCAGGTCTCTTCTTTCTTTTTTCGTAGGCCTTCCGATTTTACTTTGCCTTTTACCAGTATGAAAACTGGCTGCCTGGAATCTTATTCGTTCTATTTCCTCTTCAGGTGTAATATCAATGTAGTTTTTAATGGCTTCGGCAGCGGCTACTCTTTTCTCCAGAAGTCCTGTAACTTTTATCCTCCACCGTTTAGCTTCCGTTTTTACTTCATACTCATCGCCGATACTCACATTCCGGGAAGCTTTGGCCTGGGAGCCGTCAAATTTAACCTTTCCACTATCACAGGCGGTAGCTGCCATTGACCGTGTTTTGAACAAGCGGATAGCCCAGAGATATTTATCAAGGCGGAGTTTTTCTTTAACAGGCATATTCAAAAATAAAAAATCCCAACCGGATGATTGGGATTTGAATTTCTTCAATGAGTCATTAATTCATTTCAGCAAAATACTTATGGAAATACGGGATTGTCTCTATTCCTTTATAATAATTCTCAATATTGTACTTCTCATTCGGGCTATGCAGGTTGTCATTATCAAGGCCAAAGCCCATGAAAATTATTTTAATGCCTAGTTCTTTTTCCAGAATAGAACAGATAGGAATACTGCCACCGCCACGGACAGGGATCGGTTCTTTTCCAAAAGTAGTTTCTACTGCTTTTGCTGCTGCTTTATAACCTTTGCTGTCAATCGGTGTCATATATGGCTCGCCACCATGATGCAGTTCAGCTTTTACTTCTACTGATTTTGGGGCAATTGACTTGAAGTAAGCCAATAATTTTTCTGTGATCTTATCAGAAGATTGATTGGGAACCAGTCTTGCAGAAATTTTCGCATATGCTTTTGAAGGCAGCACCGTTTTTGCCCCTTCACCGGTATAACCGCCCCAGATGCCATTTATTTCAATGGTTGGACGGATACCTGTTCTTTCGTAGGTGCTGTATCCTTTTTCACCCCATAATTCTTTTACACCCAGTTCATCCATATATTCTTTTTCATCATACGGAGCCATATTGATCAATGCTCTTTCTTCAGGACTGGCAATCACCACGTCATCATAAAATCCGGGGATAGTGATATGATTATTTTCATCATGACAGGAAGCTATCATTTGAGCCAGTATGGTGATGGGGTTTGCCACGGCTCCACCATAGGTACCACTATGGAGATCCCTGTTGGCACCTGTTACTTCTACCTGTATATAGCTTAAGCCACGGACACCGGTATCCAGGGATGGATGCTCCATGCTCAGCATGGAACTATCACTGATCAGAATTACATCAGCCTTCAGCATGTCTTTATGTGCAGCCACAAATTTTCCTAAATTCGGCGACCCCACTTCTTCTTCTCCTTCAATCAGGAATTTGATATTGGTGGTCATTGTCTTGGTCTTCACTAAAGTTTCCAATGCCTTTACATGCATATAGAACTGGCCTTTGTCGTCAGCTGAGCCCCGGGCAAATATTTTACCATCTATTATGGTAGGTTCAAAGGGTGGATTGGTCCAGAGTTCTAAAGGTTCCGGTGGCTGCACATCATAGTGTCCATAAACAAGAACCGTGGGTTTTGACGGGTCAATTATTTTTTCACCATAAACGGCAGGGTGGCCATCGGTCGCCATTACTTCAGCTTTGTCGCAGCCAGCTTCCAATAAACTTTTCTTCACGGCTTCTGCGCATTTCAGCATATCGTCTTTGTGTTCGCTTTTAGCACTTACAGAAGGGATCCGGAGCAGGTCAAGCATTTCATTCAGGTAACGGTCCTTATTCTTTTCCTGGTAATCTTTCCAAACTTGTGACATAGTAATTGAGTTATTATTAAATTGGTTGGCGAAGATAAGCAGGAAGATTTTATCCCCGTATGAGGTTTTTACTAGCTGTTCCTGATTTTACTTATACCCTGTGGCGGGTATTCAGGCTTCAATGAAATAATCTACATTTAATGGTATGAAAAGAGTAAGAGCTTTTTTTACAGCATTGCTGGTTTTAACCAGCCTGGCAGCAATGGCTGATGCAGGATTTTCTATTCGCCGCCGTACTGCCCCGGCGCAGATAACTTTTGAAGGTACCGGGAACCTGGCCGGGTATAAACTGGTACTAGTACAATATTCTTACCACGAAGAAGATACACTGTTAAAGAACCCTTTCATCAGTCGCCGGGATACTATTGATGATAATTACAAAATAGTAATCCAGGATGGAGGAAAAAGATGGGATGAATCTGAACGCTACCTGCATTTTGCTTTGGCTAAGTCGGATTCAGCCGGCACGGTTACAGATACATTCACGGTGTACATGAAAAAGTGGAACTATCAAATGGTTATTACCGGTGCGAAAGATAGCAAGCTTCAATACAAAATGAAAAAGTCGAAAGCCTATTTTGATTATGCAGTGATTGCTGCTGATGATTCGGGTAGTAATGGCCGGGTAAACCGGTGGATATTTATCCTGTGCTCTTTAGCCGGCCTTATGCTGTTGATATTACTTTTCCTGAAACGAAAAACGATAAAACCGGCTTAAACCATTCTTGATTATGCCACTGATCATCGCACTTATAGGATTCTTTTTAATTAAGGGAATTTTTCAATTGCCTTTTTACCTGCGGCAGTGGAAGGCATCATTACTTGTAGCTTTATTCACCAGTTTGGCTGTGGTACCCTTAATTACCATTTTGTATCATGAAACCTCCCTTGATTTTACATTTGTTTATGCGGGAATGATATTGGCTGATATTGTTGTATTAAACTTATTGGTGCAAAACAACTGGTGGAAAGCAGTGCCGGCAGCTTTCATAGTTAATACAATTGCTATTCTCTTTTTCTTTATAGGAAACGGATGATTGGAATTATTTAAATCATATACTATGTTCAGATTTTTATTGGATGTACCACCAGAGCCAACACTGGCTGAGAAAGCTAAAACTAATATTTGGCTGATAATTATCGCCCTGGCAGCAGTGGTGGGTATTGTGGCTTTTTTTATCTGGAAGAGAAGGAAAAATAAACAAGAATGCTGATGAATGCCTGGTGGTTTTTTGCCCTGACTCTACTGATAGAATTTCCGATAATACTGCTGTTTTATTATAAACAATGGAAAGAAATTCTTGTTCCGTTTGTTTTGTTAAACCTGTTCACCTGGCCCTTATTACACTTTTTGCTTTTAACAACTGATATTTCACTATCTCTTATGGAACTGGGTGTGGCGCTGGCCGAAATGGCAGGTTATAAGTTATTAATGAAAAGCAGTTGGGGGAGATCGTTTGCAGCTGCATTTATTGCCAATGGGATAAGCTATGGAGCTGGCTTGCTGATTAATAATTATAGTTTATGAATTTATCTCATAACCGGAGTTTACAACCCGTTTACTGGGGATTGCTGCATGGCATTAATGACCTGGCAGCAGGGTTCTTGCTGGCTGGGTATACGCTTTCACATGGATACAGCGACAGTTTTCTTTTCATCAGTATTTATGCAATACTGGGTTTCGGTGGTCAGTTACCTGTCGGTTTTTGGCTGGACAAGCAAAAGGACATTGCTTTGTTTGCCAAAATATCGGTCTCACTTTTACCCCTTTCTTTACTTTTCTTTTTTGTTTCTACCGAGATGGCTATCATATGTTCAGGAGTGGCTTCGGCATTTGTACATGTAACCGGCGGAACAATTTGTTTACAGGTGCATGAAAATAAATCCGGCCCATTGGGATTATTTACTGCTCCCGGCGTATTGGGTCTTACCATTGGTGGTTTATTGGGTGAAGCTGGTTATTTGCTGCCCCTGGTCTTAGTACTTGCTGCAATGCTTGTAACAATTACCATTTTCAAACAGCCTTTGCCGGTTTATCAGACCCCGGAGAAAAAGGAAAGTGAATTGGATAGTCATGATCTTGTGATGCTGTTATTACTGCTTTTTATGTGCTTCCGTTCTTTTTTATTCGATGTGGTAAACTATGTAGCTGAAAATTACGAGGATGGCCTGTTGTATATCGGGGTAAGTGCATTTTTTGGAAAGATCATTGGTGGCTTTGTGGCTGACAGGGTAGGGATCAGAAAATTTATTTACATAACGCTGTTAGCCGCATTGGTTCTTTTGCAGTTTGGAAAAACTAATATATACATGTTGTGTACAGGGATTGCTCTTCTCCAAAGCTCTGTACCGGTTACACTATTAATGATGGGCCGTAGTTTGCCTTTTCATCCGGCTACAGCTACGGCATTCAGCCTTGGTACTTCCGTTGTGTTAGCCGGGCTTCCCCTTTTCCTGGTAAGTGACAAGCGATTGATTTACGATGCATTTAGTGTTGACTGGTTTACGGCTCTGTTATTTGTTGCATTTTTGATTGTCCTGGCCATAACAGGTAATTATGTTGTAAGGAAAATATTTTTGTAGACCTCCGCTAACTGGTATACAGTAAAGTCGGTTTTTTTAGTTTTAAAAGAAAAAAAATGAAGCAAATTATACAATTGACAGGTTTGTTTTTCTTTAGCACAATTTGTGCAATTGCGCAGTATACAGCAAGCAATGAAAAAAGCAGCCGGACTGATAAAATAGATCAGCTACCTCTGATTCGTTCCGAAAACCCTGTTGCCATCCGCTACCTTTTGCAACATGAGGGCTTAAAGGGGAAGGTTAAAAAAATTACATTAAAAGACAGTACAGGAAAAGTTATCAGCCAGGAAGGTTATGATATCAGGGGAAGACTTACAAAAAAGCTTGTCGGCAGCGAACGATCAGCCGTGTTCGATAATTTTAGTTATGACTCAACAACCCGATCAATTTTACAAAAAACAGAATATGCAACGGGGGAAAAGGTGTTCTATAAATATGTATACAACAGCAACGGCGATGTTACCAACTATTATATAGCAAACCAGGCAGGGACAATTTTTTATTCAAAAAGAGTATATCACTACCAGGATAACCTTTTTGTATTGGACAGCGCTTATAATCCCTCTGCTTTCGATTATTACATAATTCACCAGTATAACAACGAGGGGCAAATAATCAGCAGTAAAACATATACCCAAAAAGCGAGGGTACTGCTGGCTGAAATCGCCTATGAATACAAAATACAGGATGGTCTTCCATTGATAAAGATTCAGACCAGGACTGATTATAGTGGCAACGGAAGGTTTGAAAACTCAACCAGTATAAAATATTTTGATAACAAACAGCATATTATAAAAGAACAAAACATCGGCGCTACTAATTTTTCCGTCAGGCCGAGAGAACTCACTTATAAATTGGATGCAGCCGGTAACTGGATTTCCAATTCAAAAAGAGAAACAAGAGAGATAGAGTATTATGAACCGCTTCCGGTCACCAATAAAGAGACAGCTAAAACTGACAATAAGAATAATTCACAGCTATCTCTGATTCTTGACGAAAACTTTGACAACAACAACAACAAATGGGCGGTATGGGATAATGAAGGCTCGGCTGCACAATTACATAAAGGCAATTACCGGGTGACCGTAAAACAAAGTAATAATTATGCATCCTGGTTAAGCGTACCGGGCCTAGCTTCCGATCAATCAAAAGATTTTGCCATCGAAACGAAGATGTTATTGAACAGTACAGAAACAGGAAATCCTTTGGACAGTTACTGGTTGCTTTGGGGTATTGGCGATAACGGTAAGAATTTTTATGCTTTCGGTATTTATCCGGAAGGCAAGTTTCAATATGGAAAACTCGTCAACAGTCAATGGGATGGAAAAGCCGGAACTATTGCTTCCACTTCAATAAATGCCGGTATTAACAAAGCCAATGTGCTCCGTGTTGAAAAAAGGAAGGATACAATTTCCTTTTTTGTAAATGGCAGTAAAGTACATAAGGCAAAATATGAGATATTTAATAGTAGTCATACCGGTATTGGCTTTCAGTGGAATAACAAAAAATTAGTTGATATTGATTATTTGAAAATCTTTCAGGGATCGGTATCAGCAATTACACTTTCACCCGAGCCTCAGGAGTCTAATTATCAAAAGGCACTGGCCAAAGCCGGAAATTCAAAGGAACGGGCCGATGCTATTATCGATTACTATCTGGCGTTAAAAGCATTGAATTTCTCCGCTGACAAACTGGAGATTTTAATTGGCCAAAAGTTTTTGCAGATGATAGATATCGACTTTCATGGTTATTACCAGGTGCTGATGTCGCGGAGAATTAATTTTGATGATGTAAAATTATGCATGAAAGCAAGTGCAGTGTTGACTGCCGAGCAAAGAAATGCAGTTGGACTGTTGAATAAATATGCCGTCGATGAATTTCAGGCAACGCAGAATAACACAGCTAAACCTGCTTATCCAACTGGTGTACCCCAACCAGGTTATGGATGGGGTAAAACGATTAGTAGTAACAAAGTAAATAATAGCAATGGTGGAAATAAAACACCACCAACAATAGTTTCACCGGCTAAGCCAAAGGATGAGCTTGCAATACTAAGGGGAAGTGCGAAATATTTACAAGGCCAAATGGTATACCTGGGTTCACAAAAAACATGTTATTTCACTCCGGGTACTATTGTTATAAATAGTGTTAATGACGAAATTACCCTTAAAACTATTTTTGCAAAATTCAGCTACTCTTATTCTTCCGGTAGAAATGAATTCGGCATCAGCTCGTCAACTTATGAAACCACCAATATAAAAGTAAAGGACCTGGTTAGAATGATTGATGGTGTAAGCGGTGCATATATTGTTACGCAAATTGGTCCTTGCAAAAGTTGCGGGGGTAATCCAAAGTCATGGAATAATAACACCAGAAAAGGAAGCTATTGTACACATTGCGGGGCTACGGGTTGTGCGCCAATTGCTATTTGGAATCATGGATCCAGCAGGGCATTTTAAACAATCCTGATATCAGCCGGGCTTTTTCTTTTTAGAATGCCTTGTAGTGAATTCGTTGGAATTGTCTTTTACCTGAGAAGTAACTGCTTTGGATATCAACTTACTGCCAAACCTGTCTTTAATCTCATCTACCGCTTTGTAGAGGTTGAGTTTTTCGACATTGTTCTCAAACAGGCTCATCTGCATGGTAATTGGGATCATATGACTGAACCGGACACCGAGTAAACGCACCGGTCTGTCTTTTTGGTAGGATTTATTAAACAAGTCTTTTACTTTTCCTATCAATACATCGTCAAGGGCAGTATAATCAACTGTTTCCTGTTTTGAAGTAGTTTCAAAATCTGAATACCGGATTTTGACTGTAATACAACCGGTCATTTTTTCATCTTCCCGTAAAGAATAAGCTGTCTTCTCAGTTAATCGTACTAATTCTTTATGCAGGAAACTAACATCCGTATAGTCTGTATCAAAAGTATTTTCATGGCTCATACTTTTTTGTTCCCAATCCGTTGTTATTGCTGTACTGCCAATGCCATGTGCTTTATGCCATAGCGCTTCGCCCCATTTGCCGGCAATCTTCTCCAGGTGTTCAATTGGTGTTTTGGCAATGTCTTCAATGGTGTAAATGCCATAACTTTTTAATTGCTGTTCAGTTTGCTTACCCACCCCGTTTATTTTTTCTATGCCCAACGGCCACAGAAATTCTTTTTCTTTTCCATGCGGAATTTCTAAGAAGCCATTGGGTTTGGCTTCATTGGTGGCCATTTTAGCAATGAATCTTGCTGAAGCTAATCCACAGGATATGGGAAGACCTGTTTCATTTGTAATAAGACTACGCAAATCTTTTGCATATTGACTTACCCCCAAAAATTTATCCATACCCGTCAGGTCGATATAAAACTCATCAATACTTGCTTTCTCAAACAGCGGAACTTTGGATGCGATGATCTCTGTTACCCATCTTGAGTATTTGCTGTACTGGTCACGGCTGGCGTTGGTGATAATGGCCTGCGGGCAGAGTTGCATTGCTTTCTTCATTGGCATGGCCGAATGAATTCCGAATTTTCTTGCTTCGTAGCTGCACGCAGCTACAACTCCCCGTTCATAACCGCCTACTAAAACGGGCTTGCCTTTTAAGGATGGATTATTTCTTATTTCTACAGAAACAAAAAAAGAGTCGAGATCAAAATGGGCAATATGATGTTTTGCTTCTTCCATAATTGGTCCCGCCCGAAAACGGGTAATGAACACTGGTTAACACAAATTTGTTATGTAAGATAAATTTCCAGTAACCCGTCCGGCAATTCTACTAACACTTCTTTCTTCTTGTGATTTACTTTTTGCAATGTTTCTTCATGTAATGGGATCAGCACTTCTTTCCCTTTTATGTCTAACCTGCAGAGTAGCTGGTGTGGTTGTTCGATCAGTTCAAGTATTTCTCCGAGTGATTCATTCTTATGTATGATAGTATAGCCCAGGAGGCTTGCAGGTGCCGATTTTGCCGCAAATTTTTTAAAATCAGGTTCGGGTAACCAGGCTTGCTTTTGGGTGAGTTTGATTGCCACTTCTCTTGTATTTACGCCTTCCAGTTTAATATATACTTCATCTTCGGATTTTATTTTTGTTGCTTCTATAAAATAGGGAATAAACGAGTTTTTCTTTTCCTCAATGAAAATCGCTTGCAGTCCTTTCAATGATGTTTTCTTTCCCAGTTCATGTTTGAGCAGCAGTTCGCCTTTCAGGCCATGTACGGCCACTAATTTCCCGATATTAAAATATTCAGTCATTTAAGCAAATATAATCTGTGTTAACCTGGTAATACCCTGTAGCAAAAAATCCCGTCTCATTTACAACAAGACGGGATTACGAACTTTCAGGATGCGGATAATTTATCCTTCACTACCACCTTCACCTTCTGTCCTTCTTTCCGGTCTGCGACCGGGAACGGCACGTCTGGCTCTTTTGTTGCGGTAGGCATCTTCCTGGCGTTTTTTCACCTGTGCTTCATGCTCGGCACTCCACTTGGTGAATTTTTCCATCGCAGTTGCATCATCAAACAAGCCCAGGCCCACACCACGGAGCAGGTGCTTAAGGTATAATACACCTTTAAAGCTGAGGATACGGCGAACGGTGTCAGTTGGTGTAGCACCTTTGTTCAGCCATTCCAATGCTTTCTGACGATCCAGCTGAATAGTAGCAGGAACAGTCAGGGGATTGTAAGTACCTAATTTTTGGATGAATTTGCCATCACGGGGTGCCCGGGAATCGGCAATTACGATGAAATAAAAGGGTCTCTTTTTTGACCCGTGTCTCTGAAGACGGATTTTTGCTGACATAAATAGAAATTTAACAGCGTTAAACAATAATTGTTAGTTCCGGTGGAAACCGGACGGCAAATATAAGGTGGGAAGGGGAGATCGCAAAGGAAAAGTCAATTAGTCTGTAAGTCAGAAAGTCCGGAAGAAGGAGGTTGCTGTTTAAAAAATATCACGCCTTTAGTAAAAAGAAAGAATCTATCTGATCAGGTGAACTTTCTTGCGGACTTTCTGACTTCCCAACTTTCCGTCTACTTTTTAATGCCGGGCATCATTTTGCCGAAAGCTCCCATTTTGTTCATGTTTTTCATCATGCCCCTCATTTGTTCAAACTGTTTCATGAAGTTGTTGACTTCCAGTATGTCTTTTCCGGCGCCTTTGGCAATCCTTTTTTTGCGGCTCCCATCAATCAGGTCGGGATCGGCCCTTTCTTCCGGTGTCATGGAATTGATCATGGCTTCAATGCCTTTAAAGGAGTCGTCGTTGATATCCAGGTCTTTGATTTTGCTGCCCATTCCGGGTATCATGCTCAGCATATCCTTCATGTTACCCATTTTTTTGATTTGCTCTAATTGCATCTTAAAGTCGGCAAAATCAAATTTATTCTTACGAAGTTTGGCTTCCAGTTTTTTGGCTTCTACTTCATCAAACTGTTCCTGGGCTTTTTCTACTAATGATGTAATGTCACCCATCCCCAGGATACGCTGGGCCATCCTGTCAGGGTAGAATACATCCAGTGTATCCATTTTTTCGCCGCTACTGGTAAACTTGATGGGCTTGTTTACGGTGTATTTGATGGAAATGGCAGCACCACCCCTTGTGTCGCCATCTAATTTTGTAAGTACAACACCTGTAAAATCCAATCGGTCATTAAAAGCTTTGGCAGTGTTGACAGCATCCTGGCCGGTCATACTATCCACCACAAATAATATCTCTTGCGGGTTAACAGCATTCTTTACGTTGGCCACTTCAGCCATCATCACTTCATCCACCGCCAGGCGACCGGCAGTGTCTATAATAACAACATTCTTGTTTTTACTTCTTGCTTCTTTAACTGCATTCCGGGCAATATCAACAGCATCTTTATTTTCCAGTTCAATATGAACATCAACCCCGATTTGCTCGCCCAGTACTCTTAATTGTTCCATGGCTGCAGGGCGGTAGATATCCGCAGCAACCAGCATAGGGGAGAGCCCTTTTTTTGTTTTCAGGAAGTTGGCCAGTTTACCACTGAAGGTGGTCTTACCGCTACCCTGTAAGCCAGCAATCAGGATGACTGCAGGATTCCCTTTTGCATTAAAAGAGGCCTCTTGCCCACCCATAAGTTCTGCCAGTTCATCTTTTACGATCTTGGTCATCAACTGGCCGGGAGAAATTGCATTGATTACCTTTTCGCCAATCGCCTTGTCTTTTACTTTGTCCGTAAACTCTTTGGCGATTTTATAATTCACATCAGCATCCACCAGTGCCCGGCGGATTTCTTTTACTGTTGTGGCAATATTGAGTTCGGTAATACGTCCCTGGCCTTTAAGATTCTTAAAGGCTGATTCTAATTTTTCCTGTAAACTGTTGAACATTTGCTTCGATTCGTTTTCGTTTGCCTCCCTTTGCCCGGCGCCGGGTGACATCGTTAGTAAAAGAAAAAGTGAACATCTGATGTTCACTTTT
>JACDJC010003058.1_pt1 | contig 12469 bp, 9 predicted proteins | sample 7454191 | NCBI WGS metagenome assembly JACDJC01 (sample SAMN14253291, study PRJNA609438) | sludge metagenome | isolation source: sludge after 25d culture with pyrite and EDTA | collected 2018-12-20 | reverse complement strand
TGCCCCCGGCGAAACTCAGGAGATAAGGTAGCGGTCGGTGGTCCTGATCCAGCCGTTACCCGACAATCAAGTCGGGACTAAGCATGTAGAAACCATATGGCTTCCTCGTTTGGACGCGGGTTCGACTCCCGCCAGCTCCACTTTTGACCACTTCTTTATGATTCTCATCCCTTGAACCTGAAAAAGTTCAGGGGATTTGAATCATTCTCAACCCGAACACCGATAATTCTGAATAGTCAATCTTTACAGGGGGTCCAACCGATTTATTGGGTCTGTTTTTATCCCTATTAGGTGGATAATAATGGATATATCGAGAACATAATCCGGATTCAAAATTTATTCACATACCATTTTATATAGTAATCATTTTTCACACATATAAGCAATAAATAATTATTTTTCATATCAAGTAATCATTTTTCATGCTATCTTCGTAACTATATTTCACATCTTAAAGGTATGAGTAATCATTTTTCACAGAAAATAACCATTTTTCATGGCAGACCTCTTCCCGAAGAAGGAATGTTGGCAGGCTATAGTTTAATAATCCAGGAGATAGAACTAAATACTGGAAAACTGTTACCAATACCTAGACAACTTGCCATAGTTACAGAAAAACACCAAAGATATAATACTGACCAATGGCAAGTATTCACAAAAAGACACGAGCCACACAATAACCTTATTAGTCATATATTCTTTGCTCTAAAATATGAAGGTATTGATCTGCTGATCCTGAAAACAATATTTAAACTCATTGGAGAAAAAAATATTACAGAAGCAATTCGGAGTGAACCGACCGGTCAATATTCAAGACGAATCTGGTTTCTTTACGAATGGTTAATCGGAGCAAGACTTGATATTCCCGACCTGAAAATCGGTACTTATATTGAAATTGTTAATCCTTCACTACAATATGCAGGGCCAACAATAAATTCAACACGACATAGGGTAAAAAATAACCTGCCAGGCACACCAGAATTTTGCCCAATGATAAAAAAAAGCGAAAAGCTTGAAAGCTATATTTCTGCCAAAATTCACGAATCTATTGATAAAGGAATAGATGGAAGGGATAAGGAACTTATCAGAAGGACGGCGGCCTTTTTGCTACTAAAGGATTCTAAAGCATCATTTGCAATTGAAGGAGAATATCCTCCAAATATGCGGGCAAGAAACTGGAGTAAAGTGATCGGACAAGCCGGAAAAAAAGAATTAAACTTATCTGAAATAGAACGTTTACAGCATATGGTAATTGGCTCAAAGAAGCTAAGACATATGGGAATCAGGCAGGAAGAAGGCTTTATTGGAGAACATGACCGCGAAACTTTTGCTCCTATTCCTGACCACATTTCAGCAAAAGCAGAAGATCTGAACTCCTTAATGACAGGCTTAATAAACACCAATAACCTTCTTCAGGATAGCGAATATGATCCGGTTCTTACTGCAACGACCATAGCGTTTGGATTTGTGTTTATTCACCCACTTTCAGATGGTAATGGAAGAATCCATCGTTATTTGATCCATCATATTTTAAACTGGATGGGATTCACCAAACGCGAAATGATATTTCCTGTTTCATCTGCAATTTTAGATAGAATTAGCGAATACCAGGAAGTACTGGAAGATTATTCCACTCAAAGAATAGATCTAATTGAATGGAAGCCAACACCAAGTCATAACATAGAAATACTGAATGATACAATAGATTTATATCGTTACTACGATTTAACAGTTCAGGCAGAATTCCTTTATGAATGTGTTGAAGACACTATAAACAGGATTATCCCGGAAGAAATTGATTTTCTCGAAAGATACGATCGATTAACCAATGCAATAAATTCGTTTTTAACTCTGCCAGACACAAGGGTTGATTTACTAATCAAATTGTTAAATCAAAATAATGGGAGATTGTCCAAACAGAAAAGGCAGAATGACTTTTATGAACTGACTGATGAAGATATTTCTATGATTGAAGAATATTATTCCGAGATTTTCATGAAATAATGTATTCAATCACACCATATAGAGCCAAATTATATGTAAAAACAACGCTGGTGAACAATTCGGTTAACACACAAACTTCAACCCTCACAAATAACTGATCTAGTGATCAATACACATATTATTCGACTCCCGCCAGCTCCACAAAAGCTACCCGGCTGATCGCCGGGTAGCTTTTTTTGGTGTCGAGCGGGACTTACCCCGCATTGCCATGCGGGGTTATAATCATGCCACCCCGATGGGGTTATGATTGTAACAAAACATGATCGTAAGGAACATTACAAACCCCGTAGGGGTGACATGATTGTAAAACATGAACGTCAGGCACGATATAATCCCGGACGCATCAGCGACTGGGAGACATGATTGTATCAAATGTGTCAACCTTGGCTACAAATCATCCAGCGAAAACCCCACATATTCGGCCGAGTAATCCTTCAGATGGGTTTCGGACAGGTGTTTTGCCCTGGCCTTCAACACGGGGATGCTGATGTTTTCCTTCTTTTTCTTGACCTCGGCAAACAATACCTTCCGGTTCAATTCATCCACCGCAACCAGGTCAATTTCATTCTGGTTGCCTTTCTCCCACCAGGTCCCAATGGCCGTATATTGTTTGAGTTCCATCAGTTTTTCCATGAACCAGCGCTCCATGATTTTGCCGCTATAGGCAGCATAATCGCGTTCCACGATGCTCCTCACCAGGTCGAGGCTCCCAATCTCAACGGCACTTTGGTACTTATATATGAAACGAAACCAGAAATTCAGGAAATTGTCGACAATCTCGTAACGGATGTTCCTGCCCCCGGGCTTTGAAAATATGGGACGCACCTTCCTGATCAGGTTAAAGTCATTCTCGAGCCTTTCCAGGTATCCCCCAATGCTGATTTCCAGGATCGATTCAATTTCCGAACGTGAGGTTTTGGATAAGGTATTTTTTTGAAATGCCATTATTTCTCACGGGGTCGTTGCAACGAAAGGACCCCCCTACCGCCTCAACAGTAAAACACCTTCCTTTTTCCATCCGAACCTGATCTTTTAACTTATTTTTACCGCCATGGCGGTATTATTTCATTATTTGCTTGCATTTTCAACACAAATGCTTTATTTTTACCGTTATAATGGCAAAACAATGCAATCACAAGAATTGGCAGAGGCAATCAGGATGCACCGAAAGGCGGCTAAACTCAGTCGGGTCCAACTGGCCGAACTGGCAGGGGTGGGCAAAACGGTGATCTATGATATCGAGAAGGGAAAAGAATCGGTGCAGTTCGACACCCTTAGGAAAATACTCAAGGTGCTGAACATCAAAATTGTTCTGACAAGTCCGTTGATGGACAACCTGAATGACTGAGGCAGCAGCCTGGGCTATGGTTCCATGAATGGGGCCCTGACCGGTCCATTAACCAGGATTTGGGATAACAGAATATAAATGTCAATAAGCATGTGTAGGGTTGAGGTTTTTGTGGTATGGAAAGGATCGATATTTCCGAAAATTGTGGATGAAGTATTTGAATGACTGAGGCATTGTAACAGAGAAAAGTTAATGAATGATAAGTCCCGGGGCCGGTAAGTTTACCGTAATCGTGGAAAGCAGAATTTGAAAGTAACCAACCATGAGAAGCGCTAAAGTTTTTGTCAAAGGGGTCGAGGCCGGTACCCTGACGGAAGTAATCCAGGGCAGGGAGTACCTTTTTGAATATATCGAAGGATACGCAGGGCCCGAGGTGTCGCGAACCATGCCAACCAGGACCAGGACCTACACATTCAAAACCTTCCCCCCTTTCTTTGATGGATTATTACCCGAAGGATTTCAGCTCGAGGGATTGTTGAAAATCAGAAAAATCGACCGGCAAGACTATTTTTCCCAACTGGTTGCGGTGGGCAATGACATGGTTGGGGCCGTTACCGTTAAAGAAGTGCCGGCATGAACCGTTGCCCTATCACATATCAACCCTGTGGCGACCAGCGATACAGCGATGCCGGGCTCCGGCTTCTTTCGGCACGCCTTACTTCTCTTCACGTCCTTGAATATTCGGCTGAAGAACAGAGAAATGAGGCGTTTAACCGTGCGACAAAAATTTCCATACAGGGTGTACAGCCTAAGCTGAGCGCAAAATTGAACATCAGCAAAGGGAAATTCGACCTTGTTGACTCAGGCGGGCGATTTATCCTGAAACCCCAGCACCAGTTCTTTCCGGAATTGCCCGAGAACGAGGACCTGAGCATGCGGCTTGCCGGGGAAATCGGACTGGAGGTCCCCTTGCATGGCTTGATCTGGTCGAAAGACAATTCCCTGACTTACTTCATCAAACGGTTCGACAGGAAGGGGCAAAATGACAAGGTGCCCATGGAGGATTTTGCACAGCTGGCCGGAAAGAGCCGCGATACAAAATACAACTACAGCATGGAGAAAGTGGTTGGATTGATCGATACCTACTGTACATTCCCGGCGATTGAGAAGCTTAAGCTATTCAAAATGGTCATTTTCAATTACCTGATCGGGAATGACGACATGCACCTCAAGAATTACTCTATCGTGACCGAAGACGGCCAGGTAAGGCTTTCGCCATGCTATGACCTTCTGAACACCACTATTGAATACCGGAAGCCCGACGAAGAAATTGCATTGCCCCTCAGGGGAAAGAAAAAGCACCTGACCCGCACAATGCTGGTCGACTACTTTGGACTCGAAAGGTGCGATCTGACTTCCAAAAGCGTAGAAAAGGTCCTGGAGACTATTTTTACCTCAGTCCCCCGATGGAAAGAGACCATTGGGATCAGTTTCCTGTCGGACCCCATGAAAGAAAAGTATGTTGATCTACTGGACGCACGGTTGAAAACGCTTGAACTTTAATAGTGGCCACCCATTGAAAATTATTCCTCTTCGTAGTAATACGAATAATCAATTACTTGCATAAACTGCAGCTGTGCCGAGGTAAGATTTGATGATATGTAAACACTGTCAGCCATTATAAATCGAGTAATTATAAGACTCAATTTGCGGGTCTTTTCTATCCATAATATATCATTCAAAAATATAGTTAAGTTTTATTACCGCACTACGCCTTGTCCTCGACCCCGATAGCAATCGTGATCATCGGGAGCAACGAGGGGTTGATGGCTAAGGGTTTGTAACCCCTTTTTATTAAATATTATCTAGAACTCTTTTGCCTAAAATTGCATTACTCCCGATGGCTATCGAGGATGCTTTTCAGTTCACCCCGAATTGCTCCCGATTTGTATCGAGGATGTGGGTTAGGTGGAGGTTTCAATTGAGGCTTGAGCCTTTACCCCTAAGTGCTCCCGATCCCTTAGTATTCGGGACTAATTTGACTATCGAGGAAGAGGTGTAGTGAGGGTTAGGGCGAAGCCCTTTTAATCAGTTAGAATGACATACTCAGCGTTTCGATGTGACTCACGGTCTTTTATCTGAAACTCCCTTCTAACCTCCTCTAAGGACTCATTCATTTCAGCTACAGCTTTTATGTGGACTTCCTTATCAAGAACGGTATAATTACCTTCATTCTTAAGCTTTTCTCTTAAGCTCTGATAGTTTCTGGTGAACGTTGACATCGATTGAGTTTTAGTTTTTCAGATTATTATCAAATATACAAAAGTTGTGCAAAGGTATTGAATATTTCTCCAATTTTCCTGAAGATTGTTCGTAGCAAATGATGTTATTATCATATGCAGCCAATATCAAGGGTTTGTTGAATTTAACATTTGCTTCAGTTGCGTCTACAATAATCAAACCCTTGGCCTCCCTGTTCTTAAGCAAATCTTTATCTGTCAATTCAGCTACCCAGATAAATTTGGGCATTGATGTTTCCAGGATCAATTCCTGTAAATCGTCTTTCATGGTTTTATTTCTTGCGATACTATCCTTAAAAGTCCTGCTTGAGGATAAAAAACATCTGATTAAGATATTATTACCATCGCTTATTGGGCTGGGACCCAACAAAATAAAACGAATAAAAAAGTTCTTTGCCTCAAAAGCCTCCAAATATATCTTTGGATATAAAGGGGCAATGAAATAAGTGATCTTGCAGGTGTGCCAATCAGGGTTGGCATAATGTATTGCGCCCAATCAAGGCAGGTTCGGTTGGCCTGATCACAATAAAACCCAAATAATGCTCAGCAATTCTCCTGATTGATAATTCATCCCTGAAATCTTCATGAATCACTTCCTCATCGAAAATAGAAATCCTTATGGTATCTCGCTTGTATTGACTCAATTTTGATGAGTAATAATTATAATAACTATCCCGATAAACCTTGTCTATATATGGAGACTCTGCCACGATAAAACAATTTGGCCTTATCCCTCCATATGTGGATGTATTATTTTTTTAAACAGCAATTCAGCCTTATTTTTATCAATCATGAAATCGGATTGCAATAAATCAATAATCAAATCACGGCCTTCAGAAATTCTGGCAATAAAAGTTTTAATGGTCATATGTCAATTATAAGCATCTGCAAATATATAGTTATAATGAATTTTATACTCCATTTCGGGCAAATAATTAGCATTTATCGCAAATAATTTTGAAGGAAGAATTATCCTCCAAGAACCCGGTGCGAACCAAGGAAGTCATCCTCACTTTGCATCCATCTTCGGATAGGATGATATCCTCGCCATACGCTCCTCCCTCCCGTTAACAACTAATCTCCTCCCACCACCACCTTTTCGGTAGTCATGTGTTGGCCTGTCTGCACTTTCAGGAAATAGATGCCTTTACTGAGGTGCCGCACGTCGAACAGGGCTTCCATGGGGCCATATGACGGTTGCAGCAACCGTGTTTCAAGGGTCTGGCCGTTTGGGCTGACCAGGGTCAGCCGGATGGGTTCACTCACCGCACGTTGCAGCCTGAAGGCAAACTGGCCGCCATTGGGGTTGGGCACCACGGTGTAGCCAGTCAGTGACCCTGCAGGGGCGTGTACCGATGAATAGACATGGTACACCTCGTTCGAGGAGGCCGTGCAGCCATGTTCATCCGTCACTTCCACCTTGTAGTTTCCGCTCATGGACGCGATGTAGAAGCTTTGCGTGGCACCAGCCAGCGGATCGCCGTTGCGGTACCACTGGTAGCCGGCATAGGTCCCGACAGCGCCCAGGGTGTCACCCGCGAATGTCAGCTCCGGCACCAATTGGGGCAGGATGGTCAAATGGGTGGTGACGATACTGTCGAAGCCGGCGGCTGATTCCAGGGTTCGCGAATAAGCCCCGGAGGTTGCCCAGCCTTGGTAGGTTTCCCCAAAACAGAGGGTGATATCCTCTTCCGACCGGTACACCGGCAACACGGTAACATCCACCTCCACCGGCTCCGAAAATCCCGTGCCGTCGCCCACCACCAGGGTGAACGTGAAGGTGGTGACCTGTTCCACCTCCGGTGCCGTAAAGGTGACCGTGGCACTTGTTGATGAACTCAAGTCAATGCCATTGGGAGCCTCCCACTCGAAGGTCAGCGTATCTCCCTCAGGATCGGATGATGCGGTACCATCGAGGGTCACCACGGTTCCCTGGTTGACGGTCACGTCTCCCGTAACCGATGCCATGGGAAGCTGGTTATCGTCGGGACAAAGATACACGGCAAACCGCATATCCCGGTCGAAGCCTGGATTTGCGGTTTCATAAGCCATGCCTCCGGGATAACCACCGGGAATACTCACAAAGGCTGTGGCATTTACAACCTCAACGGTATATTTTTTCCCTTTTTCCAATACGGGGCCATCAGGAAACATGAAGGTTGACATCTCCTGCCAGTTATCCACCGATGGTTTCAGTATGGCATTCGAGGAGGTGGAGATCACCTGGCCGTTGAACGCTGCCGAATAGGTATCGCTGAGCCACTCCCGGAGCACCAGGTGTGCCTCATCCGCCCTGTCAGGCCAAATGGTAAGCTTGATCCTTTCAAGCTTACCGGTCTGCAATATGGTGATGCTCTGTCCAACTCGTGGACCGCTCGTGCCAGTATCTGGATTTGCATCATAAGCTGCATCCAAAGGGCACGAAAAAACAATGGGCCTGACCGTGATGTGCACTTCCGCCGTATCGGACTGTGCCTTATTGTCGGTTACAACCAGGAAAAAGACGAGCATGGTATCACTTTGTGTATCAGGCGTAAAGAATTCCGGCGAAGGAACATGGGGATTATTTAACGTGATGCCTTCCGGGGCGATCCAGAAATAGGCAATAACACCTCCCCCAGGATCAAAGGAGCCCGTCCCATCCAACGTTACCCATGCCTGGCCATAAACATCCTGGTCAGGACCGGCATCGGCTACCGGGGACATATCGGCGATTACGGTCAATTTCACATATGTCGTGTCAGAATCAGCAAGTCCGTCATTTACCACCAGCCCGATATAAAACTCCATATCCTCTGTAAATGCAGGCGTAATAAAGGTAGGGCTTATGCTGTGTATGTTGTCCAAAACCAATCCTGGAGGCGCTATCCAATGAAAAGACAAGGGATCATCATCAGGATCATACGAGGCCGAACCGTCGAGGGTGACCTGTGATCCGGAGGCTATCGTTTGATTGATTCCCGCATCTGCAACAGGAGCTTCGTTAATTTGCGGATCATTGTTCACGGAAACTGTCACTTCATCCGTCGCCGTAGCACCGGCACCATTGCTGACCGTCAGCGTAAACACAAACCGGGTTGGAGTTTGCACATCCGGGGAGGTAAAGGTGGGTTCGGCCGAATTGGGTGCATTCAGTGTAATCCCCTCGGGGGCCGTCCATTGGTAGGTGAGCGGACCACCGCCCGGATTGTTCGATCCCCTTCCATCGAGCTTCACCACCGATCTTTCCAAAACCCCAGCATCCCTGCCGGCATCGGCAAAGAGCTTGTCCTCCCCCACTACCGTAATGGGCTCTGTTTCAATGGTGAGGTATGGAACCAGCGGATTGGTGATCCTGCAAATATAGATCCCGTTATCGCCCGGCACCACATTGGCAATGGTGTATTCTGGAGCCGACTGCACCTCAGATACCGGATAGCCGTTCCTTAACCACTGGTACTGGTTGGCCGATCCACCACAGTAAACCGACAAGGTATACGGTTTACCCGGAAAGGCATATTTTGTTTCGGGAGGTCCCATCCTTTGCTGGGGAGTATACTTTATGCCGCATCCACCGGGCAAAAATGTCATATTAACATTCTTCTCCAGATCCTCAAAAGTGAGCCTGTTACCGACCAACGCAAGAGATGTGATATTCGTCAAAGCCCTTAAATCGGGCATACCCTCCACATTATTGGATGTCAGGTCAATGTCATGCAATCCATCAAATGAGGCAAACCTGACAGGCAATGAACCTGTTAGCTGGTTATTATCAGCCCTGAATGCCCACAATTTTGTCAGGTTTCCCAATTCTTTCGGAATGTCTCCCGAAAACTGATTGCTTGAAAGCCATAGAAAAGTCATGTTTTTCAGGTTACCCATTTCTTTGGGAAGTGGACCGGTCATCTGATTTCCCTGTAATTGTATTGAACTGAGATTTGTCTGGTTTCCGATTTCGGGTGAAATGTTGCCTGTAAGATTGCAGCCTGCCAGGTTTAAGGACCTCAGGTTCGGAAGTTTCCATAATTCGGCAGGAACTTCACCCTGAAGAGACATACCGGAAAGCTCCAGGGTTTCAAGATTTTGAAGATTAATAATATCAGGGCTCAGACTGCCTGACATCGCAGTACTGGCCATGGCAATATCCCTGACCTTTGTCATTTGGTAAAATTCGGGAGGAATTTCTCCTGTCAGCTTGGTGCCTGTTAACCATAGGATTTGCAGACCAGGCAACCTGTATATTTCAACAGGTATTTCTCCCGTCAGCTGGTTTTCGCCAATAATGAGTGCATGTAGCGACCTAAGATTCTTATATTCAGAAGGTATAGGACCTTCGAGACGATTATTGGAAAGGTCAAGGGTTGTCAAATTGACAAGCAGGCCAATTTCAGGGGGAAGTATGCCTGAAATCATATTGGACGAAAGATTCAAATTTTGAAGCTCAGTCAAATGTTGGATTTCCTTTGGAATCGGTCCCTGAAGATTCGATCTTGTTATTCCCAGATTCCAGAGCTTCTTCAGGTTTCCGATCTCGGCCGGCAGCCCCCCCGCCAGATAATTATTATAAACATTTAATTCAGTCAGTTCAGTCAGCAGTCCAATCTCCCCCGGCAGTTTGCCACGCATTCCGAATGGCTCCTCCCAGTGTTCAATATCATTATATAACAGCAACCTGGTCACCCTGTTATCGACTACTTCCACCCCATACCAGGTATCCAACGGCCCTGTCAGCCAGTTGTCGTTGCGGGCCCAATTCGGACCGTCGCACTGGTTGTAAATCGCGACCAGCGCAAGCGAATCGAGCAGGTGCGGATCGTCTGTATTCATCAATATGCAGCTGACCGGGTCCGATTCGCCTTCCTGGTACACCGCCGTAATTTGGTATGTGTAAAAGAGTTCATTCCCTGGAAGGGGTGTCAGCCAGGTGGTGTCGGTAACCAACGCAGTATTGATTTTGACCGTCGATCCGGCCAGGTAGACATTGTACCCCTGCAGATGGCTTTCCGACTGCGTCGGGGCCGTCCACTGCAGCCTGACGCCCTGGTCGGTGCGTGTGGCCACCGGGTTGATGGGCTTCACCAATGGATTCACGGTGTTGACCGTAAAGCTGAGGGTGTTGCCGACGATGGCGATACCCGACAGGTCGATCATGCCCGATATTCCGCTGTGCAGCAGACAGGCCGGATTGGTCAGGTCGCTGAAACTGGTCCTCTTGGTCGCGTCCGAAAAAGAGGCTTCGTCGATGTACCCGTTCTGCTGAAGGGTGCCAAATGGGCGGTACACATACACTTCGTCGGGCGGACCGAAAGCGTTGCCCCTGAAGTCGTTGTTGATCCGGTAAATGATCAGTCCGTCGTCGTAACCCTCAGGAAGTCGCGACTCCAGCATCCCCTCCTTCTTCCGGTATTCCACCACAAAGAATTCGGTCTCGGAAGCTGGTGACGGAATCCGGTATGCCGAAAATGGTGATTGGGAAACCGGGCTGAGGGTGTAGGTGCCGGGCTGGGTGATGACTGGGATCTCGTCGACCCACTTACCATATTTCCATTTCATGTAAGTGGTCATGTGCTGCGCCCCGGTGGTTCCCATGATGTCCCACGCCCCCACCGGCTCGATGGCGGTATCGATATACCTGTACAAATCGGGGGCACCCAGCGAATGGAAGAATTCGTGGCTGATTACATCGGGGCGCATCGTGGCCGAAAACTGCTTATTGAAGCTCCCGGCCATCATTCCCCCCACCGATATCTGCCACCCCTCCAGAAAACCCGTCATGGGCCACAGAAGGTCGCCCCACACATCGGGATAGCCCTGGTACACAAATACAATATTGTCGATGATGCCGTCGTTGTTGGCATCAAAGTCAACCCCGCTGGCCGTCACCTGGTTTTTCACCGACTGGATGGCAGCGGTCATGAGGGCATTGTCCCTCTCCAACATGTTTTCTGAAGTATATCCTACCGGGTTCAGTACCGCATGGTAGGGCGAGTAATACGAGCGTGGATGGCTGTCCTGGAATTCCACGACCATGTTATTCTGCGGAACCGGGAAATAGTGGGAAGTGATGTCGAGCTGGCCGGCACTCACTTCCTTGTAGTAGTTTTTGAGCGAAAGGCTTGTTGTGGAATTGAAATACTGGTTGTACTGGCCGACTGGCAAACCCATGGCAGGCTGGTCGGAAAACCTGACCGAGATGACCAGGTTATTGACCGGGCCCTTATTCGGACTGGTTGTCACCTGTTGGGCCGACTTCAACATACGGCCCGACCGTTTTTCCATGATCCGGTGTGCCGAAATATCAGCCCCTTTCCGGATTGGATTGCTTTCGGGCTTGTCGCGCCCCACGATGTATTCGGTCGCTACCAGTTCGTCGCCCGACAGGGTGGCATACACATAAAAACCGGTGACAGGATGAACCACGATGGTATAGTCAGCGGCATCATGCAGCCTCCGGTGAAACTCATCGCCCGTCATGAAACATTCGATGGGTCGTCCGTCGGGTTGTTGCAAACGGACCGGGACATTGCGAAGATACGCCGAAAACCCCTGTAACGAAAACAACAGAAGAAGTGCCTGAAGGAGCAGTGCTTTCATAGGTTTGGTTGTATTTTGGTGAGTTGATTCAGAACATCCCGGTAATGGCCGGGCCATTTCACGGAATAATACTATCCAATAAATTTATGGAATAATTTATTTCATTGTTCCGTTTCACATAAATATTTTTGGGGTTATATAGGGCAGGTTTTCCAAGGCATGGGTGGTTTTCATCCTGACGAAACGGATGGATATTTTTTGCATTGCTCATTTCTGCCAGGTTTTCAATTCAGTCACTGTTGACAATCTTCCCAAAGTAAGGATAATTTGTCAGGTTTAATCATGAATTCTTTAATAAGTTTAT
>JACDJC010003057.1_pt1 | contig 12470 bp, 13 predicted proteins | sample 7454191 | NCBI WGS metagenome assembly JACDJC01 (sample SAMN14253291, study PRJNA609438) | sludge metagenome | isolation source: sludge after 25d culture with pyrite and EDTA | collected 2018-12-20 | reverse complement strand
TGGCGTGCTTGTGGGCGGCTTCTGTAAGGTGCTGAAAAAAGGCGGCTGGTTTCCAATTGCCGTTGATGTCGCAGTCATATGAATTGATACGGATTTTATCTTCGAAGATCGTGTTGATGGGTTCTGGCATTGATGTCCCTCGGTGTTGTATAGATTTATCACTTATATTTTGGTTGAATCCTGCAGCTGACAATCAATATTGTGATTTGTCATATTCAAATCACCATTCTACACTGTTCTGCCAGTTGTGAGTTAGGCTCTCAGAACAACAAAACCAGATCCGACCTCGTCAAGGAGTTATATTTTCACAAAAATCAATGCGATATAATAATCTTATGGATTCACTTGATGGAAAAGCAAGCGAGGAAAAGGTTGCCGCCATTTTCAGCCAACTTAATCAAACGGCGCGCATCCAGATCCTGCTCATCATTCGCGAACAGCCGGCCTGCGTCTGCCACCTCGTCGCTGCACTTGGACTGCGCCAGGCGGCAATTTCACAACATCTGATGGCGCTGCGGGAAGCGGGCTGGGTGACCACCAGGCGAAAAAGCCGCTTCATCTATTATCACCTCGCTGAGAAGCGCCTGCTCCCTCTCATCGAAGCTGCAGCGCAGATCGCCGGGATTTCTTACGATGAAATCGCCAGGATCTCCCAAAGACCGCTTGACAACTGTCCCTGTCCGCAATGTCACCCTGAGCTCGCTCCTGAATACTCCTGCAAATCCATTCCACCCGGCAGTCCTGCAAATTCCTGATATTTAATTGTATGAATGATTCTTGCTGAGGGCATTGTAATCAATGCCTGATGGCGGTATAATACATTCTGAATTCTGAATATATAATTGGAGGCATCATGAACATTAAGATCCTTGGCGGCGGCTGCGCAAACTGTAAAAAACTGGAGGAAAACACAGTACAGGCTTTGAAGGAGTTAAACCTCGAAGCCGCGATCGAAGAAGTGAAGGATATTGGCGAGATCATCGATTATGGTGTGATGAAAACTCCCGCGCTGGTGATCGATGAGAAGGTGAAATCATCCGGGCGTGTGTTGGGCGTAGAAGAGATCAAGAAAATTTTGCAGTCCTGATTCCTGATTGAAAAAGGAATAGTAAACATGAGAATGCTGGCTGAATTTTTCCCGGAATTTGCTGATAAGCTGGACGAGATCGACGACCTGTACAAAGAAAAGCGTTTCATAGACGAAAAAACATACCAGTTCATTTGTTTCGCGCTTTCGATTAAGGCGCGCTCCAAGCCGTGCGTGCTCAAGCATTTTAAAGGCGCGCTGGATGCCGGGGCGACGGTGGAAGAGTTGACCTATATCCTGGCGCTGGTGATGCGTGAAGCCGCCGGCGCGGATGACTGCTGGACGCATGATGTCATCGGAGAATGGCGAGACATTCTTAAAGGGGATGTCGGCTGCGGTTGCGCGGAATGACCAACAAAAAATCAGGCTCAATGCCTGATTTTTTTATCCGTTTACACTACAGCCTTGTTTTTTCGCCGGTTTACCGCCCAAAGGATTCCAACAAGCACAGCCAGCAGTCCCGCGAGATAGAGCACGATCAGCCACAGGCTTGTACCGTCCGTCCATGCGCCGTAGAGCAGCCCGGCGAGCGTGCTGAACAATGCCACCCAAAACACATAGGTCCAGGCTTTTTTCTTGCCGATGATGGTGGCGGTGATGAGAATACTCTGCAGGCTGAGCTCGGGGTCTGCCATCAGGTAAGCTAACAGCGGACCGCGGTGCATCCCGAGGTTGAGGAACATTTTCGCGATAGGTACTTCCACCAGGGTGGGGAAGTACATGAACACACCGAAGACGACTCCGGCGAAGTTGCCCAGAACCGTGTTCTCGCCTGCCAGGAACTCGATCCACTCGGGCTTGATCAACTGGCGGATAATCCCTACTGCGAAAACGCCCACGATGAGCAGCGGGAAGATCTGTTTGATGAAGCGCCAGGATTCCCAGATCCAGTCCGTGCGCTCTTCAGTAGACAATCCCTTGCCGGTCATCCACCCGAGAATAACCATGAATATCGCCACCGCCGCAGTTCTACCCGTAAGCAACACATTTAAACCACCTGCCAGCGGCTCCATTCGTGTGGAAGCTACCAGCAGCGTGAAAATGATGATTCCAAACGCCCCCCATGTCCAGGCGTTCGCGCCATCGTGAATCTTCTCGAAACCACGCCACGCGAAGAGCGCGATGATCAATAGCAATCCGATCAGGATCAGTCCCTGAGCGCTGACCCCCTCTTCGCCTTTTGCAGGATCAAAAGGAATCAACTGGTACAGGCCGTCCTGCAATGTGTCCATTCCCTGGATGGGAAGGGTGAAATCGAGGTAAGTGTTGGTTAGAAAATCGAGCTTTAATGTTCCGGAGAGGAGCAGGGCAACCATTACCAGCAGGAAGATCGTGCGGCCTTTGCGCATACCGCCGTGCTGGGAGAAGGCGTCATCAGTCTGCCCGGCGCGCGCCTCGTCATCCTTGCGGAATATCAGTGCCATGATCATACCGATCCCGATACCGAACGCGAGCGAAAGGAATAAACGCGCAAATGCCAGGTCAGCGCCGATCGCCACTCCGGTGTATGCCAGCGCGAGAATGTTCGCCGCCGGGGCAAAGAACAGGAAGGTGATCGCTGGTCCAAGCCCCGCTCCCTTCTTGTAGATCCCGGCAAAGAGCGGCACGATGGTGCAGGAACATACCGCCAGCAGGGAACCGGCAGCAGCGGCTGCCGGATAAGAGACATATTTGGGAGCTTTACGCCCTAAAAAGCGCATGATGGATTCGCGCGGAATCAGCGCGGACATACCGCCGGCGATGAAGAACGCTGGCAGCAGACATAACAGCACGTGCGCAGCCAGGTAAGAGGCGAGACTGCCCAATCCGCCTTGAAGGAATTTGATCAACCAATCAGCAACCATGTTAAATCCTTCTTCCTATTCAATATATTCAAAATATCGAATGTATTATATCACCCATGTGAAAATTTCTGTTTTATTGGAAACAACATGGAATTTATCTGCATCTTTGGGGATATTCTCAAGAGAATATTACTTACTTAAAGCGCAGGTTCTGCTCTTGAGTCTTTCCAGAAGTTTCTGGATTTGAGGAATTTACCCAATTCAACCAATCCGAGCATGATCGGTACTTCCCAGAACAATCCCATGGTTGTGCCGAGGGCTGCCAGAGAGCCAACACCGTACATGGCTACAGCCGCGGCTATGGCGATTTCAAAGTGACTCGAAGATCCGATCAACACGGTAATAATGGCTTCCTTGTACTTAAGTTTGAACAATCGCGTAATGAGAATATTGTAGGTAACAATGATTACAAACGACAGAAGCAGGGGAATGGAAACTAAACCGAGAAGATCAAAGTGCGTGATCAGCACCTGACCATTTAATGAGAAAAGAATCACCAGTGTCATCAATAATGCCGCGCTGGCAATTTTGCCTACAATTGGTCTGTAAGTATCGTGAAACCAGGTTTCACCCTTGTGATTGATAATCAGTTTTCTGGTGACGGTACCGATGACAAGCGGAGCGCCAATAAAGACCAGCGCAGAGATGATCAATTGCCAGCGATCGATGGGAATATTTTGGATGCCCGTCAGCAGGGCTACGACAGGCACATAAAGGAACATTATCGTGATGGTGTTCAAGCTTGTGTTCACCACATTTTGTTCCTGGTTTCCGTTTGCCAGTTTTCCCCAAACGAGTACCATAGCGGTACAAGGGCTCGAGCCTAATAAGATGATTGCTACCATCAATTGCTCCTGCCCCTTTAAAAATACATGAGCCAGAACAGCAGCTACAATCGGTGCGACAATCCAGTTCGAGATCAGGGTAAGGATGATCGGTTTGGGGTGTTGTCTGAGTTTTTTCAATTCTGAAACCTGCAAATTTAGCAGGGCTGGATACATCATAAGAAATAAACAAATACCGATGGGGATTGAAATGCCGCGAATTTGCCAGGAGTTGATGGTTTCACCAATGCCGGGAATTGTCTGTGAGAGGAGTAAACCGAAACCCATGCACAAGATAACCCACACCATTAAATATTTCTCAAATTTACTCATGCCTTGACCTCCGGTCCGTCGACAGTTGCTTATTACAATATATTCACAAACAGGAATATATTGTAAATGGAATTGCCTCAAAAATCAATCTTTTAGCTGCCTTGTTTACGCCGGTGGTGATGGGAGTATAATCATATTCATGAAAACGAATACAAAAGTGGTTTTCTCCACCGACACCAATCTCTTAAGTGAAGAAGCAAAAGTTTTCAAAGCCCTTGCTCATCCAGTTCGATTGGCAATTTTACAGATCCTGCGGGATAGGGAGCATTGCGTTTGCCATTTGGAGGCTTGTCTCGGATATAGGCAGGCCTACATTTCACAACAACTGATCGTTCTGCGGGAAGCGGGAATAATCTCCGATAAACGGATAGGGTGGAATGTGTATTACTCGGTAACCGATCCGAAAATTTTTGCCTTGCTGGATGCCGCGCAACATTTGAAGGGGCATAAGTGGAATCGTTATTTTTCTAATGCGGCTTGTTCCTGTCCATCTTGTTCTGCTTTATGATGGCTGGTAGAAAATACGCGTTGATTTCCCGCTGACATTGTTTTGTTGATCAAAACCATATATAAAAAATCTAAAAACTGAGGTGAAAATTGATGGATGATCGGCAGGTACTTGAAAAAGCACTGGAATTTCATGGGCACCGCTGCTGGGCCAGTGTGGCTGGTGTTCGGGTTGGTTTGGCCGCGCTGGAAAAACTTGGGGTAAAGCGCTCAGGTGGTTTCCAGCTCTATGGAATCATAGAGATTGGTGAAGAGCATGGGGGAATGTGCTTTGGAGATGGCGTTCAGTACGTCACCGGCTGCACTTTTGGCAAGGGAAACATCCGCAAAGAACCTTTTGGAAAACTCGGATTTACGCTCATTGACAAGGGCAGCGACAAAGCGGTGCGAGTGGTTTTTACCAGCAAGCTGCAGAAACAGATCGCTGAATCGAATTTCATGCAGCAGCGCGCAGCGGGTGTCTCACCTGATGAGATCCCGCTGGAGGACCAGATGGAACTGGTGGACCTGGTCTGGAACGCACCGGCTGAAGATGTACTAAAAGTCGGCGAAGTGTTTGACTATCCATTCAATTGGCTGCCTGAAGTGATGGGGTTCAAGACCTGCGATCGCTGCGGGGAGTTAACCGCGCTGGCTTATCTGCGCGTGGTTGGCACCCAGCACGTCTGCATCCCCTGCTCCGGGTACGACCGCTAAGCTGGTCCGGATGGCAATCGAAATCTACTTGATCAGCGCAGTACTAGTCCTGGTCTTTTCCGGTCTGCTGGCGATGGCTGGGCTGGGAGCTGCCTTCCTGTTTGTTCCATTGTTCTACTACCTGGGGGTTCCTCTGGCAGAGGCAACCCCCACTGCCTTGCTGCTAAATGTAGTCAGTATGATATTTGCTACCATCAATTACTGGCGTGGAAAACTGATCAACTGGCGTGTTGGCATACCTGTCCTTATCACAGCGGTTGTGCTCTCGCCCATTGGAGCACGATTGACTGCCGTCACTAACAAGACCCTCCTTCTCGCCTTGTTCGCAGCTTTTCTTGTATTTGCTGGATTTATGATGATTTTTTACCACGCGAAGCAACGGGAGCAGCCACTCAGCCGACCGATTGAAATTGCCGCGGGGGCTGGTGTGGGGGGCGTGGCAGGCTTTTTGGGTGGGCTGCTGGGCGTAGGCGGCGGAAACTTTATTCTTCCCGTACTCAACTGGTTGGGGTTGGATGCCAAGGTGGCGGCCGGTACAACCGCGCTGGTGGTGGTGTTTTCATCTCTCTCGGGATTCCTGGGTCATGCCACCATGAGCAGGTTGGATCCCCTGTTTGTGGGCATCATGGCCGTTATGGCTGCGGTCGGCTCTATCATCGGATCGCAGTTGATGAAGAAAAAGATTTCCAGCGTGCAGTTAAAGCGCATTATTGGTATTTTGCTCTGGCTAATCGCCGCCAAGATGATCTTTGATCTTGTGATGTAGTCAAGAGTAGTTGACGGATGGATACTAGGCTAGTAATTTACGATTATGACTAAAAGGCGGGTCTGATGAACTTCAGGAAAAGCAAACTCCCCAATTCAGTTATTGGTGAAAAGTATCTGACTAATAAGTTTGGGCGGGAAAAAGCCGGAACGTTAATTGGTTTAGTGAACAATTATTACGATCAATTACTGCTTAAGAAGATGAAGCCGGAAAATAAATTTTTGCGATTTCATCTCAACAAGTACATTCTTCCCGGGTTGGCGTTCTATCGTGCGCTGTTGGAGGAATATCCCGGAGAAGTGGAGTCTGCCATGGCGGATGTCGAAGAGGTGGTCAGACTAACAATCCTTAAACAAACCCGCCTTCTATTTTCACCGCTCAAATGGTTTCAGGAGCCATTTCCTATTTTCAGGCGGGGTTTCAGGCTGGTCATGAAAGCGTTCCCGGCGCAAGGGTGGACAATCGATTACCTCGAGAACAGCCCGCAGAGTATTGCATTCAATATTACTCATTGTTATTACCATGAAGTGCTCACCCAACTGGGGACTCCCGAGTTGACACGCGTCTTTTGCCGGGCGGATGATGCGATGGCAGAGCACTTTCCGCCGGAGATTCGCTTTGAGCGCAGCACGACCATCGGCAAGGGGGGTGAATTGTGTGATTTCTGCTACAAGCGGGTAGTGGAATAATATATCCCCAGCGACTTGTTCCCTCACACGGGCTTATGCTGCTAATCTCTAGAAAATAAATACCATCTGTGAAGTATCTTCAGGTGTTTTTCCCTGAGAAAAATTTTGTTAAAAATTGTGAATTAGCGTAAAATATATTGATCGTTTATTCTTCACTGGTCAACATTTCCACCACAGAGTTATTCTGGCGAAATTCAACCGGGAATATCGGCAGGTTAACAAAACAGGTAAAATGTCACTGCATTTTGTCCGGCAAATCTGGCAAAATTACACGTAATCAACACTTTGGAGGTGAATAGTGTTCCATGCACTCGTAGCAGTAAAGCAAGTCCCGGATACGACCAACATCCGGATCGACCCGGAAACGGGCAACCTGATCCGCCAGGGCGTACCCACCATCCTGAATCCCTACGACGCGCATGCCCTGGCAGCGGCAGTCGAGTGGAAACAGAAACTGGGAGGCAAGATCACCGTAATCTCCATGGGTCCGCCCAGCACGGTGACGACCATTCGCGAATGTATTGAGATGGGTGCTGACCGCGGCATCATCATCACCGCGCGGCAGTTCGCCGGTGCAGATACCCTTGCGACCTCCTATGTCCTCGCAACGCTGATGCAGTATGTCCACGAGCAGGATCCTGTTTCAGTTGTTCTTTTTGGCAAGCAGGCGATCGATGGTGATACCGCGCAGGTGGGTCCTGGTGTCAGCATCCGCCTGGGGTTGCCGCTCATCACTTACGCAGTAAAGATCCACGAGATCAACCTGGAAGAGAACTACATGGTCGCGGAGCGCAAGACTGAAGCGTACAACGAGATCATCCGTACGCCACTCCCGGCTGGTCTCACCTGTGAAAAAGAGATTGCCAAGATCCCCTACGCCTCACTCCCCAACCTTGTTTATTCACTTAAGTACGAACCCGAGATCTGGACCCATGAAACACCTGTTCAGTTCCCACTTGATCAGATCGGGTTGAAAGGGTCGCCCACCTGGGTGTTCAAAACCACACAACCTGAATTACGCAAAGGCGGCGAGGTCATCAAGGTGACCGAAATCGGTGTCGGACCTGCGGTTAAATCTGTAATGGATAAGGTCAAAGAATCAGGCGTGCTCAACGTGATATCAGGAGGTGCAGCATGACCAGGCGATTTTGGGTTTTCATTGAGCAGGAAAAAGGCAAACCGCACCAGGTTTCATGGGAGTTGATCGGTGTCGCGCGCCGGCTGGCCGGCGAGATTTCCGATGAAGTGGCTGTTTCTGGTGAAGAAGTGCTGGTAGAGGCGGTAGTTGTTGGGCACAATGTCAAGGCTGTGGCTGAGGAGGGTCTCAAGTACGGCGTTGATCATGTCTATGTTGTCGATGACGAAGTTTTCGAACATTATCGCAATCAATCCTATTCAAAGGCTTTGGTCGAGGTCGTGCAAAAATTCAAACCAGAAGTGTTCTTCATCGGAGCGACAACGCTTGGACGTGACCTGGCAGGGGCGGTTGCCACCAGCCTGGGAACCGGTCTGACCGCAGACTGCACACAGATTCAGATGGGCGCGATCAAGGAAGGTGGACCAAAACTGCTATTGGCCACGCGCCCGGCGTTTGGCGGCAACATCATTGCCACCATCGTCTGCCGCACTCACCGTCCGCAAATGGCTTCGGTTCGCCCGCGGGTCTTCCCAATGCCTGAGCAGGTAACCGAGATCAAGGGCGATATTTCCTTCGAAAAAGTTGACCTCACAGAAGATGAAATTGGCGCGAAAATTATCAAAGTGATCCGCAACGAGGCGGAATGCGCCAATGTGGAATACGCTGACATCCTGGTGGCAGGCGGTCGCGGGGTGGGTGGACCAGAGGGCTTCAAAATGATCCAGGACCTTGCCGATGCGCTTGGTGGTGTGGTAGCCGCCACCCGTCCTTGCGTGGATGCGGGTTGGATCTCCTACGATCACCAGGTCGGGCAGACCGGCAAGACCGTGCGCCCGAAGCTGTACATCGCGGCAGGGATATCAGGTGCGATTCAGCACAAGGTAGGAATGCAGGACTCTGATTTCATCATTGCTATCAACCGCGATCCCAAAGCGCCCATTTTTGAAATCGCGACAGTTGGCATCGTGGGTGATCTGTGTGAAGTGATTCCCGCGATGATCAAGGAAATTAACGCATCGAAGGAGGCTCAGCATGCCTGAGATGAACACTCAATCACAAGAGAAACTCAGTTTTGATGTGATCGTGATCGGCGCGGGGCTTGCCGGTGGAACAGCCGCGATCATGGCGGCGCGCGCAGGCTTGAAGGTGGCGCTTATTGAGCGCGGTCAGACCCCCGGAGGCAAGAATTACTTCGGCGGCACGGTTTACACCCACGCGATGGAGGAGATCTTCCCGGATTTCTGGTCGCGCACACCGCCCCTTGAACGCCCGGCGACCGAGGCGGGTTACTGGTTCCTATCGGAAACCGGGTTGACACGAATCATGGTCGGCGGCGGGGAACTCAACCGTAAACCGGCTGATGCCTACATTGGCTTGATGGCCAAATTCTGCAACTGGTGGATCATCCAGGCGCAGAGCGAGGGTGTGTTCCTCATCCCCAAGACGCTGGTAGTTGATTTCATCCGCGACAGCAGCGGGCGAATCATCGGCGTGCAAACCGATCGCCCCGAAGGTGATGTGTACGCCCCGGTGACGATCATTGCCGAGGGTGTGAACAACCTGTTGACACAAAAAGCCGGCTTAATCGATCATGACATTCGACCCGAAAGGGTGGCGCTGGTGGTCAAACAGCTCATCTCGCTGCCGGCCGAAACCATCAACGCCCGCTTTGGACTGCCTGACGCGGAACATGGTTTGGCGGTCTCCGTGATGGGTGATATTTCGCTTGGGTTAACTGGTCTGGGTTTCATCTATACCGGCAAGGATAACGTCTCGTTGGGTGTTGGTGTGGATCTTGATGTGCTCGATAACCACCATGTGCGTCCTTATGACCTGATGCAGCGCTTCCTCAAACATCCGCAGATCGCCCCATTGGTCGCAGGCGGGCAGATGCTTGAATACGGTGGTCACCTCATCCCTGAGGGCGGCTACAGCCAGATGCCAAAGTTGTACAGTGACGGCGTGCTGGTGGCAGGCGATGCCGCCTCCATGGTCAACGCGCTGCATTGGGAAGGCACCAACATGGCGATCATCGCCGGCAAGCTGGCCGGTGAGGCAGCTGTGGAAGCACACAAGCGTAAGGACTTCAGCGCAGGTTCCTTGAAGGTTTACGAGGATAAACTGAAGGATTCGTTCATCCTCAAAGACCTCAAGCAGTACAGGAATTTTTCGAAATTCCTCATCAAGCACGAGGACTTCATGTCTGTTTACCCGACCTTCATCAACGAGGCGCTTGGCAAGTTCTTCAGCGGATTTGGCAAACCGAAACGCGAATTGTATAAAGATATCATGGGCTCTTTAACGAACCGCAAGCCGCTGCTGAAAGCGGCTGGTGATATTATCGCGTTTGGTAGAAGCATTTTGGGAAGGTGATGAGATGAAAAGCGAAAAAGACATCCAGCAAACTGTAGAGGTAAAACACATAGGCGAATCCCTCCCGCCGGTTTTTGTAGACGACATGCTTATGTCACTCAAGTATTATGTTGACGAGGAAGAATCACATCTGAAGATTAAAAACCACGATGTGTGCAAAACCTGCTCTGGTCACGGCTGCCTGTACTTCTGTCCGGTCGGTGTGTACACCATGTCAGAAGATGGGAAGATCCAGATCTCCTACCAGAGCTGTATCGAGTGCGGCAGCTGCCGTATCCGCTGCGAAAAGGACAATATTGAGTGGAAGAATCCCCGCGGTGGTTTTGGCGTGGCTTACAAATTCGGATAATTTCGTATCAAACTTACTAAAAAAATGCACCCGCTGGAATTATTCAGCGGGTGCTCTGTTATCACAGCCGGATGTTTACAATGGTTTTCCAAGGTTGTAACTGGTTTGATCCTCCACAACCGTGTATCCCAATAACTCGTAGAGCCGATGCGCGCCGCTCAGGTTCTCCGAATCCACCGTCAGCCAGGTGTGGTCCATGTCCATTTCGCGGAACATGCGGATGCTTTCCGTTATAAGGGCTTTTGCCACGCCCTTACCGCGCCACTCCCGTCCAACGGAGATATCCTCTGTGTAGCCGCGCTTGCGGTTGTACATCTCGTTTTCTTCCTCGTCCAGGAAGTTATGCACGACCCCGCAGACCCGATCGCCTTCCCAGGCGACCTTCCACAAATGAGGTTGGAAAAAACGATCAGTCAGATGTACCTGGTACATTTCCTCGGTTGGCGGGGTGTAACCCCAGTGGTCCTTGAAGGCTTCCCAGGTGGCGTCCCATATTGCCCGGTAGTGAGCCGGTTCCACCGGGCGGATTTCCATTCCAGGCGGCAGCGGGTGTTCCACCAGCGGTAATTCGATCGGGCGTATCATGCAATTAAAAAACCGTTCTATCTTGTAACCGTTTTCCTGCAGGAAATTGACAAAAGCTACTGCTTTTTTCTTTTTCCAGACCCGGTAGCGTTTTTCGGATTCCGCCGGCATGCTTGCTGCAATCTCACGACATTTCTCTTCGGTGTAGCGCAGCATCAGGTTGGCAATCCCGCGCCCCCAATACTCCGGCAGAAGAACACCCCATGGCAAAAACAGGATTTTGCCATCCAATTCGGTATCCCAGGTGTAGCCGAAATAGCCTATGATCTTTCCATCTAGTTCCACGTAGATCAACTGCTCATGGATGTCAAAATTCGGCGTCCATTTGTCATCGTTCACTATGTCTTCGTAAGTGATGTTCCAATCAACACCATTGACTTCCTTCGTGGCGACGGCGATTTCCAGGCGCGCCCGGTAATCAGCATCACCGGAAAAGTGCCGGAATCTTAAACCCGGAACCGCTGCGAGCGGTTCCCAATGAATGGTCAGGTTATTTGTATCCATTTTTTCCTTTTCTATGGAACCTGTTGCTTGGGCGTTTTGTCAAACAGGTCAAAAACGTTGGCTGGAGTCCAATGATTGGATCTGCCGCTGTGGGCAAATTGTCTACCCTGTCAGGTATTGCCGGATGGCTGCAGCCGTCCCCGGATGACTTAGGATGTTCATGTGGGTGCTGTCCGGGATCATTTCGAGGTCTGTATTGGGTACAAGTTCAGCGATTTCGCGGATATGTTCCGGGTTAATCATCTCTTCTTCAGCGTAAAGAATCTTCATCCCGGTCTCGATGCTGCGCAGCTCATCAGCGGTGATGCCAATATCATTCATCATCAAGTCAAAGCGCATAATGATCTTGCGAGTGGGTAAACCCAGCCGCCTCAGAAATTTCAACAACTTGTGCAGGCGGGTGAATGTCTTAAGTGTTTTCTCCTCTGTTCCGCTGACAAGGTAGTTGGGTGCGATCGCCACGATTTTATCAAAGAGGTGTGGTGCATGTTTCGCCAGCAGCAGCGCGATATTACCGCCGTCGCTGTATCCAACCAGGTGGGTGCGTTGAATACCTTTGGCTTCGCAAAAGTTGATCACATCATGGGCTAGTTGTGGAATGGTCAGGACATCATCATTGGAGCGGCTCTGACCATGCCCGCGGCTATCCAGCGCGAAGGTGTGAAAATCAGTGAAGTGTTTGGTTTGAAAGTGCGCGAAGATCTTCTTGCTCTCGGAGTTCCCGTGCAGGAAGATTAAGGTGGGTCCGGTGCCGTTTTCACAGTAAGCGACGTGT
>JACDJC010003056.1_pt1 | contig 12470 bp, 7 predicted proteins | sample 7454191 | NCBI WGS metagenome assembly JACDJC01 (sample SAMN14253291, study PRJNA609438) | sludge metagenome | isolation source: sludge after 25d culture with pyrite and EDTA | collected 2018-12-20 | reverse complement strand
TTCGGCTGGGATAAAGACCTGACAGGTGGGCGATAAAATTACTTGATTGACCGGGGCCTTAACCGCCCACCTGTCAGGTCTGGCCGTGGTTGGAGTGAATCATAATATTTAATAATATCTATTATAAGCGGAGACGAGGAAAAATGGCAGGAGGCGGGGCGGAATACCCGCCTCCTGCCGTCAAACGTCACGGTTTATCGCCCCGGCGTCAGGAACTCCACCCGCGCGAACTCCTCGGCCGTCAGGTCCCCCTGGGGTGCGTTCGATTGGGTGAAGTCGGCCAGCCAGGCTTCCTGTTGTCCCGCTTCGGGCCAGACGAGATCGAGCACGCGGGTGTGGTTGGTCGCGCCGCCGGGCGCGCCGCCGATGCGCCACTGCTCGGCCGTGGGAGCCACGTCGCGGACGCGCAGCACGCCGCTGCTGGGGAAGCCCTCCTGGCTCATCACCATGGCGGCGTAGCGCCACGTCTCGGGTGTATCGCCCAGGATGCTCTTCGGCACGCGGATGGTCACTTTCTGCTGGCCGGGATCGGTGATGACCTGGAAGTCGGCCGGACCGGCGATCTCCGTCGGCCCCTCTTCGCCGGGGGTGAAGATCTTCGATTCCCAGCCCTCAACGGTAATGGCATAATCCCACGCGATGCCCTCGGCCGCGGCCAGATTGCGGCCGGGCAGGAAGGCCACGCCGCCTGCGCCGGCTTCATCCTGCTCAATATAGATGTCGAACGTTTGCAGCGACAGCCCGTTGGGGCCATCCCACGGGTTGTTGACCGGGCCGCCCATCGTGAAGCGGAAGACGATATTCTCGTCGTCCGAGCCGACGCTGAAGTTGAGGATGTCAAAGTTGCCGGGCTGGAAGACGGCATCAGTCGGGTAGGTATAGGTTCCGGGGCCGGTGTCGTCGCCGGTGGGGTCGATAACCTCCAGGACGGCCAGCGTCGTGCCCAGATCGGGCACAACGATCTCGGCCGGGCCGGTGGAGGGGATGGCGTCGGTGTTGGCGCGCTCGCCGTCGATGATCTCGCTGAAGATACCGCGCAGGATAAGGCTCGCGCCGGTGTCGGCGTTGCCCAGAACGACCAGCGGAACGGCAATTTCGATCTGCCCGTCTTCGCCCACGGCCACGCCGGCCGATACCTCTTCGGGGAAGTCGAGGGCTGCCCGCCCATCCGTCGCCGGGCCGGTGGCGATGGCTCCCCAGCCGTCGGGCGTGGCCTGATAGAAGGCCGCGCCGCCCAGCACACCGCCGCTGAACTTGAGTTCCAGCAGCCGGTTGCCCCCGAAGCCGAGCAGCGCGCCCGATTGAGTGAAGGCGCTGAGCGTGCCGCCGGCCGGCGTGCCGAAGTAGATCTCGACGTTGCCCTGGCCCGCGGGCAGGGTGAAGTCGGGGTTGAGGCCGACCTTTAGATAGAGGTTGTTGGCGTCGAAGCCATAGGCCAGGTCGGCGAAGGCCGGCGTGGTGGCCATGACGCCACCGCTGGCGGTATACAGCCCGGCCGCGTCCCACTCCCCTTCGGTGACGACGCCGTCGATGATCGGGGTGAGCAGGGCGGTGGAGGCCCGGTCGGCGGCGGCGATGGCCTGCGGGATGATGGGCACATCGAGTATGGACGGCGGCTCGGCTTCCAGAGCGATGTAGACCTGCCTGAGCGTGTCGCGGAATTGCTGATCGAAGGCCATGTCGTCGCCGGAGCTTTGGTCGGAGCCGTACCACCAGAACCAGTCGGAGCCTTCGGCGATGTACATCTGCGTGAAGGCCGCTTCGATTTCCTCCGGCGTGGCGTTCTCCCGGTTGCGGCCGGTGACGTAGGTTTGCAGATAGACGCGCGTCTCCCGCAGCAGATCCCAGGCGCGATTCTCCTCTTCCTCGCCGATCCAGGTCGAGAAGTCGGCGTTGATCCAGGACCCGGCCCACAGGTTGCGGGCGCGCGACGGCTCGGGGGCCTGCTCCAGGAACTCGGTTGGCGTGACGGTGATAATGCGCGGGTCATCGCTCAGTCGTCCGTAGAGTTCGTGGAGGAACTCCTTGCCGTCGTTGTCGTAGTGCTCCCAGGCGTTCTCGCCGTCGAGGATGACGGAGACGAGGTGGGGGCCTTCCGCGCCCTCGCTCTGCAGGCGGCCGCAGATATTGTGGATGCGCTCGATGAAGTCGTTGGCCGCGGCCTTGCCCGACATGCCGGAGTAGGTGAAGCCGACCTTGTCGGAGATGATCCGGTCGCGGAAGATCATGGCCACCGGGCCGCCGTTGCCGCCCTGAACCAGGTAGGGCCGGTAAAGCCGGTCGGCCTCGACGATAACCTCGTTGCTGTCGCGGGTGAAGCTCTCCATGCCCAGAGTGCGAGCCAGCACGCCCTCGTCGCTTGCCATCCATTGAATGCCGGCGCGGCCGACCATGCTGACCATCTCCTGGGCTACAGAGCCTTCGGACGGCCACATGCCGCGCGGCGGCCGGCCGAAATGATCGGTATAGAGTTGCACGCCGCGCTCCACCTGGGCCACGGCGTCCTGGCCGAAGACGAACGGCGGGGTGGGCAGCGTGGCTTCGGGCATCGCTCTCAGCGCCAGGTCGGTGTCGATCAGCAGCGGCAGGATGGGATGGGCGAAGGGCGTTGTGGTGACTTCGATCTGCCCGTCGTCCTGCATCCGGCGGTGGATGGGCACGACCTCGTTGATCAGCCGCAGATGCTCATCGAGGACGATCTGCTTGTCTGCTTCGGCGAAGCCGGAGCCTTGGGCCACCAGCGCGGCCAGCGGCTCCTCGGCCAGCCAGTCGGGGTCGGTCCAGGCCAGATTGAAGAGCAGTTGCAGGTCGCGGTAGTCGCCGGCGGTGAAGTCGCTCAGCGGGGCGTCGCTGCCGTCGCGCAGCTCCAGCAATTCCTGATAGCGGGGGAAGCGGGCGACGATCTTGCGGTTGGTGTCGAAGAAGTGGTCGAGGATGAATTGTTTCTGCTCGTCGGTCAGCTCCTCGGCCGGGATGATCGTGTGCTCCCAATAGAGATCGGTCGCTCCCGCGCCCAGGTCGTCGATCTGCCGGACGAGGCTGGGCGTCAGGTTGAAAGTGGCCCGGATGTTGGGGTATTCCTGCAGGATGGCGGCCATATCCACGTAGTCCTTGGCGGCGTGGAGGCGCACCCAGGGCTTGGCGAAGACGCCGGTCTCCGGGTCCTGGAAATAAACCGGCTGGTGCTGATGCCAGATGATCGCCAGGTAGACGGGATCGACGCAGGCATCGGCCAGGGGGACGGCGGTGGGTTCGGCCGTCGGCTGGGGCGGGACGGTGGCCGTGGGCGCGACGGTGGGTTCGACCGTCGGCGCATCCGTCGGCGCGGCCACCGCGGGCGGTTGCGTCGGGACGGGGGCGGGTTCCTCGCGGCAGGCGACAAGGGCAAACAGCACAAGCAGGAAAATTGACAGACGTGAAATAGTCGTGCGTTGCATGGGTAATACCTCGCAGAGGAACACGGATTCAAATCCGCTGCTGATACACGAAACCTGTTGAAGCAGGTTCCTGCCGGACGCGGCAACCGACTTCAGTCGGTTTTATGTGGCAGCGGCGGATTTGAATCCGCAATAGAAATTGGAAATCTGGAAACCGGGTTATTCAAAAGAAGCCCGGTTTCCAGCAACACTATCCCTTTACCGACCCGGCTGTCAGACCACCTACGATGTAGTCTTGCAGCAGCAGGTATACGGCGACCATCGGGATGGCTCCCATGACCGCGCCGGCGGCGAACGCGCCCCACTCCTGGGAGTAGTTCGTGCCGATGAACGTCTGCAAGCCGAGCATGAGCGTGAACTTGCTGGCTGTGGTGATCATGATCCGCGGCATCAGGTAGTCGCTATAGGTGCCGAAGAAGGTCAGGATCATCGACACGACCAGGATCGGTCGCACCAGCGGGAACAGCAACTGCCAGAAGATCTGCCAGTCCGACGCCCCGTCTACCTTGCCCGATTCATCGATCTCGCGCGGGATTGAATCGTAGAAGCCCTTCATCAACCAGACGTTGACACCCAGCGCGCCGCCCATATAGATCAGAATCAACCCGCCGAAGGTGTTCAAACCCAGGAACGGGATGAAGTTGCCGATCTGTTGCAGGATGGAGAAAAGGGCGATCATGGCCAGAATGGCCGGGAACACCTGGATGAGCAGGATCATCAGCAGGAGCTGACTGCGTCCTCTCCATCGGAAGCGCGAGAAGGCATAGGCCGACATCAGGGTGATGAGGCCGACCATCAAGGCCGAGATGGACGAGATGATGAACGAGTTGCGCATCCACAGCCAGAAGTCCTGGTCGAGGATTCGCTCGTAGTTGCGCAACGTGGGCGGTTGCGGGATAAGCGTCTGGCCCGAGATGCTGCCGCTGGGGCTGAACGAGGCCGAGATCGTCCAGATGATCGGGAACAGGGAGTAGATCAGGACGACGATGGCAATGAGGTACTTGAACGCCAGAGTGATACGGAAGCGAGCCTTCTTGCTCTGGCGCCAGGCGCCGAGGGACGAGCCGGTTTTGCGGCCGGTGGTTTCGGTTGAGGCGGTCATTACAGTGTTCTCTCCTCCCAGGCAGCCATGCGGCGGTGCTGGAATAACGTCACGATGACCATCATGAAGAAGATCATGATCGTGATGGCCGATGCATAGCCGTAGAGGGCCAATCCGCGCCCGAAGGCCAGATTATAAACGTAGCTGATCAGGATGTCGGAGTGTCCCGCGGGCAGCGCTGTGCCGACCATGGGCGGGCCGCCGCTGTTGAACAGGTAGATGACGTTGAAGCTGTTGAAGTTGACGATGAAGGACGAGATGAGCAGCGGGCCAACCGTGACCAGCAATAGCGGCAACGTCAGGCTGCGGAACTGCTGCCAGGCGCCGGCTCCGTCGATGTCGGCCGCCTCATACATGTCCGTCGGGATGGCCTGCAGCGCGCCGCTGCTGATGAGCATGAAATACGGGTAGGCCAGCCAGACGTTGATGGTGATCAGCGCGATCTTGACCCATATCGGATCGGCGAAGAAAGGCGGCCAGCCGACCGGCTGGTTGAAGATGCTCTGCAGCATGTTGGGGACGACGCCTTCCAGCGGGTTCAGGATGCCGCGCCAGACCAGCAGCGTGATGACCTGCGGCACGGCAAACGGGATGATCAGCAGTGACTTGATAAGCCGCTGGCCGGGCATCGTCCGGCCGAAGACGATGGCGATCATCAGCCCCAGGGAAAACGAGAGCAGAACGCTGAGCAGGGCGAAAGTGACGTTCCAGATAAAAATGCGCACCAGCGGCTCGCGGAACGTTGGGTCGGTCAGGAAGCGCTGGTAGTTTTTCAGACCGATGACGACCTGATAGCCTGGACTGAGTCTGCTGCCGTCCTCGGCGGTGAAGAAGCCGGTCTCGTTGTTGGCGAAGTAGACCACGTTGTCGCGCCTGTCGATCATCGCGTCCCGCTCGGCATCATAGACGAAGCGCTGCTGGAGCTGGGCGGCCTGGCCAAGGCGACCGGTCAGGGATACGGCCGTTTCCTCGCGGCCGAAGGTCGTCTGGCTGATGGCGGTGATGTTGCGCACCGTCTGGGCCCGCGTCAGGCGTGTCCAGCCGGGGATGGCGGTCGGGATACCGTCGGCATCCAGCGGGCCGGCGCCGATGGCATCGGCGTCCAGTTCGTCGCCAATGGTGGCGAAGAACGAATTACCGTCGGGGCCGATGAGCCACAGGGCGTATTCGCCGGTTGTGTCGTTCTGGAAGACGGTGTATTCCAGCGTGGCTCCCGTTTCGGGCAGGAAGGTGCGCTGTTCCAGTACCTCGATGGCCTGCACCTTGGGCAAGAGGTTGGCCGCGCCGTAGTTGGTGAACGAGATGTAGACGGTGTAGAGGATTGGATAGACGGAGATCAACAACATGAACGCCAGCCCCGGTGACATCCAGCGCATGGGGTAGGCGCCGGGGGCGAGGAATATGTAGTTGATGAGTACAGTGATGACGCCGATGATGCTTGCCAACGGCCAATAGCCGTCGGACAAGAGCAGATAGATGAAGAAGAGAGAAAAAGCATCGAAAATGAACAGACCCAGAAGTCGTAGCGCGGTTCCCCCGGCCGTGGTTGGCCGTTCGCGCCTGGAGTTTGGGTCTTTCTCCGGCTGGACCTCAATGGCGGCCATGAATTTCCTCCTTCATGGTAACTCCCAACTGATAATGTACGAAATCGCCTCCTGGCGAAGTCTGAACCCAACTCGCCAGGATTTGGCCGGTTGCCCGGCCGGTGGTTTCATCGGCGGACTTGCGAGGCCAATAAAACCATCGCGGCGGCCTCTCCGGGTGAAGAGGCCGCCGCGAATCAGACTGCTTTCTCTATTAGCCGCCGTTGATAGCGGTAATGATCTGCTGCTGGGCGTTGGTGAAGGCGTTCTCAGCCGTGTCGCTGGCCTGGCTGATCAGGACGACAGCGTTGCCCCAGGCATCCCAGACCGATCCCATTTCGGGGATGGCCGGCATCGGGTCGGCATTGACGCCCGCGGAGGCGAAGGAGGCGATGTTCGGATCGTCCAGTCCCTCGAGCACCGGCAGGTAGGCCGGGGTGCGCGGGTCGGCGTCATAGAGGGCCTGCATGACTTCGGGCGTGGCCACGAACTCAGTCAGGAAGATCTGCGCCAGAAGCGGATCGCGGGAGAAGGCGCTGACCATGAAGCCCTGGGCGCCCAGGAACGGCCGGCCGTTTTCTTCCGTTTCGCCGGGGATGTCGCAGATCTGGAAGGGCACACCGGACTCGGTGATGCGCGGCAGCGCCCACGGACCGGTGATGGTCATGGCCGATTTGCCGGTTTCGAACCAGACGTGCATCGTGTCCCAGTCGACGGCCGGGGGCTGGAGGCCCTCGGAGACCATCGTCTCGTACCACTGGGCGGCGGCAATGGAGCCGGGGTCGCCCACGCCGACGTTGGTCGGGTCATAGGCGCCGGTCGTCTCGTTGCGGCCGAAGATGTAGCCGCCGAACGCGGTCTGGATGGGATAGAAGTGATACGGGTCGCCTTCCATGCGCACGAAACCGTACTGTTCGGGGTTGGCCGCGTGCAGTTCGGTCGAGATGTCGTATACCTCGGACCAGGTGGTCGGGCACTCGGGAACCAGGTCGGTGTTGATGAACAGGGCCAGGTTCTCGGTGGCGTTGGGCATACCGTACAGCTCGCCGTCGTAGGTGAAGGCATCGATGGCCGCCGGAGCGAAATCGCTGACTCCCTCGCCCAGGTCGATGGGGGCCAGGATGCCGCCGGCGACCAGCTCGCCGAGCCAGTCGTGGGCGCCGACGATGATGTCGGGGCCTTCGCCGGCCGGGCCGGCGGTGGTGATCAGGCGGCGGATGTCGCCGAAACCGACCTGCTCGATGAGCAGCTCGACGCCGTACTCTTCCTCGAAGGCGGATTCAACTTCCAGCAGCGCCGGGCGACGGGTGTTGTCGGCCCAGATGCGGATGACGGGGCTGCCGGCCGCGGCCAGTTCTTCGGCGCGGATGGTGTTGGTGACGGTCGGCGGAATCAGAACGGAATCGACGACCTGGATGACGCCGTTGGAGGCCGCGACGTCGGGGGTCGTGATGTTCGCATCCGCCAGGGCCAGCGGCTCGCCGGCCAGGGTGTCGATTTCACCGTTTTCGTCGGCGGCCAGATCGGCGGCCATCATGGCCCCATTGGCGGTGAGGAAGGGCAGGATGTTATCCATGAAACCTTCCAGCACGGCCTGATCGGCAGCCTCGAAGGCAGCGTTGGTCGGGACGAACCAGGTCTGCGGGGCGTCGGCCGCCGGCTCGGCGATACCGGCCGTGCCCATGGCCTCGACGAACATGCTGAAGTTCGGGTCGGTGGCCAGCAGCTCGAGCATAGTCATGGACGTATCGCCGGCGAGGGTCGTCTCGGCCGGGGCCTCGGTCGCCTCGGCGGGAGCCTCGGTCGGCGCGGGGGCCTCGGTCGGCTCAGGAGCCGGCTCTTCGGTCGGCGCGGGGGCCGCTTCTTCGGTGGGCGCGGGGGCCGCTTCCTCGACAGGAGCCGCCTCTTGCGCGCCGCCGCCGCAGGCCGCCAACACAAAGGCGCCCAGCAACAGCACAACCATCAACATGTACCACTTGGTATTTTTCATCATTCTCCTCACAAAAAGTTTGTCAACAGATGCCCAATGGGCATACAGGGAAACCGAATTTAGGACTGGTTAAAGGGATAGCCGATCTTTCGAATGGATCACCTCCATCTTGCTGTCCCGCGTTCAATGGACAGGAGTATACTGCGATCTTGTTAAATACTGAAACAATATGCTGCTCTTTATTCCGGTGCAGCACGGGACAACACGTGTGATTTTTAATTCAGCAGCAACAACTCGGACTTGTCCAGGGTTTCGGTCAACGTCCGGTTAAGGTGTGTGAGCCGGCTGAGTATTTGGTCGATTTGGGGTTGGCCCAATATCGCCATTCTCTCCGTGACGTAGTCCCGATGCGCCCGCGAGACGATGTCGTAGCGCGTCTGGCCGGCGGCGGTCAGGTAGAGACGCTGGACACGACCGTCCTGCTCGTGGGGCCGTCGTTCCACCAGGTCATCCTGCTCGAGGCCGTGGATCAGGCGCGTGATATTGCTCTTGTCACAGAACATGCAGCGGCTCAAGAGGCTTGGCGAGAGGCCGGGCGTATTGGCGATGTGGGAAAGGGCGTAATAGCGGGGGACAGTGAGATCAAATTGCTCCAGAAACCGCCGGTCTCCAAAGTCAAGGAGCAGAAACGTCTCCTTGATCACGTCATATAGACACACTTCGTCGGTCATGCTCCCAAACCCAGGATTATATAAGTTGACATTGCAACTGTATTGACACAACTCTAGCATATGGGCGATGGTGTGTCAACAGGGGAGCGCTCCCGGTTTCGCCGGACCCGGAGGTTTTTTCGGGGCCTCCGGGCCTAGCGATAGGGTCCCCGATTCTCCGGCGGCATGAGCGCCGCCATGTGGCGCATCATCTCGTGGCCCATCTCGTCCAGTTGGGCGCGGCGCTCGGGCTTGGGCAGCGACGGGTCGATGATTAGCGGGCCGAAGACGGGGCCGATGATCATTCGCACCGGCGTGCGGCGCAGGCGCTTCAGGTTGGACAGGATTTTCTCCGTGCCCAGGAAGGCGGTCGGCAGCACCGGCGCGCCGCTGCGCACGGCCAGATAGGCCGCCCCCGGCCGCGGAGTGATGAGTTCCGGGTTGGCGCGCGAATTGGGGCCGCCGTGCAGCCCGGTCTGCACCCCGGCCAGGGTCAGCGGCCGCAGCGTCTCGTCCACTCCGCCTTCGGGCATGATACCGACGATGTTGCCCGCGGCCAGCCAGTCGAGGGCGCGGTGGATGGCCGCCCGGTCGGGCTGGCCGCGCCAGACGGGGATGATGTCATAGAGCTTGATGAGGTAGTTCAGGACGTGGGACTCCTGCAATTCGGTGGCCGCCAGCCAGGTAATGCGCCCGTGATAGGGAAGGAAGGTGAGCAGGATCGGCGCCTCGAACAGGCTGAAGTGATTGCCGATGATGATGAGCGGGCCGCCCGGTGGCAGGTGTTCCCGGCCCTCGATCTCCAGCTTCAGACCAAGGCGGAACAGCAGGCGAACGAAGCCCCGGATGAGGGAGCGCAAGAAGGGCTGCATAGGAATGAAGTGTACAGTGAACAGCGGTCAGTGGGCCAGTGTTCAGTAGATCGGCAAGACCGACGGGTTCACTGACCAACCGACCTGCCGATCAACTGACCTACCGACCCACTACTCACGCAGCTTTGCGCCGAGCTGCTGGTCCAGCAGCTTGAGCAGGCGGCCGCGCTGTTTGGATACGTCCTCGTCGGTCAGCGTTCGGTTGGGAGCCTGGAAGGTCAGGTGATAGGCCAGGCTCTTCTTGCCCGACGGCAGCCGGCCGCCCTCATAGACGTCGAACAGGGCGACGTCTCGCAGCAGCGCCCCGCCGCTGCGCCGCAGCGCTTCCTCGACGGCCGCTGCCGGGACGCTCGTGTCGACCACCAGCGCCAGGTCCTCGCGGATGGGCGGGAAGGCGGGCAACGAGGTGTAGCGGTAGGTGTCGGGGATGAGTGGCAGCAGCGCTTCCAGATCGATGTCGGCGGCCAGAACCGGCTGCCCACGCTCCACGCGCATCTCAAAGCCCTTGACCACGCCGGGATGCAATTCACCGGTCATGCCGATTTGCCGTTCGCCGACCAGCAAGCGAGCCGTCCGGCCGGGCCGGTAGGTGGGGTGTGTCGCCGCCTCGTAGGTGACCGCGACGTGCAAGTCGGCGAAAAAGGCGTCGAGTACGCCCTTCAGGTCGAGGAAGTCGAACGTCGCCCCGTCGTTGTGGCCCCATTCGCCGGCCGTGCGTTTGCCGGTCATGACGATTGCCAGCCGGGTCAGTTCGTCGGGCAGCAGTTCGTCCTCCCCGGCGATGTACACCTCGCCGATCTCGAACAGGGCGATGCGCTCGGCGTGGCGGCTGTTGGCGGCCGTGGCCTCCAGGGCCGAGGCCAGGATGGTGTGGCGCATGACGTTGCGGTCGGGCGCGGGCGGGTTGCTGAGCGCTACGTAGGGTCGATCGTCGGGCGGCGCGGCGGGCAGCAGGCGCGCCTCGCGGGCGGCCGAGGTGAGCCGGTAGCTCCATACCTCCTGCAGGCCCAGCCGCGCCAGCAAGTTGCGGGTGCGCTCCTCGCGCTCCAGCTTCACATTGCCGCGCTGCGGCGGCAGCTCGTCGGCCAGCCGTGTGCTGGGGATGCGGTCGTAGCCGTAGATGCGGCAGATCTCCTCGACGAGATCGTGCGGGCCTTCGATGTCCATGCGGTGGTCGGGTGTCGTGACCCGCAGCTTGCCGCCGATGATCTCCACGGCGAAGCCCAGGCGCTCCAGCATCGCGCCCATTTCGGCCGCCGAGAGGTCCAGCCCGCTCAGTTTGCGGGCGTAGATTGGGTCGAGGTCGACGACGACCGGCGCAGGCGGATTGGGGTAATAGTCGATGATGCCTTGGGCGACCGTGCCGCCGGCCAGTTGACGCAGCAGTTCGGCGGCCCGCTTCGCGCCCAGCAGCGCCAGCGTGGGGTGGACGCCGCGGCTGAAGCGGAAGCCCGCCTCGGTGTGGATGTCGAGCGCGTTGGCGCTACGGCGGATATTGATGAAGTTCCAGGCCGCCGCCTCCAGCAGGACGTTGGCGGTGGCGTCGGTGATCTCGCTCTCCAGGCCGCCCATGATGCCGCCCACGGAGAGGTTGCCCGCCGGGTCGGTGACGAGGATGGTGAACGGCTCCAGCTTGTGGTTCTTGCCGTCGAGTGTGGTCAGCGTCTCGCCGGGGTGGGGCAGGCGGGTGTTCACGTGGATTGGGCCGTCGGGGGCGTACTTGTCGGCGCGATGGCGCAGCACGTCGTAGTCGAAGGTGTGGTTGGGCTGGCCGACCTCGAGCATGACGTAGTTGCTGATGTCGACGACGACGTTAATCGGCCGCTGCCCGACCATACGCAGCCGGTATTGCATCCAGTAGGGGCTGGGGATCTGGCGCACATCCTCGATGAGCAGGGCTACGAAGCGCGGATTGAGGTCGGGGTTCTCGGTGGTGATGACCACGCGGCCGTCGACCGGCGGACCGTCCATGACGACCTCGTAGCTCGGCGGCCGGAAGGGCGCGCCGGTCAGGGCCGCCAGTTCGCGCGCCACGCCGATGATCGATGTGGCGCGGGCGGTGTTGGGCAGAATGGCGATCTCCAGCACGGCGTCGCCGAGGATGTCCTGCAGGGGAGTGCCGGGGAGAAATGACGAATGGCGAATGACGGGTGACGAATCGGAAGAGCGTTCTTCATTCGTAATTCGTAAGTTCGTAGGACGACGGGAGTCGTCATTCGTCATTAGAATGATGCCCTCGTGCTCATCGCTGATGCCCAGTTCCTTTTCCGAGCAGAGCATGGCGTCGTTGTAGATGCCGCGCAGGGGGCGACCTTTCAGTTTGGCCTTGACGTGCCCTTCCTTGTGGCCGTCGTAGAGCGTCGCGCCTTCGAGGGCCAGGGGGGAGTAGAGCTGCTCGCCGCTCAGGTCGCCGCGGCCGATGAACGGGAACAGGTTCGGCGCGCCGGTGACGACGGTCTTGCGTTCGGCCGCGCCGTAATCGACCGTGGCCAGCACCAGCCGGTCGGCGTCGGGGTGCTGCTCCACGCGCAGGATGCGGCCGAGCACGATCCGCTCGCGGTCCCATTCCAGTTCCGCGCCGGGCAGGCCGATGCGGGTGATGCTCTCGACCTCCAGCCCGCCGTTGGTCAGCAGTTCGGCGACCGCTTCTATAGAGAGGTCGAAATCTACGTAGTCTCGCAGCCATGATAATGGTACGCGCATGTCAAGCTCCAGAATAGTGGGCAGTGGGTAGTGGACTGTCAAGTCCTGAAATAAGTTGACATCAGACTACTAAACACTGATTGTTATGTTAATGAAAATGCACCTCCGCCGGGACACGATAATCCAGGGCGAA
>JACDJC010003055.1_pt1 | contig 12472 bp, 12 predicted proteins | sample 7454191 | NCBI WGS metagenome assembly JACDJC01 (sample SAMN14253291, study PRJNA609438) | sludge metagenome | isolation source: sludge after 25d culture with pyrite and EDTA | collected 2018-12-20 | reverse complement strand
GACCTCACCGGCGTCACCACCTTCGGCTTCCGCGGCGAGGCGCTGCCCGCCATCGCCTCGGTCGGCCGGCTGACCCTGACGACCGCCGAGGCCGACGGGGAGGGCACCGAACTGCAGGTCGTCGGCGGGCGGCTGGAGCATGTGGGATCCGTGGCCCGGCAGCGCGGGACGACGGTGACCGTCCGGGGCCTCTTCTTCAACACCCCGGCGCGGAAGAAATTCCTGCGGTCGGCGGCCAGCGAGTCCCGGGCCTCCTACGAAGCGGTGGCGACGCTGGCGCTCGCGCATCCGGCGGTGGGAATCGAATACGTCCAGGACGGGCAGGAGCGGCTGGTCGCGCCGCCGGGACAGGACGAGACGGAGCGGCTGGTGTCGGTGTGGGGCCGGGACCTCGTGGGCACGCTGGTCGGCGTGGACCACGCCGCCGGGGCCTTCCGGATCTCGGGCTTCGTGCAGCGGCCCGGCGACGCCGCGCCCACTGGCCGGCGGACCCAGCTGTTCGTGAACGGCCGCCCCTTTCGCGATCCCTTCCTCGTCCGGGCGGCCGAAGCAGGCTACCGTGCCGCGATTCACCCGGGTGACCGGCCCACGCTCTACCTCCGGATCGACGTGGCGGTCGAGGAGGTGGATGTCAACGTGCACCCGAGCAAGATGGAAGTCAGGTTCCGCGACCGGATCGGTCTCGAGCACACGGTTGAGGATGCGGTGCGGCAGGCCATCGGGGCGCTCGTGGCCGCCGCACCGGTCGGCGACTGGCGGCCGATGCCCGTGAGCCACGGCGCCCCGGAGGGAGGCGACCTGATCGCCGGCCTCTTCGGGGATGAAGCCCCTGATCTCGGGGAGCCGGAGTCCGAACCGTCGGTGCCCGCCGGGGCGTCCGATCCGCTGGCCGGGACGCTCACGCAGCTGTTCGACACCTATATCGTGTACCAGGCCGCCGAGGGCGTGGTCTTCGTCGACCAGCACTCGGCCCACGAACGGGTTCTCTACGAAGCGGTGATGCGGGCCCTGGCCGGTGCCGGCGCGCCGGCCCAGCGCCTGCTCCTTCCGGCGACCATCGAGCTGACGGACGAGGAACTCGACGCGGTGGAACAGCACCAGGAGGCGCTCGAGCGGGTGGGGTTCGCGGTCGAGGAATTCGGCGGCAACACCGTCGTGCTGCAGGCGGTCCCTACGCCGCATCCGCGGTTCGACGCGGTGGCCTGTTTCCGGGAGATGGTCGCGGACCTGGCGCGAGGTCGTTTCGGCGGCTGGGCCAACCCCCTGGAGCGGTTCGCCGCCACCTACGCCTGCCGCGCGGCGGTGAAGGCGGGGCAGCGGCTCGGCCAGGCCGAGATGCGCGAGTTGCTCCTGCAACTCTTCGCGACGGAACTGCCGCCGCACGACGTGCACGGCCGGTCCACCATCGTCCAGCTCCCGCGCGAAGAGCTCGAGCGGCGCTTTGGCCGTCGCTAGGGTCCCGGTCCTCGTCGGCCCGACGGCGGTCGGCAAGACCGCGGTCGCGCTGGCGCTGGCGGCCCACTGGCCGCTCGAGGTCGTCTCCGCCGATTCGCGTCAGGTCTACCGCCGGCTCGATATCGGCACTGCCAAGCCGACCCGGAAGGAGCTGGCCCGGCTGCCGCACCACGGGGTGGATATCCTGGACCCGGGCCATCGCTACAGCGCCGGCCGGTATGCGGCCGCCGCCAGGGGATGGATCGAGGAGATCCAGGGCCGGGGGAAGCTGCCGGTGGTCGTCGGGGGAACCGGGCTGTACGTTCGGGCGTTGATGGAAGGGCTGTTCCGGGAACCGGCGCTCGACGCCCAGAGCCGGCGCGCGCTCGAGGCGGAGCTGGAGCGGCTCCCGCTTGGCGAATTGATCCGCTGGGCCAGCCGGCTCGACCCGGCCTACGGCGGCGGCGGCCGCCAGCGGGCGATGCGGAGCATCGAGATCGCCGTCCTCACCGGCCACCCGCTGTCGCACTGGCAGCGGACCGCCCGTGAGCAGCGCCACTTCGAGCCCTGGTACGTCGTCCTAAGCGTTCCCCGGCCGATCCTGCACCAGCGGATCGAGCGGCGTGCCGCCGAGATGGTGCAGCGGGGGCTCATCGAGGAGGTGGCGTCGGTGCTCGCCGAAGGGCACGCCGCCCACGCGCCTGGCCTCGACGGCATCGGCATCAAGGAGGCCGTCGAGTACCTCCACGGCGCGCGCACCCGCGATTCCGTGGCGGGCGCCATCACCGTCAGCACGCGGCAGTACGCCAAGCGGCAGGAGACCTGGTTTCGCCACCAGCTGGACGGAGAGGTGTTGCGCCTCGACGCCACGCGCCCGGCGACGGAACTTGCCGCGGACATCGCGGCCCAATGGAGCCCCACATGAAGATCGGCATCACCTGCTATCCGACATACGGCGGCTCCGGCGCCGTGGCGACCGAGCTCGGTCTCGAACTGGCGCGGCGGGGCCACGAGGTCCATTTCATCACCTATGCGTCGCCCTTCCGTCTCCGGGGCGGCTTCGCCGAGCGGGTCTACTACCACGAGGTCGAGACCCGGAACGGCCACTACCCGCTGTTCGATCATTTCCCCTTCACGCTGGCGCTGGCCTCGCACCAGTACGAGGTGAGCCGGCGCGAGAAGCTCGACCTGCTGCACGTGCACTACGCGATCCCGTACGCCACCACCGCCTGGATCGCGCGGGAGATGCTCCAGAAGGAGCACCCCATCAAGGTCGTGACGACGCTGCACGGCACCGACATCACCCTGGTGGGGCAGGAGGCGAGTTTCTTCGACATCACGAAGTTCTCGATCCAGCGCTCCGACGAGGTGAGCGCGGTGTCGGACTTCCTCCGGAGCGAGACGCTGCGCGCCTTCGGGCCGGTGCACCCGAACCTCCGGGTCATCCCCAACTTCGTCAGCCTATCCGAGTACCATCCCGTCGATGCGCCGAAGCCGGAAGGGCTGGCGCCCGCGGGCCACAAGATCATCAGCCACACCTCCAACTTCCGGGAGGTGAAGCGGGTCAAGGACGTCATCCGCATATTCTCGCGGATCCGCCGGGCCATGCCCGCCACCCTCCTGATGATCGGCGACGGCCCGGAGCGGGCCGAGGCCGAGCGCGAGGCGGAGTCGCTCGAGGTGGCGCAGCATGTCCGGTTCCTCGGCCGGCTTGACCGCGTCGTGGAACTCATGCAGGCCACCGACCTCTTCCTGCTGCCGTCGCAGTCCGAGTCGTTCGGCCTCGCGGCGCTGGAGGCGATGGCGTGCGGATCGCCGGTGGTGGCGAGCCGCGCCGGCGGCCTGCCGGAGGTGGTCGAGGACGGCGTCAACGGCATCCTCGAGCCGGTCGGCTCGGTGGAGGCGATGGGGAGGCGGGCAGTGGACCTGCTGCGCGACCCTGACAAGCACCGCACCATGGCAGAGGCCGCGGTCCGCAAGGCGGCCGAATTTTCCGCTGACCGCGTCGTCCCGATGTACGAGGCGATGTACCGGGAGGCGCTCGCGTAGATGGATCTCCTTTCGCTGCTGCAGGCCGCCATCCTCGGGCTGGTCGAGGGCATCACCGAATTCATCCCTGTCTCCTCCACCGGCCACCTCATCGTGGCCGGCGACCTCCTCGGCTTCACCGGGGAGCGCGCCAAGACGTTCGAGATCTTTATCCAGCTCGGCGCCATCCTGGCCGTGGTCTGGCTGTACCGGGAGCGGTTCCTCCTGGTTGCAAGGAGCCTCGGGCAGAGCCCGAAGAGCCGGGTGTTCGTGGTCAATCTCGCCCTGGGCTTCCTGCCGGCGGCGGTGGTCGGCCTGGTGGCGCACCGGTGGATCAAGGCGCACCTCTTCACTGTCCCGACCGTCGCCGGAGCGCTGGTGCTGGGCGGCCTTGTCATCCTGCTGATCGAACGGACCAGCCCGGTGCAGCGTGTGGCCACCGTGGAAGAGTTGCCGCCGAAGCTCGCGCTCGGGGTCGGCTTCGCGCAGGTGCTGGCGCTCTTCCCGGGGGTCTCCCGCGCGGGCGCCACGATCCTTGGTGGCTACCTCCTGGGGCTCTCGCGGACCGCGGCCACGGAATTCTCGTTCTTCCTCGCCATTCCCGTCATGATCGCCGCCACGCTCCTGGACCTCGTCAGCAGCCGGGGCAACCTCTCGGCGGCCGACGTCCCCGTCTTCGCCGTGGGCTTCGTCGTGTCGTTCCTGAGCGCACTGGTGGTCATCCGCGCCTTCATCGGCTTCGTCGCCAAGCGGGACTTCACTCCGTTCGCGTGGTACCGGATCGCCGCGGGCTCGGCCCTCCTCGTCTGGTGGAAAGCCACGAACGGATGAGCCCGGGGATCTGGCTCGACGTCGTGGACTCCACGCTGGATGAGATCCACGCCCGGGCCGCGGCCGGCGCCGGTGACGGGACCTGGGTGGTGGCCGCGGAGCAGCGGGCGGGGCGGGGGTCCCGCGGCCGGACCTGGCACTCGCCCAGGGGCGGACTCTGGCTGAGTGTGCTCCGGAGGGGTGGTAGCACGATGGGCGGGTTCGAGCTCCTGAGCCTCCGCGCCGGGCTGGCGGTGGCGCAGGTTCTGGATGGCCTGCCGCCGATCGCCCCGGTCATGGTGAAGTGGCCCAATGATCTCATCGTCCATGACCGCAAGGTCGGCGGGCTGCTCGCGGAGGCGCGCTGGCAGGGGGACCAGCTGCAGTGGGTGGCCATCGGGCTCGGCCTGAACGTGGCGAACACCCTCCCGGTCGAACTCGCGGACCGAGCCGCCGCCCTCAACGAGTTCTGCTCGGAGACGACCGTCGAGGCGCTCGCGGAGCCGATCGCCAGGGCGCTCGCCACCGTGGACCTCAGTGCGCACCGGCTCTCGCCAGAGGAATTGTCGAAGCTCCGGGCTCGCGACTGGCTGCTCGATCGCGGCGTCGCTTCCCCCGTGGCCGGGACCGGCGCCGGCATCGACGAGCAGGGGCGCCTGATGGTCCTCGACGCGGGCGGACAGCTCCAGGCTATCTCCATCGGCGACATCGTCCAGGCCTGATCGCCGCCTTACCGCCCGACCCTCCAGCCCCTAGATTCCCCCCATGCTTCTCGCGCTCGACATCGGCAACACCGAGATCACCGTCGGCCTCTTCCGGGGCGACCAGGTCTCCGCGCACTGGCGGCTCACCACCAATCCCGACCGGACTCCCGATGAGTGGGGAACCGCCCTCGGCACCTTCCTGCTGCACGCCGGACACTCGCCGAACGAGGTCCGTGCCGTCATCCTGGCGTCCGTGGCGCCCGGCGTCACCCAGAGCGTGAAGGCGGGCATCGAGTCCGCGACGGCCTGCAAGGTCGTGACCGTGGACCCTCGCTCACCGCTCCCACTCACGCTGGACGTGGATGAGCCGCTCAGCGTCGGCGCCGACCGGATCGTGAACGCCCTCGCGGTGCTCGAGCTCTGCCGCGCCGATGCCGTGGTCGTGGACTTCGGCACCGCCACGACGTTCGACTGCGTCACCGGCGACGGGCGCTTCATCGGCGGCGCCATCATGCCGGGACTCCGCACCTCCGCCGATCAGCTGACCCGGCTCGCCGCCAAGCTTCCGGCCACGGAACTGGCCGCGCCCGAACGGGTCATCGGCAGGCGAACCGAGGAGTGCATTCGGGCCGGGGTGCTCTTCGGCGCTGCGGACGCCGCCGACGGCATGCTGCGGCGGATCTTCGCCGAGTGGCCGACAGGCACCAAGCCGGCGGTCATCGCCACAGGCGGGCTGGCCGGCATCATCGCCCCCTTCTCGACGCTCATCCGCCAGATCGAGCCCGACCTGACGCTGCGCGGCCTCCGCATCGCGGCCAGCCACCTCGGACTCCGCTGGTGACCGGGGCCGCCCGCTCCCCCTTCCGCCGCGCAGGATACCGGCTCCTCGGCCCGCGATTCGACTACCTCCTCCATACCCGACCCGCCGAGTGGCCGATCATGGCCGCACACACCGCGCTCGGGTATGTCCTGGCCGTCGGGTTCAGCGGACTCGCCACGGGAGAGTCGCTCGGTGCGGCGCTCCTCGGCCTGGCGCTCTGGGTCGTCTTCCTGAACGGTGGCACGCTCGCCATCAACTCGGCGTTCGACAAGGACGAGGGCGACATCGGGTACCTCCGCCAGCCGCCACCGGTGCCGAGGCACCTCTTCGGGTTCGGCATGACGCTGCTGGTGGCGGGCGGCGCGGCCTCGCTCATTCTCCCGCCGGCGTTCACCGCGGCCTACGGCATCTGCTTCGTCATGTCGGTCCTCTATTCGGTGCCGCCGTTCCGCTTCAAGGCGGTGGCGGGGGTGGACTGGCTGATCAACATGATCGGGTTCGGCGCTCTCACCCCGTATGCGGGCTGGGTCGTGACCGGCCGCCCGGCCGACCGGCCCATTCTCCTGGTGTTCGCCGCCTTCGCGCCGCTCTTTGCCGCACTCTACCCGCTCACCCAGATCTACCAGTTCGAGGAGGACCGGCGCCGCGGCGACCGGACACTGGCCCTGATGCTGGGTGAGCGGGCGAGCCTGCTGCTGGCCGTTGCGGCCACGATCGTGGCGTTCGTGATGTTTGCCCTGGCAGGGATGGGCCGGGGCTGGCTGGCGCTTGCGCCGGGCGGCGGCTGGCGGATGGGGCTGCTGGCGGTCGCGTTCCTGGCCTGGCTGGTCGTCCTGATCCCCTGGTCCGTCCGGTGCCGCGCGATGACGTCGGCGGAGCACCAGCGAGGGATGTACGCCGCGCTGGCGGCGTGGGCGGTGACCGACGTCGCGGTCGCCCTGGGATTCGGCCTGGGCTGAACCCTTGGCCGGGCGGTTGGCCGCCCGCTATTATTCCCGCATTCCACCCCATCTGGGAGCCGGCATGAGTTCCGCGGTTCGCGCCGATTCAGGCACCGACCTGACCGATCTGCCCTACGTCCTCCGCTCGGCGGTCACCTTGGGTGTCATCACGGCCGTCGTGGTCGTGGCGATGTCCTTCATCACGAGGTTCCTGGCCGGCGCCGCGGAATTCGGGCTCGGCGCGCTCGTGCTCGTGGCTGGCCTGACGGCGGTCACCTTCCTGCCGGGGAGCTGGACCCGGCCCAGGACCATCGAGGGGATTGCAGGCGCGGCCGGCATCGGACTCGCCGCCAGTGTCGTCTTCCTCGTGATCGACGTGTCGGCCCTGCAGACGACCGGGATCTACACCAACCGCTGGCACGAAATCGGCGGCGGCAGCAACTGGTGGTACCACCCGGTCTGGTGGATGGTGGGGACCTTCCTCCCGTGGATGGGCGCCCAGATCCTGGCCAGCCAGGCGCGATCGGGCGCAGTCTCGATCGCCAAAGGCATGGTGACGGCACTCGCCCTGAGCATCGTCTGCTGGGTGCTGGCCGTGCTGCTCCATTTCCCGGGGGCTGGCTGGAACCTTGGCAGCTTCGGCGTCGCGTTCCTGCCGGGCGTGACGCTCGCCGCGGTGCTGGGCGCGCTCGGCGGTCGGCGCAGCTGAGGCGATGCGCGCGAAGATCATCCTCCTGCGCGCGTCCGGATGGCTGCTGACGCCCTTCGTGGCGTTGGCAGCCTCTTTCTTTGGCGCCCTGCTGGGAACGGTCCTGGCCGCACTCCTGCCGAACCCGATTCATGGCGTGGCGCTGACCGTGGTGCTGGGTGGTGCGGCAGGATACCTGACCGTGCACTACTGGCTCCGCGCCCTCCGCCATTCTCCCCGGCTCCAGCACGCCCTCCACGTGCTGCCCGACGGGACCCCCGAGGCGGCCGCCGCAGAGGGACCACCCCCGGAAGCCGAGCCCTGATGCGATCCGCACGCCTTGCCTGCCTCTTCGTCACCGCACTCGCCGCATGCGCGGGCGACGCCCCGCCACCCGAGACCACGCCGCGCGCGGATTCCGCGGTGGCAGCGCAGGCGTTCCCCACGCTGCCGGATTCGCTTGCGCTGGTCGCGCCGGGCGGAACCGAGGTCTGGTTCTCCGGCGCGCGAGTCGGGACGGACTCCCTCGGCGGCAGCTGCACGGAGCGCGGGCTCGTCATCGTCCGAGGCGACTCGCGGATCCTCGTGCCACTCCTCATGACCGGCGCGGTCCCCACCCTCGTCGACGATTCCACCATCCGCGCCCGCATCTGGCTCAACTGCCGCCCCGGGAACACCTACGACGTGAACCTGCGCACCGGCACGCCGACCAGGATCAAGTGAGGATCCTGCGACGGCTTCCCTCCCGGGGAACGACGGCCCTGCTCGCCGCGGGGGCGCTGCTCGTCGCGCCAGGCACCCTGCCGGCGCAGAGCGTGGGCGTCGGGTGGTACTCCGGATCGCAGGCGACGTACTTCATCTTCAGCGCCGGCGTCACCCGTCCGGTGGCGCCCTCCATCAGCACGACCATCAGCGGGTCGTGGTACCAGTCGCAGGACGGCGGGGGCGGGCTGCTCGGTGCGGGCATCGACCTCAACTTCTGGCGCGGCGGGAAGCCGGGGCTCTACGCGGTGGCCGGTGTCGGGGGGGGATTCGGCTTCAGCGGCGCCGACGCCTTCTGGGCGTCCTACTCGATTGGCGCCGGGTACGACTTCCGGCTCTTCTCGGCAGTCGGCCTCGGGGTGGAGGCGCGCTGGCAGGGACTCACCGAAGGGGCGGACGAGGGAGTGCGAGTCGGCGTGCGCCTGGGGGGCGGCATGCGGCGGAAATCCTCGACCCCCTCCTCGACGACGCCGTCGGCCTCAACGGCCGCCGCGGCGCCAGTCCCGGCTGGCCTGTCCGGAACACCGCTGGCCATGGCGGTCGTCGAGACGGCGCTCGGCGCCATGGGGACGCCGTACTCCTGGGGAGGGAGCAGTTCCAACGGCTTCGATTGCTCCGGGCTGATCCAGTACGCCTACCGGGCGCACGGCATCGCGCTGCCGAGGACGAGTGCGGATCAGGCGAAGCAGGGGGCGGCGGTGGAGCGGGATCTCTCGGTGCTCGCGCCGGGGGACATCCTGACCTTCTCAAGCGGGGCGGGGGGGGAAAAGGTTTCCCACGTCGGGCTGTACCTGGGCGGCGGCGAGTTCATCCACAGCGCGACGAACGGCGTCCAGAAGAGCGTGCTCAGCTCCACCGATCCCTACGGCAAGTGGTGGTGGGATCGGTGGGTGGGCGCCAGGCGGGTCATACCCGCGTAGGGGCGCGCTGCCGTGCGCCCTTACTGGTGGTCCATGTGTTCGTGGTCCATCCCGCCGCCTGACGGCTTCCCGATCTTCTCGAGCATCGCGATGTCGGCCTGGATGTCCGGATCGTTCGGGTCCAGGACGGGCCACTTGGCGTAGTCGTCCGGCACGAAGGCGCCGGCCAGGAGGCCCATCGCGCCGTTGGGAATCACGGCGCCGGTCGGGTTGTGGTAGTCGGCCCGGATGCGGTACCGCCGTCCCTCCGTCAGCTTCAGTCCATCCCCGCGCACCCCGTAGTACTTTCGCGGCATCTTGAGCAGGAGCCCCGCGGAATCGGTCTCCGCCTTCAGCATGATGATCGTCTTCCCGCTCTGCACCTCTTCCAGTGACACGAATTCGGCGTAGTCGTGCGCGTGCCCGCCGATGGCCAGCACGCGGCCGCCGAGCGGCATCGTGAACTCGTAGGACTTCGAGGACTTCCCGGCGGGGAGGTCGTAGGAGTCGGTGACCCGGCTGTAACTCACGTCCATGTACAGCGGCAGGATATCCTCCGGGCGCGGCGCCAGATTCTTCGGGCTCCAGGCGAGGCGAACCGTGAGCCAGGCCCCCTCGATATCCGCGTCACCGGTGTTGTTCCACGCCGCGTACATCCCGAGCCGGAAGCCTCCCTCCATCGGGATCCCGATCGATTTCGGGACGCTCACGCTTCCGGTCTCGGAGCCGGCGGCCACCATTCGCTCGACCGCGGGATACAGGAGTTGCCGCCGGTTGAAGTTCATCACGTTCAGGTGGTGGACCAGCCGGCTGTCGAGGGGCCGGCCCTGGGCGTCGGCCAGCTCGATGTCGAACCCCCGAAACCACGCCGCCATTGGCCATTCGAAGCGTAACAGCGGCGTCGTGGTGCCCTCCATCTCGTGCATCATGCCGTGGTCCATGTTCTTGGGCATGTGCCGGATGACGAAGGGCCCGGCGGTGACGACGACCTCCCGGCGGGACGAATCCACGGTGACCCGGAGCGTCGGCCCCGAATCAGGGCTTGCGGTGACAAGTACGAGCGGGGCGAGGAGCGCGGCGCAGGCGGCAAGCATGATGGTATTCCTGTTTCTGGAGGAGCGGTGCGGCGTGGGAAGCATAGTCGCGCCCGGTTCCTCGAAAAAGCATGAAAGCGACCGGAAATGTCCTCTTGGCAGGGTGTCGGTCGGCGCGGCACGCTGCCGCCATTCCTGCCCGTCGAAACCCTGTCAAAGTGACTTAGCACTCCGGCCCGCCGATTGCCAACTGGGGCGCCCGACCGCTTGACTTCGGGCGGGTTCGGGTTACGTTTTCGGTGTTCTGGCACTCCGAGGGCCAGAGTGCCAATCTGTTGTGAAAGCACACTTTACACCATCCATCCATGTTGCTGGAGGCAGGAAATGTCCACTGCGACCAAGAGCAAGACGAAGCTCAGCATCAAGCCGCTCGAAGACCGCGTCGTCATCATGCCCTCGGACGAGTCCGAGACCATGCGCGGCGGCCTCTACATCCCCGACACCGCCAAGGAAAAGCCGACCCAGGGCGAAGTGATCGCCGTCGGGCCGGGCCGGATGGACAAGGGCGCCCGGGTTCCCATGGACCTGTCGGTCGGTGACAAGGTCATCTACGGCAAGTACAGCGGCACCCCGTTCCAGCTCGGCGACGACGAAGTCATCATCATCAAGGCCTCGGACATCCTCGCCAAGATCGGCTGAGCGTCCGCAACACATTCGAGGAGATTCGCACCATGGCATCAAAGGAACTGCTGTTCAGCGTCGACGCCCGCGCCAAGCTCAAGAAGGGCGTGGACCAGCTCGCCGAGGCGGTCAAGGTGACCCTCGGCCCCAAGGGCCGGAACGTCGTCATCGACAAGAAGTTCGGCTCGCCGACCATCACGAAGGACGGCGTCACCGTCGCCAAGGAAATCGAGCTGGCCGACCCGATCGAGAACATGGGCGCCCAGATGGTGAAGGAAGTCGCCACCAAGACCTCCGACCTCGCCGGCGACGGCACCACCACCGCCACCGTGCTGGCCCAGGCCATCTACCGTGAAGGCCTCAAGAACGTCACCGCCGGCGCCAACCCGATGGAGCTGAAGCGGGGCATCGACAAGGCCGTCGAGCTGATCGTCGAGGAGCTCAAGCGCCTCTCGGTCACCACGACCGGCCGCAAGGAGATCGCCCAGGTCGGCGCCATCTCCGCCAACAACGACAAGGAAATCGGCGATCTCATCGCCGAGGCGATGGAGAAGGTGGGCAAGGACGGGGTCATCACGGTCGAGGAGGCCAAGGGTCTCGACACCACCCTGGAGACGGTCGATGGCATGCAGTTCGACCGCGGCTACCTCTCGCCCTACTTCGTCACCGACCCGGAGAAGATGGAGGCGGCGCTCGATGCCCCCTACATCCTGATCCACGACAAGAAGATCTCGGCCATGAAGGACCTGCTCCCGGTCCTCGAGAAGGTGGCCCAGACCGGCAAGCCGTTGCTCATCATCGCCGAGGACATCGAGGGCGAGGCCCTCGCCACCCTCGTGGTGAACAAGCTCCGTGGCACGCTGAAGGTCGCCGCCGTCAAGGCGCCGGGCTTCGGTGACCGCCGCAAGGAAATGCTGCTCGACATTGCCAAGCTGACCGGCGGCAAGGTCATCTCCGAGGAACTCGGCTTCAAGCTCGAGAACGCGGTGCTGGCCGACCTCGGTTCCGCCAAGCGCGTCACCGTGGACAAGGACAACACCACCCTGGTCGACGGCAAGGGCAAGGAAGGCGACGTGCAGGGCCGGATCAAGGAGATCCGCGCCGCCATCGAGAAGAGCACCAGCGACTACGACCGTGAGAAGCTCCAGGAGCGCCTGGCCAAGCTCGCGGGCGGCGTGGCCGTCATCAACGTCGGCGCCGCGACCGAGACCGAGATGAAGGAGAAGAAGGCCCGGGTCGAGGACGCTCTGCACGCCACCCGCGCCGCGGTCGAGGAGGGCATCGTCCCCGGCGGCGGCGTCGCGCTCATCCGCGCGCAGGCCGTGCTGGAAAAGGTCAAGGGCCTGACCGAGGACGAGAAGATCGGCGTCGACATCGTCCGGCGCGCCATCGAGGAGCCCATCCGGGCCATCTCGATCAACGCCGGCGTCGAGGGCTCGATCGTCCTGGCCAAGGTGAAGGAGTCGAAGGAGCGGAACTTCGGCTACAACGCCGCCACGGACGTGTACGAGGACCTGGTCAAGTCGGGCGTCATCGACCCGACCAAGGTCACGCGGACGGCGCTGCAGAACGCGGCCTCGATCGCGGCCCTGCTCCTCACGACCGAGTGCGTCGTGGTCGAGCGCAAGGAAGAGAAGCCGGCCCCGGCAGCCCCGGGCGGCGGCATGGGCG
>JACDJC010003053.1_pt1 | contig 12481 bp, 10 predicted proteins | sample 7454191 | NCBI WGS metagenome assembly JACDJC01 (sample SAMN14253291, study PRJNA609438) | sludge metagenome | isolation source: sludge after 25d culture with pyrite and EDTA | collected 2018-12-20 | reverse complement strand
CGGGCTTGTGCCGCCGTGCCTCGGGACTGTTCTCACAGCCCCATCGTCTTCGACCTCTCTTTTGTGCCGCCGGTCATGTTTCGCAGCCGGTAGCGACAAGTCTTGTGGTTGGCGCCGATGTGATCGACGCGACCCGTCAGGCGCTTTCCAGCACCTGTACATTCCGGTTCGTAATTTTGTGACCTGTCTGGCTTGATGCCGGGCGCAGGTCTGGTTTGCGCGTTTGTGCGCACAGAAAAAGGTTTGCCATGAGCTTTTCCGAACTGGGGCTTGATCCCCTCATCCTTAAATCCGTTGTGGCCGCAGGCTACGAAAACGCTACTCCGGTGCAGATGCAGGCGATTCCCGCCGCGCTGACCGGACGTGATCTGCTGGTATCGTCGCACACCGGCAGCGGCAAGACCGCGGCGTTCCTGCTGCCGTCGATCCAGCGCCTGCAGGCCGAGCCGAGCGTCAAGAGCATGGGCCCGCGCGTGCTGGTGCTGACCCCGACCCGCGAACTGGCGCTGCAGGTTGAAAAAGCCGCGATGACCTACGGCAAGGAGTTGCGCCGTTTCCGTACCGCCTGCCTGGTCGGCGGATCGCCGTATGGCCTGCAGTTGAAGCGTTTGAGCCAGCCGGTCGATGTGGTCGTTGCCACTCCGGGCCGCCTGATCGACCACCTGGAGCGCGGCAAGATCGATTTCTCGCGGCTCGAAGTGCTGGTGCTGGACGAGGCCGACCGCATGCTCGACATGGGCTTTGTCGACGACATCAAGGCGATTGCCGGACGCTGCCCGAACGAGCGCCAGACGCTTCTGTTCTCGGCCACGCTCGATGGCGTGGTGGGCAACCTGGCGCGTGAGCTGACCCGCGATGCCGAGCGCATTGAAATTGCGGCGGTGCCGGTACAGGACGCCAAGATCGAACAGCGGATGCTGTTTGCCGACAACATGGATCACAAGAACCGTCTGCTCGACGCCTTGTTGCGCGACGTGGAGATGACTCAGGCGATCGTGTTTGCCTCGACCAAGCGCAGCACCGAGGAAATTTCCGACCTGCTCGCCGACAGCGGCTTTGCTTCCGACGCGCTGCATGGCGACATGCAGCAGGGCCAGCGCAACCGCGCGCTGCAGCGTCTGCGCGAAGGCCGCACCAAGGTGCTGGTGGCGACCGACGTCGCCGCGCGCGGCATCGACGTCGCGACCATCAGCCACGTCATCAACTTTGACCTGCCGCGCCAGGCCGAGGACTATGTCCACCGAATCGGCCGTACCGGCCGCGCCGGCCGCACCGGAATCGCGGTGAGCTTTGCCGGGATGCGGGAAGCCGGGCTGGTGCGGAACATCGAGCGCTATACCGGAAACCGGATCGAGGTGCATACGCTGCCGGGCCTGGAGCCGACGCAGAAGCCGTCTTCCGGCCGCCCGGCGTCGTCGGGCCGTCCGCGTGGCAACGCTGGCGCGCGCGGCGGCTTTGGTGAAAAGCGCAGCTTTGGCGATCGCAGCGAGCCGCGCAGCTACGGCGACCGCCCGCCACGCGGCGACAGCCGTGACAACCGCGATCGCGGCTATCGCGCGGACGCCCGTCCGTCCGGCGACCGTCCGGCTCGCAGCGAAGCGCCGCGCGGCAACCGTTTCGACGGTGCTCCGCGCACACCTTACGCTGATCGACAGCCGCACCACGCTGGTTTCCACGGTGCAGACACCGGGCGCGAGCCGAAACCCGAGGTCAACGGTAACAGCGTCGAATACTGGGAGAAGCGCGAACGTGAGGCCAAGGCCAAGGCCGCAGCCGCCGCGACGCGGAGCTATGGCAATCGCGCGCCCGGCGCACGAGCCACGCAGCCACGCGGCCCTGCCGCCAATGGAAACCGCGGCGGCGGCAATCGGGTCGGGGTGCGGGGGCGATTCAAGGACTGATCGGCCGCGCTGACTCAGGCGATCGCAAGGGGGGTTTCACGTGAAACCCCCTTTTCTATTGGTGCGCCGTGGTTGTCGGAACCGCGACGCAGGCCGGCGGTCTGGCAGGCTGCGCCGGAAACGGCACATTGTCGCCGGATGCGGTCGGGGGCCCCGCTCGTTGAGGTGGCGCCGCTTTCAGGAGGCCAGCCGGCCGTCGGCTGGCGCCGATGCGGCGAGCCGGTTGAAATGACAGACCTGGTTTCTGCCGTGGTGCTTGGCTGAGTAAAGAGCCTGATCCGCCTGGTCGAGCAGTTCTGCCAGGATTCGCGACGGCTCCTGTTTGTCGCGCCGGGGCGTGAGCGTGGTCACTCCGATGCTGGTGGTGATCGGGCTTTTGAGGTTTTCGATTGAGGCAACCGCAGCCCGCAGACGTTCTGCCGCCACCAGGCTCTCGGCCTCGCCCAGTCCGAGTACCGCCACCACAAACTCTTCCCCGCCGTGGCGGGCGACGATGTCGATTTCCCGCGCGGTAGCCTTGAGCGTGGCGGCAACCGCCTGCAGCACCCGGTCGCCTTCGGGATGGCCGAAGCGGTCATTGATCAGCTTGAAATGATCCAGGTCGAGCATCATCAGGCTCACCGACTCTCCTCTGCGATGCGCGGTTTTGAGCAGCTGCCCGGCGTGTTCGTAGAATGCGCGCCAGTTATACAGACCGGTCAGACCATCGTGGTTGGCGAGCAGCTGCAACTCCGCATGCAGCCGCAGCAGCTCTTCAGTTTGCCGCGCACGCTCGTCCTGGGCCGCCTTGCGCTCGCTGATGTCCCGCACCACGCACAGGGTGAACGGCGCGCCATCGACTATCATCGGGCTCAGCATGATGTCGACCGGAAACTCGTCTCCGTGTTTGCGCAGGGCAAAGAGGTCTTCGGTTAAACCCATGCGGCGGCTGTGCGCTTCGCTCATGAAGCGGATGCGATGCTCGACATGCTGTGCGATGAAGCGGGGCGGGATCAGCATTTCGATCGGCTGGCCGATCAGTTCGCTCCGATCGTAGCCGAACAGGCTTTCCGCTTCGGCGTTCGCCAGGCAGATGTGCCCCGCGTGATCGACCACCAGCAGGGCGTCCGGCGTGTATTCGAAGATGCGACGATAGATTTCCATTGGAGATTCAATCGATTTTTGTGGTCAGGCGCTGCGGGATCTGGGCGCGCAGCATGCGGCCCGTTCGGCGAAGCGGGCGGGCTGGGCCGATGACCGCGAGATCATACCCGACATGGCGACCGCCGGCAGCGCAGCGGGCGCGTTCATGGCAGCCTGGATCCGCGCTGCGACTACACTTATTGCAACTCACATTCATGCACCCACCGGACGTCGCCATGGAAAACCCCGAACCGGAACTCTACCCTAGGACAAAGCCGAACAGCGATCAACAGGATTTCCGTCCCGGATGGCGCTGGGTGAGCGAGCGCGCGCTGCAGTTGGCTACCGGCGAGGCGACACTGGCATATTATCAAACCTTGATTTTTCTGAATTTCGCCGAACTAGAAGACCTTATTCCGGCAGATGGGAGCCTGTTGCTGCTTTTTAAGCGACACGCCAGTGTTTCGGCAGGGCTGCTGGCGGCCTTAACTGCGCCGCCGGAGGCGTGCCGGTCGACCGCTGGACGGCTGCATGAAATCGTCGTCGACTACGGCGGAGCCGCCGGACCGGACTTGCCGGCGCTGGCTGAACGGGCCGGGCTCGACGTGGCGACCTATATTGCGCGTCACGCGGCGGTGGAATATACGGTCGGGTTTGTCGGCTTCCAGCCGGGTTTCCCGTACCTGTGCGGGCTGCCGCACGAACTGCATGCGCCGCGCCGGGCCTCGCCGCGGGTGCGGGTGCCCGCAGGCAGCGTGGCGGTGGGTGGTTCATATACCGGAATGTACCCGACCAGCGGTCCGGGGGGCTGGCAGCTGATCGGCCGTACCCGGACACGGCTGTTCGATCCGCAGCGCGATCCCCCCGCATTGTTGATGCCAGGCGACCGGGTGCGCCTGCTGCCCCGATGATCGAGGTGCTGCGCGCCGGCCGCTGCGATCTGGTGGTGGATCAGGGTCGCCCGGGGCTGCGCGCAATCGGGGTGCCGGCGGGGGGCGCCGCGGACCAGGCGGCGCTGGTGGCAGCCAACCGGCTGGTCGGCAACGAGGCAACTGCGGCTGGGCTGGAAATGACGCTGTCAGGCCCTGCGCTGCGTTTCCTGGCGGGCGGAGTGATCGCACTTGCCGGCGCAGACTTCAGGGCCGAGCGCAGCAGCGGTGCGGCGGCGGGCTGGGACGAGACGCTGGTGATGGCGCCGGGCGAAACCCTGTCGCTGGGCCCGGCGCAGGCGGGCTGCCGCTGCTGGCTGGCGGTGCGCGGCGGACTGACAGTGCCGCTCGTGATGGGCAGCCGCAGCACCTTCCTGCCGGCAGGCTTTGGCGGCTATCAGGGGCGGCCGCTGCGGGCCGGTGACCGACTTGAAACGGGTGCGCACGCCGACGAGGTGCACCTCTTGCGGGCGTACGCCCCGCCGGCCAGCGAGCCAGATGCCCCGCTGCGGGTGCTGGCCGGGCCACAGGTCGGCCAGTTCGACGATGCCGGTCTGGCGGCGTTTTTCGGGGGCGTCTACCGGGTGGCTCCGGCGTCCGACCGGCGTGGTCTGCGACTCAGCGGGCCGGACGCGGCGCATCGGCCGATCGAGTTACGGTCGCAGGGCGTGCTGCCGGGAGCGATTCAGGTTCCGCCTGACGGCCAGCCGATCATTCTGGGTTGGGATGGCCCGGTGACCGGCGGCTATCCGGTGATTGCCAGCGTGATCGAGGCCGATCTGCCGCGCCTGGCGCAGCTGAAGCCGGGCGATCCGCTACGCTTTATCACGCTGGAGCGCGAGGCCGCGTGGGAACTGAGCCAGGTGGCGGAGTGGGAAATTGGGGAGCTGGCATGATCGAACTGAATGCAGACATCGGCGAGGGTTGCGACGACGCGAGCCTGATGCCTTATCTGTCGCGGGTGTCGATTGCCAGCGGCGGCCACGCCGGCGACGCTGACAGCATGGCGGCAGCACTGCGCCTGGCCGCCGAATACGGCCTGCTGGTGGGCGCCCATCCGAGCTATCCGGATCGCAGCCGGTTCGGCCGCCGCCAGCTGGCGGCAAGCGAAGCCGAGATCATCGCCTGGGTGACGCAGCAGACCGAAGCGCTGGCCGAGCAGGCGCTGCGGCTGGGGCTGCGGCTGGCGCACGTCAAGCCGCACGGCGCACTGTACAATGCGGCGGCGCGCGATTCGGACGTAGCCGCGGCGATCGCACGGGCGGTGGCGGCATTCGATCCGGCGCTGGCGCTGGTGGGGCTGTCGGGATCGCAGCTGATCGTGGCTGGCCGGGCGGCCGGGTTACCGGTGTTGAACGAAGCCTTCGTCGATCGCCGCTATCAGGCCGATGGTCAGCTGGTTTCACGTGAAACAGCAGGCGCACTGCTGACCGAGCCCGACGCTGCGGCACAGCAGGCATTGGCGTTCGCGCAGGGAAGGCCGGTTGTCAGCCTGTCGGGCCTGCCGGTCCGGGTCGATGTCCACACCCTATGCCTGCACAGCGACACCCCGGGCGCGTTGACAATCGCCCGCGCGGTACACACCGCGCTGAATCCCGGATAATCCAGGCCCTCCGATTATTATTTTATTTGATCATGCCGCTGCTCACTTTTGACCGACTCGAACTGGCCTACGGCCACTGGCCGCTGCTCGACGGCGCCTCGCTGGTGGTCGAGGCGGGCGAGCGGATCGGCCTGATCGGCCGCAACGGCACCGGCAAATCGAGCCTGTTGAAAATTATTTCCGGGGAGAGCCAGCCCGACGCGGGTGAGGTGTGGCGCGCGCCGGGGCTGAAGCTCGCCTACGTGCCGCAGGAGCCGCAATTCGAGCCCGGCCATAGTGTGTTCGAGGCGGTGGCCGAAGGTGTGGGGGCGGCGCAGAAGCTGCTCGCCGATTATCATGCCGCGGCGCATGCGGTGGCCGAAGGCAGCGAGACGGCATTGGCCGAGCTGGAGCGGTTGTCGCACGAGCTTGAAGCGGTCGACGGCTGGCGGCTCAACAGCCGGGTCGAGGAAACCCTGCAGCGACTGAACCTGGATCCCGATACGGCGGTGGAAACCCTGTCCGGCGGGCTGAAAAAGCGGGTGGCGCTGGCGCGCGCGCTGGTCACCGACCCCGAGTTGCTGTTGCTCGACGAGCCAACCAACCATCTGGATTTTTCGGCGATCGAGTGGCTTGAGGGCTTGCTCAACGAGTTTCGCGGTGCACTGCTGTTCATCACCCACGACCGGCGCTTTCTGGACAACGTCGCCAATCGCATCATCGAGCTCGATCGCGGCCAATTGCGCGAATATCAGGGTAATTTCAGCGCCTATCAGCTCAAAAAAGCCGAACAGCTCGAAGTCGAGGCGGTGCACAACCGCAAGTTCGACAAATTCTGGAAACAGGAGGAAGCCTGGATCCGCAAGGGCGTCGAGGCGCGCCGTACCCGCAACGAGGGCCGGGTGCGGCGGCTTGAAGCGCTGCGGCGGACTCGCGAGGCGCGCAATGCTCGCGCCGGACAGGTCGGGTTCCAGATCGACGCCGGCGACCGTTCCGGCAAGGTGGTCGCCGAACTCGACCAGGTCAGCTACGGTTACGACGAACGGGTGTTGATCCAGGACTTTTCCACCACCATCCTGCGCGGCGACAAGCTCGGGCTGCTGGGCCCCAATGGGGTCGGCAAAACCACCCTGATCCGCCTGATTCTTGGCGATTTGCAGCCGCAAGCGGGCCAGGTCAAGCAGGGCACAAAACTTGAAGTGGCCTACTTCGACCAGTTTCGCAACCAGTTGAACGACGAGGCGACGCTGATCGACACCATTTCACCCGGCTCCGACTTTGTCGAGATCGGCGGGCAGAAAAAGCACGTGATCAGCTATCTGGAAGATTTCCTGTTCCCGGCCGAGCGCGCCCGCGCCAAGGTGTCGGCGCTTTCGGGCGGCGAACGCAACCGGCTGCTGCTGGCGCGGCTGTTTGCCCGCCCGGCCAACCTGCTGGTGCTGGACGAGCCGACCAACGACCTCGACATCGACACCCTGGAATTGCTGGAGCAACTGCTGCAGGACTACAGCGGTACCGTGATCATCGTTTCACACGACCGGGCGTTTCTTGACAACGTGGTCACCCAGTCGATCGTGTTCGAGGGGTCGGGCAAGCTGACCGAGATCGTCGGCGGCTACGCCGACTGGCGCGCATGGAAGGCGCAACAGGCCGAAGCTGTCGCCGCCCCGGCCGCAGTCAGGTCGAGTGAGCCGCCAGCGACTGCCAGGCCGGTGCCCAAGACCCGGCTGAGTTATAAGGAGGCGCGCGAACTGGAGACGCTACCGGCGCAGATCGAGGCACTTGAGGCCGAGCAGGCGCAGCTCGCCGAACGGCTGGCCGACCCCGCGCTGTACCAGGCGAACCCGCAGGACGCGAGCGCGCTGCATGCACGCAGCGAAACGATCGAGGTCGAGCTGATTGAGGCGCTGTCGCGCTGGGAAGCGCTGGAGGCGAAGGCAGCCGGTTGAACCTAAAAACCGCAGTTGACCGCGCATAACTCTGTGGAATACAGCATGAACATTGGTTTTCCTGCCTTCGATCACGCCTACCCTCTGGGCGAATTCGCTACGCACCCGCTGGCACACCTGGCCGCGCGCCTGGCTTTTGTCGCTCGTCGTTGCAGGCCCCGGCCTGCCGCCTCCTCGCTTCGCGGCAGACACACGCCCAGACGCACCATCGAGCACGTCCAACTGCGGTTTCTAGGTTGAATGCGTTTCCGCGCGGCCGCTGCGCGTGTTTCACGTGAAACACGGCGCGGCAACGGGTAGAATGGCGGCCATGAATTTCCCCGAATCCTTCGATGTCATCGTCGTCGGCGGCGGCCATGCCGGCACCGAGGCGGCGCTGGCGGCTGCGCGCATGGGCGCGAAGACCCTGCTGCTGACCCACAACATCGAAACCCTCGGCGCGATGTCGTGCAATCCGTCGATCGGCGGCATCGGCAAGGCGCATCTGGTGAAGGAGGTCGACGCGCTGGGCGGGGCGATGGCGCTGGCGACCGACGAAGCCGGGATCCAGTTCCGCGTCCTCAATGCCTCCAAGGGTCCGGCGGTGCGCGCAACCCGCGCCCAGGCCGACCGGCTACTGTACAAGGCGGCGATCCGTCGGCGGCTCGAAAATCAGCCCAATCTCACCCTGTTCCAGCAGGCGGTCGACGACCTGCTGCTCGAAGGCGACCGCGTCGTCGGGGTGAAAACGCAGCTGGGCATCGTGTTCGGCGGCCGTACGGTGGTGCTGACCGCCGGCACTTTTCTCGGCGGCCTGGTGCACGTGGGCCTGGAGAACTTCCGGGCCGGGCGGATGGGGGATCCGCCCTCGCTGTCGCTCGCCGCACGCTTGCGCGAGCTGAACCTGCCAGTCGGTCGGCTGAAAACCGGCACGCCGCCGCGGATCGACGGCCGCAGCATCGATTTCAGCCGGACCCAGGTGCAGGCGGGCGACGACCCGGCGCCGGCATTTTCTTTCATGGGCGATCCGGCGACGCACCCCGCGCAGCGGCCATGCTGGATCACCCACACCACGCTGCAGACGCACGAGATCATCCGCGGCGGACTCGACCGCTCGCCGATGTACAGCGGCGTCATCGAAGGGGTGGGGCCGCGCTACTGCCCGTCGATCGAGGACAAGATCACCCGCTTCGCCGACAAGGCCAGCCACCAGATCTTCCTCGAACCCGAGGGCCTGACGACCCACGAGATCTATCCCAACGGTATTTCGACCTCGTTGCCGTTCGACGTTCAGCTCGCGATCGTGCGCTCGATTCCCGGGCTGGAGAACGCGCACATCCTGCGCCCCGGCTACGCCATCGAATACGACTATTACGATCCACGCAAGCTCAAGGCTTCGCTCGAGACCAAGTCGATCGCCGGCCTGTTTTTCGCCGGGCAGATCAACGGCACCACCGGCTACGAGGAGGCGGCTGCGCAGGGCTTGCTGGCCGGCATCAACGCGGTACTGCAGGTGCAGGGCCGTGACCCCTGGCACCCGGCGCGGCACGAGGCCTATCTCGGGGTGCTGGTCGACGACCTCATCAGCCGCGGCGTGTCCGAGCCGTATCGCATGTTCACCAGCCGCGCCGAATATCGGCTGCAGTTGCGCGAGGACAACGCCGACATGCGGCTGACCGAAACCGGACGCGCGCTCGGCGTGGTCGACGACGCGCGCTGGAACGCGTTCAGTCGCAAGCGCGATGCGGTTTCACGTGAAACCGAACGACTCAGGTCCACCTGGGTCAACCCGGCGGTCCTGCCGGCCGACGCCGCCACCCGCCTGATCGGTCAGCCGATCGAGCATGAATACAGCCTGTTCGAACTACTACGCAGGCCCAATCTGGATTACGCGCAGATTCTGGCGTTGCCTGGCGGCGGCGATGGGGAGGCGGACCCGCGGGTGACCGAGCAGGTCGAAATCGCCGCCAAATACCAGGGCTATATCGACCGCCAGAACGAGGAGGTCGAAAAACAGCGCGAGCAGGAAAGCCTGCGCCTGCCGGACGATCTCGATTACAGTCTGCTGACCGGGCTGTCGATGGAGGTGCGCCAGCGCCTGCAGCAGGCCCGCCCGGAAACGCTGGGTCAGGCGTCGCGGTTGCAGGGGATCACTCCGGCGGCGATTTCAGTCTTGCTGGTGTACGCCAGACGCGGGTTTGCACGGGACAAAAATCCTACCGACGTGCAGAAGAAAAGCGCATGACACCGCAGGCGCAACTCAGCGCGGGGATCGCAGCCCTCGGCCTGGCATTGCCCGACGACGCCGAGGCCAGTCTGCTGGCCTATCTGGCGCTGCTGGATAAATGGAATCGCGTCTACAATCTGACCGCGGTGCGTGATGCCGGTCGCATGGTCAGCCATCATCTGCTCGATTCGCTGGCCGCGGTGCCGGTTTTCGATGAAACGCTTGCTGCGCGCCCTCACCCCAACCCTCCCCCAGCGGGGGAGGGGGCGAACGACGGGCTGCGCCCGCCCACGGCGATTGATGTCGGCAGCGGCGGCGGACTGCCGGGGATTCCCCTGGCGATCGCGCGACCGCAATTGCAGGTCACGCTGATCGACAGCATCGCCAAGAAAACTGCTTTTCTGCTGCAGGCCAAAATGGAGCTCGGTCTGGATAATTTGAGCGTGGTGACCAGCCGGGTGGAGGATTATCGGCCTGAAACAGGCTTCGATCTCATCACCTCACGGGCGTTTTCCGACCTCAAGGAATTCGCCAGCCTCACCCGCCATCTGCTCGCGCCGGGCGGGCGCTGGCTCGCGATGAAGGGCTTGATGCCACATGAAGAAATCGATTCCTTGCCGGATTGGGTGAAAGTAAGCGCTCACCATGCATTGCGGGTACCGGGACTCGAGGCGAGCCGCCACTTGATCGTTCTGGAGCCTGACGAATGAGCCGAATCCTCGCCATTGCCAATCAGAAGGGCGGCGTCGGCAAGACGACGACGGCGGTCAATCTGGCTGCGAGCCTCGCCGAACTCGGTCAGCGGGTGTTGCTGGCCGACCTCGATCCGCAGGGCAACGCGACCATGGGGGCGGGCATCGAAAAACGCAGCGCGCTGCCGACGGTGTACCAGATCCTGCTCGAGCAGGTGAGCGTGCGCGACGCGCGGATGCGTTCCGAGGCGGGCGGTTTCGACGTGATTCCGGCCAACCGCGAACTCGCCGGCGCCGAAATCGACCTGGTGAACCTGGAACAACGTGATCTGCGGCTGAAGGCGGCGCTGGCGCAGGTCGCCGACGACTACGACTTCATCCTGATGGACTGCCCGCCGACGCTGAACCTGCTGACGGTGAATGCGTTTGCCGCCGCGCAGTCGGTGCTGATTCCGATGCAGTGCGAGTACTACGCGCTCGAGGGCCTCACCGATCTGGTCGCCACCATCAAGAAGGTCAAGCAGCGGCTGAATCCGGGAATCCGGATCGAAGGGCTGCTACGGGTGATGTTCGACCCGCGCAGCACGCTGGCGCAGCAGGTATCCGAGCAGATCAAGCAGCATTTCGGCGACAAGGTGTACGACACCGTGATTCCGCGCAACGTCCGGCTGGCCGAGGCGCCCAGCCACGGGCTGCCGGTGCTGGCCTACGACCGCCAGTGCAAGGGCGCGAAAGCGTATATGGATTTGGCCAGGGAAACGTTGCAGCGTGCCGGCCTGACTGCCAGGGAGAAACCAGATGGCCAAGCTTAAGGGGCTCGGGCGCGGGCTCGACGCGTTATTGGGTGGCGAGGATAACGCGCCGCCGCCGCAGGGCGACCTGCGGATGATCCAGGTGACGCAGCTGGCGCCCGGCAAATATCAGCCGCGCACCCAGATGGACAGCGAATCGCTGAATGAACTCGCCGATTCGATCCGCGCCCAGGGGCTGATGCAGCCCATATTGGCGCGCGAAGTGAGCAACGGCTTTGAAATCATCGCCGGCGAACGACGCTGGCGCGCGGCGCAACTCGCCGGGCTCGGCGAAGTGCCGGTGTTGCTGCGAGAAGTGGCAGACGACGCGGTGGCGGCGATGGCACTGATCGAAAACATCCAGCGCGAAGACCTCAACGCGATCGACGAGGCGCATGGCCTGCAGCGCCTGATTCAGGATTTCGGCATGACCCACGATGCGGTCGCGCAGGCGGTCGGCAAGTCGCGTGCGGCGGTGTCCAACCTGCTGCGCCTGTTGAACCTATCGCGCCCGGTGCAGGACATGCTTACCGCCGGCCTGATCGAAATGGGCCATGCGCGGGCGCTGTTGCCGCTGCAGGCGGGGGCACAGCGCGAGTTGGCGCACGAGATCGAAACCCGCGGGCTGTCGGTGCGCGAAGTCGAGCGCCGGGTGGCGCGGTTGAAGGACGCGATCACGGCGCCGGCCACGCCGGTGGTGTCACGCGATATCCTTCGACTGGAAGAGGCCTTGTCCGATGCGCTGGGGATGACCGCCCAGGTACAGACCCGGCGCAAGGGCGGCGGCAAGCTGACCCTGCACTTTGCCAGCGCCGATGAACTGCAGGGCCTGCTGCAGCGTCTCGGCATCCAGCTCTGAAGCCACCGCGGAACCGTACCCTCCCGGCAGTGGCCGCGCAACATCACTAAATCGTGATATTCATTATCAAGCTGCCTGATAATTGCATAGAGCTCGCTGATTCTAGTATCATAACCGGCTAATGTTCACCGGTATTCGCCCCATCGGCAACTCTCGCGTGCGGCTGGTTGCCTTGGCGCAGGCGGGGTTCGCGCCGATCGCCGCGCTGACCGGCGCGGCGATCGGCGGTTCCGGCGCCGGCTTGGCGGTGTTGTATGGCGTGCTGGTCGCGCTGGCGGTCAGCGCAGTGCTGGTGTGGCGCGAGCGGCAGTCGATGCGGCATCCGGAATGGGATCAGCACCGCTTGCTGCGACTCTTCGTCCGCGCGGGCGTCGAGCGCCTGCTGCTGCTGGGTGTGCTGCTGTATGCGGGGCTCGTGGTGCTGGGGTTGCCGCCGCTGCCGGTGCTGCT
>JACDJC010003052.1_pt1 | contig 12486 bp, 10 predicted proteins | sample 7454191 | NCBI WGS metagenome assembly JACDJC01 (sample SAMN14253291, study PRJNA609438) | sludge metagenome | isolation source: sludge after 25d culture with pyrite and EDTA | collected 2018-12-20 | reverse complement strand
TGACTGCAACCACGACATCGACGGCCTGTTCGCGAAATCCTACGAGCGCGAGATGGCCGCGATCTTCGGCCCGGACGCCCTCGGCAAGCTGGCCAACGACCACCCGCTCTACGCCAGCTTCTTCCGCTTCGACGGCCCGCCCGCGACCAGTTTCGAACTCAACGGCTGGGGCGACGACCTCGTCCACGACTACCTCAAGGGCATCGCAATCGACGGCCGCCTCGGCGTGCTCTATTCCAACAAGGACTACGGCTGCGAGTGGGACTACGACTGGCGCAACAAGCGCTTCCTCGCCGAGGACAACACGAAGTTCGCGGTCAACATCGTGATGTACGCGCTGACCACCTAGGCTGGTGCCACGGCCTGCGACCGACCGGCGGCACGGCTCGCGCAGCTCACGGGCCTTCGAACCCGCTGCGCAGGATGCGATCCTCATATAGCACCAGGCCGTCATTGCCGGCAGCCACGGCGGCGCCGCCGCGCAGGTTGATCGACGCCAGCGCGCGGAAATCCGCATCGCAGTAATCCGCTTGCCAGCTGTGCCCGCCATTGCGGCTGGTTTGCAGGCAGCCGTCCGCGGTGGCCGCATACCAGTGGCTGGCGCTGCGTTGCTTGAGGCTGGTGATCCAGCCCGGTGGCGCGCTGGGCAGCGCCTGCCAGGTGGCGGCGCCGTCGCTGGTCACGTACAGCCTGCCGGTCCAGTGGTTCTGTACCGCGACCATGGCGTGGTCACTATCGACGAAGTCTGCGGCAGTGATCGCGCCGTGCGGGAAGTCCAGCACGGTCCAGGTCGCCCCCGCATCGGCCGTGCGCAGCACCGTGCCGATACCGTTACCCATGCTGCCGCGCACCACGCCGCCAGTGGCATAACCGATGGCGCCGCTGCCGGGGAAGTGCAGCTCGTGGAAGTTGCGATCCATTTCGCCCGGGTAGCGCAGGGTCCAGTGGTCACCCTGGTCGTCGCTGGTCCAGGTCTGGCCGCCCTTGATCGCGACCAACCGTCCCGAGGCCAGGAAGGCGACGTCGAAGATGCTCCCCGGGCTGCTCGTATCCCAGGGGCCGACCTGCGCCCAGCTGGCGCCGCGATCGGTACTGCGGTAAAAGCCCAGGCGGGCGGCGTAGAGTTCGTCCGCGCTGGCGGCATGCGCCCAGACCAGGCTCTGGCCGTGCTCGGGGACCACGTCGATCGGTGTCCAGCTGTAGCCACCGTCCATGGTCAACAGGCCACAATTGAAGGCGCCGGCGGCAAAGCCGCGCGGTCCGTCGGGAAAATCGACCGATGTAACGGAACAGGTGCCGGTGCCGCTGGCCAGGACCCAGTCTCCCGCGGCAGCCGGGGCGCCCGGGCCGGCGCCCAGCGCCAGTGCAAACAGCGGTACGACGAACGCTTGCATGGAACAGCCTCCTCAAGTTCACGGCGCGTGGTGTGGCTGCGTGGCCATCGGCGCAGCCCCCTTATCTCACCACGATTGCTGCCTGCAGGTCATCAGGCGGCCAAGCTGCGCTCGTGACAGGACGCCGTCCACCGCTGTCCGGCGAGCGGCCTCACGACGGCTTGCGCACCGGCCTGGCAGGCGATGGTGGCAAACGCCCGCCGCGCGTCAATGCCGGGCGTGACATTCCGCACGTGTCACGGGCCGCGTGGGCCGGGACAATCCACTGCCGTCCCTGGAGAATGCCATGGCCCAGATGCCTGCCCCGACCGAAGCTGCCCTCGCTGCCCGGCTGCAACAGCTCGGCGCATTGCGCGAAGCCATCGGCCGCGTGGTGGTGGGGCAGGACGAGGTCGTCGAGCAGCTCCTGATCGGGCTCCTCGCCGGCGGCCATTGCCTGATCGAGGGTGTGCCGGGGCTCGGCAAGACGCTCCTGGTGCGCGCGCTGGGGCAGGCACTGGCGCTGGACTTCCGACGCATCCAGTTCACGCCGGACCTGATGCCGGGAGACATCATCGGCACCGAAATCCTGGAAGAGGAACACGGCACCGGCCGGCGCCGCTTCACGTTCCAGCGCGGCCCGGTCTTCACCCACCTGCTGCTGGCCGACGAGCTCAACCGCACCCCGCCCAAGACCCAGTCGGCGCTGCTCGAAGCGATGCAGGAACGCACCGTGAGCTATGCCGGGGTCACGCATGTGCTGCCGCAGCCATTCTTCGTGCTGGCCACGCAGAATCCCCTGGAGCAGGCCGGCACCTATCCGTTGCCGGAGGCGCAGCTGGACCGCTTTCTGCTGCACATCCGCGTGGATTATCCGGATGAAGCCGAGGAACGCGCGATCCTGGTGCAGACCACCGGCAGCGCCACGCCGGTCATCGAGCCGGTGATGGAGGGTGCCGAAGTGCTTGCCCTGCAGGCCCTGGTGCGTGAAGTGCACCTGGGCGAGGACCTGCTGGCCTGGATCGTGCGCCTGGTGCGTGCCACCCGGCCGCAGCAGGGCGGCAGTGCATCGGTGCGCGAAGCGCTGCGCTGGGGTGCCGGCCCGCGCGCCGGCCAGGCGCTGGTGCTGGCGGCCAAGGCGCGCGCGCTGCTGCACGGCCGGCTCGCTGCCACGCGGGTGGACCTGAAGGCACTGGCCGCGCCGGTCCTGCGCCACCGCCTGTTGCTGTCCTTCAGCGCCGAAGCTGCCGGACGCAGCACCGACGCGGTGATTGCCGAGCTGTTGGCGGCGGTGCCGTTCCCGGCCTGAGGCTTCCGTGCTGGCGCCGCTTACGCCCGCCTTGCGCGCCCAGTTGCGCGACCTGCGCCTGGCCTCGCGCCGCGGCGGCGCAGCCGGCCTTGGCCAGCACGCCAGCCGCGTGCGCGGCGCGGGCCTGGAATTCGCCGAATACCGTGCCTACGAGCCGGGTGATGATCCGCGTCGCATCGACTGGAAGCTCTACGCGCGCTCGGACCGGCATTTCGTGCGCGAGGCCGAGCGCGACAGCGCGCTCGGCGTCTGGCTGGTGATCGACACCAGCGCTTCGATGGGCCAGCGCGATGCCGGGCCGGCGGCGCCTTCGCGACTGGAGGCTGCGCGGCAGCTTGCCGCTTGCGTCATCGAACTCGCCCTGCGCCAGGGTGACCGCTTCGGATTGCTGGCCGTCGGCGGCGCGGCACCGCTGTTCCTGCCCGCGCATGCCGGCCGGCGTCAACGCGACCAGGTCCTGCTGGCGCTCGAGCGGCTGAACGCCGCGGCGACGCTGCCCGATCCTGCGCGCCTGTTGCCGATGCTCGAACGCATGCTGCCGCCGGCATTGGTACTGCTGCTCTCGGACTTCTTCGACAAAAGCATGGTCGAACTTGCCTTGCGCCTGGCCGCCACCCGGCGCGAAGTGCTGTCGATCCAGCTCCTCACTGCCGGTGAGCGGGATTTTCCCTATGCCGGTGGCCACCGCTTCGTCGATCCGGAGTCCGGCAGCGAATTGCGCGTCGAAGCGGCGGCGGCCCGGCGCGACTACCTGGAGCGCTTCGCCGCGGCACGTGCCCGACTGGCGCAGCGTTTCACCGCCGCCGGCATCCGGCATGCCGAGTACGTGCTCGACCGGCCCCTGATCGAGCCGTTGCGCGTGCTGTTTGGCGGTGACCGGGGCAGTGGGCCGTGAGTCTCGCGCTGCTTGCGCCCCTGGGACTGGCTGCGCTGGCAGCGCTGGCGCTGCCGCTGTGGATCCACCTGGTGCGGCGCCTGGAACTCGTGCGCGTGGAGTTTGCGGCGCTGCGCTGGATCAGTCCGCGTGCCCGGCCCGAGCGGCGCATACGCATCCAGCGCCCCTGGCTGCTGCTGGTGCGGCTGCTGCTGCTGGCCTTGCTCGCCCTGCTCCTGGCGCAGCCGGTGTGGCAGCGCGGCGGCACCCGGGCAAGCGCGTGGATCGTCCTCGCCCCGGGTGTGAATCCGGTCGGCGCCCGGGCCGCGGTGGTGTCGGACGGCGAATGGCATTGGCTGAGCCCCGGATTTCCGGCGCTGGGCACCGTTGCGCCGCCATCGGCGGGAGCGAGCGCCAGCCTGCTGCGCGAACTCGATGCTACGCTGGCGAAGGACACCCCGCTCACCGTCATCGTGCCCGAGCGGGTGGAAGGGCTCGATGGCGAACGCCCGCGTCTGGTGCGCCCGGTCGAATGGCGCGTCGTGCCGGGGCGCATGCCCGCGCGTCCGCCCGGGCCGGCGCTGCCCCGCACGCTGGCGCTGCGTCTAGCGCCGGATCAGGCGCCGTCCGCCACGTATGTGGAAGCGGCGGTCGCGGTCTGGAACCTGGCTGCACCGGGTCGCTACACGCTGGACGCCGCGCCGGCCGGGCAAGCGGTTCCGCCGACCGCGGACTGGCTGGTGTGGCTGGCGCCGCCAGCGCCGGCGCTGGACCGCTGGCTGGAGCAGGGCGGCACCGCGCTGGTAGCGGGCGCAGGCCCTGCCGCCGGCGCGTCGTTGTGGCCGGATGCCCATGGCCGCCCGCTCGCCAGTGCCAGCCGGCAAGGCGCGGGAAGCCTGGTCACCCTGGCCGGGGCGCTCGCGCCGCACGATCTGCCCGCGCTGCTGGACGCCGATTTCCCGCAGCGCCTGCACGCAGCGCTGGCGGGCCCGCCGCCGGCGCCGACAGCGGCGGGCGCGACGGCGCTGCGCCCGACGCTCGATCCGGGCATGGCGGGCGAGGCCTTGCCGCCAAGGCACTCGGTGCATTCGCTGGATGCCTGGCTGGTGGCGCTCATCGCCGCAACGTTCCTGCTGGAGCGACTGATCGCGCTCGGCTGGCGCAGGTCCCCGCGATGATCGTCGATCGACCCATTACCCGCCTGCGCCGGTCGGTGGCCAGGCGCCGTATCGCCATCCGCATCGCGCTGCTGCTGCCCTTGATGCTGGCGCTGGTCGCGCTGTTCGGGCGCCAGACCGGCATCGCTGCGGCCTGCGCGGCCGCGTTCGGCGGCGCGGTCTTGCTCGGGCTGCTCGCCTGGCGCACCTGGCGGAGCACCGATGCTGCCTGGCTGGCACGCCGGCTCGATGCCCTCGATCCGCGCATGGAAGACAGCGCCGCCTTGCTTACGCATGATCCGCGCAGGCTGACGCCGCTGGCCGGCCTGCAGCGCCAGCGCCTCCAGCGGCGCCTGGCCGAGCAGGGCGTGGACGCGCGTCCTGTCTGGCCGCGCGGCGCGCTGGGGATCGCCTGGGGCGCGGCACTCGGCGTGCTGCTGGCGGGTTGGCTGTGGGCACCCGCGCCGCGCTCGGCCGCAGGGTCTGCCGCTGGCCAGCCTGCCGAGACGCTCGCCACGCGCTTGGTGCAGGCGCGCGTGCGCATCGTTCCACCGGCCTACACCGGTTTGGGCGCGCGCGAAGTTCCGGCGCTGGACGCCGAGGTGCCTGCCGGCGCGCAGCTCACCTGGCAGCTGCGCTTCGCGCCGGAGCCGCGCGCGGCGGCGCTGGTGCTGCACGATGGGCGGCGCGTGCCGCTGGAGCGCGGGGATGGCGCCTGGCGCGGCGGGCTGGCGTTGGCCGAATCCACGCTCTACCGCGTCGAACTGACTGGCGCACCCGCGTTGAAAGGCGGATTGCACCGGCTGGATGTCATCGCCGACCAGGCGCCGACAGTCCGCGTGTCGGCACCGGAGCACACGCTCAGCCTGCTGGCGAGTGGACAGACCGAGTGGACGCTGGACGTCGAGGCAACGGACGACTACGGCATCGCCGGCGCGCAGCTTGCCGTGGAGCTCGCCCAGATCAGCGGTGACAGCGTGCAGGTCAGGGCGCAGACCGTTGACCTGGACGGCACTGCCCTGGACGGCACGCGGCACGTCCGCTACCGGCACACCCTCGATCTTGCCGCGTTGGACTTCGCCGAAGGCGACGATCTGATCGTGCGCGTGCTGGTGCGCGACAACCGCGAACCGGCGCCCAACATCACGCGCAGCGCCAGCTTCATCCTGCGCTGGCCGGCCGCGGCGCCGGCGGATGTGGCGGATCTGGACGGGGTGGTGCAACGCACCCTGCCAGCGTACTTTCGCAGCCAGCGCCAGATCATCATCGACAGCGAAGCACTGGTCGCGGCGCGGACGACGCTCGGCGCCGAGCGGTTTCTCGACCGCTCCGACGCCATTGGCGTGGACCAGAAGATCCTGCGCCTGCGCTATGGCCAGTTCCTCGGCGAGGAATCGGAGACGGCCGGGCAGCGCGGCGAAGGCGGTCCTCAGGATCACGATGCGCATGAGCATGGCGCAACGCATGAGCCATCGGCGCCGCCGCGCATGGGCGACGCCGGTGACGTGCTCGCCGAATACGGTCATACGCATGACAGCGCCGAGGCGGCGACCCTGCTCGATCCGCAGACCCGGGCGATCCTGAAATCCGCGCTGGCCGAAATGTGGCAGGCCGAACTGCACCTGCGCCAGGGTGAACCCGCCCTGGCGCTCCCTTTTGAGTACCGCGCGCTGGACTTCATCAAGCAGGTGCAGCAGGCCTCGCGCATCTACCTCGCCCGCGTGGGGCTCGAGCTGCCGGTGCCGGACGAGAGCCGCCGCCTCAGCGGCGATCGCGAGGGCCTGGCCGACGTCCGCGGCACGCTGGCGCCGGCCACCGGCGGAGCGCAGGCACTGGGCCAGGCGTGGCAGGCGCTGGCCGGCGTGGGTGCACCCGACTGGAATGCTCTCGAAGACCAGCTTGCTGCGCGCCAGCGCGAACGCGGCGATGCGCTGGAAGCCATGGTCGCGCTCGATCGCGCCCGCGCCGATCCGGCCTGCAACGCGTGCCGACGGGAATTGCGCGCCCGCCTGTGGCCTTTGTTGGCGGTACCGCCGCCCGTCACCGGACCACGCCGCGAACCCGATGCGCTCGGGCGCGCCTGGCTCGAACGCCTCGAACGCCTGCATGGCATGCCGGAGCCTTCCCCATGATCGCGGACGCGACGCTCGCCCTGCTTGGCCTGGCGCTGCTGCTCGGGCTCTGGTGCACGCGCGGGCGGCAGCGGATCGCGCGCGCCGCGCTGCTGGTCGCCGCCACCGCCGCGCTCTACCTGACGCTGCTTCCACCGACCATGACCGAGCCGACCGTGGGCGCTTCGCTCATCGTCGTCACGCCGGGAGCGACGCGCGTGCAGCGCGATGCCCTGCCGCGCGGGGGCGATCGCGTGCGGCTGCCGGGCGCGCCCCGCCTGGCGAATGCCGTACCGGTCCCCGACCTTGCCACCGCGCTGCGGCGTTTCCCCGAGGCGCGTGACCTGTGGGTGGTGGGACTGGGTCTGCCTGCACGTGACCGCGACGCGGCGCGCGGGCGGGTCCGGCGTTTCGAGCCGGCGCCGCTTCCGCGTGGCCTGGTCGAGCTCGCCGCGCCGCAGGCTGTCCGCGCGGGCGAGGCGTGGACGGTCACGGGACGGGTGGAGGGGGCGCCCGGCGGGCGCGTGGAACTTGCCGACCCCGCCGGCGCGCCGGTCGCGTCGGCCAGCCTCTCCGCGGACGGCCGCTTCCAGTTGGCCGCGCTGGCCAAGGCCGCGGGGCCCGCGCTGTTTCGTCTGCGGATCCTCGACCCGGCAGGCGAGCGCGTCGAGGACGTGCCAGTGCCGATCGCCGCCCTGCCTGGAGCGCCGTTGCGCGTGCTGCTGCTTGCCGGCGCACCGGATCCGGAACTCAAGTACCTGCGCCGCTGGATGCAGGATGCCGGGCTTGACCTGGCCAGCCGCGTCGCACTCAGCGCCGGCATCGACCTGCGCGAAGGCGCCGCGCCGCTCGACGCCGCGGCGCTCGCCCAGGTCGATCTCGCCATCATCGACGCGCGCGCCTGGTCGGCTCTGGCTGCCGATGCCAGGGCGCGTGTGGAGGCAGCGGTACGTGGCGGCATGGGCCTGTTGCTGCGCCTGCGCGGCGCCGCCGGCGACGCGGCCGTCGAGCGCGCCGTGGATGACTGGGCCACACTCGGCGTGCCGCTGCAGGCCGACAAGCCCGGGTCGCCGGCGCCGCTCGTCGGCCAACCGCTGGCCGCCGACATCCCGCTCACGCGCCTACCCTGGACGGTACATGCCGCGGACGTCGCGCCGCTGCTGCGGATGGCCGATGGCGGCACCGCGGCGTGGCTGCGTGGCCGCGGACAGGGACGGGTCGGCGTGTGGCTGCTGGCCGACAGCGAACGCCTGCAACTGGCGGGGAGTCCCGCGGCCTTCGGCTCGCTCTGGAGCGGTGTCTTCCAGGCCATCGCGCGGCCGCGCGGCAGGCCGCTGCCCGAGCTGTCGCCCGACCCCAGGCGCGATGAGCGGGTGCGCATGTGTGCGCTCGCCGCCGACGCAAGCGTGCGCACGGCAAATGGCGCAGCCGAGTCGCTGACCCCGGACGCGGCGGGCTGCGCCGGCTGGTGGCCGCGCAGCGCCGGCTGGCACGTGCTCTCCAGCGCCGGCGAGGACGTGCCGGTATGGGTGCGCGATCACGGCGAGGCTGCTGCGCTTGGTCATGCGGAGCAACAGGCGGCGACCGCAGAGCTGGTGTCCGGTGGCGGGCCCGTGAAGCTTGCCGGGACAAGGATCTGGCCGTGGCCGCGCTGGCCCTTTTTCCTCGCCTTCCTTGCTGCGGTCGGCGTGCTGTGGTGGCTGGAGCGCGGCGTGCGCGAGCACCGCGTGAACACCTGAGGCGCAGCGCCTCGCGGCCCGCTGCAGTGCGGTGCCCGCCAAGTGAATCGGGTTCCTGGCGAGCGCCGGGCAGGGGCGGGCGCAAGGCCGCCCGCTGCGGAACACGCCATTCGCGTGCAGGAACGGCGCAACGCCAGGCCATCGACGCATGCCGCTTGACGCTTCCCGAGGCCGCATGCTTCAATGTATTAACGCGCTATTACATTGGTCTGTCTTGCCGGTGAAACGTCCGCCCGCCCGCACCTCCGCCGCACGCGACGCCGCCCTCGACGGGCTTGTCGAGGCGCTGCTTGCCGTGCGCACGCGCGAGGACCTGCATGCGCTGCTCACGGATCTGTGCACACCGGCGGAGCTCGAGGCCATGGCCGACCGCTGGCAGGTCGTGCCGCTGCTGCTCGAAGAACTCCCCTACCGCGACATCCACCAGCGCACCGGCGTCAGCGTCACCACCATCGGTCGCGTCGCGCGCTGCCTGAGCAGCGGCGCCGGTGGCTACCGCCAGGCGGCCACGGCCCTGGGACTGCATCGACACCGTAGCTGACTGCGCGGCCCCGCTCGACCCGTCCTCTCCGCTCCAGCCTCCCTCCCGCTCCTGGATGTCCCATGAAGCCACGTGAACGACTGCGCGTCGCCACGCAGAAATCCGGTCGCCTGACCGCGCCGGGCCGCGCCCTGCTGGCGCGCGCCGGCCTCGAGTTCGCCGCCGGTCGCGAGCGCCTGTTCTGCCTGGGTGAAAGCCTGCCCATCGACCTGTTGCTGGTGCGCGACGACGATATCCCCGGTCTCCTGCATGATGGCACCTGCGAGCTCGGGCTGGTCGGTCGTGACGTGCTGGAGGAGCGCCGCGCCGCCCAGGCCGCGGGTGGCGAGCGCCCCGCCCTGGTCGAATTGCGCGCGCTGGGATTCGGGCAATGTCGGTTGAGCATCGCGCTGCCCGTGGACGCCGCCTGGGACGGACCGCTGACCCTCCAGGGAGCGCGCATCGCCACCTCGCATCCCGCCCTGCTGCATGCCTGGCTGCGCGACAACTGCGTGAACGCAGAGGTGGTGACGCTGTCCGGGTCGGTCGAAATCGCGCCGCGCCTGGGCAAGGCGGAGGCGATCTGCGACCTGGTCTCTTCGGGCGCGACACTCGCCGCCAACCAGCTGCGCGAAGTCGCGGTGGTGCTGCGCAGCGAGGCAGTGCTGGCCGGCACGCACGCGGCGTTCGGCGATGCGCGCGATGCCCTGCGCGACCTGCTGCTGCGCCGCATCGACGGCGCGCTCGGCGGCCAGGATGCGCGCCTGTTGATGCTCGAGGCGCAGCGTACCCAGTTGCAGGCCATCGCCGGCCTGCTGCCGGCCGGCGTGACGCCGAGCGTGAGTGCGGTCGAAGGGCACAGCGACGTCGTCGCGCTGCAGGCCCTGTGCCCCGGTGCCGTGACCTGGCGGCAGCTGGAGGACCTGCGCCAGGCCGGCGCGCGGCGCATGCTGGTGTTGCCCGTCGAGCAGATGCTGCTATGACGATGCTGCCGGAAGTGCACGACTGGGACGCGCTGGACGGCGCAGCGCGGCGCGCGCTGCTGGAACGGCCGACGGCCGTGGGCGAGACGCGGCTGCGCGAGGAGGTCGCGGTCCTGCTGCGCGAGGTGCGCACCGGCGGCGCGCCGGTGCTGCGCGCGCTGACCGCACGCTTCGACGGCTGCGCGCTGGAATGCCTGGAGGTGGCGCCTGGGGACTTCGCCCGCGCGCGCCGCGAACTGCCAGCCGGGCTGGCGGCGGCCATGCAGGCCGCGTACGCGCGCATCGAGGCGTTCCATCGCGCGGGCATGGCCGCCGGCTATGCCCTGCAGACCGCCCCCGGCGTCCTCTGCGAGCGGCTGCCACGCCCCATTGCGCGGGTCGGGCTGTACGTGCCGGCCGGTTCGGCGCCGCTCCCTTCCACCGCCCTGATGCTCGGCGTGCCCGCGCGTCTCGCCGGCTGCCAGGACATCGTGTTGTGCACGCCGCCGCGTCGCGACGGCAGCGCAGACCCGGCCGTGCTCTGCGCCGCGGCAGCCTGTGGCATCGAGCGCGTCTTCCTGCTCGGCGGCGTGCAGGCGATCGGCGCCATGGCCTACGGCGTGGGCGGGGTGCCGCGCTGCGACAAGCTGTTCGGCCCGGGCAATGCCCATGTCAGCGAAGCCAAGCGGCAGGTCGGTGCCGAAGGCGTCGCCATCGACCTGCCGGCCGGACCTTCCGAAGTGCTGGTCATTGCCGATGCCGGCGCCGATGCCGAGTTTGTTGCCGCCGACCTGCTGGCACAGGCCGAGCACGGACCCGATTCCCAGGCCATCCTCCTCAGCGACTGCCCGCGCCTGCTCGCCGCGGTGGCCGGAGAGATCGGCCGCCAGGCGCCGACGCTCGCGCGTGCCGAGATCCTCGCGCGCTCGCTGCGCCACGCGCGCCTCGTGCGCGTGCCGGACATCGCCGCCGCGATGCGCATCTCCAACGCCTACGCGCCCGAGCACCTGATCCTCGCCGTGCGCGCGCCGCGGCGCTGGCTGGATGCGGTGGCCAGTGCCGGGTCGGTGTTCCTCGGCGACCATGCTCCCGAGACGCTCGGCGACTACTGCAGCGGCACCAACCACGTCCTGCCGACCCATGGCGCAGCGCGCGCCTTCAGCGGGCTGTCGGTCGCGAGCTTCCAGACCTGGATCAGCGTGCAGGAAGTCGACGCCCAGGGGCTGCGCGGCATCGGTGCCGACGCCGTCACGCTGGCCCGGGCCGAAGGGCTGGACGCCCATGCCGCCGCCGTATCGCGGCGCCTGGCGCGGCTGGAGGCCATGGCATGAGCGCTTCCGCGCTGGACCTGGTGCGCGAGGATCTGCGCGACTTCGGCGGCTACGCCTCGGCGCGTCGCGAGGCCGTGGCCGCGAGCATCCACCTGGACGCCAACGAGAACCCATGGCCGAATGCCGCGGACGCGGCAGGGCGCTGCCGGCGTTATCCCGCTGCGCAGTCCATGGCCCTGCGTGACGCGCTGGCCGATCTCCATGGGGTCGCGCCCGCGCGCCTGCTGCCCTGCCGCGGCAGCGACGAGGCGATCGACCTGCTGGTGCGCGCGCTCTGCCGGCCCGGTCGCGATGCCGTGATCATCTCCACGCCGACCTTTGGCATGTATGCCATCAGCGCCCGCCTGCATGGCGCGCCGGTCATCGACGTACCGCTGTGCGATGGCGCGGGCGGGTTCTCGCTGGACATCCCCGCCGTCATCACTGCGGCGCGGCGCAGCGAGGCCAGGCTGGTGTTCGTCTGCTCGCCGGGCAATCCCACCGGGCACGGCGTGAGGCCTGCGGATCTCGCCATGCTTGCGGCAGGTCTCGCCGGCAAGGCTGCCGTGGTCGTCGACGAGGCCTATGGAGAGTTTTCCAGCGTGGCCTCGGCGCTCACGCGCGTCGCGACGCACGACAACCTGCTGGTACTGCGCACCCTGTCCAAGGCGCACGCGCTGGCGGGCGCGCGCGTGGGTTGCGTGATCGGCGACCCGGCGCTGGTCGGGCTGCTCGGCCACTGCCAGGCACCCTATCCGCTGGCCACGCCGGCAGTCGAGTTGGCGCTGGCCGCGTTGGCGCCGGCTGCGCGCGAGCGCACCGAAGCCTGCGTGCGCGCCGTCTGCATCGAGCGCGAGCGCATGACCCGTGCGCTGGGCCGCGCCGCCGGCGTGCGCCGCGTCCATCCCTCCCAGGGCAACTTCCTGCTGGTGCGGTTCGCCGCTGCCGCCGACGTCTGGCGCCGCCTGCTCGCCGCGGGCGTGCAGGTGCGCGACCAGCGTGGCGTGCCCGGGCTGGCCGATGCGCTGCGCATCAGCGTCGGCACGCGCGAGGAGAACGACCGCGTACTGCGCGCCATCGGCGCGGCGGAGCAGGCGCCATGACGCGCATGCTCTTCATCGACCGCGACGG
>JACDJC010003050.1_pt1 | contig 12491 bp, 13 predicted proteins | sample 7454191 | NCBI WGS metagenome assembly JACDJC01 (sample SAMN14253291, study PRJNA609438) | sludge metagenome | isolation source: sludge after 25d culture with pyrite and EDTA | collected 2018-12-20 | reverse complement strand
CTATTTAACATATTTTCTCTAATGTTTTCTTGGTTTCTAAGCTTTAAAATCTCTTTGATTTCATCTTCCTTTAGTAAAACAAAATCTTTAAAAACTACTCTCAAGCCTATCCCCAAATCTATAATCTTTTTTAGCAGTTTTTCCTAAAATATCTTTTAGATATTTTGGATGAACTCCATAAAACGGTCGCACGCTTCTTATGTTTTCTTCGCTAAATTTTTCTCCTTCTTTTATATCTTTTGATACATAAAGGCTTCTTGCAAATCTTCTCTGATTTTTTCTCTTTTCATTTAGAGTATAATCTACAATTCCAAGTAGCTTTTCAGCATCTCTTACTGCATTTACCATAGATTTAAACTCATCTTTACCTAAACTAAATCCACTATCGGCTCCACCTATTTTTTTATCAATTATAAAATGTTTTTCTATCACTTTTGCACCCAAACTTACTGCCACAACAGGTGCAATATGTCCCAAAGTGTGATCGGAAAATCCAACAGTTACTCCAAAAGTATCTCTCATATTTGGTATAGTTTTTAAATTTGCTTCATCAAGTTTTGCTGGGTATTCGCTTGTACATTTAAGTAAAATTATATTCTCATTTCCAACACTTCTACAAATATTTACTGCGTCTAAAATCTCATCTATAGTTGCAACACCTGTACTTATAATAATTGGTTTTTGTTTGCTCGCTGTGTATCTTATAAGCTCACAGTCTGTTATCTCAAACGATGCAATCTTATATGCGATTGGATCCAAAGTTTCCAAAAAATCAACTGCACTTTTATCAAACGGGGTTGAGAAAATATCTATGCCTATACTTCTTGCATAATCAAATAGCTCTTTATGCCACTCCCAAGGTGTATAAGCCTCTTGATAAAGTTCATATAAGTTTTTGCCATCCCAAAGTGTTCCACCATCTATCATAAAATCTTCATTTTTACTATTTAGTGTAATTGTATCTGCTCTATAAGTTTGAAGCTTTATTGCATTTGCACCAATCTCTTTTGCAGCTTTTATAGTCTCAAGTGCAGTTTCTAAACTTCCATTGTGGTTTGCACTAAGTTCGGCAATGATATAAACGCCATCTTTTTCTAAATCAAAATTTCCTATTTTCATACTAACCTACTTTTTAATCTTTTTTATACTTCTACTAACTTTCGCAAAGCCTAAATTAGACTCAAATTTTGTAGTAGTTTCTACAATCTCCCCATCTTCATCATTTGACAAAATCTCATCTTCTATCTCTATGATCTCTTCCAAAATCTTGTTTGATTTTTCTGCTAAATTTCTTTGTACATTTTCATCTTCTGTTTTCATAATGCCATTTATATTTCTTGATAGCTCTTTTACTTTTGCAAAGGTTTCGATTATCTGAATAGTTGTTTGTGCAGCAATTTTACTTTTTATGATGGTTGCTAGCATATACAAACCTTTTTCTGTAAAAACTTTTGGATTTGTTGTAGAGTGTTTTAATTTATTGAACCGATCAAAATTTTTGATTAGTTCTTTTTTTTCATCTTCATTTAGCTCTAAAATATAACCTTTTGGAAACTTTTCAAGGTTATTTAAAACTGCTTGATTTATCTCTCTTGTTTCAACTCCATAAAGTTGTGCAACATCTCTATCTACTAAAACATATTCATTTTGATACTTAATTAGTCTATTTTCTAGCTCTTCAAATTTTATTATTTGCATTTTAACCCCTTCTTTAAATTTTACTTATAAATTTTTTCAATAACTCTTTATCAAATTTTTTCATCGTCATATAGCCATTTTTCTTTAGGTATCGGTACATATGTTTTTGGTTTTTAGCTGTTTTTATAGCAATCATCTCTAAGCCTAGGTAAAAAGCCTCATTTGCACTAACACTAGGGGTTGTTATGACAAGATCGCTTTCGCTCATCAGTTTTGCAACTTTGTTTGAGTTTATGTGCAAATCTATCCACTTTTTATCTTTACAATACTCTTTTAGCTCTTCTAAATTTTTATTTGCAGTTGTTGTTACAAGGTTTACTTTTATCTCTTTTGAAATTTTTTTTAGAACTTTTAAGATTTTTGTGGTTATATTTGTGTGGTCACTTCCGCCCATTGCTAAAAATATGGTTTTAGTTTTTGTTGTTTTACTATCTTGCTTTTTAACTTTTTTAAACTCATCTCTTAAAAGTGTATATTTAGCTCCACATCTTAGTTCACAATTTTCTAGAACTCTACTTTTATACTTTTTCTCATTGGCATAAATATTGTGGTTTAGCAAAATATCGCAATAATGTTTTTCATAAGTATCATCTAAAACAAAGATTTTTAAGTTTGGATTTTTCTCTTTTAATTTTTTCTCAAAAGCATAACCTATATCGTAACTATCGATTACTATCATATTAGTTTTGAGTTTTTTTACAAGCTTATTTAACTCTTCAAAATCATTACTTTTTAAAATCTCTATTTTATAGTTTGCTTCTTCTATTTTATGGTTTATGTTGCCCTCTAAATTTTGGGTTGCAAAGATGATATTATCATCCAAAAACTCTTTTGCAAGTACCAGATCACGCATAATATGCCCAGTGCCAATATATGAAGATGAATCAGCTCTTATTAAAATATTCATTTTGTTTTTCACTTTTTTTAATAACCTTATACATATATTCAGCTCTAGCCCAATCTTCCAAAGTATCAATATCTTGCACCAAATATCTAGGCAAAACTATGGGGATGCTATCTTTTCCAAATATAATATCATCTGATTTTACACTCAAATTTGTCCAATAAAACTGCCCAGCATCTTGGTAGGCTTCTTCTAAATCTTGGCTTCGCTTCATAAAGTTTTCGGGCCAAAACATCTCACATCGCTCATCTTTGGTGATTTTAAAAGTTCTTTGTATTGGAAAAGGCATAGAAGTACAAGAAAAAGCGTTTCTAGCATTTGAGTTTTTTAGTTTATCAAGCCCCTCTATTAGATATTTTTCTTGCAAAAAAGGAGCAGTTGCGTAGATGGTACAAACAAAGTCTATCTTCTCACCATTTTGTTTTAAAAAATCTATTGCATGATTTACAACAGCACCCGTTCCGCTAAAATCATCACTTAACTCTTTTGGTCTTATAAATGGAACATCTGCTCCATATCTTCTAGATATTTTTGCTATCTCTTCATCATCTGTTGAAACTATAACTTTGGAAAATAGCTTTGATTTTAAGGCAACTTCAATGCTATATGCGATTAGCGGCTTTCCATGAAAATCTTTTATATTTTTCTTTGGGATTCGTTTACTTCCACCTCGAGCTGGAATTATTGCTACACAATTAAGCATTTAAAGCCTCAAATAAAGTTTTTATAACATACTCTTGCTCTTCAACATTTAAGCTAGGATACATAGGAAGAGAAAAACACTCTTCATAATATCTATCCATTATAGGAGTTTTTTCACTTCCATATCCTAAATTTTTATAAAATGGCTGCTTGTTTATGGGTATGTAGTGAAGTTGTAGAGCGATATTTTTCTCTCTTAGTTTTAAAAATAGTTGCTCTTTTGTAATATTTAGTTTTGAAAAATCAACTCTTAGAACATAAAGATGATAAGATGAATTTTTTTTAAATCCATACAAAGGTTTTACAAAAGTACCACTAAACATCTCATCATACTTTTTAGCTAAGCTTTTTCTCTTTGATACAAAAATATCGAGTTTTTTTAACTGGCTAATTCCCAAAGCAGCTTGAAAATCAGTCATTCTATAATTAAACCCCAAAGAGTGCATCTCATACTCCCAAGGTTTCATAGATGAATTTTTTACCATTCCATGAGTTCTAAGTTCTAGCAATTTTTCATAAATCTCTTCATCATTTGTTGTAATCGCCCCGCCCTCACCTGTTGTTATATGTTTTACAGGATGAAAAGATAAGATACTACAATCACTATTTGCACTGCTTCCAGCTTTTATATCCTCAAAATTAGCCCCCAAAGAGTGAGCACAATCTTCTAAGATTTTAACACCATAACTATCTCTTAAATGTTTTAATTTCTCTTGATTTATGGGGTTTCCACTAAAATGAACCGCATATATAGCCTTTATAGAGCTATCTTTTTTAAGCTCCTCTTCACACAAATCTAAATCTACATTTCCATCTTCACAGATATCTACAAAAACAGGCTTTGCACCAACATAAAGTATGGCATTTGATGTTGCTAAAAATGAGTTCGGAGTGGTTATTACTTTGTCTTCTTTGTTTAGCAAAACCAAAGATGCAAGATGAAGAGCAGCGGTTCCATTTGAAACAGCTACACAATATTTTACACCCAAATATCTGCAAAGTTCATCTTCAAACTCTTTTATCTTTGGACCAGTTGTTAAAAAATCGCTTTTTAAAACCTCTAGTACAGCTTTTATATCATCTTCATCAATGTTTTGTTTTCCATAAGGAATTGGCTTATTCATCTAAAAGTGCCAAAAACTCATCATCACTTAGCCATTTTGAGTTATTGCCAGAATTGTACTCAAAACCCTGCCCTACCGCTTTTGCACTCTCACCTAAAAGGTTTTTACTATAATCTACATAACCTGAAAACTTAATGGTGGGTTTTATGACAAAATGATCATCAAACTCATATGTCAAGTGACTATCATCAGCGGGACACATAACCTCATGAAGCTTCTCACCAGCTCTTATGCCGATGATCTTATGTGGCAAATCTGGTGCCATTGCACGAGCTAAATCTACAATCTTTATGGAAGGAATTTTTGGGATAAAAATCTCTCCACCTTGCATACGGTAAAAGTTTTTTATGACAAACTCGACACCTTGTTCTAGCGTTATCAAAAACCTAGTCATTTTAACATCGGTTATGGGCAAAAACTCACTCTTTTGCTCTATGAGTTTTTTAAAATATGGCACAACTGATCCACGACTTCCTATAACATTGCCATACCTTACAACACCAAATTTTATATCCTCTTTTCCAACTAAGTTATTTGCCGCAACAAAGAGTTTATCCGAAGCTAGTTTTGTAGCACCATAAAGGTTTACTGGGTTTGCAGCCTTGTCAGTTGAGAGAGCCATAATGCGACTTACTCCATTATAAAGTGCGGCATCTATGACATTTTGAGCACCGTGAATGTTTGTTTTTATGCACTCCATTGGGTTATATTCCGCTATGGGAACATGCTTTAATGCAGCTGCATGAATAATGAAGTTAACATCTTTAGTTGCCTGTTTTAGCCTATTTGCATCTCTTACATCGCCTATGAAGTACCTCATACATTTAGCACTGTACTCTTGAGCCATCTCATACTGTTTTAGCTCATCGCGACTAAAGATTATTATCTTGTTTGGGTTGTATCTTTTTAGCAAAACCTCAGTAAATTTTTTACCAAAGCTACCTGTTCCACCAGTGATTAGGATATTTTTATTATTGAACATTTATTCACCTCAACATTACAATATTTTATCTTTAATACCTTTAAGGTATACTTACTAAAAAACAGGTAGCACAATGCAGCAGATCCAGCAACAAGCACTACGAACTTTTGAGCAAAACTTACTATTTTTAGAAAAAAATGACGAGGGGCTATTTAGCAAGATAGTCGCACTAAATAGTGCCATAGAAAATGAGCACTACAAAGAGAGATATGCACTTGAGCACATAAATGGCTACTTTGATGTAAAAGAGCTACAAAGTGAGCATTTTTTGTATGGATTTGATAGCAACACTCATGCCGAACTTACAGCTAAAAGCATCGATTTCTCCAAAACAAATAACATTTTTGAATCATTTCACAACTATAAATTTGACAAAAAAAGATTAAAAGAGCTAAGTGAACTAAGCATTGAAGATGACCCATTAGTTGGGGCTTATGAACTTATAGAGCTCTCACAAAAAGTTGCAAATAAAGAAAAAACCACTATGAAAAAGATATATAAATTTATCTTTTTAGGTTCAGCCCTAGCCCTGCACATACAAGCCATTGCCCAAACTTTTAAGTGCTTTAACTACTTTATCATAGAAGATAATCTAGAGCTTTTTAGGCTCTCACTTTTTGTAACAAACTATGCACAGATCGCCAAAGATGGAGCCGAGATAACCTTTAGTGTTTTTGATGAAGAACAAGAGTTCATATTTAAAACAAAACAGTTCATAAGCAAGTCATTCATATACAACCAGCAGCTAAAGTTTTTTCATATGCCAACACATAGCGATGTAAAACTCATCTCCATTCAAAACCTTTTAGCTTCACAGATACACTTGCTATTTGACTACTCAACCCTTTCACACAATATGATCCGCCCACTAAACCACCTAAAACATAGCTACAAATTTTTAGATATATCTATGCCTTATATTGGCTCAGTTTTTCAAGAAAAACCGGTGCTATTTTTAGCAGCTGGACCATCGCTTGGTAAAAACATAGAGTGGGTAAAACAAAACAGGGACAATTTTATCTTAGTGGCTCTTAGTGCAACACTTGCAAAACTAGAAAAAGAGAAGATAAAACCCGACATCATCACACATCTTGATGGTTTTGATGTTGCTATGAAACATATAAACGGGGTTAAGGATTTTTCGTTTTTTGATGATAGCATAGTCATTTGCAGTGCTTTTACACAAGCTCGTTTTCTAAAGAAGTTTGAAAAAGAGAATATCTATCTTTATGAGATAGTATCATCATACAAAGATGGTTTTGGAAAAATAACCGCTTCAAATATCGGTATTGTAACACTAGGATTACTGCTTCGCTTTGGAGTAAAAGACCTGTTTTTGCTAGGGCTAGATATGGCACTAGACCAACAAAGCGGTGCAACTCACTCAGATTTTCATAGCTACAACCAAGTTTTAGAGCTAAAAAGCGATGCAAATCTCCAAGATGAAGTAAAGATAAAACAAAGAGTCATAAAAGCAAAAGGCAACCTAAGAGATGAGGTTTATACAACTGTTTATATGCACTCCACTGTACAAGAGTACACATCTATCATCTTAGATAACTTCAAAAAGTACACAAAAAACATCTTTAACTTAAGTGATGGAGTCTTTTTTCCATACACAAAACCGCTTGAATTTAAGAACCTAAGCATGGACGATGAGGCACACATAGATAAAACCGCACTTAAAAAAAGCCTCAAAAACCTGTTTGAGACATACTCAAGTAACCACTTAAGTGATGATGAACTAAAAGCGGTGAGAGATAGAGTGGCTTACTGCGACCACATCATCAAACAAGCGAAAAAATTTGCAAAACAAAAACATAACGACATAGATAGCTACCACTACAACCTAGTTGGCTTTTTTATGAACATACTTGATGAGCACACAAGCCCCAGTACCGCCGATCTTGATGCCATTATGGATCTTTACATAAATTTTGTTAGTGGTTACATTTTTGACATTATTAACACAAAAGAGTTAAAAAACCATAAAGAGATTATGCAAAATATAACCGCTGCTTTAGTGCCAAACATCATAAAACTAAGTGAGTTCATCAAAGACAAACTTGAGATATTTTTGCTTGAGGTTGAAAAGATAAAGCACTAAGCTGTGATTGTAAGAAAGATATATGTGAAAATAAGAAGAAGATGTAGCAGCGGGAGTTCCGCCACTACTTGTTTTACTACTGTAGCAGTCTTAAAACATTTTGTTGAGTAGCATTTGCTTGGCTCATTGCATAAGAACCAGATTGACTTAAAATGTTTCTTTTTGCAAAGTTTGCACTCTCAGCAGCAAAGTCAACATCACGGATCTGTGATTCAGCAGCAGTAACATTCACTTGAGTTACAGAGATGTTTCTAACAGTTGATTCAAGTTGGTTTTGAACCGAACCAAGATTTGATCTTGTACTATCTATTGACTTAATACCAGCAGTCATAGCACAAACTAAACCTTCGAAACTAGTTCTATTTATAGCACCTCCATTTATAGTAGTAACAGCAGCTCCTATTCTGCTATTTGGAGCAACTGAACTGATTGTGATACTAGTAGTTTCGTTCTCATAAGCACCTATATGGAAAGTAAACTCACCATTACTGCTAGATCCGGCACTACCATCAATGATTTTCATACCATTAAATTTAGTGTTAGACGCGATAGAACTAAGTGAAGTTACTAGTCTTTTCATCTCATCTTGGATAAATTGTCTTGAGTCATCATCTTGAGTATCATTCGAACCTTTGATCGCTAGAGTTCTGATTCTTTTTAGAACATTTGTGTACTCTTCTAGTGCACCATCTGCTGTTTGGATAAGACCAATTGCTTCATTAGCATTTGATATAGCTTGTCCTAAACCCATTGATTGAGCTGATAGTTTGTTAGCAATCGCTAGTCCAGCTGAGTCATCAGCAGCTTTGTTTATTCTAAGACCTGATGAAAGGCTGTTTAAGCTTTTATCAACTTGAAGCGCATTTTGAGTCGAGTTCATGTGTGCATACATTGCACCAACATTTGTGTTAATTCTAAATCCCATTTTAAATCCTTTTGCTTTAAGAGTCTTGCTCTTAGTTGTTTTGTTATCTTAGCTTCCTTGCCTTGATGCTAACTAAATCGCCCTATGTGAAAAATACTTTAGCTTTTTTGTTAATTTTTTTAATTGTAGTTAAATATTAGGTTCACCATAAAGGTTCTATCTGTCTTAACACGATCGGCTGGGACGATGTTTGCATAGTCAATTCTGTAACTTACACTAGCTGAGAGCATATCTGTTAGGGAGTTTACTAAAGATGTTTTTGAAACCATAAAATTATTGTCAACATCTTTAAATGAGCCTCTAAAACTAAAATCTTCCTCAAACTTTAGAGTTTCTAGGATCTTATAATCATACAAAGCTCTTAGTCTATATGAAGCATAACTCTCTTTGCGACCATCATCTAGTTGATCTTTTGCATATAAGAGTGCTAACTCTACATCTAGGTTTGCTCTCTGGCTAGAGTATGCTTTGTATTGTGTCATTGGACCTGTGTAGATCTGGTGTTTGTAACCTGAAAATCTATCTTTTTTATACCCAGCTAGGTAACCAAAACTTAATACTTCTGAGTATTTATAGCCATATTCAAGCTCACCCATATATCGGTTTGCTGTCTCTTTTTCATCGCTTTTTGAGTACTGGGCATCTGCTTCAAAGCTCAAAAAGTGTGGGTCCCATGTTTTTTTTGCTTTTGCATCAAAGTTTAGTGCCGATGTATCTGTGTTTCCGCTTGTTTTTATGTAACCTAGTTCCGCTTTTGCTTCAAGTGACCCATCTGCCACTGCTAGTGAAGCTAAAAGTGAAGTTGCTAGTAGTATCTTTTTCATTTTGTTCCTTTTTTTGATTTGTGTATCTGCTCTATCACACTGATAGCTTTGGTGTATATTTTTTTATCTTCAACCTCCCCTATGTAGTTTTTATACTTTATGTAGTTTTGCCAAACCCTAGCGGCGGCATCATATCTACCTTTTTTATGTAGTTCAAAACTAACTGCGGCATTTATGAGGCATCGCCAAAGTTTTGGTTCTGGATGTGTATCAAATCTTCGAGCAAACCAGATAGACTCAAGGTCTTCGTGAGCCTCAAAAAAGTTCTCATTTAGTAGGTTTTGTACAAAATCTTCAAGCTCTTTAATCAACTCTTAGATTCTCCCGCCAATAACCTCTACCACCTTTTAATGATATGCAGTGATGTTTTGGAAATTTCGCTCTAAACTCGCCAAGGCGGTTTAGCGTTGCTTTTCCTGTGTCGCAGTAAAATACAAAAACGCTCCCCTCTGGCTCATTTGCAAGCTCAAAAGGGTTATATAGCACCGTGTCAGCTCCATCTATGTCGCTTAGTATGGTATCTATAAGTAAAACTTTTATGCCTTGCTTGGTTAACTCTTTTTTGTGTTCTAAAAACTCTTTTTGTGTCCACTCATCGGCAAACTTCATCATCTGTTCCTTTTTTAGCAAACAAGGCTATAGCAGCACTTAAGAGAGAGCCTAAAAAGACTATGCTATAACCTGTTGGTAAATCAAAAACGAATGATAGCAAAATAGCACTTATACTAAAAAACCATCCAAATAAAAAACTTTTAAACAAAGCTTTGTTTAACTTTAGGGTCCCAACCACAAATGGCGGGGCAATAAGCAGTGTAAAAACGACAAAAACTCCAGCCAAACTAACTGATGATGTGACAGTTATGGCTAAAAGTGTGAAAAATAGTACCTCTTTTTTAAAACCACTTAGTTTTGGGTAGATGTAGTACAAAATAAGAGCAATAACACTATATATGGCTATGCTTTTATATATATCACTTGGAAGCGAGAAAAGTATATCACTAGCTAAGAGCGATTTAAAATGCTCCATTCCCTCAGCAGAGTGGGCTAAAACCATCATAATACCACTTGCACTAAGAACATACAAAATGCCTATGAAAGCTTCAAGCTGAATCTTTTTTATGGAAGCTATAGAGATTAGCATTGCACAAAAAAGTGCGAAACTAAGAGTAAGCACATAGTGATATTCACCATGAAGATAGCCTAAACTTATAGCAGAGCCAAAAGCCGCTGCTTGGGCTATGGCTAGATCTGTAAAAATAATACCACGACGAAGTATCTCAAGCCCAAAGTAGCTATGAAGCATAACAAGAGCGATGACTAAAAAGATGGCATAGGCTAATATATCTATCATTTTATAGCACTACAAAGATACTCAAAAAGGGCTTCAAGGTTTGTGATGTTTTGAAGTGAGCCTATATCATGGGGCATCAAAATAACTTTTATGCCACTTTTTTGTGCGATAAAATCGGCGGTTTTTGTTGAGTGATAGACATCGTGCAAGATACAACAAGGTTTTTGCTCTTTTATGAGCTCTAGCAACTCTAGTGTGTGTTTTGAAGATGGTGCGATCCCAGCTAGTGGCTCAATGGTAGCTATATTTTTTATGCCATAATGATCTAAAAAGTAGCCTAAAACATTATGGTACTGTATAACTTTCATTCCTGCTTTTTGACTCATCATCTCATCCCATCTAAGTAGGTTTTTCTCCCAAGAGGCTTTAAAATTTTGGTAGTTTGCTTCATAAAGTTTGGCATTTTTAGCATCTAATTTGCTCAAAAAATCTTTTATATTTTTTGCGATGAGCGGTATGTTTGCTGGGTTTAAGTGAAAGTGTGGGTTTCCCTCTGGATGGACATCGCCATCTTTTCTATCTACAACCTTTGGAATATCTATGAGTGCTATACCTTTTGAGAGGTCTAGCATATTTGTAGATAGTTTCGTGTTTGCACTTCTGCTTAGAAGTGGCGGAATCCACCCTATCTCTAGTGAAGCACCGTTGATGATGAGCCCATCGGCAGCTCTTAGTTTTGCTATGAGTGATGGCTTTGGAGTGATGAAGTGCGGATCAAAACTCCCTTGTGCTAAAACCACAACATCAACCTCATCGCCACCAATGGTTTTTGTGATGGCACCTATGTATGGGTAAGAAAGAGCTATGTTTAACTTTGCAAAAAGTGCTAAAGGAGCTAGTAAAAGTAGTAGTATCTTTTTCATAGCTTTTTCCTAAAATGCGTGTGGTGCATGGGCACCTATTGATATATTTGCTTGAAGCATTATTGTGTTTATGGGTTTTCTCTTGCCATCTTCATTAAACATTGCTCTATCATGACTATATTCAAGTCTAAATCTAGCAAACTCGCTTGTGTTGTACTCTATCATCGCACTATACTTATTTAATCCACCAGGTTGCGGTACTTTTGTGCTATTTTTATAGACACTGTTTTTAGTAAATGTATCATAACGGATACCTGCTCTATAGCTTTGATCATACGCATAAACAAGCTCAGAGTAGAGTCCTGCTTGTTTTTTTAGAGTTTGGGCAAAAATCTTTGTAGTATCACTATAGCTTGTGCCATCTAATCTTCGCTCAAGATACTCATTTTGCCACTTTATGTAGCTGTATGAGTTTAGTTGATGATGAAGCACAAAATCGGCTCCATAAAGCTTAGCATCACCCGCAAACGCATGAGGATTATGATCGTCCTCTAGATCATCATGCCTTGATTTACCCGTTGCATATGAGACCCCGCCATAAAGCGTAGTGTTTCCTATATCATATGAGCTTTTTAGATAACCAACAAACATAGTAGCTCCATCTTTTTTAGAAACTCCCATCTCATCTATGCTCTCATGCCCAAAACTCCCCTCATTTTCGCCTTGAAGAAGCTCAACTCCAACCATTGCATATGTGGAAGTTGGCAAAGTGTATTGAAATTGTAAACCTTTTTCATTTATGCCATGATCACCCAAAAAAGCATGGTAAACTAGCGGCATTGAGCCAAAGTTCCAAGCATGATGATGCTGTTCGTTTAGATAGCCAAAGTTTGATAAAAACTTACCACCTTTTAGTTTTGTGCCATCTCCTAAAAAGTTTGAGCTAAAGTATAGCTCCTCAATCTCAACTCCATTTTCGCTAAAGTGAAAAACTCCATCTAGGCTTAGTAAAGGGTCCACATTGCTAGACAAAACCAGCTCCGCATAGTTTAAGTTAAAACCTTTTTCTTG
>JACDJC010003049.1_pt1 | contig 12493 bp, 6 predicted proteins | sample 7454191 | NCBI WGS metagenome assembly JACDJC01 (sample SAMN14253291, study PRJNA609438) | sludge metagenome | isolation source: sludge after 25d culture with pyrite and EDTA | collected 2018-12-20 | reverse complement strand
GTTGCTGTTTGCGGCTTTTGATTTTCAGCATGTCTTCCTCATGGCAACATATCGGATTTATTGATGATATATGCCACGACGAGAAGAAATTGTCAAGTGCTTTGTATAAAGTTTTTGCTTTATTTACAGACTGTTAGGTCGTCCGGATTTTTTACGATGAAATCACATATGACCAAGGATCATATATGACCGAATACCCGAGCGGGGACACCAAGGGGCGCCCTGGCCGGGGGTGTTGTGGTCGAATCATTGTGGGAGGGCGTTATGGACAGCGGAGATCAAAAAATCGCCTTGTCGGACAGGGATTCAATCGGGGTCTCGGTGGGCAAGGGTAGAACCGGACTGGAATGAAAAAATCAGGGTTTTTCTATGTTGAGTTTGCGCATGCGGGCGCGCAAGGTACTGCGGTCCAGGCCCAGAATTTCAGCCGCACTGTTTTTGCCACTGACTTTCCAGCCGGTCTGTTCCAGCACGCGTTTGATATATTCGCGTTCGAAATTTTCAAGTGTTTGTTCCGATCTCTTGGGATCCTTTTGCTTTGCTTTGAAATCATCCACCAGCCGCAGCTTGGGACCCGAGGTGTTGATCACCGCCCGTTCGAGAACATTTTCCAACTCGCGGATATTGCCCGGCCAATGGTATTGCAGCAGGGTGTCCATTACGTGCACCGGAGTCGTCTGGACGGACTTGCCCAGTCTCTTGGTGATCTTGTCGACAAAAAAGTGAACCAGCAGAGGGATATCCTCCAGGCGATCACGCAGCGGCGGCATGGTAATCGGAAAAATATTCAACCGGTACCAGAGATCTTCCCTGAAAGCGCCTTTGCGGACTTCCTCTTCCAGATTGCGATTGGTGGCGGCAATAATGCGCACATCCACCTTTCGCGTCTCGGAGCTGCCCAGGCGCTCAAATTCACCATTTTCGATGACCCGCAACAGCTTGGGCTGCAATTCCAGGGGCAGCTCCCCTATCTCGTCCAAAAAAAGGGTGGCCCCGTCGGCGACTTCAAAACGACCCAGACGCCTGGAATGCGCCCCGGTGAAGGCCCCTCTTTCATGACCGAAAAGTTCGCTTTCGATCAACTCCGAAGGCAGCGCCGCGCAATTGGTCTTCACCAGGGCACGATCCTTGCGCAGGCTCGACCCGTGAATGGCGCGCGCGGCAAGTTCCTTTCCCGTTCCGGTTTCGCCCAGGATCAGGATGTTGGTGTCCGTGGCGGCGATCTGTTCAATTTTGAAAAACACATAGTTGATGGCATCGCTCTGGCCGATCATGTTCTCATAGTTGTATTCCTGTTTGATTTCCTCCTGGAGATAAGCCCTCTCGGCTTCAAGCTGATTTTTCAGGACCCTGATTTCAGAAAGGGCGCCCTCGGCTTTTTGCCGACTGAGCTCCAGCGCCTGGTTTGCCTCTTTGAGTTCGGCCGTTCGTTGTTCGACAATATCTTCAAGATGTCTTTTGTAATATTCGCGCTCGGTCACATCCTCGACGGCCAACAGAATCATTTGGGTCTGGTTGCCTTCGCCATGGATCCGCCTGGCGTTCAAATGCATTATTTTCAGGCCGATATCCTTAAATGAATGCTCGACCTCGAAATCATGAAAGCTGGTATTTTGAGGAAGGACATTTTCAAGCAACTGCCGGAGCTTGGGGATGTCCCATTGGCGATTGCCGAGATCATAGATCAACACGCCCTCTGTTTCATCGGGCTTTACATTGAATGCACGATAAAAGGAAGGGTTGGCCGTGATGACCTTGAGATCCGGGGCTAAAAGGATCAGGGGTTCGCGAATGGAGCCCAGGATGCTGTTGTGGATTTCTAGAAAACTTTTTTCCATTTGATGAGGCCCATGTTTATTGGCATGGAATCAAGTGGTTATAAACATATCAGAAAACCCGAATCGCATCAATAATTTTTGTACCGGTTCACCAAGGACGAGATTTCCGGCTCTTTTCATTTTTTTTCTACATGCCCACGGTTGTCCCAATTTTCGGATCGGTATCGGCGAGCCGGTCCGGATGCCCGGGCGCCGGTGTCTCCACCTCCACCCGGTGTTCCCGGTGGTCGTCGACAAGCGGGACGTGCTGATCGGGTTGCTCGATGCCGTCCACGGTTACCTGCATCCGCCCCTTGCCGGCGGCCGATTGCCGGACCCTGATGTGGTAAATGGTCTCCCGGTAGCGGTAATGTATCTTGAAGCCCTCCCAATCCGCGGGCAGGCACGGTGCGAACCAGAGCTTGTCCCCTTGGCGCTCGAGGCCCAGAAGGGATTCCACAATGAGCCGATACATCCAGGCGGCCGAGCCCGTGTACCAGGTCCAGCCGCCCCGGCCTGTGTGCGGCGGCACCGCGTAGACGTCCGCGGCGACGACGTAGGGTTCCACTTTGTAGGTGGCGGCTTCCTCGGCCGATCGGGCGTGGTTCACCGGATTGATCATGCGAAACAGCTCCCACGCGCGCCGGCGGTCCCCCAGGCGGGCGAAGGCCATTGCCGCCCAGATGGCCGCGTGGGTGTACTGACCGCCGTTTTCTCTGACACCGGGCACGTACCCTTTGATGTAACCGGGGTTGAGCGCCGACTTGTCGAAAGGCGGGTCCAGGAGCTGGACCAGTCCATGCTCGCGGCGAACGAGACGCGCATCCACCGCTTCCATGGCCACCCGCGACCGCTCCTGATCGCCCGCCCCCGAAAGCACGGACCAGCTCTGGGCGATCGAATCGATTTGACACTCCGGGCTGTTGGCCGATCCAAGCGGCGTGCCGTCGTCGAAATAGGCCCTCCGGTACCACCGGCCGTCCCAGCCGTGCCGCTCGATGTTGCGGCGCAGGTGCGCCGCCTCCTTATGACAGCGTTGAACAAAGGCCGTGTCGCCACGGGTGTCGGCCACTTCCGTGAAACGCACGAGCACTTCATACAGAAAAAAGCCCAACCACACACTCTCGCCCTTGCCGTGTGCGCCCACCAGGTTCATGCCGTCGTTCCAGTCGCCCGAGCCGATCAACGGCAGGCCATGCTCGCCGAATTTGAGGCTTTTCAGGATGGCCCGGACACAGTGTTGGTAAAGACTCTGGGTCTCTTCGGACTGCCCGGGCTGATCGTAATAGGATTCTTCATCGTCTTTTAACGGGCGCCCCTCGATGAAGTGGACGGGCTCATCCAACACCCCGCTATCCCCGGTGGCCCGGACATAGCGGCAGGTGGCCAGCGGCAGCCAGAGGTAATCGTCCGAACAGCGCGTGCGCACCCCCCGTCCCGTGGGCGGGTGCCACCAGTGCTGCACGTCGCCCTGCGGGAATTGACGGGACGCGCACAGGAGCAGGTGCGCGCGCACGAGATGCGGTTCGGCGTGGACCAGGGCCATCACGTCCTGCAGCTGATCGCGGAAACCGAAGGCGCCCCCCGACTGGTAGGTGGCACTGCGGGCCCACAGGCGGCAGGCGATGGTCTGGTACAACAGCCAACCGTTGGCCAGCACATTCAAGGATGGATCGGGCGTTTCCACTTTGACCGCTCCCAGGGTGTGGGCCCAGTGCCGCCGCAGCGCGTCGAGGGCGGCCTGCGCGGCGGTGGGTCCGCGTGAGCGATTGAGCAGATTGCGGGCGTCGCCGGCATCGCGCCCGGCGCCAAGCCGGAATACGACCTCCCGCTGCTGGCCGTCGGCCAGATCGAGGCCCACCTGAATCGCGGCGCAGGGATCCAGGGCGGCCCCCACCTTGCCGGAAAGGCGGGTCCGCATCATCGCCGCCGGGTGTTGCAGGTTGCCGTTGCGCCCCAAAAATTCGGTCCGATCGCCGGTAAACGTGCGCGCCGCACCGTCCCCGGCGAAAAACGCCACCCGCTCCCGGAACTCCGTGTTGTAGGGATTGCGTGCCAGCAGGGCGCCGCTGTGGAGGTCGATTTCGGTAATGACATGCATGCCCGAGTTCTCGCGCAAATCGCCCAGCACCCATTCCGCGTAACCGGTGGCCGAGATCCGGCGGGAGCGACCCGACATGTTGCGCACTTTGAGCACCATGAACTTGACGGCCGCGTCCAGGGCCACGTAGACCCACAGCTCCGATTGGATGCCGTCTTCGGTGTGCTCGAAGACGCTGTAGCCGAAGCCGTGACGGGTGACATAGGGCGCCGCACCGCGACACGGCAGGGGCGTGGGCGACCAGTAGTGGCCGCGCTCCTCATCCCGCAGGTAAAATGCCTCTCCACGCGCATCGCCGGCCGGGTCGTTGGTCCAGGGCGTCAGTCGCAACGCGTGGGCATTCTCGCTCCAGGTACAGGCTGGACCGCTTTCGGAGATGACGCTGCCGAAGTGCGCATTGGCCAGCACATTCACCCAGGGCGCCGGCGTCACCTGCCCGCGGGCGGTGGTGATGACATATTCGCGCCCGTCCGGCGAAAATCCGCCGGTCCCGTTGAAAAATTCAAGATCGCGGCCTGGCACGGGGTCCACGGCCGGGGGTTCGGAGCGGTGGGTGCGGCTCTGGGCCAGCAGCGGCACCGCAACCTCCCCCGGACGGCGCCGGTTGAGCTGGTCCGCCAGCGAACCGCCGCCGTCGGTGATGATGGCGCGGGCCACCGATTGGATCAAAATGCGGTCCTCTTCCGCGATCTGATCCGAAGGCCTGACGAAAATACCGCCGGGCCGATCGGTCACGCCCGGTTCGGTGCCTGCCGCGATGATGCCCATGATTTGATCGTGAAGAAGCTGCCGATAGCCGGCCTGGTCTTCGTTCCAGATCACCAGGTCCACGGCCAGCCCATTCAGGCGCCAGTAAGCGTGGGCCTGCACCAGCTGGCGCACCAGTTCGATGTTGGCCCCATCCTCGATCCGCAGCAGCACGATGGGCAGATCGCCGGAGATGGCGTATCCCCAGAGCCCGGATTGTCCCCGGTGGTTCTTGATGAGCACGCCCGGGTCGGCTCTAAGGGAGTTGTTGGCGTAAATGATCGCTCCGGCCAGGCGCCCGTAGAGCCGGGCATCGGTTGGTGACGCATTCAACTGGCGCAGCAGCACCTGGCCGTGGGTCCAGGCCAGATCGAACACGCGGTCGGCCAGCCGCCGATCCTGATACTTTTCCACCAGGCGCAAGGCGGCTTCACGGGATTCGGCAATGCCGGAAACGATGTTGATGGTTGCCGACGCTTCGGGGTCGAGGTGGATCCGGTAGCGGATGGCGACAATCGGGTCGAGCACCGAGCCTTCGCTGCCCGACAGGGCCTCCTCATAGGCATCGCCGGCCCCGAGGACCGCCTGGGGATCGGCGACGGTGTTGCCCCGGCCGATGAACCGCATGCGATCGGTCTCGTAGGAGATCTCTCCAGTTTCGGCCCCGTGCACCGCCATGAGGTGCAGCATCCAGGGGGCCGGCTCCCCCTGGGAGCGGGGCCGACGCGTGCACAGGATCGCCCGCTGGGGCCGGACAATCTCGGTCTGTACGAACAGGTTGCTGAAGGCCGGATGCAGCGCATCGGCGGCAGGCGGTGCCAGGACCACTTCGGCATAACTGGTCACGTCGATGGACCGGCGCGTCCGGGCGCGGTTGGTGATGCGCACGCGGCGCAGCTCGATGTCATCCTCGATGGAAACGACGATCTCGGTATGGGTGTCATAGTCGTGGTCGAGGGAGCGAAACTCGGCCCTTCCCTCGGAAAAGATCGCCTCGAAGCGCTTGGATCGTTTGAGCGTCGGCTGACATGCGTTCGACCAGCACTGTCTGCTGGTCACGTCGCGCAGGTAACAGAAGGTGCCCCAATTGTCGCAGGTGCGATCCTCACGCCAGCGGGTGACGGCCAGGTCCTGCCAGCGGCTGTAGCCGCCGCCGGCGTTGGTGACCATCACGTGGTAGCGGCCGTTGGAGAGCAACTGCACGGCCGGGCTCGACGTGTCGGGGGTTGTGAAAACGCGGTTCGGCATTTCCGCGGCGATGGAGGCCATGCGGTGCTCGGCGATATCGGTGGTGTGGGCCGGCAGGACGGTCTTGGTGGGAATGCGCTCCTGGAGCAGCAGCCGGGTTGCCTGGAACATGGGCACCGACTCGAAGCGCTTTTGCATCGGACGGTCCAGCAGCAGGTTGGCCAGGGACAAAAGGCTCATGCCCTGGTGATGGGCCATGAAGGATTGCACCACAACGCGCGATTGTCCCGGCGGCAGACGCGACGGGGTGTAGTCGATCGCTTCATATAAGCCGTAACGGGTTTCAAGACCCTCGGCCGCGAGACGCTCGAGGTTCCGGCAGGCCTGCCCGGGCGCCACCATCAGCGCCAGGGCCGAGGCATAGGGGGCGATCACCAGGTCCTCGGCCAGTCCGCGTTTGATCCCCAGGCCGGGCACCCCGAAGGCACGATACTGGTAGTTGAGATTCACGTCGATGGCGTTGTAGCCGCATTCCGAAATCCCCCACGGAACACGCCGCTGTTTTCCATAGGCGATCTGCCGGGCCACGGTCGCCTTGTAGGTCTGGTCGAGCAAGGTGCGTTCGTAGGTCGGCATCACCAGCAGCGGCATCAGGTACTCGAACATCGAACCGCTCCAGGACAGCAGGATCGGCGCGCCGTCGGCGAGGGTGAGCAGGCGCCCCAAGGCGAACCAGCTCTCCTGGGGCAACTGGCCTTGGGCAATTGCCACGAAATTGGCAAGCCGCGCTTCCGAGGCCAACAGATCGTAATAACTGGCGTCGCGCCGGTGCTCGTTGGCGTTGTAGCCGATGGCCAGCAGATGGCGTTTGGGGTGGTAAAGAAACCCGAAGTCCATCTGTGCCAGCCCGTCGCATTGCAGGGCGAGGGCGTTGATCGCCGCAAGCCGGGCTTGCGCATGGCGGCGGCCCGCGGCCACGAGGTCTTGCAGTTCGCCAGGCCCAACGCCCCCGGCGCCGTTGGGCAATGACGCGACCTCGGCCGCCCGCCCCATATCCAGGGCCGCCAGTTGGCGCAGGGTCGGGACGGCTTGGCGATCGAGAAAATCGCCGAGGCTGACCCGCGTGCAATAGAGCGCGGTCCACGGCGCAAGGTGCGTGAGATCCGCGAGCGCCTCGCGGCATTGACCGGCGAATGCATGCGCCCACCACCGCAGCTGGCTTTGCGCATCCGGGTCGAAGGCTTCGATGCCGGCGGTCAACTCCCCGGCCAACGTCGCCAACCGGTCCAGGAACCGTCGCAACGCCATGAGGGTTGCGGGTCGGCAATCGGCGGCGGCCCCCAGCGCCTGCTCGAGATCGACGAGTCGCGCGTGAGGGTACGGCGCAGGGGCCGCGGCGGCTTCCTGCGCGACGATGGCGAGGGTTTCGCCCAGGCCGTGGAACAAGCGGGTCGCCAAAAGCGCGTGATCGGCAAGGGCGAGCAGACCGGGCCGCAATGTGAGCAGATGGCCCGCCAGGTTTCCGCTGTCCACCGAGGAGATGTATTTGGGCGCCAGCGGCTGCAGGGATTGCGTATCATACCAGTTGTAGAAGTGGCCGCGATGCCGTTCCAGGCCTTCCATGGTCTGGAAGGCCTGCCTGGTTCGGTCCAGCAGCATTCCGGCCGGGAGGTAGCCGAAGTCGTAGGCGGCCAGATTGGCCAACAGGGCCAGGCCCATGTTGGTCGGCGACGTGCGGTGGGCCAGCACGCCGACGGGGTGCGCCTGGAAGTTGTCCGGCGGCAGCCAGTGATCTTCCGGGCCGACGAAGGTCTCGAAGAAGGCCCAGGTTCTTCTGGCAAGCTTGTGCAGAAAAAGCGTCTGGTCCCGCGTCAGCACTTCCCGGCGGTCGGGCAGCGGCTGGCTGATCCACCAGGCGATGGCAGGAGAGACCAGCCAGAGGCAAAGGACAGGTCCTGCGACGGCAAGGGATGCCGGCCTTGAAACGATCAGATAAATCGCCGTAGCAACCGCCAGAACCGGGGCAAACCACATGGTGCGCCATGAAGCGGCGATGCCCGGGCCGCCTGGACGATCCGAGACGCCGGAAAGGTCCCATTGGAGCAGCCGCTTCTTGGTGATCAGCAGCCGCCAGACGGCGCGCCCCATTGCATCGAGGCTGAAAAACGCTTCGTAGGGCAGGCATACGAGGGTGAAGGCCGCCTGGAAAACGTAGCGCCGGGCCGCACGCACCTCGGCGGCGAGGTGCCGGCCCAGGGTCACATCCGCCTGCTTCCGAAACGCCTTCAGGGTCGAGGAAATCAAGGAAGGCAACAGGATGATGCCGATCACCGCCAGGGTCCAGAACACCGCCGACGGCGAAATGGACCAGGCCAGCAGCAGCAGCAGGGTCAGCGCCGCCGCCATCAGACTGCGCCGCAGGTTGTCCAGGATCTTCCAGCGGGACAGCATGGAGAGCGGATTCTTCTGCCGGCGCCCATTGGGGGCGGGGATATTCGGCAGCAGCCAACGCGCAATCTGCCAGTCGCCGCGAATCCAACGGTGCCGGCGGCTCACATCCGCGCTGTAGCGCAACGGGTATTCTTCGTACAACTGTACGTCGCTGAGCAGCCCCGCCCTTGCGTAACACCCTTCCAGAAGATCGTGGCTGAGGATCCGGTTGGCGGGGAAACGTCCGTTCAGCGCCCGTTCGAAGGCATCCACCTCATAGATGCCCTTGCCGATGAACGAGCCTTCGCCGAACAGGTCCTGGTAAACATCGGAGACGGCGCGCGTATAGGGGTCGATGCCGGATTCGCTGGCGCACATGTGTGCATAGCGCGATTGCCTGCTGCCGGCGAAGCTCACCGCCACCCGGGGCTGGAGAATGCCGTAGCCCGCGACAACCCGCTGCTGCGCTTCGTCGTAGCGCGCCACATTGAGCGGGTGCGCCATGGCCCCAACAAACTGCCAGGCCGAATCGCGCGCCAGTTGCGTATCAGTATCGAGGGTGATCACATATTTGACGTTCGCCAACACCCTGGTTTCCCCAACGATGATCGCAAAGCGCGCTCCCGGCTCGTTTTGCGCCCCGCCGCGCAGGAGCCAATTCAAATCCGTCAACTTGCCGCGCTTGCGCTCGTATCCCATCCATATCCGATCGCGTGGATTCCATCGGCGCGGCCGGTGAAACAGAAAAAAGACGGCGCCTTCCGGCCGGGGGTACTTGTCGTTGAGCGCCTCGATCCCCTGCCGGGCCAGCCGCAACAGGCCGTCGTCCTGCGGCAGCGACTCTTCTGCGGCATCGCAAAAATCGGTGAGCAGGGCGAAGTGCAGGTGGTCATCCCGATTGGCCAGGAAGCGGACTTCCAGCGCCTTGATCAGTCCTTCGATGCTTGGCGTGCGCCTCAGGATCGTCGGGACCACCACCAGGGTGCGCAATTCAGAAGGGATTCCGCGCGAAAAATCCATGCGCGGCAGCGGGCGCGGGGTCGCCAGCAACGTCGCCAGCCAGTTGACCAGGGCCACGGCCAGATGGCTGGCGCAGATCAGCAGAAGGGCTCCGCACAACGCCAAGGCCCACCCCGGCAGTCCGTCGGCATGGGCCTTGGCCGCCAAGCCTCCGGCGAAAATCACCGTCAGCAGGAAAATCGCGCCGCAATAAAGCGGCAACGGCATCCGGCGGACGAGCCCGCCCAACGCCTCGGCCGGGGATCGGCGCACCTGCACCGTGCGTTCGAGCCGGTCCAATCCATCGTCGATCAGGTAAAACCCGACATGCGCCCCACGGTCGTCCCCACCCTTCCGAGCGGCCCGCTCCTGCGCCAACCGGATCGCCTGGCGCGCCACCTCGCTTTCGGTGTGGGCACTGCGCCTGGCGATTCTTTCCACGACGTGGCGGTAACGATCGCGGGTGTAAAAATCCATTTTGGCATAAACATCGCCGGGGTCTTCGCAGAGCGTCTGCTCGACGGTGCTCATGGTCTCGACGAACTCGCGCCATGCCATCGCCCCCAGAAAACGGAGGCTGCCGATGCTGTTGCTCATGGAGACCTGATCGGCGGCTTGTTGCTGGGTCTCCGCGTGCACCAGTTGTGCGATGGTCTGGCCGGACTCCGCCAGACGCTGCTCGATCCAGGTGAGCGGCAGGGACAACGCCGACCCCTGGCTCTGCAGGCGGCGCGCCAGCTCCGCAACGAACGCGCTCACCATCGGGGGTTGCGACCGGGCCATGTCGGCGACCGCCAGAATCAGGCTCTTGGGGTCCCGCGCGGCGACCTCCGCCATCAGCTCGGCCCAATGGTTGGCCCGGTTGCGCTCGACCCTGGCCGCGGTGATCCGGGCGGCCACCCGGCGCAGGTTCTCGATCAGCGCCAGGCGCAGCATGATGGGGATGGCCCACAATTCGCCGATCTTGAGAATGGTCACCGCCTGGTAGGCGGCCACGAAACTGCTCAGGTTTTCCGGATCCACCCGCCCGTCGCCGTGGGCGATAATCTCCAGGGCGATATCGTACACGCGGGGAAGACCGGCCAGGGGCGCGTCCCGCAGGCGGGGCAGCTCCCGGCTGTAGCCCTTGGGCAGGTGGCGCCTGGCCATGCGAATCTGCTCCTCGATCAAATAGAAGTTGTCGAGCAGCCATTCGCCGGCCGGGTCGATCCTGAAATTGGCCAGGACCGCCTCCGTCAGCAGGTGCCGCGCCCCGATCAGCACCTTTTCGTTCTCCGCCAGGCGCGTCAGGAGCCGCTCTGAAGGGGGGCCGGAACCGAGCTTGTGAGATTCCGCCAGCACCCTGCCGTGTACCTTCATCTGGTCTCTGCTGAACAGTTCCGCGCGCAGAGGCGGCTCGTCGCCGGCGACCGCTAGCGCCGCTCCGGCTCGGCGCCGATGGGCCCGAAAATGAAAAAGGATACTGCGAATTTTCTCGCTGCGCGCTTTCATTCTTGACGTATCCTTCCGGCGTCCTCCCAAGGAGGGTGTTTGCAGTCCGCCAAGCAAATGACTTGGGGGCGTCCTATCACACAGCGGTTGGTTCGTATGGATCGGGTGTCGGGAAGGTGGAAGGTGACGGGCCTCTTGGGAAAATCGGATCGGGTCCGACGATGGACCCGATCCGAAGTCGCGCAAGTGGCGCGGGTATCAGGAGCCCTTGACGACGAGGTTGTTTTCGACCGATTTCACCTCTTTGACGCTTTGGGTGATTTCCATTGCCCGTTCGATACTTTGCTGGGAATCGACCACGCCGTTCAACGTAACCACGCTGTCTTTCGTGATCACGTTGATCTCGGCCACCTTAAGCAATGGGTCGCCCAGAATACCCGCCTTGATCTTGGCTGTGATCGCGGTATCATCCAGGTATTCCCCAGCTTTTTCGGCACTATTGCCAATCGCCTCCTTGGCCTCTTCAATTTTTTCACCTGCCTTTTCAGCCGCCTGATCAATTTTTTCCCCGGCCTTTTCGGCGCTTCCCTTTTGTTCGCAACCGGATAATGCAAGAAATATGGATAGCAAAAAAACGATGAAGAAACCTTTGTGCGATAGGCGCATTTTCAATCTCCTTTTTCTATTTGACGATCAGATGATTCTTGACCGATTGAACCCCCTTGACGCTGCGGGCGATTTGCCCCGCCTTGGCAACGGCATCCTGCGTATTGACGAAGCCGCTCAGTTGAACGACGCCCTTGTAGGTCTCGACGCTGATCCGGAAGGACTTGAGAAAATCGTCCTCCGCCAGCAGCGCCTTGACCTTGGTCGTGATGACCGAATCGTCGACATATTCACCGGTACTGGACCTTTTTGATGTCGATGCGCAGCTCAAGAAGGTGAACAAAACAATGCAAGCCACCAAACTTCCGATAATCGTGCGTTTCGTGTTCATGGTCGAGACTCCTTGTTTAAATGCTTCATTTCCGGTGGCGTGGCAGCGGCGGCTCACAGCCGGCGGCGCCCTTGAATCACCTGGATCAGCACCACCACGATGGCAATCACCATCAGGGCGTGAATGATGCCCCCACGGTGTGGCCGGTCAGTAAACCCAGTGCCCAGAGAACCAACAGAATGACAAATATGGTCCAAAGCATGGTAGCCTCCTTGCTGGTCCCGTCTAATCCCTTTGACAGGTACCAATGGTTACTTCCCAACAACCTTCTTGATATTGCCGGCTTTCTCTTGAACCTTGCCGGCTGCGTTTTCACCTTTTCCTTCGATTTCCAGTTCAGGGTTGTCGGCGATTTTACCGGCGACCTCCTTGATCTTACCTTTGACCTGGTGAATCTTGCCTTTCACTTGGTCTCTTGTGCTCGATTTCATGGCAGGCCTCCTGTTGAATAAGCGTTGCGGTGAAATTCCCACGCAAAAAAATGGAGCATTTATGGATTGTTAATCAATCTTTGTGCCAAGTATCGAATACTCCCTGTCATCACACCTATCTTTTTGATATTTTAACGTATTTGGAAGAAGTGAATATTCCGGTTCGGCCGTTGCTGCGCACCTGAAAGGGTCATATTTGGCCGATGGCCATATTTGATGCTTTCGTAAAAAATCCGAATTGTCATCCCGAGCGCAGCGAGGGATCTCTTCGTAAAACGAAATGTATAATAATAGCGGATGCTTGAGATTCCTCGTCGCAAGCTCCTCGGAATGACAATGGCTGTTTTCGGCT
>JACDJC010003047.1_pt1 | contig 12494 bp, 10 predicted proteins | sample 7454191 | NCBI WGS metagenome assembly JACDJC01 (sample SAMN14253291, study PRJNA609438) | sludge metagenome | isolation source: sludge after 25d culture with pyrite and EDTA | collected 2018-12-20 | reverse complement strand
TTTGTGGCAACGATATTATAATACCATTGCAAGGAAGCCTACGATGATCGCAAACAACGCAGCACCTTCAACCAGGGCTGCAGTCAGGATCATGTTTCCGCGGATGTCATTAGACGCTTCCGGCTGACGGGCAATCGCTTCAACAGCGCCTTTACCGATCTGACCGATACCGATACCGGCACCGATGGCAGCAAGACCTGCTCCAATTGCACCACCTGCGTTAGCAGTGGCTTCCAACAGAATTACATTCAGTAAATCCATGTTTATTATTATTGATAGTTAAAAAATACTTTTTAATGATGAACCGCATGCGCCTCATCGTGATGCTCACCTTCCAGGGCCTGTCCGATAAATACTGCTGTCAGCATCGTAAAGATGAAGGCTTGCAAGAAGGCCACCAGTACTTCGATCAGGTATATAAATACAGTAAACCCTATTGATAGCGGAGATGCACCCCATCCGGCAATTGGATTTAACTCTCCGAAAATGAATATCAATGAAATCAAACAAATAATGATAATGTGCCCGGCCACCATATTGGCAAAAAGACGAATGATAAGGGCAAAGGGCTTAATGAACACACTCAGAAACTCTACCGGTACCAAAATGAACTTAACACCCAGTGGTACCCCCGGAGGGTTGAAGATATGTCCCCAGTAGTGCTTATTGGAACTGAACAATATCACAACAAAGGATATCAGACCAAGTACTGCTGTAAAAGCAATATTACCTGTTACGTTAGCAGAACCGGGAATCAAACCAAAAATATTATTGATAAGGATGAAAAAGAAAACAGTAAGCAGGTAAGGAAGATACTTCTCATACTTATGGCCAAGATTCGGTTTTGCTACTTCATCCCGTACAAATGTGATAACAGGCTCCAGCAGGCTTTGAGAACCTTTTGGGGCAGAGGTAACACCTACTCCGCTTTTATATCTTTTTGCGATCCTCAGCATTATCCAAACGAAAACTATCAGCGCCAAAATCATTTGCACCACGTTGCGGGTCATTGAGAGGTCGTAAATTTTTACAGCAGCATCATACTTACCATTCTCATCAACCGCTACAATATCGCCAACAGCAAATTTCTTGGGATCTAATCCCATTTCTTTAATTGAATGATCAGTGAGCATGGCATAACCATTATGGTTATGATGTCCGTGCTCAAACTTAGAAGACATGAAGCTGGTAAACCCTTTCTGTGGAGAATAAAGGATGACAGGAAGGGGGATGGTAACCGGTTTGCCGCCAATATCCATGAAATGGAACTCATGCCCGTTCAAAACGTGGCCAAATATGACTTCGGAAGCATTAAATTTCTTCTTTTCACCATCTTTTTCGCCTTCCCCACCACCAGCAAAAGCCTGCAATGAAAATAGAACAAAAAATAAGCTGAAAACCGCTACAGTAAAGGATTTGAAACGACGTACTAACATACCTGTTCCGAAATTTGGCGCAAAGATAAGGGGGTGGGGGCAAAAACGAACCGGGATTGAAAGGAATTTAGTGATTTATACAAAAATGAATATCAGTAATCATTGTACACCATTCTTCACCAGCAGTAAATTCTGATTATCAAGGTAATGAACCTCTGAAATCAGCTATTTTCAGGGTTAGTTTCCTGGAACTGCATCTCATGTAATTGGGCATAAAAACCACCCTTTTTTATTAATTCTTCATGAGTGCCGGATTCCTTTACTTCACCCTTGTCAAGTACAATAATTTTATGCGCTTTTCTGATCGTCGAAAGCCGGTGAGCAATAACGATAGATGTCCGGCCCTTTATCAGGGTATCTATTGCATGCTGAATCAGCTGTTCACTTTCTGTGTCTACCGAAGAAGTAGCTTCATCCAGGATGAGAATGGATGGATTATACAACATTGCCCGTATAAATGACAATAATTGACGCTGCCCCAGCGATAAAGTAGCTCCTCGTTCCATCACATTGTACTCATATCCGCCTGGTAGCCGCATAATAAAATCATGCATCTCAATGAGTTTGGCCGCTTCCGTTACTTTCTCTCTTGAAATTTCAGGGTTCCGCAGTGTGATATTGTCAATCACCGAACCTGAGAACAAAAAAACATCCTGTAGTACTACTCCAATATTTTTACGCAGAATTTCAAGATTGAACTGTTCAATATTTACATCATCTATTTTAATACTTCCTTTTTGAATATGATACAACCGGTTCAGCAAACTGATAATCGTCGATTTGCCGCTACCGGTGTGGCCAACGATTGCAATGGTTTCTCCCGGGTTAACCAAAAAGGAAACATCTTTAAGCACCGGAACTCCGGGATTGTATTCGAATACTACCTTTTCAAATTCAATTTTACCTTTTACTACTTCAGGTGTATAGGCATCCGAAGGGTCAGCAGGAGTAAAATCATCATTATCCAATACTTTAAACACCCTTTCGCTGGCGATGATACCCATTTGCAATACATTGAATTTATCGGCAATCACCCTGAGCGGACGAAACAGTAAATTAAGACAAAGAATAAAAGAGATAACCGTTCCCTGCTGGCTTTGGTGCAGGTCCAGCGCCTCTTTGGATGTCCACCACACAACCAATCCAATAGATAAAGCCAGTACAATTTCCACTAACGGGAAAAAAACCGAGTACGCAAATATGGCTTTGATATTCGCATTACGATGCTCCCTGTTAATCTTCTTAAACTTTTCAAATTCCCTGTCTTCGGCAGCAAAAGCCTGCACTACCGCCATACCGGTAAGATGTTCCTGCACAAATGCATTCAATGCAGCTACTGCATTCCTTACTTTATGAAAAGAACGGTTGATACTTTCTTTGAAATAATAAGTGCCGATAAGCATGATTGGGAATGGTATCAATGCGATGAAGGTCAGTTGCCAGTCAGTCCAGAACATAAACACCAGTACACAGACTATTGAAAGCAGATCAGCCAGGATGGGAACCAGTCCATCTGAAAAAATATCATTGATGGATTCGATATCATTAATTGTCCTTGTAGTGAGTGTGCCAATTGGTGTTTTGTCAAACTGGGAAAGATTGAGATTAATTATTTTTTCATACGTAGCTACCCTCATATCCTTTACTACGGACTGACCCAATACAGCCGTTGTAAAGGAGAAAAAAAACCGCATGGCAGTTTCAATTAATATCAACCCGATTTGAATAAGGGTAATATTAATCAGCATGGCGGCTATCTCATTGGTAATATATTCATTGACCGTAAGCTGAATAAGCATTGGTCTTACCGGCGTAATAATAGCCAGTAGTATAGCCAGTACGATAGAGAGATAAAATTTCTTCTTGTATGGTGCGGCATAGCGAAACACCCTCCGCAATAAGGCAAAATCGAAAAAAGTTTTTTTAGGTGTTGACAAAGTGAATAGTTGAAGAAGTCTGATTCCGCAGACAAGCAGCAAATTTAGACAGAAGTGAACAGAAAGGATTACCGTTTATTGATTTTCCTCTTCACGCCCCATGGCTTTTGTGTACGCTTTGATAAATAAAGCACCAAGGTTTTTATGCGGAGGTACATAATCCTCAAATATCTTATCAGTAACCATCTTATCCAACTCTTTCCAGAAGGGTATCCATTCTATATTGCTACCGGCTCTGAGTTTCTCCATTATTAATTTTAAAAATGGATTGTTTACCGGGGCATCCGCTATCTGTTTGGTTCCGATGATATGCGCATCGGGTGCTTTCGCCAGGATATCATGTATCATGCGATAACCACCACAAGAACCCATAAAGACAATCTTTGAGGCGGCAGACATCTGTTCGATCGTATAAGGAGCATTATAACTATGCCCCCTGTTGATTGTAACGGATGGAATAATTCCGTTTTTCTCCAGGTACTGGCACAAGGCTTCCTGTGCTTTTGCATCCTCCCCTGTTTCTTCCGGCAATGGCCTGTTCATAAAAAGAGAGACCGGCCGGCCCTTTGCTGACGAAATAGTAACCCACTGCTTGTTACTACCATCAATTTTCCAATTGGGGTTATTGAACATACTGATCAGCCCGGGGAAAACACCTATCCCGTCTTTATCGCCGTAAATAAATAGCTGAACAGCCACATGCCCGCTATCATATCCTAATGCACTAAATGGCACTTCATAAACCGGAGGTATCCCTAATTCTTTTGTCAGGTCAATTTTCTGAGTGGTATCAGCAGAAAGAAAAAGTTTGTTTAAAATATTATAAATCGCCACCCCCTTAATATTGTTACTGGCAACAGTTCGCCGGTAGTTATCCTGAATATTTTCAAGCATTCGTTCTGCAACGGGCTTCAATGTTTCGGCAATACTTGCATAGGAGTCTGCCACATCAACCCCATCTTCCAAACCATCCGATTTTTCCAGGTTCTTCACAAATGCCCTCATCAAAGTATTGGCGGGGTCTTCTTCATCCGGCTGATCACTCTTTGGAAAAGAAGCAAGAAAATGATCCAGTGTATTAAACCCAGCCGACATTTTGATAAATTTTCTGTACTTATCAAAATTCAATAACATTAACAGGGAGTCTCCCCGGTTATTGATCTTTTGCATCATCAAAGGATATACCCCTTTCACAAAGCTGGATGTATAAATCGAACCATCAGACGATACGGCCAGGTAATACAACTCCTGTGCATTAAGCGACTGAATGCACCTGAAACGAATTTCAGGGTTTCTTTCATTATGCAAGCCGTTAATAATATTGATAAAATCAGCTTTCGCTTTATCTTCCAGTCTCCGCGTCAGTGATTTAAACTCAAATGCGGTGTCCTTGTTGATGGCCCTGGCCACATAATCCATCTGTGTCTTTACCAGCAGCTGATAATAGAGTAATGAGTCATCTTTGGCTGCATCGATTTCTTTCAGTGTTAATTTCCCGTTTACAATATTGTCCAGGAAAGGAAAATATTGCTGACCACTTTTACTTCGGGCCATAGTGGCAATTGTTTTGATGAACATATCATCAGAAATATTCCGGATGATTACACCAAGCTTATTACCGGCAGCGGCATAATCATATAACTGCCTGGGGTATTTTTTTGCGATAGCCCTGACCAGGCTATCAGCAAAGGGCACATCCGGATTTTGTTGCAGAATCGAAAAAATTCTACCAGGATGAAGTTGGCAAAGTTTAAGCACCAACCTGTCTTTTACTGGCTGGTAGCCTGGATTTTTTTCAAAAATATTTGCATTGATGAGGTTCGTCCCTGCATCATACGTCAAAGGATAAATAATATTCTCGATGGACCGTCCCAGCCTGTCAGTATTCATGCAGGCCTCATAAGCACTGATAATAGCGGTAAGGTTTAATGGATTAATTTTTCTATCCGATTGCTGCTTCCAGTTTTGGCGAAAATATTTTAACAGGTTTTCAAGACCGAAGAGGTAATTGACTTTCAACCGGTGATCAAATCCGGCATCTGTTTCAATACTATATTGTAACCAGTCAACTTTCTTAACGAGGGATTGGGATAACATCAGGTTAATTTCTTCTTTGTCGCTGGGTGCAAATAATTTATCCGGATTACCATCCGAACCTAGAATAGCTTTTTGTTCTGCATCTATCAATTCATGGTTTCTTTCCCGCCTGAATTCAGGTTTGTATTTAGCCGGTATGGCAAGGGTATCGAAACTACTGAAGCTTTGGCTTTTTGCAGCAGAAAGGGCCAACAGGAAAAGAGGGAGAAAAATAAGGTATCTGGTTATTGCTATCATAAGGATGAGGCGTAAAGTTACTAAGCCCTGTTGAAAGTTTCATTTTAGCTTTTGCTGTTGATACAGACGGCTTTACAAAGCATAAAGCTGTCTGGATCCTGTTAAATATTTTTATTGCCGCTTGGTAGTGCCCTCATTTATATTAAGTTATCATTAAGTCTGTGTAAACGACTGCCTGTAAATTTCCCTGCTAGTCATTTTCCCGTTAGGTTTGCGCAAATTATTTCCAGTATGGAAACCAAAGCCCGGAAAGTACTGATAGCTGACGACGAACCGGACATCCTTGAGATCCTGAAATACAACCTTTCCAACGAAGGTTATGAGGTTATTACTGCAAAAGACGGTGATGAAGCGCTGGAAAAAGCCCGTCGTTCCATACCCGATCTGATAGTACTGGACGTAATGATGCCCAAAAAAACCGGGGTGGAAGTTTGTCAGCTGCTGAGGGCACAAGCTGCTTTTAAAGAAACGCTGATCATTTTCCTGACAGCGGTAAATGATGAAGGCACACAGATAAAAGGATTGGAAACCGGTGCTGATGACTATTTGAGTAAACCGGTAAGCCCAAAAGTTTTTATCAGCCGGGTTAATGCGTTGTTTCGCAGGTTGAACAAAACGGAAGCACGGATACTGACTATTGATAATATAACCATTGACCCGGAGCGATTTATTGTGAAAGTGGGGGAAAATGAGATCGTACTGGCCAAAAAAGAATTTGAATTGTTGTATCTCCTGGCGGTAAAGCCAGGCCGTGTTTTTCTACGCAATGAAATACTTAACCAGGTATGGGGCAATGATGTGATTGTTGGTGACCGCACTATTGATGTTCATATCCGCAAGATCAGGCAGAAGTTAGGCATCGATTGCATTACAACGGTAAAAGGAGTTGGGTATAAGTTCGAACTCTAACCCATCTGCCTTATTCAATAAACTTTCCGTTTTTTGCTTTAAGCCTTTTGCATTTCCTACTGCACTCAACCTTATCCCTTGTACCTTCGTACCATGTTTTCTATTAAAAATATTTCTCCAAGACAGATAGCTGTCTTTACTGCCCTGGTACTGGCTATACCGGAGAGTATCCTTGTTTTGATAGTAGAAAAAAGTTGGGTATGGGGGCTCGGTTCATTTTTAGTAATCTTTATTGGCAGTTATTTTCTTATCTCCTTTATGCTGGAAAGGTTTATTTACAGGAAAATTAAACTCATTTATAAATTCATATACAAAACCAAGGCCACCAGGAAAGAAGAAACCTATTATAAATATGTATTACCTCAAAAGAGCATAGATGAGGTCCGTGAAGATGTAGAGGCCTGGGCTACAAAAAATGAAGAAGAACTGGACCTGCTACGCCGTAATGAACAGTTCCGTAAAGAATTTTTACAAAATCTTTCGCATGAATTTAAAACCCCTGTTTTTGCCATACAAGGCTATGTGGACACCCTGTTGTCCGGGGCATTGGCTAATCCTGAGGTAAATAAAAAATTTCTCGAGAAAACGGCAAAGAATGTGGACCGCCTGACTCACCTGCTGAACGACCTTGATGAAATTTCAAAACTGGAAAGAGGTGAACTGGTACTCTACAAACAAAATTTTGTGATACAGGAACTGGTTAAAGATGTTTTCGAAAGCCTCTCAGGCAAAGCAGAAGCAATGAATATTCATAGCAGCATAAAAAAAGGATGCGAATCGCCGCTTACGGTCTTTGCAGATAAAGAAAAGATACGGCAGGTACTTACCAACCTGGTGGAGAACTCCATTAAGTACGGCAAACAAAACGGGAGCATTACCGCCAGTATGTATAAAACAGATGGCAAACATATATTAATAGAGATAAGTGATGATGGAATTGGTATCAGTGAAAAACACCTGCCCCGTATTTTCGAACGCTTTTACCGTACCGAAGAAGGCCGGAGCATAGATGTATCCGGAAGTGGCCTGGGTTTGGCGATCTGTAAACATATAGTGGAGGCACACGGACAAACCATTCATGTACGCAGCCGGGAAGACATTGGCACCACAATTGGATTTACATTAGATGCAAGAAGGGATTAATATCAACGGCTCCCTGCAACTTATTAATTTTACCTTTTCCGGATAATAGCCGATTATTTACAAATACTAATTAACGATACAATATGAAACTTCTTTTGTCCATCAGTCTTATTCTTTTAATTCAGCAATCAATAACAGCACAATTACCGGCTATTCCTTCGTCTTATTCTAATATCGGATACGATGAAAAAGGAAGATTATTTTTTTCTAAAGAAGGTCAGCGATATTATGCAGACACCACAGGTCCCCGCTACACACTTCAGAAATTATTTGGTAACCCTAAAGGAACTGACAGTGGTTTGTCATTGGATTTTGGCACTTTCAAAGGGACAGTGACCTATGGCATGATACCTTACGGGAAAGTGCCTCATCCCTTACCGATTTTTCGCATTACCGCTCCGTTGAAAGACGGAAAAGTGAATATCAATATCAAAAATGATTTCCGTAATCCTTACGATTTTGTGAAGTGGTCAGATAATAAAGGTTTTACCATTGGTTATCGCCTGATGGATGAAAAAGGATTGGTGGTGTTTGACGGTGAGGTTACAGCAGAAGGTATTGGCCCTTTTACTGTAGTGCCTGCGATATATGAAGGTCCGTTTATTAGTAATGTTACTGAAACCAGTGCTGTTATCTGGTTTAATACAAATCAGTCCGTGCAAACAAGTGTGCTCGTTGATAATAAAGAATTAAAGAGTGAAGCAGATGCCACACATCATGAGTTCAAAATAACCGGTCTGAAACCGGGTACAAAATATGCATACGTTGTGAAAGCTGGTTCTCAATCACAAGCTTATCACCTGACAACTTCTCCCAAAAAAGGAAGCCGCAAACCTTTTGTTTTTGCCTATACCAGCGACAGCCGCAGTGCTACCGGTGGCGGTGAAAGAAATATATATGGTGCAAATACATATATTATGAAAAAGATTGCAGCGCTTGCTTACCAGCAGGGGGCAGCTTTTATGCAATTCACCGGCGATATGATCAACGGCTATTTATCTAATAAGGAAGAGCAGCTTGTCCAGTACACTAACTGGAAGAAAGCCATTGAACCATTCTGGCATTATATACCTTTTTATGCAGGACAGGGAAACCATGAAGCGTTGGGGTATATTTTCAGGGATACTGCCGGTGCCCAGCGGGCATTTATTGATAAGTTTCCTTATACTATTCATTCGGCAGAACAGGCCATGCGGGAAGCATTTGTAAACCCGGAGAACGGACCGGTAAGCGAGGATGGCAGTATCTATGACCCCAATCCGGAACAAGTTGATTTCCCTTCTTACAGTGAAACGGTATTCTACTATACTTATGATAATACAGCAATGATTGTACTGAACAGTGATTACTGGTTTGCCCCATCTATTAGCAGGGATACATCAACCGGTGGCGGGCTTCATGGCTATATTATGGACAACCAGTTGGAGTGGCTTCGTAAAACCATACTGCAACTGGAAAAAGACCCGGCCATAGACCATATATTCGTTACACAGCACACCCCGGTTTTCCCGAATGGCGGACATAAAGGTGACGATATGTGGTATAATGGAAATAATGATAAAAGAACCTATGTTGCAGGTAAACCGGTGGAAAAGGGGATCATTGAAAGAAGAGATGAATACCTCGATATACTGATCAATAAAAGTAAAAAAGTGGTGGCGGTCCTTACTGGAGATGAGCATAATTACAACCGGCTGAAGCTGACAAAAAATGTCACCATTTACCCGGATAATTATCCGCATAAAAAACTGAATGTCTCCCGGCATATTTACCAGATCAATAACGGTGCTGCCGGTGCTCCTTACTATGCACAGGAACAATTGCCCTGGAGTGAACACACGAAAGCATTCAGTGTTGAAAATGCGGTATGCCTTTTTTATGTAAGCGGGAAAAGTATAAAGATGAGAGTTCTCAATCCGGATACCTTAAACCAGATTGATGAAATAACACTTCGCTGACAGGCAACTAAAAACTTAATACCATTCTTTCCCTTCAACAAGGCTTTTCAGTAATTCGGCCCCTTCAATCGTCATTTCTGTACTCATCACTTTGTTATCCATATCAAACAAAAAGTGACGACAACCCTCTTCCGTGTATTTAAAGATCACTGGCAATACAATTTCACCTTTACTGTAAAAGACCATATTACCATCATACCCGCATTTGTACAACTTCCCTTCCTTACCATCTACCAGGCTGATGAATTTTTGTATTGCTTTTTTTTCTGTTGTACTAACTGTTTTAATGACTGAATCACTGTTGGGAACATTAAAAGTGATAACAAGGCTGTCTGCAACAGCCAGTTTTTTACTTGCAACAGAACCGCCACAAGAGGTTACAATTATTAGTCCTGCAAAGAAAAATATTTTCATACCTGTTTCATTTAATGAAAGATAAGCTTCCAAGCACTGATTTCTGAATCTTTACAGTCACAGACTAAAAAAACCACCCCTGCCTGTTCTGTGCGGGGTGGCTAACTGCATGAGAAATGCGCAACCGACGTATTTACTAACGTCCTGTTTATACAAACGGGGTAGGGATCATGGCAAAAATGCGCCTTCATTGTTACGCAACCATTACCGGTGGATTAAGTTAGTATTATAAAAAGGGAATAAGGGTTATCCCGGATACTTGAAAAATTTAATATTACCTTATTGTTAAATTTTTGTAGTTTTATTAGGTTAGCCTTCCATGAAAACAAAGGTTTACATATTAGCCCTGCTTTTTTTTGTTTCCCTGCTGCCTCAATCATCCGGGGCCCGGCAAACAGAAAGCTCCATCAGCTTTGACTTCTATGGGGAGCAGATAACCATCCCTTTTGATCAGTCCTTATTTGTTGATTTCACTGCCCCATTGTCTGAAAAATCATTGCAACTCTTTTACCAGCGCATCAGTGTTGAGGACTATGCCCCCGTTATTAAAGCACTGCTGGCCAATAAAATACAATACAGGCTTGATGACTGGTTATATTACCAGCTGATCCGGAAAACAGCGCAACAGGTAAGTCCCAAAGCCGCCAATTATCATCGCTACACCTTATATAAATGGTATTTACTCACCGGTTCAGGATATGATGCCTTATTGAGTATAAAAGCAGACAGGATACTGTTTTATGTACAAACTGATGAGAATATCTATAATATTCCGGGCCGCCTGCGGAATGGCAAACAGTATATATGTTTAAACTATCATGACTACGGCGTGATCAATTTTGAAAGAGAGATATTTGCCGAAGTGGCGCTGCCTGTTCCCGGCGCTGTAAAGGGTTTCTCCTATAAAGTGATGCACTTACCCGATTTTAAAAAAACTGATTACCAGGAAAAAGATATCAGCTTCAATTACAATGAGCAGGATTATCATTTTAAATTAAGACTGAACCCGCAGATTAAAACCATTTTTGCCAACTATCCCGTAGTGGATTATGAATCCTACTTCAATATCCCGCTCAGCCAGGAAACCTACAGTTCGCTGATTCCCCTGCTGAAAAAGAATATAAAAGGCATGAGCCAGAAAAACGGGGTGGATTTCCTGATGCGCTTTACCCGCTATGCATTTTTGTTTGAACCTGACAGCAGGCAGTTTGGTAATGAAAAAAGATTGAGCCCGGAACAGACATTATTATATGAACAAAGCGACTGCGATGACAGGGCAGCCCTGTTCTTTTACCTGGTGAAGGAAATTTATAACCTGCCCATGCTGGTACTTGCTTTTCCTGAACATGTTACGATTGCAGTAAAGTTTGACAAACCTGTTGGCACACCCATTATGTATATGGGTGAAAAATATTCTGTATGTGAACCTACCCCTCAAAAACAGGATCTGAAACTGGGCCAGTTGTCACCCAACCTGGATAAGGCAACCTATGAAATTGCTTATGCCTATATCCCCCGAAATTAAAAATCCTCATTGGCTGACCGGCTGCGGTTCTTTTGCATCTTTCTGAAGTTTATCTAACAATTCCTTTGTTTCACTGCTCATATTGGTAAAATACTTAACACCGGTTTTAATAAAGGAAAATGATTGGCAATCATCGTTGCGGGAAAAATATGTAACATATACAGCATCACCTTTCCCGTAGAAATAGATCTTTCCCTGTGAGGTACAGGTATCCTTGTTGCTGATTACTTTGCCATTTACATCATTACTGATAAGGGACAACCATTCCCTGTCTTTTACTTTCACCATAGTAAAGAATCGTGGGTTCCCGGGAGTATGGTAATACATAATCACGGCACTGTCGCAGGTGGCCATTTCAGGCATCATGTTCCTTATGGTATTGTCTTTACATGCACTGATCACTAATAAAACTACTGGTATTAAAAAAAGAAAATGCCTGTTCATGTTGGTAGGTTTAGCAGTTGCAAATTTCACAAAAAAAACGTCCTGAAATTTCAGGACGTTTTGAGCTATTTTGAATAGTTAATTAATAAGCCTTATTCTGCGGATCCCAGTTGGTCCAGGTTGCTGTCCAGTCTGTAGTTCCCATAGCGCCACGATAAGTAGTGGCAGTAAAGAAAGGGTTCATACCGGTAAAACTAGAACCGCTTAATGCTGGTGAACCTGTTACCGGCAAAAAGTTTGGTGTGGTAGAATAAAAAGGACTGGTTAACTGTGCTGCGGCTGATGTAGCTAATGTAACACAACCTTCGCTTTCGGCTTTAGCCTGTATTTGAGCATTAGTTGCTATAGCAGCATTGGCTGTTTTATAAGGCAAAACAGTTGCATGCACAAGGTT
>JACDJC010003046.1_pt1 | contig 12500 bp, 10 predicted proteins | sample 7454191 | NCBI WGS metagenome assembly JACDJC01 (sample SAMN14253291, study PRJNA609438) | sludge metagenome | isolation source: sludge after 25d culture with pyrite and EDTA | collected 2018-12-20 | reverse complement strand
GGCAGCTTGGGCAGAATATGCAAAAACCTTGATTATCCGTCAGCAGGGCCGGCTTCCGCAAGCCGCGCCCAAAGCGGATAAAAAGACTGATACGACAAGGACTTAAAACGATGCGCTCATACGTCTGCTGAGAGTCGACGTCTAAAATCTTTCTATTTGACTGCTATCGCGGCTTATGCGCCCGCGGCCCTCAACCAGTCGCGCCACAACTCGAACAGCTCTGGACTGGCGGAGGCGACGACCGAACGCTCCCATATGTTGGCGATATCGAAACTCCCCGACAGGCTGGCCAGCCGTCCGCCCGCCTCCTCCAGAATCAGCGCGCCGGCGGCGTAATCCCACAGTTTCTGCCCGCCATGGACATAGATATCGAAACGCCCGGCCGCGGTATAGCACCAGTCGAGCGTGGACGCGCCGAAATTCCGCTGCGAGGCATACGGCGGCCACGCCGCCAGCCGGCCGGCGAGTTCGCGATCGATGCGCTTCATTTCCACCCCGGCCAGGGCACGCCGCAGCTCGGTGGCGGGCGCGCGCAGTGGCAGCGGGGTGCCGTTGAGATGCGCGCCGTGACCGCGCTCGGCGCTGAACATCTCATCCGCGATCGGATCGTACACCACGCCGAGCTGGCGCTCGCCTTTGTATAAGTAGGCCACCGATACCGCGAAATAGGGCACGCCGGCGACAAAGTTGGAGGTACCGTCGATCGGATCGACGCACCACAGACCGTCGCGCCCGGCTGACCAGGCGTCGCGCTGTTGCCGCTCGGTCATTTCCTCGCCCAGCACCGGCACCTCCCTGATTTCCGGCAACGCGGACTCCAGCGCTTCCTGCGTCGCCAGGTCCGCCTCGGTGAACAGGCTGCCGTCGAGCTTGTGGCTGTGCGTCACCTTGAGAAAACGCGGCGTCACCTCGCGCTGCGCAATCTCCCGCACCACGGCCTTGACCGCCTCAAGCATGACTGCAAGCCCTCAGCGCAAAGCCGATGCAAGACCCGCTTCTGCGCGCCGGCTCAACAACGCACGCAATAACAATAAACAAATTGCTGCTCCTTGCCCGTCGGGGTGTGATGGATTTCGGTTTTGTGCCCGAGCAGGCGAAACGGCGCGCCGAACTCCGCGTGCAGCGCCTCGGGCGCGTAGCGCACCACGTCCAGCCCCGAACATTGCAGCGGGCCGCCCGGGCCGAACGCGGCGACGATGACGTGTCCGCCAGACCTCACACTCTTCAATACCTGCGCGACATAGCGCGCCCGGTCGGCCGGATCGGTCAGAAAGTGGAATACCGCCCGGTCGTGCCAAATGTCGTAGCGCGCGTCCGGCAACTCGGCACGCGTGATGTCGGCAGCCAGCCACTGCACCGACTCCGCGCGTTCGCCCAGCCGGGTACGGCTGACCGCCAGTGCCGATTCGGCGATATCAAGCACGCTGAGATTGCGGTAGCCGGCGTCGAGCAGATCATCCACCAGCACCGAGGCGCCACCGCCGACGTCGATGATGTGCGCGGACGGGTCGGTGCAGGCTTCGATCAGGCGCAGCGATGACGCCGCATGCGGCTGAAACCAGCTGACCTCGTCGGTCGCCTTGGTGCGGTAGACGCCTTCCCAGTGCTGATGGCGGTCGATCACGTCATGCCTCTTTCCATTTGATCGAGCAACCGATGCTGGGAATCTGCTCCGCAGGGCCGCGCTGGGTGGCAGCGATATCCTTCATCGCCTCGAACAGGTCGCGGCGCACCCCTTCGGGCGCAGTATCCTTGCGCGATGCGTCGAAACGGCCGCGATACTGCAGTTCGAAATCACGGTTGAAGCCGAAGAAATCCGGCGTACAGACCGCGCCGTAGGCCTTCGCCACCTGCTGGCTTGCGTCGATCACATAGGGAAACGGAAAACCGAATTCGGTCGCGACTTGTTTCATGTTGTCGAACGAGTCCTCGGCGTATTCGGTTGGGTCGTTCGACATGATGGCGATGGCGTGGATGCCGTGTTGCCTGAGTTCGTTCAGGTCGCGCACCAGCCGCGGGCGAATCGCCTTGACATACGGGCAATGGTTGCAGATGAACATGACCAAAAGACCGTTCGGCCCCATTGCCTCGGGCAGCGTCCACAGCCTGCCGTCGACGCCGGGCAGGCTGAAATCAGGGGCTTTCCAACCAAAATCGCACACGGGAGTGGTAAGGGAAACCATGGCACGCTCCGCAGAATGTCTTTGCAATCCCGGCATAATAGCAAGATCGCAGAAACCGCAGCTGACCGCTCACAAGCCGATGCAATCCCACATGAATGCCGGTTTCCCCAGCTTTGCCCCGCTTCACCGGCAAGCTGACGTCACGTCCACACATATCGTCTAGGACCATGTCCACGCCGCGCTTTTATCTCAACCAGGCGCTCGCCCCGGGCGCCCGATTCAGCCTGCCAGCTGCCCCCGCGCGCCACGCCGCGCGTGCATTGCGGCTGGCGGCGGGTGATCGGGTCACCCTGTTCAACGGCGAGGGCGGCGAGTACGCCGCGCAGATCGACCGCATCCACAAGGACGAGGTGGCGGTCAGCATCACCGGCTTTGCCGCCATCGAGCGCGAATCGCCGCTGCGCGTAATGCTGGCGCAGGGGATTGCCAGCGGCGAACGGATGGACTACACGCTGCAGAAGTCGGTCGAACTCGGGGTGACGGCGATTCAGCCGATCGCCGCCAAACGCAGCGTGGTCAAGCTCGCCGGCGAGCGCGCCGAGCGCCGTGTGGTGCACTGGCAGGGCGTGGTCGCCAGCGCCTGCGAACAGTGCGGGCGCAATCGGGTGCCGCCGGTGGCGTCACCGCTGACCCTGGCCCACTGGCTGGGGCAGCATGGCGGCGGTCGGCTGCTGTTCCTGTCGCCGCTGGCCGACGCCCGGCTCGCCGAGCTGCCCGCCCCGACCGCAGCGGATTGGCTGGTGGCCGGACCCGAAGGCGGCTTCGACGCCGACGAGATCGCGGCCTTGCACGCAGCCGGGGCGGTTCCGGTTCGGCTCGGTCCGCGTGTGCTGCGCACCGAGACCGCCGCGCTGGCGGCGCTGGCGGCGATGCAGACGCTGTGGGGCGATTTCTGAGCGCCACGCAAGCGTCAAGAAAGTGGCGAAGCAGCAGGCTCACTGCGTTTCGCGGGGGTTTTCTGTATCCTTCGCGTTAAACAACCCGCTCAGGCCCTTGCATTGAAAGACACCACCGATTTCGTTCACTGGTTCCGCTCCGCGGCGCCCTTTATCCATGGATTTCGCGGCAAGACCTTCGTCATCGCGTTCGGTGGCGAACTGGTGGCGGACGGCGGCTTCGTGCAACTGGCGCACGACGTCAACCTCTTGAACAGCCTCGGCGTGCGGCTGGTGCTGGTCCACGGCGTGCGGCCGCAGGTCGAAGCGCGACTGACCGAAAACGGTACCGCCATCCGTTATGTGAACGGCCTGCGGGTCACCGACGGGGCCGCGCTGGCGTGCGTCAAGGAGGCGGCCGGCACGGTACGGGTCGAGATCGAGGCGCTGCTGTCGCTGGGTATTGCCAATACGCCGATGGCGGGGGCGGACATCCGGGTGGCGTCGGGCAACTTCGTCACTGCCCAGCCGCTCGGCGTGCGTGACGGCGTCGATCTGCTGCACACCGGCGAAGTGCGCAAGATCGATGCTGCCGCGATCCGGCGCCGCCTCGATCAGCACGACATCGTGCTGCTGTCGCCGATCGGCTATTCGCCGACCGGCGAGATTTTCAATCTCAGCCTGGAAGACGTCGCGACCCAGGCGGCGATCGAGCTGGCGGCCGACAAGCTGATTTTCCTGGTCGACACCGAAGGCGTACCGGACACGAGTGGCGGAATCCATAACGCACTCACCGTCAACGAGGCACGGCAGGTGCTCGAAAAGGCCGGACGCGCCAGATCTCGCAAGCTGCCCGAAGACGTGGCCTACTACCTGCCCTGCGCGATCACCGCCTGCACCGGCGGGGTCAAGCGCGCGCATCTGATCAGTCGTCACCGCGACGGCGCCCTGCTGTCCGAACTGTTCACCCGCGAAGGCGTCGGCACGCTGGTCACGCCGGCCCCGCTGGAAACCCTGCGGATGGCCACGATCGACGACGTCGGCGGGATTCTCGGGGTGATCGAACCGCTCGAACGCGACGGCATTCTGGTGCGGCGCTCGCGCGAACTGCTGGAAATGGAAGTCGAGCGGTTTCTGGTGCTCGAATCCGACGGCGTCATCGCCGGCTGTGCCGCGCTGTATCCCTTCCCCGAGGAGCAGGCGGCCGAACTCGCCTGCCTGGCCGTCTCCAAGGAATATCGCGGCCGCGGTTTCGGTGAACTATTGCTGGCAGAAGCCGAAAAAAAAGGCAGGAAGGCGGGTTTCAAGCAATTGTTCGTGCTGACCACCCGCACCGAACACTGGTTCGAGGAACGCGGTTTCGTCGATAGCAGCCCGGACAATCTGCCGAAGAGCAAGCAAGCCTTGTACAACTACATGCGCAGATCCAAGGTGTTGCAGAAATCTCTCTAGCGCCGTGAATCAGAAATAAGGGTACACAATGAAGCGGACAGATTTTGTCGCCGGGCAAGGGGCGAGTAGGCGAGATAGCCGGCTCGATGGCAACGACGCGCAACGCCGCCATACTGAAAAAGGCGCTGCTTCATGTTGCGATATTTCTGATTCACAACACTAGGGCCAGACAGCGATGCGCCTATCTGCCCGGTGGCTGGGACTACTCAGCCTCATGCTGCCCAGTCTTGCCTTCGGCAAGGAACTGGTGGTGGGCGTTCAGCCCTATCAATCAACCCGCCTGATGATCGCCCACCATGAAAAACTGGCCGCGCACCTGAGCGAATCACTCAAGCGCCCGACCCGGATCGTCACCGCCAAGGACATCGAAACCTACAGCCGCCGCATGCTCGCCGGCGAATACGATCTGGTGATCGGCCCGGGCCACCTGATTCGCCTGGCCCAGCTGGAAAAAAACTGGCATCCGCTGGCGCACTATGTACCCGATACCCCGGTATTGCTGCTGGAGCGCCAGGGGCCCCGCCACCTCGACGCATCTGCCCTCAAGGGTAAAAAGCTGGCGACGCCGGGGCGGATCCGGCTGGCCAGCCTGGCAGCCGAGACCGCGCTCGCCAGCCAGGGGCTGCAGACCCCGCGTGACTACAGCGTGCTGGAGACCCGCACCGTAGCGAATGCGGTGCACGCCCTGGTGAGCGGCGAGGCCGACCTGGCGGTTGCGGCGCTCGCCAGCCTGAACGACGTACGCGGCTCCGAGGTGCAGCAGTTGCAGATCGTGCAGGAAATCACCATGGTCCCGCTGCTGTTCTTTGCGGCAAATCCTGACATGCCCGCCGCCACCCGCGCCCTTGTGCAGCGGGCGCTATATGTCTACGAGACCCCCGAGGGGGTTCGCACCGCCGCGATCGCCGGACCTGAACTGGCGGCGATGGATAGCTATCTTGAACAGACCCGGCAGCTGCTGGGTCTCGACCCGCCGCCTGCCCGGCAAGCCGGACGATGAAGCGCGCCGCCGTCTTGCTGTTGTCGTGCTGGCTTCTGCTTGCAGGCACACGCCCTGCAACCGGCACCGACAAGCCGCTGATCTTCGGTGTGTTCCCCCACATGAGCGCCAGGCAGACCGTCGAAAGTTACCGCCCGCTGGCCGACGCACTGGAACAGCAGCTGCATCGCCGCGTCCTGGTTTACAGCGCCCGCGACTTCCTCACCTTTGTCGAGCGTAGCCGGCACGGCGAATACGACATTCTGCTGACCGCGCCGCATCTGGCGTGGCTGGCGCGGCAGGATGTCGGTTACCGGCCGCTCGTGAAATATGCCGAGCCGGTGCGCGGCTTGCTGGTGGTGAAAACGGATTCGCCAATCCGTGATATTGAATCCTTGCGCGGTCGCGCCATCGCAACCACCGACCCGCTCGCACTGGCGGCGCTGGCGCTCGAGGCCGAGCTGGCGGCGCATGGCCTGCAGCACGACATCGATTACCGGACCTCCGTTTCCGTCAACCACACCAATGCCGCGATGCAGGTGGTCAGCGGGCGGGCCGACGCGGCGATGCTGGGGCTGCACCCGTACAATCTGCTGGCGCCCGGTTTGCGTCGGCAATTGCGCGTCCTCGCCGAAACGCCGCCCCTGTCCGGCCTGGTGTACCTGACCCACCCCCGGATACGCGACGCCGAAGCGCAGGCGGTGCGCGAAGCCTTGCTCGGCTTCGCCCGCTCGCCCGAGGGCCAGGCGTTCATGCAGCGTGGCGGTTACCGAGGCTTTGCCGAAGTGGATGGCAGCGAATTACGGGCCTTCCGCCCTTACGCCATACAGACCCAGAAAATTCTCCACAAAACCCGATGAAGGCATGGTTCGGACGACTCTCGTTGCGCTACAAGCTTACGCTTGCCGCGTTGGTGATCGAGGCGGTGATGCTGTCCTTTCTGATCGGCAACGGGGTGCAGATGACCAGCCGCACGCTGCAGCAACAGGCCGACCAGCGGGTGCATGAAGTTGCAGAAACCCTGGCGGCGGCCCTGCTCGGTCCGTTGTCGCAGCAGGATGACGTCAGCGTGCGCGACATCATCGAGTCGTTGCGACGCGACGGCGGGATCGAAACCATCGAAGTGCGGGATGCGGACAATCGCATCGTCCACCAGACCGGCAACCCGGCGCGCAGCAAGGAGACCAATTTTCGGCTGACGCGCGCGATCGAACTAGCAGGCCAGCGATACGGCGAGGTGACGCTGGTCCTGTCGGGCGAGTTCATTCGCGAGGCACGCACCCGCTACCTGCAGCAAAGCCTGATCATCGGCGCGATCGCACTCCTGATAACCGGCATTCTGCTGGCGCTGACGACCGGCCGCATGATCCACCGCTTCGAAGCGCTGACCCGTGCCAGCAAGCGTATGGCGCAGGGCGACCTGGATATCCAGCTGAGCGGCGAAGGCGAGGACGAGATCGGCCAGTTGATCGCCACCTTCAACCGGATGGCCGAATCGGTCCGCTTCAACGTCGACCGCGCCCACGAGAACGAAGCGCGCTTCCATGCCATCGCCGACTACACCCACGACCTGGAATTCTGGCTGTCGCCCGAGGGCAAGCTCTTGTGGGTCAACCCCTCGGTCGAGCGCATGCTTGGCTATACCGTCGGCGAATGTATGGGAGCGATGAATTTCCCGGCCGACATCGTCCACCCGGAAGATCGCGCGGCAGCCGATTTTCAGCTACGCCAGGCCTTGCGCGGCACCTCCGGGCAGGGCTATACCTTCCGCGTCTGCCGCAAGGACGGCGGCCATTTCTGGGCGGTGGTGAACTGGCAACCGATTCACGATTACAGCGCGGTCTACCAGGGCATCCGCGCCAGCATCCATAGCATCGATGACCTCAAGGCGACCGAGGCCAACCTGCGCCAGGCCATCAACGAGCTGCGGACGGCGGAAAGTCTGCAGCGCAAATACCTGGAGGAAACCGAGCAGGAGCGTGCTCGCCTGATCTCGCTGCTGTCGGCGATGAATCTGGGGATCCTGTTCGTCGCCGCCGACGGCCGCGTGATCTACCACAACCCCAGCTTCAGCCGGATGTGGATGATCGACGACGGCGTGGCGCTGATCGGCCTGCCGGTGCACGAGGTACTGTCCCGGTCCGGCTCGACCCTGACGCAGCCCGACCATTTCTCGCGGCACCTGCTGTCGGTGCTGGAGACGCGCGAACTGTCCGACAACTACGAAATCCAGATGACCGACGGCCGCATCATCACCGAGCTCGATTACCCGGTGCGCGACCGCGAAGGCCGTTTCATCGGCCACTTGTGGATTTACGAAGATATCACCCGTGAGCGTCAGACCGCAGAACAGCTGGTCTATCTGGCCGAGCGCGATGCGCTCACCGGGCTCTATAATCGCCACCGCTTCCAGCAGGAACTGGCACGCACCATGCTGGAAAGCGACCGTCACCAGCTGCAATGTGCAGTGATGTTCTTCGACCTCGACGAATTCAAGTCCATCAACGACAGCTACGGCCACCGCGCCGGCGACGCGCTGCTGATCCGGGTGGCCGGCGAGATCGGCGCACTGGTCCGGCGCAACGAGGTACTGGCACGGCTGGGCGGCGATGAGTTCGCGATCCTGCTGCCCGGGGTGCAGGGCAAGGAAGCCGAGACGCTGGCCGACCGCGTGGTGCGTGCGATCGGACAGATCCCGTTCCGGTTCGAGGGACAGAGCCTGCGCGCCACCACCAGCCTCGGCATCGCCTACTACCCCACCCACGCGGTCGACGCCGACGACCTGGTGGCGCGCGCCGACATCGCCATGTACCAGGCCAAGGACGCCGGCAAGAACACCTGGCGCGTCTACCGTGCCGACACCGAAGCCGACACCGAAATGCGCAACCGCCTGTCGTGGAGCGAGCGCATCAGCAATGCCCTCGACAAAAGCCTGTTCGCGCTGCATTTCCAGGGCATCTACCGGGCCGAGGACAGCAGCCTGTCGCATCTCGAGGCGCTCATCCGGATGAACGACGAACGCCATCCGGGCCAGCTCATCATGCCGGTGCACTTCATCCAGCTGGCCGAGAAGAGCGGGCGGATTCTCGATATTGACCGCTGGGTGATCCGCGAGGTACTGCAGCGCTTGGCGAACAACCCGGAGATTCCGCCGATCGCGGTCAACCTGTCGGGACGTTCGCTGTCCGAGCCCAGCCTGCCCCAGTTCATCGGTGACGCATTACAGGAAACGGGCGTCGACCCGAGCCGGCTGATCGTCGAAATCACCGAAACCGCCGCGGTATCCGACCTGCACGACGCGCAACGGATGATCGAGGCGCTGCGCCAACTGGGTTGCGGCATCAGCCTCGATGACTTCGGCGTCGGTTTCGCCTCCTTCGCCTATCTCAAGCACCTGCATGTCAACACCATCAAAATCGACGGCATCTTCATCCGCGACCTGCCGAATGACCCCGACAACCAGGTGTTTGTGCAGGCGATGGTCAGCGTGGCGCTCGGCCTGGGCAAGGCCGTGGTCGCAGAATATGTCGAGGACGGCCAGACCCTGGCGCTGCTGCGTCGGTTCGGCGTCGATCTGGTGCAGGGCTATTTTCTCGACCGCCCGATTGCCAGTCATCCGGCATTGCAACGCAAGGCCTGAACGGAACTTTCACCCCCGGACGGCAGGATCGCCCGGGCCGCCGGGGCGGAATGTTAAAATGCCGCGTTTTTCCCGCATCCCAGGATTTTCGCCGTGCTCACCGCTTCCAGCATCACCCTGCAATTCGCCGCCAAACCCCTGTTCGAGAACGTCAACGTCAAGTTCGGCGATGGCAACCGCTATGGTCTGATCGGTGCCAACGGCAGCGGCAAATCGACCTTCATGAAAATCCTCGCCGGCGAACTGGAGCCGACCGCCGGCAACGTCGCGCTCGATCCCGGTGAGCGCATGGCGTGGCTGCGGCAGGACCAGTTCGCCTACGAAGACCAGCGCGTGCTCGATGTGGTAATGCAGGGCCACGCCGAGATGTGGCAGGTGATGCAGGAAAAGGACGCGATCTATATGAACCCGGAGGCGAGCGAGGACGACTACCTGCACGCCGCCGAGCTCGAAGCCCGGTTCGGCGAGATGGGCGGTTACGATGCCGAGGCGCGTGCCGGACAATTATTACTTGGCGTCGGCATCCCGATCGAGCAGCACAGCGGGCCGATGAGCGAGATCGCGCCGGGCTTCAAGCTGCGCGTGCTGCTGACGCAGGCGCTGTTCTCCGACCCCGACATCCTGCTGCTCGACGAACCGACCAACAACCTCGACATCAACACCATCCGCTGGCTGGAAAACGTGTTGAACGAGAGCGACGCGACCATCATCGTCATCTCGCACGACCGCCATTTCCTGAACCAGGTCTGTACCCACATGGCCGACCTCGACTTCGGCACGATCAAGGTCTACCCCGGCAACTACGACGACTACATGCTGGCCTCGACCCAGGCCAAGGAGCGTCAGGCCTCGGCCAACGCCAAGGCCAAGGACCGGGTCGCCGAACTGCAGGAGTTCGTGCGCCGCTTCTCGGCCAACAAGTCGAAGGCGCGCCAGGCCACCAGCCGCATGAAAATGATCGACAAGATCAAGATCGAGGACTTCAAGCCCAGCTCGCGACAGAATCCCTACATCCGTTTCGAACCGGAAAAATTGTTGCACCGCCGCGCGCTTGAAGTTGAAAACCTGAAGTTCGGCTACGACGCCACCCCGCTGTTCTCCAACATGAACTTCTCGCTGGAAGCCGGCGAAAAGATGGCGGTTATCGGCGGCAACGGCGTCGGTAAATCAACGCTGATGAAGCTCTTGATGGGCGAACTCGCCCCCCAGTTCGGCGAGGTGCGCTGGAGCGAGAACGCCAGCATCGGCTATTTTTCACAGGACCACGTCGCCGACTTCGACAGCGACCTCAATCTAACCGACTGGATGCACCAATGGACCCAGCCGGGCGACGACGAGCAGGTGCTGCGCGGCATTCTCGGTCGTCTTTTGTTCTCCGGCGACGACGTCAAGAAATCGGTGCGGGTGCTGTCCGGCGGTGAAAAAGGCCGCATGCTCTACGGCAAGCTGATGCTCGGCCGCCACAACGTGCTGGTGATGGACGAGCCGACCAACCACATGGACATGGAGTCGATCGAGTCACTGAAACACGCGCACGACCTGTTCAAGGGCACGCTGATCTTCGTCTCGCACGACCGCCAGTTCGTCTCCAGCCTCGCCACCCGTATCCTCGAAATCACCCCCGAGGGCGTCGAGTTTTACATGGGTACCTACGACGAGTATCTGCATTCGAAGGGGCTGGAGTAACGTTTTTCATCCGCGAAGTGCGCGAAGGAACACGAAGAAAATCAAAAAAGGGTTCTTCATCGAATCCGCTGTGAATTTTCATTCAGATTGTCAGAATCTGGTTTGATAAATTGATTGACTGCGCCATGAAAGACACCGCCCTGTACGAACACCTTCTTGGACTGAAGACGCCGTGGTCGGTGAAGAAGGTGGACCTGTCGTTGGCAGACCAACGCGTAGTGGTTGAGGTTGTTCTCAAGAAAGGGCAGGTATGGGCCGACCCCACCGACGCTACCAAGAGAGCCCACATCAATGGCTGGAGCGAGCGCCAATGGCGGCACCTGGACACCTGCCAGTTTGAGACCCTCATCAAAGCGCGCGTGCCCCAGCTCAAGTACAGTGACGGCAGCGTCGAAGAGTTGGCCGTGCCCTGGGCTGAGCGCTACAGCCGCGTCACCACCTTGATGTCCGGATTTGTCATCAAACTGCTCCAAGCCTGCCCAACGACCCAAAGCGTGTGCAACCTTACGCGCCTTTCCTGGGGGACCGTCAACACCATCATGGTCAGCGCTGTGGAGCGCGGCATGTTGCGTCGCACCGAAGAAGTCATCTCCTATCTCGGGATCGATGAGAAGAGTTCCGAGAAGGGCCACAGCTACGCCAGCATCCTGACCGATATTGAGCGCTCGCGGGTACTCGACCTGGTGCCTGATAGAAAGCTCGAAGCTGCCAAAACGCTGCTTGGAACACTCACGCCGTCTCAGCGTGCCTCGGTCAAAGCGGTGGCCATGGATATGTGGCCGGCTTTTATGAGCGCATCCAGAGAGTGTTTGCCCCAAGCCGACATCGTGCATGACAGGTTTCACGTCTCCAAATACCTTGGGGAGGCGGTCGATACCGTGCGCAAACAGGAACACCGCCGTTTGTCCCAAGCGGGCACATCGCCGTTGACGGGCAGTAAATGGGCGTGGCTCAAGCGCTATCCCGATCGACGCAGTGCTGAGGCCATCTCCTTTCGGACCTTGAACCAGCTCAACCTCAAGACCAGCCGTGCGTGGGCCATCAAGGAGAACTTCACCCAGTTCTGGAGCTACAGCTACAAGGGCGCTGCCAAGCGATTCTTTGTTGCCTGGTCCAACCATGCAATGCGCAGCCGGCTCGACCCGGTCAAAAAGGTAGTCAAGATGCTGCGCCGGCATGAGACCGGTTTGCTCAACTTCAGTCAGCACCGAATCAGCAATGCCTGTGCTGAAGGTTTCAATAGTGCCATTCAGCTCATCAAGGCCAATGCCCGTGGGTTTCGCAACTTCACCAACTACCGGGCAAGAATTCTGTTTCATTGCGGCAAGCTGGACTTGGGTCTCGCGTAGGAAAAATTCACAGTGAAATTAACGAAGAGCCCAAAAAAGTATTCCATAGATATTGCGGGTTTTCTTCGCGTTTCTTCGCGTCCTTTATGCCCTTCGGGTATTCGCGGATAACTATTTCCTGGAGCCCACATGCATAAAATCGTCATCATCGGTCTCGGCCAGCTCGGCCGCGTGTTTGCTGGTGGCCTGCTGCGTGCCGGTTGCACCGTCGTTCCGGTCAACCGCGGCGACGACATGGCGGCGTTGGCGCAGCAGCATCCCGCGCCCGAACTGGTGCTGGTCGCGGTTGCCGAAGCCGACCTCCATACCGTGCTGGCGGCACTACCCGAAATCTGG
>JACDJC010003045.1_pt1 | contig 12500 bp, 13 predicted proteins | sample 7454191 | NCBI WGS metagenome assembly JACDJC01 (sample SAMN14253291, study PRJNA609438) | sludge metagenome | isolation source: sludge after 25d culture with pyrite and EDTA | collected 2018-12-20 | reverse complement strand
CGCCGTGGTTGCCTTGCTGACGGGGGTAACGCCGCTTACCCTTGAGCGTTTGTCGCCTCGGCTAGGGCTCTGGCTGCGACGGGGAATCGTCGCCGTTGCCGTCCTGGCGCTATTGATCAGTGTCTATGCCCTGGTCGCGATACTCTATCGCACGGCTATCGACCGCCTGACGCCCAACCGTATCGCCTTCATCGGCTGGAACGCCATCAATATCTACCTGCTGGTGTCCTTGCTTTTTCATCAGGCGCGCGCCGGGGATGGCGCGTGGCCGGCAGGAATCCATCGTGCCCTCAGGGAGGGGAGTGTCCTCTACGCTGTGTGGACGTTGGTCATGATCCTGGCCTTACCCTGGCTCTTCGGCATGGACCGCGATCAGATGGCCGGACTGCCGCCGGCGATCCAGGACGTTGTCTACGAAACGCCGGAGCCTATCCTGCTCAAGTGTGCCACCAGCCCGCACATCTACCTGCTGGAGGAAGGCAAAAAGCGGTGGATCGACACAATCGCCACCTTCACCGACCGGGGCTACCGCTGGGTGGACGTGCGCTTTGTGGCTTGCGGCGATTTGCAGGCTGTTCCCGACGGCCCAACCATTCCCGAAGGGGCGGGCCCGCCACCGCAACCGTAGGGCTTGAAACACCGGAATGCGAATAAACCCGCTTGCATGGGAGTAGGCAAATTCCTTATTTTGTTTCTCCACTCTGTGGCGGAATGACAACGATATCACTCAGGACGACAGGTACGCCGCCGCGCAGGGTATTCTGGATTTCAGCTACGGTGTCGGTATGGCGTAGCAGGTCGCGCACGACTGCTTCCTCGGCCGGGGACGTGACGACCGCGCGATAGGTCACGTTCCGGGCCGGGTCACCCTCGCCCCCGAACTCGCCTTCGACCTCCACCTCGATGCGCTCGACAGGGATGCCTCGCTTGGCCGCCTCGCGGTAAACGTCGTTGCAGTAACAGGTGGCCAGGGCCAGGAAGAGCAACTCGCCACCATTGGCGCTGGAGCCGAAACCAGTGGCTTTGGACGGGATGGTTAGCGTGTGAACGGTGTCGTTGGTTTGCAGGGTGACGGCGTGGTGATTCCGGCTGTTCTCGACACGGGCAATAATTCGCATAGAGAATCCTCAATAATAGGGGTTTATAACCTGGCAACCCAAACACGAGCACGCTCATTGCGCGGTTGGATGCCAGGACACAATAGCCGAGGCTCGCGGGGCGTGATCGTCCTCAGGCGACGGTAAGCTCCTCGGCCTGCGCATAGCGCGCGAACGAGATGATTTCAGCCCGCGACTCGATCTCGTCTTTCAGCTTCCAGAGGCTTGGCGGCACCGAACCTACGACCTCCAGATCGAAATGGAGAGTCCAGCGCACACACCACAGGTGACGCCGTGGGTCGTCGGTACCAATCTCCTTCAGCAGGGTTTGGCCCGTGACAGTACCGGCCCGCGTGACGGACACCAGCCGCGGCCCATCTTGGCGCGCAAAGGCCAGGAACTCCTCTTCATCGGCATCGGATCGCAGGGCCAATTGGTACACATCGGTCATTGCTGTCATGGTAGAACCTCCTCGTTGGGCCACATCATAAAGGATTTGAGCCGGGGAAGTCAATCGGCCGGACAACTCGGGCCCTGGCCGGCCGCTAGCGTCGAATTGAATCACGGAACACCGCGATCTGCGCGCTATGTTCCCGCTTGTGGCCATAGTAGGTATAGGCGAGGAAATCCTCCAGATCGTACGCGTCGCCATACTCCGGCAAAAAGCCGGTCTGCCTGAAGCAGGCGGGGGGGTAACCCGGCCGCGCCTTGCATGGCGGCCTGGTGGGCGGCCTCATATTCGGCCCGCGTATCGGCCGGCGACAGGCCGGCGCGGGCCGGAACCTGCGCGTCATTGAAAGCCTGCCCGTCGCGGAGCAGGTCAGCCAGCAGCCCGGCGGTCGGCTCGCCCTGGGCCACGCGCCACACGTCGGCCAACGCCAGCTCGAAGGACGACAGATGGGCGATGATCTCCTTGACCGACCAGACGCCGCAGACGTTGGGCGTCAGCCAGTCGGCGTTGGGCAGTTGGTCAAGCGCGTGCATCACGGTTAGATGGCCATAATGGAGGACGTCGATGGTATGCATGGGGTTCAACCTCGGCCGCGGGATGAGCCATAGCATATCATAGGTCTGACGGTAATGGAACCGGATTCCCGTCAATCATTGACCGCCGGCGGCACGTTGTGGTTATGCCGGAAGAGGTTCTGCGGATCGTAGCGTGCTTTGACGGCCGCCAGCCGCTGCCAAGTGGCCGCCGGGTAGGCCTCATGCCGTCGCTCTTCCCCCTCGTTGCCCAGGAAATTAACGTAGACGCCCGGCTCCCCCTGGCGCATGGCGGCGGCGAAATCGGCCAGCCAGGCCGCGTGGCGTGGCGCGTCGGCCGGGTCGGCATAGAGCGCCGCGATGGCGATCATGATGCGCCGCCGGCGGTGGGCGTAGGCGGTGGCGTCGTCGGCCACGCGAGCCATCTCCCCGCCGAGCACCCGCACCATCGCGACGCTCATGGCCGCGGTGGATGCCTGCAAGTGGCCCAACAGACGCTCGGCCGCGGCGACGTCGAGCGTGTCGCGGAACTGGGAATGGACCACTTCTTCCAGCGGGGGCGCTTCCCCCTCGCTGAACTGGTAGACATCGGCGTAGGGCATGGGGCGCACCATGTCCACCAGCGGCGGGGCCAGGTCGCGGATGGGGGCAATGACCTGCTCGCCCGCGGCCGGGTCCCCGGTGTAAGCCAGCAAGACCATCATGATCAGCCGGCCATGGACTTCCGGCGGCAGGAAAGGCATGGGCGGGGCCACCATGACGTTGGCGATGGTGGAGAGTTCGTCCGGTGCGGCGTCGGCCGCGGCCACCAGCCCGGCGATTGTCTGCGCCGTGGCCGGCAGGATGAGCATCCCGCCCAGCACCTGATCGACCGGGTGAAGTCGAAAGTGGAAGCGTGTCACCACGCCAAAATTGCCGCCGCCGCCCCGCAACGCCCAGAATAGATCGGGGTGAGATTTATCGTCTACGTACAGCTTTTGGCCGTCGGCGGTGACGATCTCGGCCGCCAGCAGGTGGTCAATTGTCAATCCATATTTGCGCACGAGATAGCCAATGCCGCCGCCCAGCGTCAGCCCGCCGATGCCGACCGAGCCGGTATCGCCGAAACCGGTGGCCAGGCCGTGCCGGCCGGTGGCGGCGGTGTATTCGCCGGCCGTCAGCCCCGCCTCCGCCCAGGCCGTGCGCCCCGCCACGTCGATCTCCAGCCCTTTCATGGCCGACAGGTCGAGTACCAGCCCGCCTTCAGTGGCGCTGTGGCCGGCGATGCTGTGACCGCCGCCGCGGATGGCAAGCTCCAGGCCTGTTTCGCGGGCCAGGGCGACGGCGCGAACGACATCGTCCACATTGCGGGCGCGAATGACGGCCGACGGCCGCGAGTGGATGCCGTGATAAAACACAGCCCGCGCCGTATCATATTCGGGGTCTTCCGGACCGATGACCTCTCCATTAAACTTGGTTCGCCATTCGGCAATGGGTAACGCGGTCGAGGCTGGATTGTGCATAGGGGATACCTCCGATCTCTTTGCCTAACCATTACAACGTGTAAAGTCTGAAGCCGGTTTCCATCATGAACCTGCTCGTTCGCAACTTCAACCCTGCAAGGCCATCTTCTTTGCCACTTCTAACGTCACGCGATCGAGGCGCGCGCGGTCGATCAGCCCATCACTCGTGCCGCGCAAGGCGCAGGTGTGGCGGGCAGCTATCTGGCCGCGCAGCAGGGCTTGCTCAGGCGAAAGGCCGCCAAAGACGTATCCGTCGAGGAATCCCACGGCCAGCGCGTCGCCCGCGCCATTGGTGTCCAGCACGGGCCAATCCAGCGGTGGGGGCGGGAAAAAGCGAACTTCGCCGCCCAGCCCCAGCCCGCAACCCCGCGCTCCCATGCCGCAGACGACGACGCGCTCCGGCCGGCCCGCCCCGAAGCGGCGGATGAGCGGCGCCGGATCGGCGTGGTTGGCAGCGGAGAAGAAGAGTACGTCGGCCGCGTTGATGAAATCCCGCCGGTACGGATCGTCGGGGTCGGTCACATCCTGGATGTCGGCGGCGATGAGCAGCCCGGCCGCCTGGGCAAGTGGCAGAAGGGTACGCGCCCAGTTGGGCAAGTGGAAGTGGGCCAATCGCGCTCCGCTGAGCACAGCGCGGCACTGCTCCAGGTCGACCTGGAGGTCCATGTGCCCCTTGCCGTCATAGAAGTTCTTGCGCCGGCCGTCCCGGTACATGATGTTGACGCTGCGGGCCGTGCCCCGGGGGTCAGTGAACAGGGCGCTCAGGTCGATGCCGTCGGCGGCCAGTGTCCGGCGGACGAAGCGGCCGTGATAATCATCGCCCACGTGACCGATGAAAGCTGCAGCTCGCCCCAGCGCAGTGTAGCCCCGCGCGCTATAGCCGCCGGCCTGGCCCACTGTGTCCAGGTTCTCGGTGAAGTTCGCTTCGACGCGGAAATCGATGTCCGCGCCGGGGAGATAGACGTTGGTGTCGATGCCCACGTTGCCGATGACGACGACGCGATCGTGAGGCGAAGGCATGGGGGGATTATAATCGGCCGCGCCCGAGGGTAAAAAAGAGAAGTGGCGCGATCTGTGACTTAGCCCGACAGAAATATCAACAACAACTGCGCCACTACCACTTTGGTGATCGTCGCCACGGGGAAGACAAGCGCATACCCCAGATTGGGAAGCTCATTGTCAGCCTGTTGCAGCCCAAAGCCCAGCGCCGCCGGTTGGGTGCCCAACCCGGCCAGCATGCCCGTCAGCAGCCCGAAGGGCACCTTCAGCACCCGGTAGCCGATGAACAGGGTCAGAAAGGCGATGACGAGGGTGATGACCATGCCGCCGAAGAACACTTGCAGCCCGCCGCTGGCGGCGAAGTTGGTCAGGAAAGTGTAACCGGAGCGGATGCCGATCCCGGCCAGCAACATCGTCAGCCCGATCTGGCGCAGGGTCAGGTTGGCGCTGTAAGGAATAGTCCACACAATTCCGCCCGTGCGGCGCAGCGCCCCCAACACCAGCCCAACCAGCAGCGGCCCGCCGGCCAGCCCCAACGTGATGCGCACGCCACCGGGCAGGGGGATGGGGATGAGGCCGATGAGGACGCCCAGCGCCAGCCCGACGCTGAAGGATAGCAGGTTGACCTCGCTCAGGGACTTGTAGGAGTCGCCGAATAGGGCTGTCAGGCGGGGCATATCGGTGCGCCGGGCAACGACGCGGACCCGGTCGCCCAGTTCCAGCACGGTATCGCCATGAGCCAGCAGATCGATATCGCCGCGACGCACGCGGGAGACGATGGCCCCGTAGGCGTGGGGCAGGTCAAGCTCGTTCAGGCTGCGGCCGGCAATGTCCGGATTGGAGACAAAGATGCGGCGAAAGTCATACTCGCTGCGGTCCAGCTCCAGTTGCTCGCCGGCGGCCTCCCCCAGCCCGACGACGGCCAGGTCGACCTCTTCCGAGGTACCGACGAGGGTCACCTCGTCGCCATACTGGAATGTCGTGTCGCCGGCCGTCAACGACAGGGATTCGCCGCGCCGGTAGCGCGACAGGACGACGTCCCAGCCGTGGCGGCGAAACAATTCGCTGACGGTCACGCCCACGGCCGCGGGGTTGGTGACCCGCACAGTGCGCGTGTAAAGGTCTTGTTCGACGACGTTGTACTGGCGCAGAGCCTTGGCCTCGGCGCGGTAGTCGATACGGAACACGCGCTGCATGATGTAGATGGCCAGCAGCAGGCCGATGACGCCCATCGGGTAGGCCACCGAGTAGCCGATGACGGGTTCCGTCTCGCTTAGCACGAGTTGCTCGGCCGGCACATTGCGGGCGATGGTCTCCAGGATGCCGGCCAGGGCGGGGGTGTTGGTCAGGCTGCCGGCAAACATGCCCGCAGCCACGGTAGATTTTAGCTCGAATAGGACGGCGAAAAGGGCGGTCATCCCCGCCGCCAGCAGCAACATCAGAAATACAAATGTGTTGTCGCGCAGCCCCTTGCGGCGGAAGGAGGCGAAGAAGCCGGGGCCGCTGCTGAGGCCGATGGTGTAGACGAATATGATCAACCCCAGATCGACGATGACCGGCGGCAATTGCATGTTGGGGCTGAGCGCGCCGAAGGCCAATCCGACGAACAGTACCGCGGCCACGCCCAGGCTGATGCCCTTGACCTTCACTTGTCCCAGCAAATAGCCTAGGCCGGAGACAATAAACAACAGAAGAATCGGCTCTTCCACCAGAAAATCGACGAGTGGCTGCATGACACTGTTCCCGCAGCGAACGAGGTGTGGGTCGCTACTGGTGAGAGTATAGCAGAAAGGCGGGATGGGGGCAGAAGGGCAGGGCAGCTGGTGGGTAATCGCTAGGTCCATCGAACGTCACTCGAAATGTTGTAATCCCTGCCGGAAGTGAGTAGGATCATTTGACCTTTTATGGAGGAAATCGGCGATGAAAACGCTGTTACTGCTGTTGATTGCTACTCTGGCCCTTGCACTGGCGGCCTGTGGTGGGGGGGGCGGCGAGGCGGCCGTCGAGGAGCTTGACCCGACCGGGCTGGCCCCGTCGGTGGACGTAGACACCGCCTACGCCCTGCAAGACCACCCCGACGTCTTTATGCTAGACGTGCGCGAGCCGGATGAATATGACGCCGGCCACATACCCGGCATCACCCTCATCCCAATGGGTGAGGTGGCCGACCGGCTGAGCGAGATTCCGACCGACCGCGAGGTCATCGTCACGTGTCGCACCGGCAACCGCAGCGCCCAGGTGGTTGACTTCCTGCGCCAGCAGGGCTTTACCAACGTCCATAACATGGAGGGCGGCATCGTTGCCTGGCAAGAGGCGGGCTACCCGGTAGAGTAGGTGCCCGGTTCGGCCGCCGGAATGTCACTCTGGTAGGTGCTTTCCATCGGCCGGCAGGCCGAACCGCATGAAAACACGTTGGGCGATGGCGGCGCTCCGCACGGCACCTGAGCGGGGCTGTAACCGGCTCGGCCTATCAGCCGTGGGTCTGTTAGCTGCGTGTTTCTTGCAATTCGCTCACAAAACAAAGATGGGGTAAACTAAGCGTTAGACATTTGTCTAACCGGCCGCACAGATGGCTGCGGTCGGACGGAGCCTGTATGACCCCATCTTCCGGCGAACCGTTGGCGCGACTGCGCGGTGCGGCCACGAGCTACGTCGCCCACATGCGTCTCTTCTCGCGCAATGTCTGGCTGGTCCTGCTCTATGGCATGGGCATCGGCCTGACGTTTGGCGTCTTCCTCTTCACCTTCAATTTCTACGTCCTCAGCCTGGGGCCGAGCTACAATGAGGCCTTCCTGGGCACGCTGCAATCGGCGGCGTCATTCGCCACCATCGCCATGGCCCTGCCCGCGGCCTACATCGCCCAGCGTTACCCGCCCAAGTGGGTCATGATCGCCGGCGGCCTCATCGGCGCGGTAGCCTACCTGGGTATCTTCCTGTTCCCCACGGAAGGCGCGTTGATTCTGTTTCGCATGTTGGCCGGGGTGTCGATAAGCCTGGGGACGGTGGCCGGCGCGCCGTTCCTGATGGCCAACACCGGCGCGGCCGAGCGGCAGTGGGCCTTCAGTTATCAGGCCGGGCTATCAACGGTCGCCAGCTTCTTCGGCAACCTTTTGGCCGGCCTATTGCCCAGCCGGCTGGGAGCACTGGCGGGAGTCGGCCCGACGGACACGCTGGCTTACCAGTTGGCGCTGGGCAGCATGGCCGTGTTGAGCGCGCTGACTATCATCCCCCTCCTCTTTATTCGGGCCACGCCCGCCCCGGCCGGGCCGCCGCCGGAATTGCCCTGGGTACAGGTGCGGCGCTATGCGCGGCTGTTTGCCGTTATCCTGCTGCCCTCGCTGATCATCGGCCTGGGTGCGGGGCTGATGCAACCGTTCATGAATGTCTACTTCCGCAACGTCTATAACAAGTCGGACGCGGCCATCGGCATCGTCTTTGCCCTGGGAGGGCTGGCCATGGCCGTGGGGCAATTTGCCGGGCCGCCGCTGGCCGACCGCTGGGGCAAGATCAATACGGTCATGCTGACCCAGGCCCTTTCGGTGCCCTTCCTAATTATTCTGGGATTGGGGGCGTGGCTGGTGCCGGCGGGGCTGGCCACGGCGGGGGTGTTCTTCGTGCTGGCCGGCGTGGCCTACATCTTCCGGCTGGCGCTGATGAACTTAAGCAACCCGGTCTACCAGACGTTCATTCTGGAGAAAGTGCCGCAGCAGGCTCAGGCGCTCTCGATCAGCCTGACCAACCTGGTGTTCCAGGTGGGGTGGTTCATCATGCCCCAGGTGAGCGGCCAGCTCCAGGTGACTCACGGACCATCGGGTTTTGCCTACGTCTTCGCCGGGGTGACCGTTCTCTACGTGACGGCGATTCTGGTGGAGAAGTGGTTTTTCGGTGGCGAGAAGGCTGTCGCGGTGGGGGTCGCGGCGGCCGAGACCAACCGGTAACGAAATAAAAACGGCGGGAGCCGAAACTCGACTCCCGCCGCCGGACGTTTTGGTTTACGCCGTCTGACCGGACGATCCTACCAGCGATTGCGGTCGCGGTCGTTGCTGCCGCGGTTTTGGTTGTAGCCGCCACCGCCACGATTGCCACCGCCGCCACGGTTGTCGGGACGGCCACCGCCGTACCCACCGCGGCCACCGCCACCAGAGCCAGCCGGACGCTCTTCGCGGGGCTTGGCTTCGTTCACCTTCAGCGGCCGCCCGCCGAAAGAGTAGCCGTTCAGGGCCTGCACGGCCGCGTCGGCTTCCGAGTTGTCCATGGCCACAAAGCAAAAGCCGCGGAAGCGGCCGGTGTCGCGGTCGTTGATCATGTCGACCGAGCGCACCTCGCCATAGGTGGAGAACAGCTCGCGCACCTGCTCTTCGTCCGTATCAAACGGCAAGTTACCTACATAAAGCTTTTTCATCTTCCTTTTCGAACCCCAGGATAATACTAGTGTGTGTGATCTGAACTGTGGGAATGCCCGTGGGCGATCTCATCCGCGGTCGCCCGGCGTAAACCAACGATCTCGACGTCGAAGTGGAGTGTTTCTCCGGCCAATGGGTGGTTCAAATCGAGGAGCGCGCCTTCATCGCGCAACTCCGAGATATAGGCATCCATCTGCCGGCCCCGTTCATCGACCATCTGCAAGCCCATGCCCTCTTCCAGGTCGACGTCGGCCGGGAAGGCGTCATAGGGCACCAATTCAAACGCTTCCGGGTCGACGTCGCCATAGGCGTCGACCGGAGTGACACTCACCTGGCGAGCGTCGCCAATCTTCAAACCCGTCAGGGCCTGTTCCAGTCCCGGAATGATGTTCTGGGCGCCGTGTAAATACGTAAGGGGATCGTCACTCGTGGCCGAGTCAATCTCCTCGCCATCATCCAGGCGCAGGGTATACGCCAAGCTGACAACCAACCCGTCGGCTACGGCCAAACCATCCTGCTGTTCCAAATCCTTCGTCAAACAACCTCTCCTGGCCCAGTGTGTGCCTGTAAAATGTAGGAACCTGCGCGGTCCCGGCGGCTGGTCGGCCCTATCAAAAAAAACACCGCCCCGACTCTTGCAAGCCCAGGCGGTCGCTTTTGCGTCCCAGCATCTACTCACACCAGTCAACCCGTATCATAAACGAGTGAATACCCTATGTCAAACGGTATTTTTGACTATTTTTATGTCGAATGGCGGCAGTGCTGGAGGCGGGAAGATTCATCATTCAGTTGTGGCCGCGGGGGGCTGATTACGATACAACTACGTCATCTCTGGGAGGCGCATCATGGGCAAGAAAGGAAAGAAAAACGGCAAAAACAAGGCAGACGAAGTGCCGGTTGAGGTGATTGAAACCGACACCGCTGCCCCGCAGGCTATCCCCGATGGAGCCTGGGCCGAGCCACCGGAAGGTGACGTGCCCGAGGCGGCCGAGGGGCGCTACACCAGCAGCGGCAAGCTGAAAAATGATTTCTACGAGGCTGAGATGCTGAAGCTGCAGGAAGAACTGGTCAAGCTCCAGTATTGGGTAAAGGACAGAGGGCTGCGCGTGGGCATCGTCTTTGAGGGGCGTGACGCGGCCGGCAAGGGGGGCGTCATCAAGCGCATCACCGAGACGACGAACCCCCGTATCATTCGCATCGTCGCCCTGGGCATTCCCAACAACCGCGAAAAGTCGCAATGGTACTTCCAGCGCTGGGTGGCCGAACTGCCGGCCGCGGGTGAGGTGTGCCTCTACGACCGCAGTTGGTACACACGAGCCATCACCGAGTACGTCCACGGCTTTTGCACCGAGGAGGAGTACCGCGAATTCCTGGCCTCCTGCCCCCAGTTCGAGCGCATGCTGATGCGGTCGGGGATGATCCTGCTCAAATACTGGTTCTCGGTCAGCGACGAGGAACAGGAGCGCCGCTTCCAGCAGCGCGCGGCCGATCCCAAACGGCGCTGGAAACTCAGCCCGATGGACATCAAGTCGCGCGATAAGTGGGTGGAATATTCGCAGGCCAAAGATCGCATGTTCGACTTCACCGACACCAAGCAGTCTCCCTGGTTTGTGGTGAACGCCGACGACAAGAAGCGGGCCCGGCTCAACTGTATCAGCCACATCCTGAGCCAGATCCCGTATCAGGACATTCTGCCGCCACCGATGGAACTGCCGCCGCGCAAATCATCGAGCGGCTACATCCGCCCACCAATCGACCAGCAGACGTTCATACCCGACCGGTATTGAGGGAGGGCCAGGGAGCAGGGGCCGGGCAGGAGCGTTCTCGCCTACACCCCATCTTCTAGCTCTTCATTCTTCTGGCGCATCCGCTCCAGTGAGCGGGCGATGGGCGGCACGTACCGGACCATCAGAGTGAGCAGCACGGCCGCCGTGCTGAGCAGGGCCAGCACGTAAAGGCCGTAACCCACCAACATACCTACCGCGGCTGAGGCCCACAACGTGGCGGCGGTAGTCAACCCGCTGACGCCGCCGCGGCCATGCAGGATGATGCCCGCTCCCAGAAAGCCGACCCCCTCGACGACCCCGGAAGCGATGCGCGTGTTGTCGGACGCTGTAGCGTCGAACACCAGATCGGATATCATGCTGAAGGCGCATGCCCCCAGAGTGACCATGGCAAACGTGCCCAGCCCGGCGTCCTGGCCGCGCCGTTCCCGCTCCAGCCCGATGAGGCTGCCGAGCAGCCCGGCGATGAGCAGCCGCAGCCCCAGAGTCAGTTGTGTGTTGAGTTCAATATCCATCACTTTTGCTCCTTGTGAGATGTGACCCATCGTAACCGCTGCGCCGGACCGTTTCACGGTCGTTTTGACCCATCCTGGCCGGTGATTTTGATCGGGCGCCACCGTCGGGCGTGGTACAATGGCGCCAACCTAGATGGAGGAGCGTATCGCGATGGTGAATTCGATTGTCTTGCTCAGAGTCGGTCGCGGGCTGATCAACCAGGTAGCCGAGGAGCTGGCCGGATTGAACGGCGTGGCCGAAGTCTATTCAGTTGGCGGGCAGTATGACCTGGTTGCCATCCTGCGTGTGGCCGATAACGAAGCGCTGGCCGGTCTGGTGACCGAGCACATGCTCAAGGTGGAGGGCATCACCTACAGCGAGACGCTAATCGCCTTCCGGGCCTTCTCCCGCCACGATCTGGAGAGCATGTTTTCCATAGGAATGGAGTAATTACGAATTAGGAATTACGAATTAGGAATTACGAATTATGAGCGCGTTCTTCATTCCTAATTCGTTATTCCTAATTTGCTTAAGCTTCCCATAAGCTCAGGCTAACCGCGCCTTAAGGACGGCGTGCTATCTCTTACGCTATCCTATGACCGTTGGTTAACAAAGTCCGGGGCAGGGTGCTTAATCCAACCTCCTTTTGCCTGTTGACTGACCCTTTGTTCATCGCCTGCCCCTGCTCCGGATTTTGCATGACTGCCTGATTAAATGGAAAGAGATTGATGTACGAACCAACACACGATTCGACCGGCCGGCGCCGCTCGGGACTCCTGAGCGGCGTTCTTTTGATCCTCCTGCTGGCCCTGTTTTTCACCAGCGGCGTCCTTTTTGACCGTTTTGTGCTCGATAGCGGCACGCTGGCGGCCGGGGATGAAGGCTTCAATGCTGCCCTCCTTGAGGAAGCCCGCGACGTTATCCAGGATAACTTCGTCGACCAGGACGCCGCCACCACCGAGCGGCTGCAAACCGGCGCGCTGGCCGGCATGGTCGACATCCTGGGCGATACCGGCCACAGCCGCTTCATGACACCCACGATGGTCGAGGAGCAGCGCAATTACACGGCCGGTGAATTCGAGGGTATCGGCGCTTACGTCGAGATGCGCGACGGCTTTGTCACAGTCGTCACTCCCATTGACAACTCTCCCGCCCAGCGTCTGGGCGTGCAACCGGGCTATGTGGTGCTGGAAGTGGACGGTGAAGATATGACCGGCCTGACCTTGCAGGAGGTCG
>JACDJC010003040.1_pt1 | contig 12510 bp, 10 predicted proteins | sample 7454191 | NCBI WGS metagenome assembly JACDJC01 (sample SAMN14253291, study PRJNA609438) | sludge metagenome | isolation source: sludge after 25d culture with pyrite and EDTA | collected 2018-12-20 | reverse complement strand
TGGGCTGCAGGGGATTTTGGTTGAGATAAATCACAATGGCAAGGCCGGTCATGAAAAAGAGCAGGAAAATAACCCACAGTCCCTGTTTGCCCTTTGCTCCTTTGCTGTTCTGGTAGAAAACACCAAGCAGTCCCAATATCAAAGGCAGAAAATAATAGGTGTTTCTTGCCTTATTGTTGGCAAAACGGTCGGGGAGGCTATCCTGACTTCCTAAGCGTATTTCATCGAAGAATTTAATTCCGCTCAGCCAGTTCCCGTATAATGGTCCGCCATGCCCCTGAATATCGTTTTGTCTTCCTGCAAAATTCCACATAAAATATCGGAAATACATGTGTCCCACCTGATAGCGGAGGAAAAAGCGAATGTTTTCCACAAAAGTTGGTTTAATGATGATCTCCCTTTCCCCCGATTCATTCATGTGCTGAACACGTCTTCCCTTAATGCCAGCCCACTCCTGATAAGCCTGAGCATGAGCCGGGTCGGTGCTGCTCCACATCCGGGGGAAAAGTGTTTTAAATTTATCGTCATAGTTGGGTATAACCCTGCGGTCGGTTTCCACATATTTTCCGTCAATCTGTGAATAAACCGGTTTCCCTTCCTTGTAACGGTCATTGGGGTTGAGCGGCGAATTGTAATACTCCCCGTAGAAAAGGGGGCGGTTGCCGTACTGCTCCCTGTTGAGATATCCCAGAAGGGAAAAAACATCCTTTGGACTGTTTTGGTCCATGGGAGGTTCGGCAGCAGAACGGATGATGATTAAGGCAAAAGAGGAGTATCCGATGAGGATAACGGTAATCATCACAATTACTGTGTTCCAAAGCACCAATTTCTTTTCCACGGTGTAGCGGATACCGTATATAATTGCTGCCACAATCAGGGCTATATAAATTACTGCTCCTGTTTTAATCGGCAGTCCAAAACCGTTCACAAAAAGCAGTTCAAACCATGAAGCCACGGTTACCACGCCGGGGATTATCCCCCACATGAGAATACCGATGATAGCAACAGAAACAATCAGCGCCACAATAAAACCTTTTCGGTTAGGCGTGTATTTCCTGAAATAATAGACAAAAACAATTGCCGGAATGGCTAACAAATTCAGCAGGTGCACACCGATTGACAAGCCAAGTATGTAGGCAATGAAAACAAGCCAGCGGTTGGCATAGGGCTCATCGGCAACATCTTCCCATTTCAGGATTGCCCAAAAAACAAGAGCGGTGAGCATCGATGAAAATGCATAAACTTCGCCTTCAACTGCCGAAAACCAGAATGTATCGGAAAAGGTATATGCCAGCGAACCGACAACACCGGCAACCATGATTGAGATAATGTTGCCCCTGGTTATATTTCCATTGTTGCTCACCAATTTGAGGGAAAGGTGCGTGATTGACCAGAACATGAATAGAATGGTGAACCCGCTGGCAAGCGCCGACATGGAATTTATCAGCACAGCGGCGTTTTCAGCGCCGCCAAATAGTGTAAAAAACCTTCCGAAAAGCATGAAAATTGGCGCACCCGGCGGATGCCCGATCTCAAGCTTGAATGATGTGGTGATGAATTCGCCGCAGTCCCAGAAACTGGTGGTAGGCTCAATGGTCATTAAATAAACAATTGAGGAAATCAGGAATATAACCCATCCTGTAAGATTGTTAACGAATTTATATTTTTTCATTTCTACTGTTTTCCGTATTTAGAATTTTTTCACAAATAGTTAATTTATGCGAAGATAAAGGTTTTGGATAAAACAGAAAGAAGATAATGGAAATTAAGGATTTTTATAGAATAGGTTTACAACATCATAATTCCCGAAACTGTTCGTCCGGTTTCTATGCCGTCACGGCGGGCTGAAAAATATTTTTTGTCGTTTAGAAAGGAACATTCGCCAAAAATGTGGATATTTTCCGGGTTTAAACCTTGTGTAATCAGCAGTTGCCGGTTGGATTCCCAAAGGTCTAAATGATATTTTCCCGAAGAATTTTTATGAATCACTTTTTCAGCATGTGGAACATTTCTGAAAACTGCATCTATCACTTCATTTCCCACTTCATACACTTCAGCGCTGATTGACGGACCGATGACTGCAACAATATTCTCAGGATCTGACTGATAAGAATTTTTGAATTTTTCAACTGCCGTGCCTGTGATATTTTTCACGGTTCCGCGCCAACCGGCATGAACAGCCGCAACTACTCTTTTAGCCGGATCGAAAAGCAGAACTGGAACACAATCGGCGGTTTGCACACATAAACAAATTCCATTCTGGTTAGTGATTGTTGCATCGGTTTGTTTTAGTTCAGTTTCCGGAGTTGTTGAAATCCCTGCCACACAGTTTGAGTGTGTTTGCCGGGGAAAAACCAGTTGATTTACTGAAATGTTGAGTAATGATGCAAGTTTTTTTCTGTTCTCTTCAAATATTGTGGAGCGCTCCCCGGTGAAATGCGGCGAACTGTTTTCCGGGAAAGTCTCTTTTGTGGTTGAAAATGCAATTAGATTTTCAAATGCTGCAAATTGTGGATATATAATGAGGGATTTATCCATTATTAAGAATCTTGTTCAGTTTTGGTTTGTCCAGCAGAGTTACGGTTTTTCTATTGATGATGAAAAGCTTTTCACGCTGCATATCGCTCAAAACACGCGCCAGCGAAGGACGTGTAACACCAAACAGTTCTGATAGTTGCTGCTGGGTCCCCTTCAGTTCAATAGAGTGGTGGTTGTCGCCAATTTGTTGCAAAAAGTAGTAGGCAACTTTTTCCCGGATGGTTTTAAAATTTAAGAAACGCAGTTTTTGAGTAAGAAATTGATTGCGCGAGGAGATACTGTCCAGGAAATTTTTCAGAATTTGAGTGCTTTGCTGTAAAAGCTTCAAAAATTCAGGAATGGAGATGATAAGAATTTTTACCTCTTCATTTGCGGTAACCGTCACAGGAAAACGATTTTCTTTTCCAAACAAAAAGGCAGTAGCCAGCGGACGGAGCGCCTCAATATCCTCAATCTTAATGACATTTCCGTTGTAATCAATAATCTCACCCCTTACGCTTCCCGAAAGAACAACGTATAAATTTTCAGTAGAATCACCGGCTAACGCCACCAGGTCCCCTTTCTTGAAATTTTTTAACTGATAGTGAATCTCACTAAATAATCTTTCCAGTTCATTCTCAGAAATCCCTGTAAAAATCGGAGACCTGCTTAAAAAGGTAAAATTTATCATCTCATAAAACTCTGTAACAATTGATACAAATCAATAAACGCATTTGCTCTACTTTTGTTTTCAAACAGAAGAAAAACAATAATTCGGGAGATAGTTGCAACAGATGAGTAGCTGTGTGACGGCTACGGAATTTACATCCGAAACTGAGCGAAAAATTCCTTTAAAATTAAAAGTTGTGGTTTTCACTACCGATGGCGAGGTGCTTTCAGAATAGTGGGTCTTTTAACCTTAAAATTCTAAAAAAATCATTTTTAAAGCCCGCTTCGCAAAGTGTGTATTTTAATATCTTGTCGAATATTAATAAATAAAGAATTTATTCTTCATTAACATTCTGTTTTTGTTGTCATTACGTCAAATTTGTAGATTTGTATCTAAAGTGTAGTGATAATTTCAAGTCAAAATTTTAAAAAATAATAAGTTATGAAAAGAATAGCTGATGTTGTTAAGCCGGGTGTTGTAACGGGTTCCGATTTGCAATACATTTTTAAAGTAGCTCACCAAAACAAGTTTGCACTTCCGGCTGTAAACGTGGTAGGCTCATCGTCAATCAATGCTGTACTTGAAGCAGCTAAAGTGGCAAACTCACCAGTAATCATTCAGTTTTCAAATGGTGGTGCAGTTTTTAATGCAGGTAAAGGTTTGAAGCTTGAAGGGCAGCAAGCTGCAATTTTGGGTGGTATAGCTGGTGCAAAGCATATTCACACATTAGCAGAAGCTTATGGAGTACGTGCTATACTGCATACCGATCACGCTGCAAAAAAACTTCTTCCCTGGATTGACGGACTGCTGGATGCCGGTGAAAAGCACTTTGCCGAAACAGGTAAACCGCTCTACAGCTCACACATGCTTGATCTCTCAGAAGAATCGCTGGAAGAGAACATTGAAATCAGCAAAAGGTATCTCGAAAGAATGAGCAAAATGGGAATGACCCTCGAAATTGAATTGGGTATAACCGGCGGTGAAGAAGATGGAGTGGATAATATAGGTGTTGAGAGCTCAAGGTTATACACCCAGCCCAAAGAAGTCTTTTATGCATATCAGGAGCTCAACAAAGTGAGCCCCAATTTCACAGTTGCTGCTGCATTCGGGAATGTTCATGGTGTTTATAAACCGGGCAATGTTAGACTGGAACCAACAATTTTAAAGAATTCGCAGAAATACATTAAGGAAAAACTTAATCTCGAAGAGGATTTACCGGCTTATTTTGTATTCCACGGAGGTTCAGGCTCTTCACTGGAGGATATTCGTGAAGCGATTAGTTACGGGGTAATTAAAATGAACATTGACACCGATACGCAATGGGCATACTGGGACGGCGTAAGAAAATTTGAAGCTGAAAAACACGGTTATCTGCAGGGGCAGATTGGAAACCCCGAAGGAGACGACATTCCAAATAAAAAGTTTTATGACCCGCGTGTGTGGATACGCAAAGCTGAAGAGTCAATGATCGCCCGCCTGCAGCAGGCTTTCTCTGACCTGAATGCAGTTAACAGCCTATAATACTCAGTTATTCTGTAGTTTTGAAAAATTTTTCAAAAAAAATGATACACTATTGAAAGTAAACATCTATATTTGCTTTCAAATTGTAAGAAAATGATTGCAACAGTTAACAATACTTATTTTTACTGCTTTTTTTACTTTGGTTCTGAAATCGGGATCAGTCAGTAAGGTATTGTTATAAAAGTAAATATTTTACAAAAAGTCCCGGAGTTTCCGGGATTTTTTTTTGACAAATTTTTAGAAAATGAAGATATCAATTATTGGACTGGGTTTAATTGGCGGTTCTTTAGCCAAAGATTTGCGGCGAACAAAGTTTGCGACCGAGCTGGTTGGCTCTGATGTAAATGAAGATCATGCCCGTCAAGCCCTTGAAATTGGGTTGGTTGACCGTGTTGAGCCACTTGATGAGGCGGTGAAGGAGGCTGATTTGATTATTATAGCCGTTCCGGTTGACAAGGAGCTGGAAGTTTTGCCGGCAGTTCTCGACAGGATTGGCTCAAACACAACCGTAACAGATATGGGTTCAACCAAAAAGGTAATTACCGAAAAAGTGAAGAATCACCCCCGCAGGAAACAGTTTGTTCCGGCTCATCCGATGTCGGGGACAGAAGATTCAGGACCTTTTGCAGCTCTTGATGAGCTGTTTAAAGAGAAAATTGCAATCATTTGCGATCAGCAGGATTCCGGGCCGCAGCATCTGGCTCTTGTGGAAAAAATGTTTCAGGTGCTGAATATGGATATCGCTTATATGACTTCAGATGAGCAGGACCACAGCACTGCATTTGTATCCCATTTGCCTCATGCGGCAGCTTTTGCTTTGGCTAATGCCGTGCAATCAAATCAAGACCGGAATATCATTTTCGACCTTGCCAGCGGAGGTTTCCGCTCAACGGTCAGGCTGGCAAAAAGTTCATGCTCTATGTGGAAACCTATTTTTGAACAAAATAATCACTATGTGGTTAACTCCCTCGATGTTTATATCCGGCATTTGCAGCAATTCCGCGATTGTATCAAAAACAGTGAGTTTGAAAAACTGGAAGAGCTCATTCTGAATGCCAATAAAATCAGAAATATTCTGGATGGTGAGAATCATCACATGATTAGAAATGAAGAAACGATTGTAAAACTTTATACAAAATAACAATGAGTACTCAACTTGAAATTAATCCGATAAAAGAGTGGCTGCCTCACATCAATAATCCGCTTTTGATTGCAGGACCATGCAGCCTCGAAACTGAAGAACAGGCAATTGAAACAGCGAAATTGCTTGCAAAAGACCCGCGTGTTTTTGTCTATCGCGGAGGTATCTGGAAACCCCGCACCCGTCCCGGTTCGTTTGAAGGAGTTGGTTCTGTCGGATTGAAATGGATGCAAAGAATTAAGCAGGAAACCGGCCTTTATGTTGGTACTGAAGTGGCAAACGCACAGCATACCGAAGAAGCAATGAAAGCCGGGGTGGACGTAATTTGGATTGGCGCACGTTCAACTGCAAGCCCGTTTGTTGTTCAGGAAATTGCCGATGTGGTGAAAGGGAGTAATATGGTGATTATGGTAAAAAACCCTGTAAATCCCGACTTGCAGCTCTGGATGGGTGCAATAGAGAGAATCTATCAGGCAGGAATAAAAAATATTGTAGCTATTCACCGGGGATTCACTCCTTTCCGGGAATCTGTTTACCGGAATTATCCCAATTGGAAAACAGTTATTGAATTGAGGCGAATGATGCCTAACCTCCCCATTATTTGCGATCCCAGCCATATTGCCGGTAAACGTGAATACCTTTTTGAAATTTCCCAAAAAGCTTTCGATATGGGGATGGATGGACTGATGATTGAATCGCACATTGACCCCTCCTGTGCCCTGAGTGATTCTGCTCAGCAGCTTACTCCGGCTGACATGGGAAAATTGCTCGACAAACTTGTTATTAAGCATGAAACAGTAAATAATCCTGAATTCGAAAACCGGCTTGAAATGCTGCGAAGCCGCATAGATGTTATTGATTCAGAATTGCTTGAAATGCTCGCCTCACGTGTTGATATTGTAAAGCAAATCGGAAAGTACAAAAAAGAGAATAACGTGATGGCGCTTCAGATAAATCGCTGGAGCCAGCTTATGGATAACCGCGTAAATATGGGGAAAAGACTGAATTTGAATGAAACATTTGTGAAAATTCTGTTCCAGTTGATTCACGAAGACTCAATACGAATGCAAACCGAAATCATGGATTCAAAGCCGAATTCCTGATTTTGTTCAGGCTTTTTTGCATAGCCTTCTCAATGAAACTGAAGGCGAGAGCTTCCCTGCCGGTGAAAATAAAGACAACGGCTTTCTGTGCAGGCATTCCCTGAAGCAGATGTTTGTTTAGCCGGTATGCCTCGCGCATCCGGCGCTTTATTAAATTTCGCTGTACGCTTTTTTTAAATAATTTTTTGCTCACAGCAAAGGCTGCTTTGGCAGGGTATGGCTCCGGGAAATCATAGTCAGAATAAACAATTCTTAAAGGATAAGCTGAAAAAGTAGTTCCAACGGAAAATAACTTTTCCAGTTGCTTCCGGCTACATAATCGCTCACTTTTCTTCAGAGAGAAATTACTATGCTTTTCTTTTTTTCCCAGAGAATCTTCCATAAAAGAATTAAAAAAGGCTATTCGCCCGAATAGCCTTCCAAAAATAGTTAATTTCTGTCAGGAAACTTTATTCTGCTCCTGAATGTATTGATCAAGCGCCGAAGGCATTGAAAGAGCCTGTGTTGCCTGAACTTCAATATCGAGTTTTAAGCCGGCATCGCGGACTGCCTGCGCAGTAGTTGGCCCATAGCAGGCAATACGGGTATGGTTTTGCCTGAAGTCAGGGAAATTTTGAAAAAGAGACTTAATTCCTGAAGGACTGAAAAATACAAGAATGTCGTAATTGATATTCTCCAAATCGGATAAATCACTGCAAACGGTGCGGTAAAGTATCGCCTTTGTGTATTTAAAGCCTTCCTTGTCAAGTAGCTCCGGAATTTCCTGGGTGTGGTTATCAGACAGCGGAACAAGGAAATTTTCATCCTTGTGCTTTTTCATATGTGTGATGAGGCTGCAAAATTTGCCGTCACCATAAAATATTCTTCGCTTGCGGTAAACGATATATTTCTGCAGATAGAAAGCCGTATTTTCGTTTATGCAGAAATACTTCATGCTGTCGGGAATAGTTAAACGCAACTCCTGACTAATTCTGAAATAGTGATCAATCGACGTTCGGCTGTTAAAAATTACGCCACCATGTTCTAAAATATGTATGCGGTTTTGCCTGAACTCTTTTGCCACAATTCCCTCAACCTGGATAAACGGGCGAAAGTCAATCCTGATATTGTGTTTTTCAGCCAGTTCAAAATAAGGTGATCTTGGCGATGCGGGTTCTGGTTGGGAAACCAATATACTCTTGATTTTCAAAATATTATTTTTTAAAATTAAATTACACCTTCCATTTGCTCTATCATTATCTTGTAAAGCAAAACCAAGGGTAAAATTTCAAGGGTACAAAAATACAAAAAGAGATAAAATATAGAAAATTGTTTAGTGATTAAAACCTTAAATCCTCTGTATAATAATTTTAAATAAAGAAACACGACCAAAATAACTCCAAATATTACAGGAACTTGCATATTTTCTGATGGGTAAAAAATAATTATTGTCACCATGGGTAAAAGTGCCAGACCCATAACACGGTTAAAATTATCTAAATTGAACAAAAACTCGCTTGTCTCTGCACTCTTGTCGAGAATATGACCTAATGTTTTGTAAAACAGCTTTTTAGATATTATAAAAACAGCTAAAACAAATAAACTCAGGAGATACAGATAAATATTATGAAAAGGTAAATTTATATTGAAAAAGAGGGTTAATTGAAACATAAAAATAGGAAACACAAGAAAAAAGAGAGCATCTAATCTTGTGGCTGCATAAATTACCGAACTGTTTTTTTCCTTGAACATACGAACAGATGTTGAGTAGTTTACAACAGATTTGAATAAGCTTGCCAGATATTTTCCCCAGGTTGTCCGAATGGATGCGATTAAAATGAAACCGGCTGCCAGAAGTAAGGTCATCCAATCGGTGTTGGTGTGCTGCACCTTTCTTTCAGGAAGCACAAGGGTTGTCTTTTCGGAAGGTACACTTGAATGCACTTTTAATGAATGATTTGGCTGAATATACCTTGATTCACCAACAACTATTTTTTTTTCACGCTGCCACCACCAGTATCGGATTTGTTCAGGAGTTGGCAAAACCTGTTGTTCCTGTTTTTCGACAATAACAGAATCTCTCTGTGCAGTTCTGGATTCAGGCAATGCAGGCAAAGGAGTTCGAACGAATTTGTCATTCAGGGAGCCTGCGCCTGGATTAACTATATTTTCCTTTAACGGAATTTTTACTATTGTATCCTGATAATATGTATGTTCCTGTTTCATAAATGCCGAAGCAAAGATACAATATGCAATTCCAAATTTACAGCGAAACAGCTATTTTCAGATAAAAGAAATTGTTGATTAAACCGCTAATGCTTCAACTTAAGGCTTTTTTACCATTAGAGGCGCACTATCGTTTTTTATTCCTTTTACGGTATTGAGAGATAAAATATTATATTTGGCATAGATTAGCTTTTTTATATTTTTCTCTGTTCTTTTAGGGGGTTTTTGAGGAAATTGAATAGTGCCAAAGTATCCGTTTAAACTAAATGAAAGAAAAGGTTAAAGGGTATATATTTTTAAATTTTTGAATAATCAAAATTTCAAAGGAATGACAACACATACATTATCAAAACTTTACACTTCATCTTTTCAGAAGAATTGGGATATTGTAGCATTTTCTGATTATGGCGGAAGTGATTTCAAGTATAGTGAAATTGCAGAAATAATCAAGTCGCTACACCTGTTTTATCAGCTTGCAGGACTTCAGCGTGGTGATAAAATTGCGGTTTTGGGAAGAAATTCAGCTCACTGGGGTGCAGTCTTTTTATCAACCATATCCGCAGGGCTTGTTATAGTGCCCATTTTACCTGATTTTAATGAAAGCAACACCAATCATATTCTAAATCATTCGGAGTCTAAACTGATTCTTTGTGCCCGCCCGCTATTCGAAAAAATTGATTTTGAAAAAGCCGAGAAGCTTGAGGCGGTTGTTGCACTGGAAGATTTTTCACTTTTGGCTGCCAGAGATGAAAACATCAGGTATAAATTAAAAGATGCATTCAATTATTATAAGGAGAACAAGCTGGAGAAAGCGCATTTTAAGTTTGAAGAGTGGGACAGGGAAGAGACCTGTGTTATATCCTATACTTCCGGCACTTCAGGTTTTACGAAAGGGGTAATGATTCCGGAAAGAAGTCTTGTCTCCAATATTGTTTATGCACAGGACAACATGCCGCTTCAGCCGGGACATAAAATTGTCTCATTTCTGCCCATGGCGCATGTTTACGGACTTTTGTTTGAATTCCTGTTTCCTGTGACATTAGGCTGCCACATTACTTTTCTTAGCCGAATGCCTTCTCCGGCAGTCATCACAAAGGTTTTCTCAGAGGTGAAACCTCACCTGATTCTTTCAGTTCCGCTGATTATTGAGAAAATCTATAAAAAGAGAATATTGCCAACCATTGAAAAACCGGTGATGAAAGCTCTTCTGAAGATCCCGGGAGTTAACAAAATTTTGCTCAATAAGATTAGAGAGAAGCTCATTGAAACTTTCGGAGGCAGATTTTTTGAAATTGTGATTGGCGGTGCACCAATGAGCGCAGATGTTGAGAAGTTTTTCCGGAAAATTAAATTCAAATACACCATTGGCTACGGGATGACCGAATGTGGACCGCTGATCAGCTATGAAGCATGGGACAAAACCATGTTGGGTTCGGCAGGACGCCTGGTTGACCGTATGGAGGTCAGGATTGATTCCTCCGATCCTTATAAAGAGGTGGGCGAAATTCAGGTCAGGGGTGAAAACGTGATGAATGGCTACTATAAAAATGAACAGTTTACCGCGGAAGCCTTTACTGAAGACGGCTGGTTCAGAACCGGAGACCTTGGAGTGATTGATCAAAATAATTTTATCTATATCCGGGGGAGATCAAAAAATATGATTTTAGGAGCTTCCGGTCAGAATATTTACCCCGAAGAAATTGAGGCAAAAATTGCCAATATGCCTTATGTTGCGGAATGTGTTGTAACCGAGCGAGACGGAAGACTGATTGCCATGGTCTATCCCGATTTTGAGGCAATGGAAGCAGATGGCGTCACAAATGAAAATCTGCCGGGGGAAATGGAGGAAAACAAAAAAAGACTAAATGCGGAATTGCCTAAGTATGAGCAAGTTTCAAGATTTGAAATTGTAGCCGAGGAGTTTGAAAAAACACCCAAAAAAAATATCAAACGGTTTAAATATGTGTAGCCACACAAGGAAATCCGATTTTCATTAAAATTAAATCTTGTTAAATAAAAACAGCATCTTTCTATGAATAAATCTAAGGGCGAAAGTCAGGATTTAGTAGGTGGTCGACTATTGTCACTCGACTTTTTCAGGGGGATAACCATGTTTCTTCTTGTGGCAGAAGGAACTGCTCTGTGGAGCGTTTTGGTGAAAGAACCTGTTGCAGGAACTTTTTTAGAGCCATTTTTTCAACAATTTCATCATCACCCCTGGGCGGGACTCCGTTTCTGGGATTTGGTGCAGCCGTTTTTCATGTTTATTGTTGGAGTTGCCATGCCCTTTTCCTATGCGAAGCGCCGAAAGCGTGGAGATTCCCGCCAAAAAATCACATTGCATATAATCCGGAGATGTGTTTTGTTGCTTGCATTTGGGGTTGGACTGCACTGTGGTTACAGCGGCAAACTGGTATGGGAGCTCTGGAATGTGTTGGCACAACTTTCAGTAACAATAATTATCGCCTATTTCCTGATGCGCTACAAGCCTTCAGTTCAGATCATTGCTTCCTTTGGGCTTCTGCTGCTCACTGAAATTGCATACCGCACTTTTCCGCTGGAGGGTTTCAACCAGCCGTTTGTGAAAGGACACAATTTCGGAACCTGGATGGACTTGGTTCTTATGGGGAAAATCAGAGAGCACAGCGGTTGGGTGGCAATTAACTTTATTCCCACAGCAGCACACACAATCTGGGGGGTTGTAACCGGGCAATTGCTGCTTTCCGCAAAGCCTGCAAAAGAGAAGCTTAAAAAAATTATCATTTCCGGATTAATTATTTTAGCAGCCGGTTATCTGCTTCACTACACTTCAATTACACCGATTATAAAGCGTATTTCAACCTCTTCGTTTGTGCTGGCTTCGGGCGGCTGGGCTTTGCTGACGCTGGCTTTCAGCTATTGGTTGATTGACATGAAAAAAATTAACCGTTGGATTTTTCCCTTTGTGATTATAGGCATGAATCCGATTTTTATTTACATGTTCTCGGAAACTGTTGGCGGGCAGTGGTTTAACGGATTTGTTGCAATTTTCACTAAAGGGGTGATGAGCTGGTTTAATACCCCGGAATTTGTAATGGCGCTAATTACCTCTTTGGTAATTTTAGCATTGGAGTGGCTACTATGCTATTATTTATACCGGAAGAAAATTTTCTTTAAGATTTAATATCGACAACGCATTTGTAAAAGACCAATTTCATTTGTCTAAACGGCTGTTACTTCGGCATTATACTACAAGTAGCCGGACTGTTTCATAATTCAATTTTGTATAGGTAGTCGAAATCTGTTGAAATATTTTCAGGATATCAATGTAGGTGCTTCAGCTATCTTCTTCTGGCGCCCTGCATCTTTTTTTT
>JACDJC010003036.1_pt1 | contig 12521 bp, 11 predicted proteins | sample 7454191 | NCBI WGS metagenome assembly JACDJC01 (sample SAMN14253291, study PRJNA609438) | sludge metagenome | isolation source: sludge after 25d culture with pyrite and EDTA | collected 2018-12-20 | reverse complement strand
TGCCACCCTGAAGGCGGCGCTGGCCGATCATGCGCCGCTGTTCTTCATCCTCACCAACACGCGCGGGATGGAAGCGGCACGCGCCGCCGACGTCACCCGCGAAGTGTGCGCCAACCTCAAGGCGGCGCTGGCCGATTACACCGGCCCGGTGCTGTTCGTGTCGCGCTCGGATTCCACGCTGCGCGGCCACTACCCGGTGGAAACCGACGTGATGAACGAGGCGCTGGGGCCGTTCGATGCCACCCTGCTGACACCCGCGTTTTTTGAAGGCGAGCGCATCACGCGCGACAGCACCCATTATTTGTTGGTCGACGGCAAGCCCGTTCCCACCCACGAAACCGAATTCGCACGCGACTCGGTATTCGGCTACCGCACCGCCTATCTGCCGGACTATGTGGCCGAAAAAACCGCCGGCCGCGTCGCCGCCGACGATGTTGCACGCCTGACCTTGGCCGGATTGCGTGGCGGTCAGGCCAGCGCATGGCTCGCCGCGCTGCACGGCAATGCCGTCGGTGTGATCGACGGCGAAACAGCGAACGACTACCAGTTGCTCGCCGATGCCGTGCTCGCTGCCGCGGCTGCCGGCAAGCGCCTGCTGTTCCGCAGCGCCGCCTCGCTGCTCACGGCACTGGCGAAGCTGCCGCCGCAGCCCGTGGCCGCCGAGGCTTTCGATTCCCTGGTGCGCGACCACAAGCCCGGCGCAATCATAGTCGGCTCACACGTCGCCAAGACCACCGCGCAACTGTCGGCCTTGCTGAAGGAACGCGGCGTGGTCGGCCTGCCGCTCGACGTGGGCCGCCTGCCCGACGCGCGCACCGCCGTGGTGAGTGAACTGACGGCGAACATTGCCCACGCCCACGTGCACGGCCTCACCCCGGTCGTGTTCACCAGCCGCGCGGAACGCCAGTTCGCCAGCGTGACCGAACGCATGGCCTTCGGCGAAACCGTGTCGGCTACGCTGATGGACATCGTGCGCCAGCTGCCGCCGACGCTCGGCTTTCTCATCAGCAAGGGCGGCATCACGTCCAACGACGTGCTCTCCAGCGGGCTGGCCCTCACGGCCTCACGCGTGCTGGGGCAGATCCTGCCCGGCGTCACCGTGGTGCAGACCCCGCCCGATCACCGGCTGCCGCAACTGCCGGTAGTCATTTTCCCCGGCAATGTCGGCGGCGACGGCGCACTGGCGGAAGCCTACCGGCGCCTGGCCCCCTCGCACGCACAGGCAAGGCCGGCTAAACTCGCAGCCTGACCGTTTTACGTTTCGCCATGATCAGCCCTGCCTTCCTGTCCCAGTTGCGCACCCTGCTCCCGCCGCACAGCCTGCTGCACGAGCGCGAAGATCTCGTTCCGTTCGAGAGCGACGGCCTGTCGGTGTATCGCAACATCCCCGACGTGGTGGTGCTGCCGGAAAACGAGGCCCAGGTGGCGGCAATTTTGCGGCTGTGCCATCGGCACAAGATCGCGGTGGTGGCACGCGGCGCCGGCACCGGCCTCGCCGCCGGCGCCTTGCCGATTGATGGCGCCGTCCTGCTGGTGCTGGCCAAGCTCAACCAGATCAAGCACATCGACCCGCTGGCCCGCACCGCCATGGTGCAGCCGGGCGTGCGCAATCTGGCGATTTCCGACGCTGCTGCCGAGTACAACCTGTATTACGCGCCCGACCCCTCGTCGCAAATCGCCTGTTCCATCGGCGGCAATGTCGCAGAAAACTCCGGTGGCGTGCACTGCCTGAAATATGGCCTCACCGTGCACAACATCCTCAAGCTGTGCGCCTGGACCATCGACGGCCAGCTGCTCGAAATCGGCCGCGATGCGCTCGACAGCCCGGGCTACGACCTGCTCGCGCTGATGACCGGATCGGAAGGCATGCTGGCGGTGATCACCGAAGTCACGGTCAAATTGCTGCCGCGTCCAGATCGTGCGCAAGTGGTGCTGGCGGCGTTCGACGACATCGCAAAGGCAGGGGCGGCCGTCGGCAACATCATCGCCGCCGGGGTCATTCCTGCCGGGCTGGAAATGATGGACAAGCTCGCCATCCAGGCAGCCGAGGCCTTTGTCCACGCCGGCTATCCACTCGACTGCGAAGCGCTGCTGCTGTGCGAAGTGGACGGCGTCAACGAGGAAGTATCGGATGACATCTTTACCGTGCGCCAAGTGCTCACCGAGTCCGGTGCCACTGAAATCCGTACCGCCGACAGCGAGGAGGCACGCCTCCGATTCTGGGCTGGACGCAAGGCGGCTTTCCCCGCCGTAGGGCGTCTCGCGCCCGATTATTACTGCATGGACGGCACCATTCCGCGCGCGCAGCTGCCCCATGTGTTGAATCGCATCAGCGAGATGAGCACCGAATATGGCCTTGCCGTCGCCAACGTATTTCACGCCGGCGACGGCAACCTGCATCCGCTGATTCTGTTCGATGCCAATCAGCCGGGCGAGCTTGAGCGCGCCGAAACCTTCGGCGGAAAAATCCTGGAACTGTGCGTGGAAGTGGGCGGCACCATCACCGGCGAACACGGCGTCGGGCTGGAAAAGATCGGCCAGATGTGCGTGCAGTTCTCGCCCGCGGAGTTGACGCTTTTCCACGAGGTGAAAGCCGCGTTTGATCCGGACAAGCTGCTCAACCCCGGCAAGGCGGTGCCCGAATTGCACCGCTGCGCCGAGTGGGGCGCCATGCACGTGCATGGTGGGCAACTGCGGCACCCCGAGTTGCCGAGATTCTGATGCTGGAGCCCTTGATCGAGCACATCCGCGCAGCCCATGCCGAAAGCTCGCCCCTCATCATCCAGGGGGGCGGCAGCAAGACCTTCTACGGCAGCGCCGATGAAGGCGAAATCCTCAGCGCACGTGTGCTCACCGGCGTAATTGATTACCAGCCGAAGGAACTGGTGCTGACCGCACGCGCCGGCACCCCGCTGACAGAAATCGAGGCCTTGCTCGCCGAACAGAACCAGATGCTGGCGTTCGAACCACCGCATTTCGGCGGCCCGGCCACACTCGGCGGCAGCATCGCCGCCGGCCTGTCCGGGCCACGTCGGCCCTATGCCGGTGCCGCACGCGATTTCGTGCTCGGGGTGCGCATCATCGACGGCACCGGACAGCCGCTGCGCTTCGGCGGCCAGGTGATCAAGAACGTCGCCGGCTACGATGTGTCGCGCCTGATGGTCGGCGCGCTCGGCACGCTCGGGCTGATTACCGAAGTCTCGCTGAAAGTGCTGCCCCGTCCCGCCGCCTGCGCCACCCTGCAATTCGAACTGGCTGAAGCTGCTGCCATCGAAAAAATGAACCAGTGGGCAGGACAACCGCTGCCGCTATCGGCCACCAGCTGGCATACTGGATTGCTCAGTGTGCGGCTGTCCGGTGCGCCTTCCGCCGTGCAGGCCGCCCAGGCCCGGCTCGGTGGTGAGCCACTTAAAGACGCCAGCGCCTTCTGGCAGCGCCTGCGCGACCAGACGACGCCGTTTTTCGACAAGCGCCCATCAACTCAAAATCAAGGCCTGTGGCGGCTTGCGGTCAAGTGCAGTACGCTGCCCCTGAATTTGGGTGACTGCCAGTGGATCGAATGGGGCGGCGCGGTGCGATGGCTGGTGAGCGACCGGCCTGCCGCCACGCTGCGCGAAACGGCCCATCGCGCCGGTGGCCATGCCACGCTGTTTCGCGGCGAGATGCCCGTCGATGGCGCATTCACCCCGCTCTCGCCCGCCCTGTTCACTCTGCACCGCAACCTGAAGCAGCGCTTTGACCCCAAGGGCATTCTCAACCGTGGCCGGCTCTATCCGGATTTCTGACATGCGTCTGTCCTGACATGCAAACAACGCTCGCCGAATCCTTTTGCAACACCGCCGAGGGTGACACCGCTGAACGCATTTTGCGCAACTGCGTGCACTGCGGATTTTGTCTCGCCACCTGCCCGACCTATCAGATACTTGGCAACGAACTCGATTCGCCACGCGGCCGTATTTACCTAATGAAGCAGGTACTGGAAGGTGCGACGCCGACCGCCAAGACCCAGCAGCATCTCGACCGCTGCCTGACCTGCCGCAACTGCGAAACCACCTGTCCATCGGGCGTGGAATACGGCAAGCTGCTCGACATCGGTCGCCGCATCGTCGAAGAAAAAGTCGGACGCAGCGCGCGCGAAACCGTCACCCGCACCGCACTCAAAACCGGCCTGCTGTCGCCCATGCTGTTCAACTCCGCATTGAAACTGGGCCAAAGCATGCGCGGCCTGATGCCCGGCTTTCTGCAGACACGCATCCCGGCTGCCGATCCCGCAGGCATCTGGCCTGCGCCGCGCCACGCCCGCCGCATGCTGGTGCTCGCCGGCTGCGTGCAACCCGGCCTCAAGCCCAACATCAACACCGCCACCGCACGCGTACTCGACCGTATCGGCATTTCGCTCATCGCCGCAGAAAAGGCCGGCTGCTGCGGTGCAGTGGCGCACCACCTCAACGATCACAACGGCAGCCTGGCCGCTATGCGGCGCAATATCGACGCCTGGATTCCCCATCTCGACGCCGGCGTGGAAGCGATCGTGATGACAGCATCGGGCTGTGGCGTGATGGTGAAGGATTACGGCTGGCAGTTGCGTGACGACCCGGCGTATGCCGACAAAGCCGCCCGCATCGCCGCCGCGACAAAAGACATTTCAGAAATCCTGATCGCTGAACGCGATGCGCTCAAGCCGCTTATGTCCCCGGCACAGGAAGTGCCAGGGATGGTATCCCCTGGGGGCGGCGCCACCCACCGCTCCCCGCTCACCAAAAAACGTATCGCCTACCATCCGCCCTGCACCCTGCAACATGGGCAAAAGCTCACTGGCGGTGTCGAAACGCTGCTGACCGAGGCCGGATTCGAACTCACACCGGTGGCTGAAAAACATCTGTGTTGCGGCTCGGCGGGCACCTATTCGATCCTGCAACCCGACATCGCTGAGCAGCTTAAGGAGCGCAAGCTAGGAAACCTGCAGGCAGGCAGCCCCGAGATGATCGTTACCGCCAATATCGGCTGTCTCACCCATCTGCAATCGGGTACGACCGTTCCGGTACGGCACTGGGTGGAACTTCTGGACGAAACACTGGCCGCATCCTGACCTATTTCATAGGAGATATCGATGATTTTCAGACAACTGTTCGAGCCCGTTTCCAGCACCTACACCTATCTTCTCGGCTGCGAGGAGACCGGCCAGGCGCTCCTGATCGACCCGGTGCTGCCAACCTGGGAACGCGATCTTGCCGCGGTCAACGTACTCGGGCTCAAGCTCGCGTTCACAGTGGAAACGCACATCCACGCCGACCACATCACCTCGGCACGGAAACTGAAAGCCATCGCCGGCAGCGCGATCGCCGGACCCGCGCTCGATGCGCTGCCGTGCACCGACGTCGGCATCGTCGACGGCAAGGTCTTCCGGATGGGCTCGGTCGAGCTGGCCCCGGTCCACACCCCCGGCCACACCGACAACCACTTCGCCTATCACCATGCCGGCCGGCTCTTCAGCGGCGACGCATTACTGATCGACGCCTGCGGTCGTACCGATTTCCAGAGCGGCGATCCGGCTGCGCTATATCATTCGGTGCGCGGCAAGCTGTTTGCGCTCGACGACGACACCTTGGTCTACCCGGCGCACGACTATGAGCAACGCCGCATCAGTACGATCGGTCAGGAAAAGGTGCGCAACCCCCGTCTCGGCGGCGATCGCACGCTCGAGGATTTCGTCGCACTGATGAACGGGCTCGACCTCGCCTATCCCAAGTTCATCGATTACGCTGTGCCCGGCAACCGCGAATGCGGCGCCTGCCCGCCCGGCGTGCCCGATCATTTGCAGCAGTATTGCGGACAGATTGCCGACAGCCGGCAGGGCTGAGGCAACGGCGACCCCATCGTTCGATAGGCGCGGGGGCGGCGCTTGTGGTCGTCGCCAATCACTGCTTTAATCAAATTAGAGATGGGGCGCATCACATTCCATCCACAACGAATCGGGCTCCGCGTAAGCTGCGGGATCCAGAAAAAGGGAAACCCATGAGCAGAAAAGCAGAATTCGTGCGCAAGATGCATGCCCGGCTTGATCAATGGAATGCCGATTGATGCGCTGGCAAAAGCCGACACCGCTAGGGCGGACGCGCGCGCCGGCTACCACAAGCAGATCGAAGCCCTGCGCAGCAGACGCGATAAAGCCCGCAGCAAGCTGAAGGAACTCGAAGCCGCAGGCGAAGGCGCCCGGGAAGATATCAAGGCCGGTGTCGAGTTGGCTCGGAATGCGGTCAGCGAGGCGGTGCATTCCACAGCCGCGCGATTTAAGTAAGCCTCTCCATAAACCGCCCGGCTCGCATCGGGCAGATTTCCACTTCCGCATAACAGAAAGCACAACATGGCAAACGAGGGTTATCACGAACCAATCGATTCACTCAGCAGCGACACTCGCGACATGCATCGCGCGCTCACCTCGCTGATGGAGGAACTCGAGGCAGTGGACTGGTACAACCAGCGCATGGATGCCTGCAAGGACGAGACCCTGCGCGGCATACTCAAGCACAATCGCGACGAGGAAAAAGAACACGCCGCAATGCTGATGGAATGGATCCGCCGCCGCGATCCCGGCTTCGACAAGGAGTTGCGGAACTACCTGTTCACCGACAAGGATCTCACGCACGATTGATTGCGGGGACGAACCGATGAGCCGCCCTCTCGACGTCATTATCATCGGCTCCGGCACCGCCGGGCTCACCGCGCTGCGCGAGGTGCGCAAGCGCAGCGAACGTTTCGTCATCGTCAACGACGGCCCCTACGGCACTACCTGCGCGCGCAATGGCTGCATGCCGTCCAAGGTTCTGATCGAGGCCGCGAATGCGTTTCATCGACGCCTCGTTTTCGAGGAATTCGGAATTCGCGGTGGCGCCGCGCTGACCGCCGATATCCCGGCGGTACTGCGTCGGGTGCGGGCGTTGCGCGACAGCTTTGTCGGCTACACCCTGCAGACCACCGAGGAACTCAGAGAGCGCAGTATCGCCGGGCGAGCCCGACTGCTGGGGCCGAACCGGATCGAGGTCGACGGGCGAGAACTAAGCGCCGACCGGATCATCATCGCCACCGGCTCCCGCCCCATCGTCCCGAAACCCTGGCTCGCGTTCGGCGATCGTCTGCTAACCACCGACACCCTGTTCGAGCAGGCAGACCTCGGTCGCCGGATTGCGGTGGTTGGCATGGGAGCGATCGGGATCGAGATGGCGCAGGCACTTTCGCGGCTGGGGATCGAGGTCACGGGCTTCGATTCAGGCCACCGTCTCGCCGGTCTGACCGACGAATCGGTCAACGCGACCCTCGACGCCCTGCTACGCCGGGAGTTCGCCATCCATTACGGATCGGCGGCGGAACTGTTCGAGGCGCCGGACGGCATCGGAATCCGCAACGACGAAACCCGCATCGTGGTCGATCAGGTCATCGCGGCGATCGGGCGCCGTCCGAACATCGACGGTCTTGGGCTGGAGTCGCTCGGGGTGGCGCTCGACGCGCACGGGATGCCGCCAGTCGACCCGCACACCATGCAAATCGCCGATCTGCCGGTTTTTCTTGCCGGCGACGCCAACGGTCAGCTTCCGCTGCTGCATGAGACCGCCGACGAAGGGTATATCGCGGGGGTGAATGCTTTCGCCACGCAACCGGTCGGCTTTGCGCGCCGTACCCCGCTCGCCATCGTCTTCGCCGATCCGAATGTCGCGGTGGTCGGCAAGCGCTTGTCCGAACTCGACTCCGCCGAGACTGTCAACGGGGCCGTCGATTTCGACAACCAAGGCCGCGCACGCACGGCGCAACGCAACCACGGGCGCATCTGCGTGTACGCGGATCACCGCAGCGGGCGGCTGCTCGGCGCCGAAATGTGCGCCCCGGCCGGCGAACACATGGCCCACCTGCTGGCGCTTGCGATCGGACGCGCCCTGACGGTGAACGATTTGCTGCGGATGCCCTTTTACCACCCGGTGCTGGAGGAAGGTCTGCGCGGCGCACTGCGAGAACTGGCCGCCCAACTGCCGACAGCCGGGACATCCGAACTGGGCACCTGCGGCGCGATCAGCCCGCCCGCAGATCCCCGGGCTGGTTGAGGTTGGCGAAACAGGCCACATCGAACCGCTCGTTCACCGACGGCAAACCCGCCTGCCACCGCCGCACCGCACGTTCGCCGCGCGCCAGAAAGGCAGCGAGGACATCGCGCTGGTCGGTACGGACGATGAAGCAGGTGTGGTGCATGCGCAACTCGTCAGCCGCCACGGCCAGCGGCACGTTCTCGCGCAGCGCGGCTGCGTGCAGCCGCGCCACCAGATCGGACGGCAGGTGCGGGGAATCGCAGGGCACCACTGCCAACCAATCGGCCGTCACGCTCTGCATCGCGACGAGCACCCCCGCCAGCGGGCCGGGAAAGTCGGGCAGGGTATCCGGCAGCACGCGCGGGCCATACGCGGCATAAGTTTCCAGGTTGCGGTTGGCACTGATCACGACTTCATCGACCTGCGGACGAAGCACGTCAAGCGCCCATTCGATCAGGGGGCGGCCTCGATAATCAATCAGCCCTTTATCGACACCCCCCATGCGGCTGCCCTGGCCGCCCGCCAGAATGACGGCAGCGACCCGTTCAGGGGCGGGCATAGAGATAAAGGCGGTCGGAACGGTCGCCGGGACGTGAGCCTTCCCACTGTCCGACCCAGCCGGGCGGCACGACCGGATCAGCACCGCGTTGCCGGGTTTCCAGCAGCAACCAGTTGCAGGCGGCATTTTCGAGGGCCAGTTGGCGTCCGCTGTGATAACCCAGCAACACGCGCTGCTGGCGGCGCACCTGGTCGGCCTGGATGCAGTCGGCTACAGGCACGCGTGCTGCCAGCACATCGCCCACGCTGGCATAGCTCAAGCGGCGGTCGAGCGGGGCCTGGAACAGGGCCATCAGCAGCACCCACATGAAAGTCATGCTCGCGGTCCATACCAGTATCGGGCGCAGCGGCGAACGACTGACACGGCTCAAAAACACGATCCAGATCAGCGTGACCAGCAGGCCCAGCGCCATCGCCCACGGGCGCCATTCGCCCACCTCGGTCATGCCCAGCTTGGTCAGCCGTGTGGCCAGCCGTGCTGGCATTCCGAAGTCATGCGCACTCCAGTAAACCCAGAACATCAGCGCCATGAAGCCGAACAGCATGACGCCAAACCACAGCAATGCATTGGCCGCGCCGCGCCGCAGGGTAAACAATCCAGCCGCTCCCAGCAGGGTCAATGGCAACAGCAGAATCAGGCCCTGCTCCTCGCCGGGATGGGCATCAAACGCGTACAACCCCAGCAGGCCAAGCAAGGCGCCAACGGGCAGCACGATGCCCGGCGTACGCCACTGCCGCCGGCTCCGATACAAGGCCCACGCCGCCAGCGGCCAGGCCGGCCAGGCATACCAGCCCAGAAGGCCCAGATAAAAAGCCGGGCGCAGCCCTGCATCTCCGATCCAGCGCTGCAGGTTAAGGACCTGCTCGAACGGGATCGACTGCGTGGTCAAATAGCCCAGCCAGGCCGCGCCCATCATCAACGCAAAGCCCATGCCCCAGATCAGCGCATGCCGCGCCGCCGGGGTTCGGTGCTCCGCCAGCAACAGCGGCAATGCCCCCGCCAGCAACAAAAACAACAAGGCTTCGGCCGCGCCGCCCGCGAGCATCATCAACACTGCACCGCCGCCCAGCGCCCACCCGCTGTGCGGATCGCGCGGCAAACTGGCCAGGCCATACAGCATGATCGCGGCGGCGGCGAACTGGGCCGTGAAGGCATTGAGTTCGTGGCCCCGCACCAGCAGGCCCATGCAGCCCAACAAGGTCAAGACTGCCGCCCATCCTGTCTCGGGGCCATACAACACTCGGGCCGTGCGCGCGGCAAACACCAGCGCCAGCACGATAAACAATCCTGAGGCCAGACGCGCGCCATCCTCCAGGGGCAGAATGAACGAAGTGAGCCAGGCCGTCGTCATCGCGGCCCAGTAATACAAGGGCGGAGTGGTCGGCACGGCCAGGGGCGACTCGCCGCTTTGCAGCAGTTGCCACAGCTGCACGAAGTGCTCGCCGTCACCCCCTTTCCACGGCGCGTGCCCTACCAGGCCCGGCAACAGCCAGGCCGCGCAGAGCAGCAGCAACCCGAGCTGCGGAAGGGCCACTGCGCAGCAGCGGGGACCCCACCGGCGTACTCCCTGCGGGTGGAGCGTGGTTGGTGACGCTTCAGCGCCTTTACAACCACGGCCTACCCCTTGCGGGTGGAGTGGGAGAGAGGACGCGCGCTTATTGAACAATTTTGAGGAGCTGGCCTACCATGGGCTCGCCATCTGGATACAGGTCGTTCATCAGCCGCAGCTGGCTTTCGGCATCGTCCTCCAGCGGCGACTGCCGCGCCAGGCCTGCCATCGTCATGCCCGGCTGGACCGTTAATACCCGCAGCGCGTAAGACCGTGCCGCCAGTTTCTCGGCCGGCGTAATCGCATGAAAACTGTTGATCGCCCCGCGTAGAGTGCTGCGCTCGCGGTCGTAAGTGGACTTGTCCTTGGCCATGCCCGCAATCAGGTACTGTGTGCCGTTGAATGCCACGGCTGCCACCACCACCGGCTTGCCCTGTTGCGCGCCCGCCGCGAATGCCGCCGGATAACCGCTCAGGCTGCCGCTGTCATAGCGTGCCCCGGCATCCAACTTGAGTCCTTTCTGCAAGGTTTCCAGCGGCTTGCCGCCTTTCGGTCCTTGCTGCAGTTCAACCAGCGCATCACCTTTCGGGCTCATCGCCACCACGCGGTCGGGCCGGTTGTGTACCTGCCACCCCTGCGGAAACTGGATTGCCAGGCCGAGCTTGTCGTGCAGCAGCGCATTGCCGCGAATCACGCCCTGATCCGGACTGTCGCCAAACACCACCCCGGCCATTTTGTGCAGGTAATCGCTGCGGCCTTCGCGCGGCAGCGCAACCGAATATTTGTTTGCCTCAGCCACGACCTGCTTGAAGCGCTCGTCATTGCTGGGGTGCGTATCGAACGTGCCGTGATAGGTTTTGGGCTGGCGGCCATTGCGCTTGGCCTGTTCGGCCGCGAACAGCTCCTGGTTTTTCAGTATCCCGACCACCTCGATCATCGCCTGCGGGTTGTAGCCGGTTTTGGCGAGATACTGCGCACCGAGACGGTCGGATTCCAGTTCGTGCTCGCGTCCATAACCCGCTGTCCAGGCCTGCGCCAGCGATTGCAACAGCGTCGCGCCCGCCTGGTTGCCCATGCCCGGCACCAGGATCGAACCCAGCACCGCACCCAGGCCTGTAGCCGTGGAAGCGCTTTGCTGGCGCACGCCATGACGCGCCGTCACGTGGCCGATTTCGTGACCGACCACGCCGGCCAGTTCGGCCTCGGAATTCAGATACGCCATGATGCCGCGCGTGATATAGACATAACCGCCGGGCAGGGCAAAGGCATTGACGTCGGGACTGTCAACCACGGTGAAATGCCACTTCAGGTTCGGACGATGGCTATGCTTCGCCAACCGCAGGCCAATCTCGTTGACGTAGGCCTGCAATGCCGGGTTATCCAGCGCCGCATATTCCTTCAGCACATCCTGGTGCGCCTGCGCGCCCATCTGGATTTCCTGCTGCTCGGACATCAGCACGAAATCCTTGTCGCCCGTGACCGGGTTTTGCGCACAGTGGGTCAGCGTCAATGCGCCCAGGATGACCACTGCGATGCGACGAAAAGCGTAGGATTTCAAGTTTGGCTCTTTCTGGAAGTGCGGCGCACGAAATAATACCGTTGCACGGCGGCAAAAATGCAAAAAAGCGGCCGGAGCCGCTTTGAGTTGCATCACGCTGACACGTGCAAACTGCTTGCTTTATGCAGCAGTTGATTTCATGCCATAGCGCTGGCGGAACTTCTCGACGCGGCCGGCCGTATCGACAATCTTCTGCTTGCCCGTGTAGAACGGATGGCAGGAAGAGCACACTTCAATATGCAGTGCATCCGAGCCCAGCGTGGAACGGGTTTTGAACGTGTCACCACAAGAGCACGTTACGGTCACTTCTTTGTAATCGGGGTGAATGCCGGCTTTCATGGCAATTCCTTAATGGGTAAATTTTGAGAACTCGGGATTATAGGGTATCCGCCGGACGGAAGCAAGCCACGCAAACGCCGGGCGGACTACGTGAAATACCCCGGACCAGACTCCAGTTCACCCATGAAATACCCGTTGAAGCTTGAATCCACCATCCTCCTCTGGGATTTTCGTCATGACCAACGGTCTTTCTTCTGATGCACTGGTTTTATTCGGCGCCACGGGCGACCTGGCCCGGCGCAAGATTTTTCCTGCCCTGTACGCCATGCTGCAGCACGGCCGCACGCTCCCGCCGATTGTCTGTGTTGCCTGCTCGCCCGGCTGGGACCTGGAGAAAGTACGCGCCCACGCCCACGATGGAATCAGCCAGTTTGGCGGTGGTGTGGATGAATCCCTATTTCGGAATCTTTCCAGCCTGCTGACCTACATCAACGGCGATTA
>JACDJC010003035.1_pt1 | contig 12530 bp, 9 predicted proteins | sample 7454191 | NCBI WGS metagenome assembly JACDJC01 (sample SAMN14253291, study PRJNA609438) | sludge metagenome | isolation source: sludge after 25d culture with pyrite and EDTA | collected 2018-12-20 | reverse complement strand
GCGAGGGGAGAGGGGCTTTTACTGCCCTGCTCTCTGGCCTGGGAGCAAGTCCGTAGGCTTGGGAACGACCCTGAAAGTTTGGGAACGATCCTGCAAGCTTGGAGGCTTTAGCTCCCCTCTCCCCTCGCGGGAGAGGGGCCGGGGGAGAGGGGGCGGGCCTTTCACTATTTCTTACCCTTACTCCCGCTTCCTAACCACCTGGTACTTCCGCCCGAAATACTCCAGCGGAACACTCAGCATGTGCACCAGCCGGGTGAACGGGAAGAGCACAAAGATTGTCAGGCCCAAGAATATATGGAGCTTGTAGATCCAGTGCACACCCACCATGTATTCGGCTGCCCCGCCCTGGAAGGTGAAAATGCTCTGTGCCCAGCCTGCCAGCATCAACATGGTGCCGCCGTCCAGATGGCCCAGCGTTGGCAGAATGGTCAGCAGACCCAGTGCTACCTGGACCACCAGGATAACGATCACCATATTATCGGCAAAGGTACTGCTGGCCTGGATTCTTGGATCTGTCAGCCGGCGATACGCCAGCATGACGCCGCCCACCAGGCACATCACCCCGGCGATACCACCAACCACAATCGCCATCACCTGCTTGGTACCGGCACTCATGAAAGGTTCGTACACGAAATGCGGTGTCAACAGGCCAACCAGGTGGCCAAAGAAGATCACCAGAATGCCCACATGGAACAGCACGCTGGCCATTACCATGTTTTTCTTGCGCAACATCTGGCTGGAGTGAGCTTTCCAGGTGAACTGCGCCTGGTCGTATCGTGCCCAGGTGCCAAGAAACAGCACTACCAGGGCGATGTACGGGTAAATCCCGAAAATCAGTGTGTTCAGATAAGACATCATCTTGGTCTCCTCCTGCGCCGTCAGGCGTCTCTCGCGGCGGCACGCGCCTGAGCGGGCGTTACATCCGTCATCAGATGATCACTGAGGTGAATGGTCTGGGTCTGTTCCAGTTCGCGGCGGCGCTGGCCAACAACGCCGCCGGTACTGCAGGAGCTGCCCTGATCATCCACAAACTTCACCATTTCTTCTTCCCAGACCTTGTCCAGTGCTTCCGGTGTATCGTCGCGCTCCTCCGAAGCCACAAGCTGTGCCAGCTCCTGTCGATCGGTTTTGCGACCAGACAACTCCAGCAACGAATCCATGACTACGTGGTAGAGACTTTCGCGCTGGTACAACCGCTCGCCCAACAGGCCCAGAATGTGGTGGATATCTTCCAGCCAGTTCCGGATCTCGTCCCAGGGGCGGGTCGACAGATACTCCAGAAACAGCGGCAGGTAGTCCGGTAGCTCCCTGGCGTCGATTTCCAGCCCGTTGGAGCGATACTGCTCCATCAGATCAACCATTGCCTGGCCGCGATCACGGGATTCACCGTGTACGTGCTCAAACAACAGTAACGAGGTGGCCCGGCCTTTGTCGAAGGTGCCGGTATAGGCCTCTTCAAGATCCAGCAAGTCTCCGTCACACAGGCGGTCAATACACTGGAGCAACTGCTCCTTGTTTTTCCGTGGCAGCCGGCCGTCCTCCAGAACAGCGGCAACCAGGGCATCTTTGGAGGCCTGAAGTTCCGCCGTCGGGTACTCCAGAATTCTTGCCAGTACTTTTAATAGCTTCATAGTGGCCCCCTTAATCCTGCAACTGTTTCGGATCGACCTGCTTTACCGTGGTCAGCTTCTGCACCATGGTGGTGGTCTGTTTGCGGCCGCCGAACATGTTGAACTTGCTGTCGCCGTTGCAGCCGTCGCCGAAACTGAAACCACACCCGTTGCGCTCACCGTGGGCAGTTGCGTCCGGGAAGGCTTCCTTCGCCAGCTCGCGGTGACTGGTGGGAATCACAAAGCGATCCTCATAGTCAGCAATGGCCAGGTAGCGATACATTTCGTCGGCCTGAGCCTTTGTCAGGCCGGCTTCTTCCAGTGCCCGCAGGTCTTCAACGCCTTCAACGGTTTCTGCGCGCTTGTACAGGCGCATGGCCATGATGCGCTTGAGGGCACGCACGATCGGCTTCTCATCTCCTGCGGTCAACATGTTGGCCAGGTACTTGACCGGAATGCGCAGGCTTTCGATCTTCGGCAGTATGCCGTCGAACTCAACCTTGCCGGCCTCTGCTGCAGACTGGATCGGGCTCAGGGGCGGCACGTACCAGACCATCGGCAGGGTGCGATACTCCGGGTGCAGAGGCAGGGCCAGTTTCCAGTCCACCGCCATTTTGTAGACGGGGCTGCGCTGGGCCGCGGCAATAACGTTCATGGGTACGCCATCTTTCTTCGCCTGCTCGATCACCTTCGGATCGTTCGGGTCAAGGAAGATTTCCAGCTGCTTTTCGTAAAGCTCATGCTCGCCCGGGGCACTGGCTACTTCCTCAATGCGATCCGCATCGTAAAGCAGCACACCCAGGTAGCGGATACGCCCTACACAGGTCTCGGAACACACAGTCGGCATACCGGCTTCAATGCGCGGGTAGCAGAAGATGCACTTTTCGGACTTGCCGGTTTTCCAGTTGAAGTAGATCTTCTTGTACGGGCAGCCGGAGACGCACATGCGCCATCCGCGACACTTGTCCTGGTCGATGAGTACAATGCCGTCTTCTTCACGTTTGTAGATAGCGCCACTCGGGCAGCTGGCGACACACGTCGGGTTCAGGCAGTGCTCACACAGGCGTGGCAGATACATCATGAAGGTGTTTTCAAACTGGCCGTAGATATCCGCCTGCACCTGGTCGAAGTTTTTATCCTTGCGACGTTTGGCAAACTCGGTGCCCAGGATTTCTTCCCAGTTCGGGCCCCACTCGATTTTCTGCATGCGCTGGCCGGAGATCAGCGAGCGTGGCCGTGCGATGGGCTGGTGCTTGCTGTCACCTGCGGTGTGCAGATGCTGATAATCGAAATCAAACGGCTCGTAGTAGTCGTCGATTTCCGGCAGATCCGGGTTGGCGAAAATATTCGCCAGTACCCGGAAACGACCGCCAATGCGTGGGCGGATCTTACCGCTGGCATCCCGCATCCAGCCGCCTTTCCATTTGTCCTGGTTTTCCCACTCTTTCGGGTAACCGATACCGGGCTTGGTCTCGACGTTATTGAACCAGGCGTACTCCATGCCTTCACGGCTGGTCCATACGTTTTTACAGGTCACTGAACAGGTATGGCAACCGATGCACTTGTCCAGGTTCAGCACCATGCCTACTTGGGAACGGATTTTCATTTTACAGCCTCCTGGACAGTGTCGTTGCCTTCGCCGTCAAGCCAGTCAATGTTCTTCATTTTACGCACCACAACAAACTCATCGCGGTTGGAGCCTACGGTTCCGTAGTAGTTGAAACCGTATGAGAATTGCGCGTAGCCGCCGATCATATGGGTCGGTTTCGGGCACACGCGGGTAACGGAGTTGTGAATACCGCCCCGGGTACCTGTAATCTCGGAGCCCGGTATATTCACGATCCGCTCCTGGGCGTGATACATCATGACCATGCCCGGCATAACCCGCTGGCTCACAACCGCCCTGGCTGCAATAGCACCGTTAGCGTTGAAAAGTTCAATCCAGTCGTTGTCCTCGATTTCCATTTCCTTGGCGTCGTCTTCGCTCAGCCACACAATCGGGCCACCGCGGGACAGGGTCAGCATCAGCAGGTTGTCGCTGTAGGTGCTGTGGATGCCCCACTTCTGGTGCGGGGTAATCCAGTTCAGCGCTTTCTCCGGATTACCGTTGCTGCGCTGGTTCAGCATGCTGCTGACCGTCTTGGTGTTGATGGGTGGCCGGTAAACCAGCAGGCTTTCGCCAAAGGCCCGCATCCACTCGTGGTCCAGGTAGAACTGCTGGCGCCCGGTGAGGGTGCGCCAGGGAATCAGTTCGTGCACGTTGGTGTACCCGGCGTTATAGGACACATGCTCGTCCTCCAGGCCAGACCAGGTGGGGCTGGAAATGATCTTTCGCGGCTGCGCCACTATGTCCCGGAAGCGGATTTTTTCCTCTTCCTTGTTCTTCGCCAGGTGCGTGTGATCCAGACCGGTGATGTCGGAAAGCGCCTGCCAGGCCTTTACGGCAACCTGGCCGTTGGTTTCGGGTGCCAGGGTCAGAATCACTTCTGCGGCATCAATGGCACTTTCGATCTTCGGCCGACCGGCGTTGGCACCGTCGATATGCTTGTAGTTCAGGTCGCCCAGGAACTTCACTTCTTTCTCGGTGTTCCAGTTAATGCCCTTACCACCGTTACCCAGCTTGTCCATCAGAGGCCCAAGGGAGGTGAAGCGGGCGTAGGTGTTCGGATAATCCCGCTCAACAGTGATAAAGTTGGGCGCGGTCTTGCCCGGAATCAGCTCACATTCACCACGCTTCCAGTCCTTTACATCAAAGGGCTGACCCAGCTCTGCCGGAGCATCGTGCAGCAGTGGCAGAGTGACCACATCCTTCTCGACGCCCAGATGACCTTCTGCGGCTTTCGAGAACGACTTGGCGATACCCTTGTAAATTTCCCAGTCACTGCGCGCTTCCCATGCCGGATCTGTGGCGGCGGTGAGCGGGTGAATGAACGGGTGCATGTCTGAGGTATTCAGATCGTTCTTCTCATACCAGGTGGCCGTCGGCAGAACGATGTCGGAGTACAGGCAAGTGGTGGACATACGGAAGTCCAGGGTCACCAGCAGGTCGAGCTTGCCTTCCGGGGCTTCGTCGCGCCATTTCACTTCCTTGGGCTTGGCGCCGCCTTCGTGGCCCAGATCCTTGCCCTGCAAACCGCTTCTGGTGCCCAGCAGATACTTGAGCATGTACTCATGGCCCTTACCCGAGGAACCGAGCAGGTTTGAACGCCAGATAAACAGATTGCGCGGGTGGTTTTCCGGCGCTTCCGGATCCTCGCTGGCAAACGCCAGGGAACCATCTTTCATGGACTGTGCCACATAGTCCGATACTTCCATACCGGCCTTTTCTGCCTCCGCGGCAATACCCAGCGGGTTTCGGTTCAGCTGCGGCGCCGACGGCAACCAGCCCATGCGCTCGGCACGCACGTTATAGTCGATCAGGCTGCCACCGAATCTGGACTTGTCCGCCAGCGGCGACAGGATTTCGTCCACACCCAGTTTCTCATAGCGCCATTGACCAGAGTGCGCATAGAAGAACGACGAGCCGTTCATCTGACGCGGTGGCCGCTGCCAGTCCAGACCAAAGGCCAGCGGCTGCCAGCCGGTCTGCGGGCGCAGTTTTTCCTGGCCAACGTAGTGGGACCAACCACCGCCGCTCTGGCCAATGCACCCACACATAATGAGCATGTTGATCAGGCCGCGATAGTTCATGTCCATGTGGTACCAGTGGTTCATACCGGCACCAACGATGACCATGGAGCGACCCTTGGTCTTGTCGGCATTATCGGCAAACTCACGGGCAATTCGAATGGCTTTCTCGGCGGGAACGCCGGTAATCTTTTCCTGCCAGGCCGGAGTGTAGGGCTTGACTTCGTCATAGGAAGTCGCGCCATCGTCCTCGCCCAGGCCACGGCTGATGCCGTAGTTGGCCACCATCAGGTCAAACACCGTCACCACACGACCTTCTGTGCCATCCGCCAGCTGCACCTTGCGGCTGCCCAGCTTGTGCTTGAGGATGTCCTTGACTTCCACGTGCTGAAAATGGTCATGCTCAATACCGCCAAAGTACGGGAAGGCAACATCGACAACTTCGTCGTGCTTCTCGACCATGGACAACTGCAGGTTGACATCAGAGCCCTTGGCGGTCTGCTTCAGGTTCCATTTGCCCTTCTCTCCCCAGCGGTAGCCAATGGAGCCATTGGGCGCAGTCAGCTCGCCAGAGGCTTCATCAATGGCGACGGTTTTCCACTCGGGGTTGTTCTCTTCACCCAGGCCGTCTACCAGATCGCTGGCGCGCAGGAAACGACCCGGCACGAAGCTGCCGTCATCCTTTTCTTCCAGCATGACCAGGTAGGGCATGTCGGTGTAGCGGCGCACGTAATCGGTGAAATACTCGCTGGGCTTGTCGACGTGGAACTCTTTAAGAATCACGTGGCCCATGGCCATGCCCAGAGCGGCATCGGTGCCCTGCTTGGGATTCATCCACTCGTCAGAAAGCTTGGAAACTTCTGCGTAATCCGGGGTAATGGCAACCGTTTTGGTGCCCTTGTAACGCACTTCGGTGAAGAAGTGGGCGTCCGGGGTACGGGTCTGCGGCACGTTGGAGCCCCAGGCAATAATATAGCCGGAGTTGTACCAGTCAGCAGATTCGGGAACGTCGGTCTGCTCACCCCAGGTTTGCGGGGATGCCGGCGGCAAGTCACAGTACCAGTCGTAGAAGCTCAGGCACACGCCACCAATCAGCGACAGGTAGCGGCTGCCTGCGGCGTAGGAAATCATGGACATTGCAGGGATCGGCGAGAAACCGATGATGCGGTCCGGGCCGTGCTTTTTGGCGGTATAAACGTTAGACGCACCAATCAGCTCATTCACTTCATCCCAGGTAGAACGCACAAAACCGCCCATACCACGACGGGGCTTGTACTCGGCAGTTTTCTTGGGATCTTCCACAATGGATGCCCAGGCCTCAACCGGGTCGTTGAACTGCACACGGGCGGCACGCCACAGCTTCATCAGGTGCTTGCGCATCAACGGATACTTCAGGCGGTTGGCACTGTACATGTACCAGGAATAGCTTGCGCCACGGGGGCAGCCACGGGGCTCGTGGTTGGGCAGATCGGGACGGGTACGGGGGTAGTCGGTTTGCTGGGTTTCCCAGGTGACCAGGCCGTTCTTGACGTAGATTTTCCAGCTGCAGGAACCGGTGCAGTTGACGCCGTGGGTGGAACGCACGATCTTGTCGTGCTGCCAGCGCTGGCGGTAGCTGTTTTCCCAGTCGCGACTGACTTCGTGGGTTTCGCCGTGGCCGTTCGCGAAGGGCTCGCGCTTTTTGCTGAAGTAGCTCAGCTTGTCTATCAAATGACTCATGGTCTCTCTCCGTCTGCCGGATCGTTTTTCCGATTTAAGACCATTGTGTGGCAGAACAAACCTGAAATCTGCGTGGTTACTACCACATAACCCGCACCTACCACTGACGGGGTATAAGCTTCATATCTCCGGATGGAGGAGGTTCGCGCGCTCGTGACGGCGACTGGAGCGGGCAAATATGACCTGGCAGACAAAAAGCAGCAGAAACAGGATCATGAAAACGGCGCTGCGAACACCTAACCAGTGGTTCACTGCGCCGAACAAAACAGGCAAAAGAAAGGCGACAGAACAGGCACTTACCAGCAACAAGCCGGCAACAAACGCCGCATCCTGCCGGCTTTTAATAATAACCATTCTCTGCAGGCTCCCCATGGCACAGCCCAGGGCCACCCCCAGCACCACCACACAAACACCTTCAACCTTCATGGGTAGCGCAAATTCAACCCTGATAATCATGTCGACGCCTCGTATAAAAAGAGTCATGGGCGGATAGGACAAAACCAGCAGAGCAAACAGACCAACGAGAAGTGCCCGGCCGATGACTCTCGGGCTGCCATAGCGATCGGACAGCCAGCCTCCCAGAACCTGAGCCAGCGCACCCGGGATAACAAACCACTGCGCCAGCCTGGCGCCGGTTTCTACCTGCAGATCGAACTGCGAGGAGAGATAGTCCGGAAGCCAGAGAGCCAGGGCGAAAAAGCTCCCTGCAACGACACCAAAATAGGCGCTCAATTGCCAGATGCGCTGCAGCCTGAAGCGACCGAACAGTATCCGGATGGAGGTTTCGGTTTCCGGATCCGCAAGTACATCTTCCGGGTCGGTAAGAAGCAACAGGAGCGCAAGCACCAGCAACAGTACAATCAGATAGGCGAGCGGTACCCCATGCCAGGAGAACGCTTCATGAAACAGGGGCACAAGGTAGTAGTTGAATCCGGCACCGGTTACGCCCGCACCAAACACACCAAGTACAAGGCCAAGCCGATGACGCTCGCAGTTACTGGTTACAAACTGCAGGCCCGCGCTGTAAAAACCGCCGGCCAGCCCAAGCCCGCCGGCGGCAAGAAGGTAACCGGGGAAGGTGTCGGTCGTCAGCAGAATCACCATGCACACAGCGAGCCCGGCCAGGCACACAAGCATAATGCGACGGGCACCAAATTTCCGTGCTGCGAGCCCGGCCGGAACCGCCAGCAGCGCACTGACGGCCATGGGCATGGCGAGCAGCAATCCGAACTGGAGGTTACTGAGACTTAACTCCGCACGAAGGTGTATACCGGCGACTGCGAACAGGGTCCAGCAGCCCGCTGCGATAACAAATCCGGTTACTGCGAGCGGTAGAATCACGGCAAGTGATGAAAGCCGTTCATCCTCCTGATCCGCTTCTGACCCCATTTGCCAACGCCTTTATGAACAATTTTTTACTGACTTTCAGTTTCAGCTTTTGCCCTGACACGGGTCAAAGACTATGATGGGATACCAACCATTGGGGTAATTGACTAACCTCAAGGAGGTATTCGAGCCCGGCGACTGAAGACGAGACTCCATGAAATCCAGAAGCCCCCTTGTTAACCGGATTGCCATCGTAGTCTGTGCCGTTGTGCTGACCTCCATTGTCAGCATGGCGACAACACTGGCGGTATCGAAAAGTATTGAGGGTAACGCCACCGCAATTAACCTGGCAGGCGCCCTGCGCATGGGCGCGTTCAGATTACTGTCGCACGCAGCCAGCCCAGGGGAAAACCAGGCTGGCGAGAACAATATCCGGAATCTCACTGCCGCATACGAGCTCCGCCTCAGGGACAGCAACATTACCCGGGCGATTCCCGCCGCGCAGGATCACCCCCTGGCAGAACAGTACCGGGCCATCGAAACCTATTGGGAACAAACCCTGCGCCCCGCCCTTGAGAATCACCCGCAAGACGCGTCGATCAGTACGCAAATGCTTGAGACGACCGAACGCTACGTAGCTTCGGTAAACCAGCTCGTGAGCATGCTTGAACGGCGAACCGAAGCGCGAATCGGGCTTTTGCACCTGATCCAGATAATCAGTCTGGTGTTTGCCATACTGATTATCATCGCCCTCTTTGTTGATTTGCGAAACCGGGTATTAAAGCCATTACGTAAACTGGTGGATATTGCAAAAGCCGTTGGGGAGCAGGATTTTTCCCGCAAGGCAAGCCTCAGGGGTAGCGACGAACTGGCGCAACTGGGGAGTGCATTTGATCAGATGAGCAGTGAACTGGCACTCACCTACTACGAACTCGAAGAGCGGGCACGCCGCAAAACCGAAGAACTGGAGAAGAGTCATGCCGCCCTTCAGCTGCTCCATGCCTCCAGCCGCAGCCTGTTCGCAAACCACGACCTGTGCAGTGGCGCTGTTCCCATGCTGCAGGAACTGGAAGAGCTGCTGGGAATCGGGCCGATTCAACTGTACCTGCACGACAAGGAATCCTCCGAGCCAGTCCAGGCGGTTACAACGGCATCAGCAGAACGGCCTTTTTATTGCCGCGATCATCTTTGCAATGCCTGCCTGGTAACACCGGAAGTTTTTGACGAGCTGCCGATAGAAACACATGACGGTCGCAGGCTGTTGCTGCCTATCCGCACTCCCGGCAAGCTCCTGGGCACTCTGGAAGTGTGGTACCCTGCAGAAAAAGGCCTTTCGGACACATCCCGGCGTCTCCTGGAGACACTCAGCGACCAGTTAGCCACGGCCATTTTCCTCGAACGGCAGATTACCGAAGAGCAACAACTGACGCTGGTGGAAGAGCGCACGGTGATCGCCCGGGAACTGCATGACTCTCTGGCCCAGTCGCTGTCGTATCTGAAAATGCAGGTTGCCCGCCTGCGCCGGCTTAAAATAGAAGGTGACCAGAAGAGTGCCCATGACGCTATTCTGGAAGAACTGAGTACCGGGCTGAACAGCGCCTACCGGCAGCTGCGAGAGCTTCTTGCCACCTTCCGCCTGAAGCTGGATACACCGGATCTGGCCACGGCGCTGCGGAAAACGATCGAAGAGTTTTCAGTGCGCCTGGGCAAACCCGTTGGGTTAAATTACAACCTGCCGCCCCAGACCCTGTCGGCCAATGAAGAAATTCATACGCTGCAGATTGTCCGGGAGGGCCTGGCCAACGCTGTTAAACATGCGGATGCCACCGAAATATTTGTAGATGTGGTGTTTGAGTCACCACAGGTAACCGCCCGAATACGGGATAATGGCAAGGGTTTGCCAGACGGCGGGCAGCCAGTTAACCATTACGGCCTGATTATCATGCAGGATCGTGCCCGCACACTGGGCGGCCAGGTTGCGGTAAGGGACCGCGATAAAGGCGGTGTTGAAGTGATTCTGAAGTTCGTTCCCAAAAGCCGGCATCTGATCCCTACCGAAACAACGAATACCTGACCACCTGATAACGGCAAGACCATCCTGCCGCCGGGTAATCAAGAAAGAGGAAGCGAAGTACCATGCCTGATACACCGTCGGATACACCTGCAAGCATATTGCTGATCGACGACCACCCCCTGCTGCGCCAAGGTATAAAACAACTCGTTGAAATGGAAGACGACATGGTGGTGGCGGGCGAGGCCAGCAACGCCACAGACGGCATTCGCCTGGCAACCGAAATCGAACCTGATCTCATTCTGATGGATCTCAACATGCCGGAAATCAACGGCATTGACGCCCTGAAAAAACTGCGTGAACTGAATATAGGTTCCCGCATCGTGATGTTTACGGTGTCTGACCAGGAGGATGACGTCGTCGCCGCCTTGCGTGCCGGGGCCGACGGCTACCTCCTGAAGGACATGGAGCCAGAAGATATGATCGCCCAGTTGCACCAGGCCGCCGTGGGCAAGATGGTCATCAGTGACCGCCTGACGACCTTGCTGGCTGAAGCTCTGCGCGCCAACAAGCCGCAACAGACTTCGCGCCCGGATTTCGACAGCCTGACACCGCGAGAAAAGGATATTCTGCGACTGATTGCCGAAGGGCTGTCCAACAAGATGATCGGTCGCAAGCTGGATATCAGCGACGGCACCGTGAAAGTGCACGTAAAACACCTGCTGAAAAAGCTCAGCCTGCGCTCCCGGGTAGAGGTAGCTGTATGGGCTGTGGAAGAAGGCCTGCACAAGGGCTGAGCTATATCAAATCAGGCAGATCCGATTCGGGTTATTCTGGGCGGTCTGAATTCACTGCCCGGAGTTGACTATGGCCCTGTCTCTGCCTGCCGCCCTGCTACCATCCGCCAACCCCCTGGTAAGCGATTCCCTGGCACTGCTCTCAGAGTACCTGCCCTCCCCGGTGCCATTACTGGGGGCCATTGATCGCTCTATTCCGGTTCCGGTAAAACAGCTCATCGCAGAAGCCCCCCTGAACCGGATCTTTGCTGAAGCCATTGCCGATGGCGACTTTGATGATTTCGAGGGCCGCCGCATTCGCCTCGAAGTCAATGGCGGCCAGCCCGGCATCACCTTCGGCTTCTGGGCCGGTCGGCTGAGAGTTCTGGAAGGCCCCGGCGAGGCCACTATCCGGGGTTCTCTCTCTGCCTTCAAAACCCTGTCTGAGCGAAAGCAGGACCCTGACCAGCTGTTTTTCCAGCGCCGCCTGGTGATTGAAGGAGATACCGAACTGGGGCTTGCGCTTAAAAATCTGCTGGATAGCCTGGAGTGGGATTTCAGTATCCGTCAATTATTTTTCTTCTGACGGGGCACAGCAGCGCCGGGTTCCTGATAAGCGTGGCGGCCACGACAGCCGCCACCCTCCCGATTATTTCCAGTAATTATTTGCAGCCGCAACGGTTTGAAAATATGCAGCGATCACCTCAGAGGCATGGATCAGAGAATCCGCGTCCTGTGAATATTTTTCACGCTCGCGGAACAGAACCTCTTTATCGGACTGCGTACTTTTCACTCCCATTCGTGCAAGCTTAATAGCCAGCGCAAAACCTTCCTGGGGCGTTTCAGTTACCAGAGTGGGTAGCCAGACGTCTGAACCTGTATTTTTTTCAGCGTGGGCCGCCAAAGGCAAAGTAAGGGCAAAAACAGCGAGTAATATCAGTACCTTGTTCATTGTTATGGTCTCCGTAAAGGTTCATCAGGTAACATCTCCCGGCAGAAGGTCCTTGCTCTCCTGCAATGCAGACCCTCTGCCCGGGAGTCTATTCATTAAGGATCAAGATAATGATATTTTCAATGCATCTTTATGCTTTATCTTGCTCCTCCCAAAGTAGGGCTCCGGGTTCGGGAAACTGTACAAATGGCATACACACAGGCTTGCAAACTATTTGAGTGCACAAAGTGGAAGCAACCGAAGTGATGACACTGGCTGAAAAACTCTGCCTTACCGCCGCCTTTGTTTTTTTCATGACGGGGCTGTTAACAGGCATCTGGAAATACTGGTGCATGGCCCGCAGCCCGAAAGCGGCAGCGCCCCGGTACGTGGACATTGCCCATCGCAGCTCACTGATGTATAGCTTTGCGGCCGTGCTATTGGGCTGGCTTGCCAGCCACAGCGTGCACCCGGACTGGCTGAACACCCTGGGTGCCGTGTGTGCACTGGGCTTTTTTGCCCTGGCCATT
>JACDJC010003033.1_pt1 | contig 12542 bp, 13 predicted proteins | sample 7454191 | NCBI WGS metagenome assembly JACDJC01 (sample SAMN14253291, study PRJNA609438) | sludge metagenome | isolation source: sludge after 25d culture with pyrite and EDTA | collected 2018-12-20 | reverse complement strand
TGCGACAAGCGCCCAGGCTTTGGCCGCAAGCGGAGTTGTCTGGCCGCACGTTTCGACGGCGAGACAGGCCGCGAGACGCCTGCTGTACCGAAGCATGTCGCCATTGTCGGGGCGGGGGTGGCGGGCTCGGCGCTGGCACATGCCTTGGCGCAGCGTGGCGTGGCAGTCACGGTGCTGGAATGCGCCGATCAGATTGCGCAGGGTGCGTCGGGCAATCCGATGGCGGTGTTTCGCCCCCTGATTTCGCGTGATGACAACCGTGCCAGCCGGCTGACGCGTGCGGCTTTTTTGCATGATCTGCGAGCTTGGGCCGCATTGGGCCATGGAGTCGAGTGGTCGTGCTGCGGCGTGCTGCATCTGGCCAAGGATGCGGACACTGCAGTCAAACTGCAGCAGGCATTGGCCGATACGGCTCCACCCAGCGACTATGCACGCTGGGTGGAACAGGGCGAAGCCAGCGAACTGGCGACCTGGCCCGTTTCTGGCCCGGGTGTGTTCTATCCGACGGCAGGTTGGGTGGTGCCGGGAGATTTGTGCCGCACCTGGCTCGACCATGCCGCCATCCAACTCCAGACTGGCTGTGCTGTCGCACGCGTGCAGGCCGTTTCAGGGGGCTGGCAGGTGCTCGATGGCGCGGGGACGGTGCTGGCGAAAGCCGATGCGGTAGTGCTGGCCAACGCGCACGATGCCATGAGCCTGGCGCCCGATCAGGGCTGGCCGCTTCATATTGAGCGCGGTCAGATTACCCGGTTGCCGTCGGGCAGCCTGCCGGAAATCCAGCGGGTGATCACCCGCGAGGGCTATGTGGCATCGCGTGCGGGCCAACCGCTGGTTGGCGCAACCTACGAACACGATGACGACGATATTGCGCCGCGAGCGGCCAGTGATCTGTCCAATCTGGCACGACTGGAGGCCATCTTGCCGGGTGCAAGTTCACGCTATGAGGCTGGTGGGGTGAGTGGCCGTGCATCCTTGCGTGCCACCTTGCCGGGTCGGCTGCCGATGGTGGGTGCGGTCAGCGGTCAAAGCGGGCTGTATGTGGCGGCGGGCTATGCGTCGCGCGGCGTGGTGTGGGCGGGATTGCTGGGCGAGGCGCTGGCCGATCAGATGACCGGCCAGCCTGTACCGATGGAACTGGAACTGATGCGGGCGATTGCGCCGGAGCGCTTTGTGCGCAGGTGATCAGAATTCCTGTGCAAGTGAGCGGTGAGTCCGTTGGAATGATTTGTTGGGCGGCATCGGTTGCTCACCTCGACTTGTGAACTGTTGATTCTTGTTCCAGAGCGGGTGGCTGAACAGCAGCTTCGAGTGAGGACAGTGCCGCAAGCAAAGTGGGCGCAATATGTGGGTGCTGAACGATGTCGTCTTCACTGAGGCCAGAACCGAGTATAGGTACTGTAATACAGGCCTCATCGACAATACGCGCTGACATAGTAGATACAGTTTCGCGCAACGCGGCCTGTGCATGTATCGCGCGTGGCGACGCATTAAGCAGCGCAACCGGCTTGTTAACAAAAGACTCGTTACCGACCATCCAGTCCAGTGCATTTTTGATCGTACCGGTGACGCCATGTGCGTACTCCGGGCTGGCGATGATCAACGCGTCAGAAGCCAGAATTTGTTCACGGAGGGCGACCACGGGCACCGGTTCAGTTTCCTCAATGTCTGGGTTGAATAAAGGCAGGTCGCCAAGACCACAATACAGCGCCACTTCGATGTCGAGAGGTGCAATACGTGCTACCGCACGAAGCAGAGCCGTGTTCAGCGATGCCTTCCGAAGGCTACCTGAGATTGCGAGAATTTTCATGACGCCCAACGAATGAATTCACCGGCCTGCACGGCTCTTCGCGCAGTCTCGCTCGAATGCAGGGTTGGGCATGTGTCTCATGACGTAACTACTGGAAGTTTCGCCCTCAACATTGAAGCCATGCCTTTCATAGAATTTCTTTGCCTTATTGTTGATTTTGAATACCTCTAATTCGATACTCTTGGGTTGTTCCTTACCCGAAGCAATAACAGACTCAATCAGCTTGCTCCCGATACCCTTCCGTTGGTGATGAGGATGAACAATGATCATTCTTATGAACAGATGGCCTCCTCGCTTTTCGATTTGAGAATACCCAGCCAACTCTTGTTCTTTGTATACCAACGTAATACCTTTTGGATCAAAGTGAGTAGAAAAGTCGTTTTCTTGCCACTGTTCATTCCAACCCCATATTTCAGTAACGTAGCCGCGCATTACCAAGCAATACAATTTGAATATGGCTTCACTCTCTGTTTGTTCGGCTTTTCGGTAAGTGTAAATCACGGTGATGGTTTGTATGCCCAAGTAGTTGAGTTAAGGGGTGGCGCGCTTGCGCGGCGTCCCGCTTGAACGACGGGTTGGGCTGCAAGTTAGAAACCATACTCGCGCTCGACACGACAGACACGAACACGAAAAGCTCTATACCACTCCCTCGCTCTGCTTTGCGTATGGCGATGAGCAGCGTTTTCTTTCCATGCTTTTATTGCTTCTTGGCTTGACCAATATGAAACTGAAATACCGATTTCTTGCCTCGCACTCTCGAAGCCAAGGAAGCCAGGCTGCACAGAGGCAAGCTCAAGCATTTGTTTTGCTGCTTCAGCATAATCGTTATCACCATCAGTGCGGACGGACGTAAAGATAACGGCGAAGTATGGCGGTTCCGGTGTTAATGCGGGTGAAGCCATCTACACTCCTTTTATTGTCCAACGTGCAGCTCGCTGACGGAGCGCCCTCTCGAAGCGCTTGTTAGCGCCCAGGCTCACGGTTGTTGTGCCTCGAAAATGAGCTTGATGCCCAATAAAGACATGATGGCCCCGGCGGTACGGTCAAGCCACACTTTGGAGGCGAGATACCGGGCGCGTGGCGAAGGCGCAGAAAGCGCGACAGCCACCACGGAATACCATGTGGTTTCGATGGCAAAGATCATGATCGGCAGCACGATGAGGACAACCGACGGGACATCACGTGGCAGGAGCGACGCGAAGACGCTCGCATACACGACAGCAGTCTTGGGGTTGCTCACTTGAGTAGTAAGGCCGAGTGCGAAGGAACGCCAGACACGGGTTGGCCGACCTTGAGGAGAAGCATCTCCAAGGATCAATGGCTGGTGAGCGCCCCGCCAAATGCGGTATCCAAGGTAGAGCAGGTAACTGCCACCGAGAACCTTCAGCGCGACATGGAGCAGGGGTACGGTAGCCAACAGCGCCAGCAACCCAAGAAGCGCAGCACCAGAAAAGAGAACGCCACCGGCTCCCATTCCAACTGCAGCCGCTAGACCATCCCGCCGGGACACAGCGAGAGATGTTTGGGCAACCATAACGAAGCTCGGGCCGGGACTCATGGCCCCAAGAGTAAGAGCAAGGGCGATGCTCAGGATTGAGGCCAACAGTTCCATAGCGATGTTCCTTTTAGATGATGGGCGCTAACGTTCTTATTCAGCTGCCGGCCGCTTGCGAGTTAACCGGCGGTGCTTTAGCGCCGTCCAGCGACCGGAGGGAGCGAGGTTGAGCGCCATGTTAGGTTTTGGTGTCCTCAATCAACAACTCCTGTTCGAGTAATTCGAGAAGCCTCATAAAGCAAAAGGCCAATGGGTGAACCCCCGCCCAGAATGCCTGACACAACAGCGTAGTCCGCGCTGCCAGATCGGCTAGCTGGCCAGGACCTTTTCCATCTGACTGGCAATATCCGGATTTTCATAGATCGCTTTAACCATTTCCGAATAGAGCGCGGTGAAGCGCTTGTTTTCGGCCAGATCGCCGAAGATGCTTTCCAATCGCAAGAAAGACAGCGGATCATCCTCGGTTCCCATGGCGGCAACGTGCAGTTCATCTTTCATTTCATCGACGATATCGAGTTCCTCACCGTGTCGGCTCAGGCCTTTGTCGCTATAGAGGCACCACGCGGCGATGACCAGTGTTGCATATTTAATGCTTCCGTCTGCGGCCAGATTTTCGTGGATCGTGGAGATCAAAAACTTCGGTAGCTTGGCCGAGCTTTCCAGGCAGATGCGCGCCAGACTGTCTTTAATATTTGGATTGCCAAAACGCTCGATCAGACTGTCCTTGTAGGCTTCGAGATCGATGCCTTCCACCGTGTCGAGCACGGGTGTGGCTTCGCGGTCCATGAAAGCGCGCAGGTATTGTGCGAACAGCGGATCACTTACCGCACTATCGATGGTTTCATGGCCGTGGATCGAGCCCAGCAGGCCCAGCACGGAATGGCCGGCATTGAGCAGACGGATTTTCATTTTTTCGTAGGGCGTAACATCCGGGACAAACTGCGCGCCGACCTTTTCCCACGCAGGGCGACCGCTGGAAAAATTGTCTTCAATGACCCACTGGCAGAACGGCTCGCAGGTCACCGGCCACGCGTCGCGTATACCAAACCCGGTTTTGAGCAGCTCGATATCCGCTGGCGTGGTCACCGGCGTGATACGGTCGACCATCGCGTTAGGGAAGCAGACGTTGCCATCGATCCATTTGGCCAGCTCCGGGTCCTGCTTCCCCGCAAAGGCCAGTAGCATCTTTTTGGTCATATCGCCGTTGTGCTGAACGTTGTCGCACGATTGAATCGTGAACGGCAGGCCCCCGGCGGCGCGGCGTTTTTTGAGCGCGGCGGTCAGGTAGCCGAAGACCAGGCTGGGGTTTTCGGGGTTCGCCAGATCATGCTGCACGTCGGGATTGTCAAAATTGAATTCGCCAGTGGCGGGGTTGAAGTTATAGCCCCCTTCGGTAATCGTCAGCGAAACGATTCGGGTATCCTCGTGCGCCATCCGGTCGATCACCGCCATGGGGTCATCCACACTGAGCATGAAGTCGATGATGGAACCGATCACCCGGGTTTCGACTTTGCCATCCGGATGCTTGACGATAAGGGCGTACAAGTAGTCCTGTTTTTTCAGGATATCTTGCATTCCTCGGTCTGCTTCGCGCAGGCCAACGCCGCAGATACCCCAATCGAGGATTCCTGTTTTATTCATCAGCGCGTCGGTATAAAAGGCTTCGTGCGAGCGGTGGAAGCCGCCGACGCCGATGTGTACGATGCCCGCGGTTAATTTGCTGCGCTCGTAGGTCGGGCGAACGATCGTATCAGCCAGCAGGTCAAGGTTTTCCTGTTTGAGCAGAACGGCTTCTTTCATGATTTAACCCCTGTTTTCTTGAGTGGCTTATGACATTGCAGCTTCGGACTGCGGCACCACGAAGAGGGCTTTCCGGCGGCGCATGACCCAGTAGGCAAAGACGAAATAGACGACGGTACAGACGAACCCGTAACGGTAGAACATATCGCGGTTTACTTCATAGGCTTCCATGTCGGGGCTACCCCACATCACGATGCAGGCAAGGACCATGGTAATCACCAGACTGGTGCGCGAGAGGGTGTGCAGCACCTTCGACAGCGCAGAATGATCCTTCACCGGTTGGGGTGCAGTCAGCGCCTGCTCTTCCTGGAATGCAATGACTTCTTTATTGAACGCTTCATCCGCAGCTTCCTCTTCCGGATATTTTTCGGCCGCACCGTATTTTTTCGCCATCAGCGTGTAGAGGATCACCGTGAAGAACCAGGTTGGAATAAAGAGGTAGTAGAACGACATCACGTTCAGCGCATTCAGTCCAAATCCGAACACGAGTCCGGCAAGCCATGCGGTAATCGCCGGCGTGCTGTGCGTCAGCTTGCGGTATTTGGCCCAATAGCGCGTCAATCCAATCCTTGGAAAAATGACATGTTCAGCGAAGACAATCGCACCCACAGGCACAACCAGCAGTCCGGCATAGGTCAGCATCGGTAGCATCTTGGTGAAGACGAAGGGGAAGCAGGCCACAATGACGGTAACGATGCCCACGGCCAGCGTGGTTTGCTTGCGGGAATGCGTATGAAATATCGCCTGAGCCGCGAGACCGGCGCGATAGAGATTGGCGTTTGCGGTTGTCCAACCGGCGATGATGACAATGACAAAACCTGAGAGGCCCAGAGCATAGTAAGCAACATCGCCCGGATCGAGATCAACAATGCTTTTTTTCAGCAGGACAGCGGTTCCGGCGCCCATGATGCCCGCAGCAATCCACGCCACGTAATGACCAAACAGCATGCCAGAGCTCGTACAGAGCCCGTAGATTTTCTTTTTGGCATAACGCAACAGCGCCATGTCGATGAGTCCGACATGCGTGATGGTATTGGCCGCCCACGCAAAGCCGATGACTTCCAGCAAACCGATACCCGGCTCGCCCGCGGCATTCACTCCAGTCCAGATTGATTCGTTTCCGATCGTGAGGAAGTCGCCGAATCCGGCCAAGGTCGTTTTACCCAGCACGGACTGTGCGATGGCGGGCATCAGCACGAGTGCGCCGCTGGTAAACATGACAAACAGCCAGGGCGCGCAGATACCCGAAAAATCGCTGACCGCGTTAAAGCCATACATGGCCACAAAAACCACAATGATCCCCACCGCCAGCACCACCAACACAAACCATGGGTTGGTTGGATACCACAACAACTGCGCCGGTATATCAAACAAGAACCTCACTGCCGTTGATGACACCGTTATCATGGCCGCCGATATTACGGTGAAAATAATGACGTTCGCCCAGTTATACAGCTTGGTCATATTGTCGCCGGCAATCTTGTGCAGATAGGTGTACAGGCTCAACCGCGTGTCCACAGCGATTGGTGTGGTAATCAGCAGCCAGCTCAAAATAGCCAGGATATTGCCGATCAGCAGACCGACTAGAATATCCATGGTTTTTGCGCCCAGTGCCACGAAGGTGGCACCAATCACAAACTCGGTTGCCGCGACATGTTCACCGGCATACAGCCCCATGAAATGGGTCCAGCCATGCAACTTGTGCTTTGCAATCGGTAACTGTTCTTCACTGACGTTTTCCAATGCCTGGAATCGTGATTTCATGACGCTCTCCGTTTGCTTAATTTCCCCATACTCCAGCAGGTGCCCGGTGGACCGCCGGGGTGGGCTGCTGCTGGTGGTGGTGCGGCAATACATTCCCCTATGTATTTAGAACAATGTTCCAGCCATAGTCGAACTGGGCCAAGAGTGAATTCTGCTTTTTCACTGCGTCCTGCTTGCTTGCTGAGAATTGAGCTCGGTAATAAAGATGCCAACCATCTCGAAGATGTTGGTGGATGATCTGACTCAAGTGGGACCCATTCCGCGCATATGTGGTCATGCGTTTCTTTTCGTTGATGGTCTCGCCGACGTACACGATTCGTCGATTGCCACCACGTGGTCCAGCGATAGAAAGTTCGTAGCAAGCTGGGCCATCCCAATCGAAGGCTTCGGCGTACCAGTGGTGGTGATCTGCGATCTTCCGCCATTTAGTCCAACCCATTGGAAAACTCCTTGGATGGTGCCGCCCAACGAATGAAATGGACTCCCCCGCCCCTGACAGCATCTGATGTGCCAGATTGAAGGGTGGTGTTCCGATCAATCGAAAGAGAAGGAGAGTCCGACATGGATATTACGACCGTAGGGATCGACCTGGCAAAGAACGTATTCAGTGTGCATGGCGTCGATGCGCATGGCAAGGTCATGCTGAAAAAGATAGTGAGCCGTGGCAAGTTGCTCGAATGCTTTGCCAATCTGCCGCCATGTCGGGTGGCGATGGAAGCCTGCTCCGGCGCCCACCACTGGGCTCGCCAACTCGGTGCGCTTGGGCACGACGCCCGCATCATCGCCCCACGCTTTGTCATCCCCTACAGGAAGAGCCCTGTAGGACTCCGATCCACTACGTGCTAAAGCTCGTGTGGAATCGTATGCGGCAAGAACGACAGCAACGATAGCGAAGCCATTTGCGAAGCCGCCAGCCGGCCCGCCATGCGCTTCGTCCCGGCCAAATCCAGTGAACAGCAGGCCGTCCTCTGCCTGCATCGCATTCGCAGCGAACGCGTCGCCGAGCGCACCGCCCAGTTCAACCAGATCCCTGTTTCATTTGCCTGGCGCGGTGAAGTCTGATCAAGATGTCTCGCCGAAATACTTCTGCAACGATCAAACCCTGAAATCAAAATGGCGTGGGAAACTCCACGCCATTTTTTGCACTAGAATTCGGCTGAAAAGGGGTTTTTCTACAGCGTCAACGTTCTAGGTCAGCCGCGCGCGGCTTCATGCGCGTCGGCTGAACCAAAGGGTTAAGCGCAGGTTTACTTGAAACCAATTGTCGACGCAAATGAGATCAGCTTTGCTCGCTCGGCTTCGATGAGCTTATCAAGAGGTTTCTCTGAACTGCCCAGTTCAAGTACAGATGGATTCTCTCCGCTGCCAACCATGTATATAAACTGCCCCCTCGCAAATACCATCATGCCTCGTTTTGTGTTGTGTCTTTTTTTGGCCTTAACGTCGAACATCGTCGACCCTTCAGGAAGATTGACAATGGCGAAATAGGCGTTCTCTTCTCCGAATCTGGTGTGTTCAGAGTGGAGCACTGAGGCAGTCGGCGATGCGGGTTTGAACAGCCATGTCATTGCATATTCGTTAAAGAATTTTTCCAAGTTCGCGCGATGTGCCTCTGGGTCCTTCTGCAGTTCTATTGAACGTGGGGACAGACGCAGATAAAAGATGCTTCGGTACCCTCCGAAGTCATCATGAAATGCGACGATTCCACCGTCGTTGTCATTCTGGGGCTGAACTCGTTGGCCAATTCCCTTGGGAACGGGGACAGAGAAGTTGTCCAGCGGCGAGGTATACATCTGCGCATGAGCGGCGCTGACAAGCCCAAGTGCCAGCACGATCACTGCTAAGAGCTTGTTGATGCCGATGCGTCTGAATGCCATATGCGTCATCTCCTATAGCGCCTAACGACCAAGCTTAGCCGACGCGTACCCGCGCAGCGGGTGAGCGGTCGGTTGGAGCGTCTGGTTGGGTGCTATTTACCAAAAATGGTGTTCACTTAATTCGCGCCAGCCACCCGCTACGGGGCTAAGTCGCCCTTTGCCTTCTGAAAGAATTCACTGCGAGCCCGCTCATCCGCCTTGCGTTCACGCATCGCACCACGGTAATGAATGGATCCACCGAAGGCCATGCCAAGCATACCTGTAGTTTCCCCGGGCGCAATAACGTTCTTGTAATGAGTCTGCACTTCATCCGCTCCATCAAGCCCCGTTGATTGATCCACCACATAACTGCCCATGAAAACGAAATCGTTCTCTCGGGCAGTCACTTCCGTATGCTTAACAAGTTCTTTTGAGAAGTACGTGGTGTAACCGCTTCTTCCTGTTGTAACTGTGACGCTAACACCGGGAGATGGGGGACCAGCCGGCACCCCCGTTCTCGAGAAAAATGCAGCGACAGCTACATAAGTTCCGGGACGTGAATTCAACAGATACGCGCGACCATCTTTGGTGTAATTTGAGCGAATGATCTGTTGTTGAATAAGGCCGTCTCCGCTATCGATCTTCACGAAGTAAATTTGGTCCGGTTTATTGCTAAACATGCCGATCGGTGCTTTTAAAGTTACGTCGATTGCAATGGCCGCACTTTGCGGATCAGAAATCTCGGGTATTGGCTGAGTGGTGGCACAACCAGAGAGAAGAACCACAACAAACGCCATAGCGCCAAACTGGGCCCGCATTCTTGGAAAGTTCATGACATCCTCCTTATTGATGTATCCAACGTCCACCATAATCGGCAGCAAAAGGTGGCGCGACAAAGCAAAGGAGAGACAGCTTTTTGCTGTCCAGGTTGATGGTGTGGTTAGCCTACGTTTTCCGATGTGCCTTACTTTGGCTCCGGCATTTCTCTAGCCAATGCGTCGATAAATTTAGGATCGAAATCGCGACCTAAACCGCGCGATCTCTTAACCATCTCCCATGCCTTTATATAGCTACTTTGGTTATAGAGTGAGAAAGCCCACGCATAATATGCATTACCATATTGTGGATCGAGTTTTAGTGCTTCATTAAATAGCGAGTTGGCTTTTCCAAAGAATTCCTCTGACTTCGCCTTATCAGTGGTTGCCGTAATGTCACCGCCTAGCATTGAATATGCTCTGGCAGTATCGGTCAGCAACCTTGGCTTCTCCCCTTCTTCATCAATTAGGGTCAATGCCTTTTCAAAATGAGTAGCAGCGACAGCAGGTTTTCCTTCTGCAAGTAATAGTGCTCCAAATCCCCAATAGGGTAGGTATGAATTCGGGTTCAACAACCAAGATTGGTTAAAACGCCGCATGGCATTCGCCATATCGCCTTTTTGCCGATCCTTCCACCCCCATGCAGAAAATCCTCTACTCGCTTTTTCTCGTGAGCCCGATTCGGCAATAACCGTTCTGATGAATTCTTCATCGGCCTCTTTCTGCCTATCTGTTTTCTCGATTGATGGATATCCATACATAGGAAGTAGGTTAATCGGGGTGGTGCTATCACTATAAACTGGCAACGGTGCACAAAATATCAATGCAACTGCGATTGGTATACTCAACAGAGGATTTCTGTAGTTCATGGTGACTCCCTCCTTATTTGATGGCTAACGAGTCCATGTGGTTAAGTAGACACCTTGGCAGGTGTATATCCAAAAATGCAGAAGGTATAGAACACGCTCTGTTTCATGGCAAGTTGTTGTTCTAATTAAAATTGCTCTTTGATAGGGGACGCATGTGCAGCCGGTAAATACACCTTTGGCCCAACCACCCAAACAGCTCGATCAGGTGCGTGATCGAGTCCGGGTGAAGCATTGCAGCATCCGCACCGAAATACAATATGTTCAGTGGCTTAAGCGTTTTATGTGGTGCCCTGTGGGCGGATAGCCTTCCAACAAAATAAAACACGCCTCGCGGCGTGGGTGGGATTGCTGGGGGAGGTGTGGGATTGATGCGGACGATCGCGCTGGATCGCTTTAAACGCCAGGTTTTAAACAGCGAGGAGGGGTTTGCCTTTGCGTGAGGCCACCGACATTCCGGCCTGGTCGTACAGACCGCCCTGGCCTGTGGCCGAATGAATCAGCACGTTGAGCGCCTGGCGGGTGGAGTTCAGGCGCAAGTCGATCAGGACGCCGATGCGCTGGTTCAGCGCCTGGGCTTCGTGTTCCAGGTTCAGTAAATGCTGCCAGCGGACGTGATGTTCGGGATCGCCATGTTGCGTCAGCCAGGCATCCATCCCGGCGTGATCGGGTGTGAGTCCTTCGGCCGCCAGTTCCTCGTTGCGCGCCCGCACCAGATTGTTGAGTGTTTGCAGTTGTTCCAGCTTGGAGGCATTCAAGGCCGGGAGCTGATCGGCATTGCCGTCTGCCAGCGCCTGCTCTTCCTTGCTCATCACGTTCAACAGCGCCTGCCAAGCGGTGTTTTCTACTGATAATTTGGTGATGACGGCGGCATCCACTGTTGAGGGTTCACTTGGCGACATGGAGCATCTCCTTCACGGAATCGATCAGGTTTCCGGCAATGTTCTCGGCATTGACGGTGTACTGCCCGCTGGAAATGGCTTCCTTGATGCTGTCTACCCGGGCGCGGTCAACGACCGGGATCGCGGCAAGCTGGGCCTCCAATTGTTTGATGTCGGATGCGCGGGAACTGAGGGTGACATCGGTCTGCTCGGCATGGGCGAGCGTATCGGGCTGATGTTTGGCTGGCCGGCTTTCAACGGAGGTGGGCAGCGTAACCTGTTTCAGACTGGGATCGATTTTCATGGCAGCTTCCAGTGTCGGGTGGATGGAAGGAAGTGATGCACTTCACGTCAATATGGCAATCGGCAGTTCAAATAGTTTCTGAAGCCCTGCTTCAAAATTAAAATGCAACGATCACTTGCTGGCCATCCTGGGCGATGCCACTGATCACTTGGCCAGACCGGGTTTTGACCCGAACCGAATCACCGCGACTGGCGTTGGCCAGCGCCTGGCCTTTGCTTTGCACGGAAAACCCCGGCCCATTCAGGACCACACGGGTGACTTGCCCCTGCTGGACCGCAAGCGGTGCGCGCACCATGGCGCGGCGCACGGGGGCATTGGCAGCCAGGCCGGAAACGGTGCGGTAGCCCAGCATGTCGTCGATGTTGGTGATGACGTCGACGGGCAGCGAGCCCAGGTCGCCCTCGCGTAGCGAGACATCGTCGGCGGTCAGGGTGTGGTTGGCGGGAAGCGGCTGGCGGGTGACGGCATATGAGCCTTCCACCCGGATCTGTGCCTGGAGGTAGACCGTCCAGGGAGAGGGTGCCAGGCAGCGCACGCCGACGGTGGTCTTGCCCATGCGGCGGCTGCCCACGGGCTGGAAGGCGTCAAGTGCCGCGCAGGCAGGCAATTCGCTGCGCGGCGCCTTGACCTGGATCGATACTTTCCCCGGCAAGCTGGCGGTCTGGGTTTTCAGGTAGCGTTCGGCGTGGGCCTGCAGGGCGGCAGGGTCCTGATTCGCGGCGTGGACGCCTGATGCCAGCAGCATGCTGGCGGCGATTAGCCATGGGCCAAGCGCTGGTGTTTGGTGATAGTGATGAGCCATGGTCAACCCCTCTGTGTATGACAGATTCAGGATTGTAGACAGATGTATCTCAGGCAAAGCCGGGAGGAGGCCCGTTTTTTGCGGCTTATTCT
>JACDJC010003032.1_pt1 | contig 12543 bp, 10 predicted proteins | sample 7454191 | NCBI WGS metagenome assembly JACDJC01 (sample SAMN14253291, study PRJNA609438) | sludge metagenome | isolation source: sludge after 25d culture with pyrite and EDTA | collected 2018-12-20 | reverse complement strand
CCGCCATCCTGTTCGTCGTCTCGGCTGTCATATTCCGCCGCCGCCAAAGCGAGATGCTGGTGGGGTGAGGTGAGGATTATCATGCTCAACAAACTGGCCGCCATCATTCGCAAAGATACCGTCCTGCGCTTCGAAGGGCGCGCGGAACTGCTGTTCTTCCTCATCCTGCCCATCGTTTTCACCTACATCGTCGGCGGCGGGTTCGCCGACGCGGGCGACAATCGGACCAATGTGCCCGTCGTCAACGAGGACGGCGGCGCGCGCGCCGAGGCCTTCCTGACGGCCCTGGCCGCGTCGGATACCATCGAGCCGACCGTCCGGACCCGCGGCGAAGCGGAAGATCTGCTGGCGGGCAACGACGTTGGCGCGTTGCTCATCATCCCCGCCGGCTTCAGCGACGGCCTGTCGGCCGATAAAATCCTGTCAGGCGCGCAAAGCGAGGTAGTTCTGAAGACCGCGCCGGGCAGCAACGTCGGCCTCGTCGTGGAGCAGGAAGTGGCCCGCGCCGTGGGCGAGATCGCCCGGCCGCTGCTCGTCGCCCGCAACGCCGTCGAGGGCGTCGAGGCCGCGCGGCCGTTTGCAGACGACGCCGCGCGCGAGGCGTTCTTCCAGAGCACACTGGCTGCCGCGGAGAGCGCCCTGGTCGCCCAGCCGCCGCGCGTGGAGTATTCCGTGCCCAGCGGCGGCGGAACCTACGACCAGCGGTCGCAAGCCTCGGCCGGGCAGCTCATGACCTGGGTGTTCATCCCCCTGCTGGGCGTGTCGGGCCTGTTCGCCATGGAGCGCGCGCTGGGCACGATGCGCCGCCTGATGATCACTCCGACCCGCAAATCCACCTTCCTCACGGGCACCATCTCCGGCCAACTGATCATGGCTCTGGTGCAAATGGCGATCCTCATCGGCTTCGGCATCCTGGTGATGCACGTGCCCTGGGGGCGCGATCCGGTGGCGCTGATCGTCGTTCTGGTCAGTCTGGCCCTGGCCGGGCTGGCCCTCGGCACGACTCTGGGCACCTTTGTCAAGACGGAGAGCCAGGCCGTGAACCTGAGCATCATGTTCGGCATGTCCATGGCCCTGCTTGGCGGCGCGTGGTTTCCGATGGAACTGTTCCCGCCCGGCTTGCAGCAGGCGGTCAAGATACTGCCGACCACCTGGGCCATGAGCGCCCTGACCGATATCACCATGCGCGGCCAGGGGCTGGTCGACATCCTGCCCGAAGCGGCCGTCCTGCTGGGCTTCGCCGTGGTGTTCTTCATCATCGGCATTTGGCGCTTCCGGTATGAATGACCCCTCCGTATCTCGTATCTCAAATCAGGAACCCAACATGACCCCCAACCCATTGCCGCCATTTACCCCCGAACGCGCCGCCCGATTTGACGAGCTGCAACTGAAGCTGGCCCCGCTGTGGCGGCTCATCGGCCGCACCGACCCCGGCGGCGACGTGCAGGAGGAGAATACGCTCGTCGTCCTGCCCTCGCTGACCGGCGAAATAGCCGCGTCCGGCTCGGTCCACAAGCTCTACGAGGAGCGGTTCCTGTTCATGACCTTCCTGCTGCGACAGCCGCAACTGCGCCTGATCTACCTCACCTCGCAGCCCGTCGCGCCGCTGACAATCGACTACTATCTCCACAACCTGCCCGACGTGACCATAAGCAACGCCCGCAAGCGGCTCCATCTGCTGTCGCCGCAGGACGGCTCCAGCCGCTCGCTGGTGGAGAAGGTGCTGGAGCGGCCGTGGTTCATCCGCCACATCCGCGAGCACATCCCCGATCCGGAGCGCGCCCACCTGTCCCCGTTCCTGACCACCGACCTGGAGCGCGAGCTGGCCCTGCAACTCGACATCCCCATGTACGCCGCCGACCCGCGCCATTTCGCTCTGGGCGGCAAAAGCGGCGCGCGGCGCGTCTTTGCCGAGGAAGGGCTGCAACACCCGCTGGGCGTGGAGGACATCCACAGCGAGGCCGAGTTCGTGGACGCGATTGAGGCCATGCGGCGGCAAAAGCCGGGGATCGGCCGTGTCATCACCAAGCTGAACCAGGGCGTGTCGGGTATGGGCAATGCGGTGGTGGACCTGCGCGGGCTGCCGCAGCCGGGCGAGAACGACGAGGCCGGGGCGATTGCCGGACGCCTGCGGGCGATGGCGTTCGAGATACCGGAATTAACGTATGACGACTACCTGAAAGGCGTGGCCAGGCAGGGGGCCATCGTCGAAGAGATGATCGCAGGCCGGGAGATGCGCAGCCCCAGCGTGCAGATGCGCATCTCCCCGCTGGGCAAGGTCGAAATCCTGTCCACCCACGACCAGATGCTCGGCGGCCCCAGCGGCCAGAGCTATCTGGGGGCCATCTTCCCTGCCGACCCGGCCTACAGCCGCCTGATCACGCGCGAGGCGGCCAGGATCGGTGAGCGGTTTGTGCGCGAGGGGATTGTCGGCCGTTTCGCGCTCGACTTTCTGACGGTGAAGGACGAAGACGGCGCGTGGGAGCCTTATGCGATTGAAGTGAACCTGCGCAAGGGAGGCACAACCCACCCGTTCCTGACGCTGCAATATCTGACCGACGGGATGTACGATCCCGAATCGGGCGAATTTACCACGGAGTTGGGCGAGCGCCGCTATTACGTGGCCGGCGACCATGTGGAGTCGCCGGCCTATCGCATTTTCACGCCCGATGACCTGCTGGACCTGATCAGCGTCCATCGCCTGGCGTTTGATCAAACCTGTCAGATCGGCGTCGTGCTGCACATGTTCAGCGGCGTCGGCGAACTGGGCCGCCTGGGCGTCACCTGCATCCACGGTACCCCCGCCCGCGCCCGCGCGCTCCATGACGACTTCATCGCCCTGCTCGACCGGGAGGCGGCGAGGAGGGGCGCCGGGTAGACAATACGCAATGGGACGCGACGGTCGCGATCGTCATCCCGCGATGCTGTACTCGTACTGCCCGCGCACCGACCGGCCCTCGGCAAAGCGGCCGAGCCGGAACAGGCTGCTGTCGAACAGGGGCGCGCTCCGGCCCAGGACGCGCTCGGCCGCCAGCACCCCCATGGCCGGGCCAAGCTTGAATCCATGGCCGCTGGAGCCGCAGCAGAGGAAGAAGCCGCTGCCGGGATCGGGTTCGTCGACGATGGCGTGCCAGTCGGGCGTGATGTCATAGAGGGCGGCATAGCCCCCGGCGCTGTCGCTGCGCTCCATGGCCGGGTAGCGACGGATGAGTCGCTCGCCCGTGTCGAGGATGAAGTCAGTATCGACCCCTTCGTTGTACCGGTCGGGATCGACGATAGCGTTGGCCTCCTCGGGGTCAATCAGGCCGACGAGGGTGAGGTTGCCGGTCTCGCTGCGAAAGTAGGTAGCGTTGATGAAATCGACGACGACGGGGTGGATCGCCTCCTCGTTGCTGGGGCGACGGAAGAAGGAGACCTGGACGCGGCAGGCGTGGAGCGGAATCTCCAGCCCGGCCATGCGGGCCACGCGTGCGCCCCACGGCCCGGCGCAGTTGACGACAATCGGCGCGCCCAGGTTGCCGGCCGTGGTGGCGACGCCGGTGACGCGGCCGCCGGTCTGATGAATGCCGGTGACGGCCGTGTTGGTGAGCACGCGCACCCCGGCGCGGCGGGCGGCGGCGGCGTAGGCGTTGACGGTCAGATAGGGGTCGGCGTAGCCGCCGTCCTCTTCCCAGGCGGCGGCCACGAGGTCGGCCGTCTCCATGCCGGGCATGATTTCGCGTAGCGATTCAGGCGACAGCAGCTCGGTGTTGATGCCCACGCCGCGCTGCATCGCCACGTTGGCCTCCAGCCCGGCGCGGTCCTTGCCCTCCACCAGAGCCACAAAGCCGGTCTTGCGATAGCCGCACTCGCCGCCGACCTGCTCCTCGAAGTCCTGAAAGATGCCGAGGCTGTAGTGGGCCATGCGGGCGGTGAGTTCGTTGGAGTAGTGCTGGCGTATGACGGCCGACGAGCGGCCGGTGGGGCCGTCGCCGATGTTGTCTTTCTCGACCACGGCGACTTTCACGCCGCGGCGGGCCAGTTGCAGCGCGGTGGAGCATCCGTTGATGCCGCCGCCGATGATGATTACGTCGAAATGTTCGGACATGTGGCTCTCCTGTGGTGTTGGTGATTGGGGGAGTATAGCATGGTGGGAGTGGGTAGCGCAGCTATTTCTGTGGGGCAGGCGCAGCCCCGGGCTTGCAGTCGCGGGTTTGAACCCCGCGCCATGCTATAATGTCTCTCATCGACCCGATTGAGGAGGTTCCCATGGAATCAGGCGTCTCATCTTACCCTTCCGACCGCGGCCCGATGCTGCGTCGGGCGCTCTTTGCTCTGCTCTGGCTCGCCGTCGGCGTCGCCCTGCTGGTCAACCGGCCCGAACCCGGCGCGAACATCGGCGAGGCGGAGAAGACGACCGGCAGCGGCCGCTCGCTGGTGGGGCAGGTCGAGATCGTCCGCCGCGCCCGTCCTTCACCGATCAACCCCATGTTCGCCTCGTCGCGGGCGTGGAGCGGCGAAGATGATTGGGAGCCGGCCGTCGCCGCCGATCCGTCGTCGGACTACATCTACCAGATGACCACCCGCTACTCCGGCCCGGCAGCCTGTCGCAAGTGCGCCCTCCCGGCCATGGTCTTTCGCCGCTCGGCCGACGGCGGGATGACGTGGGAGGCCGACCGCTTCCTCTCTCCCAGCCGCCGCACGCAGAACGACCCCATGATCGAGGTGGCCACCGACGGCGCGATCTACGTGGCCTGGCTGGAGCAGTACCGGCCGGGCGTCATGTTCAGCCGCTCGACCGACCGGGGCCGGACGTGGAGCGACCCCGTTGTCTTCACCGAACTGTTCCGCCGCCCGCGCTGGAACGACCGGCCCGTGCTGGCGATCTCCGACGACGGCCGTCACGTCTACATCGCCTTCAATTCCAGCGACAGCTACATCGTCGCCTCCCACGACTATGGGGCCACCTGGTCGCCGCCGGTGAAGACCAACGACGACGGCCGCTACTGGTTCCACTCGGCCGGAACCGTAGACCCAGCCGGCGTGGTCTACTTCGGCACGGTTGACTTCAGCCAGGACTATACCGGCCCGGCCAACATCGGCGTGCTGCGCTCAACCGACGGTGGAGCGAGCTGGAGTTACACGCTGCTCGACGTGTCGGCCGAGATGCCCGATTGCGGCTGGGCGGCGGGCTGCTACTTTGGCTTCCTGGGGTCATCGATCGGGCTGGCGGCCGACGACGCGGGCCGGGTTGTGGCGGCCTATCATCTGGGCAACGGGCCGGACGAGCCGCAGCGCATGGTGGCCCGCGTCTCGACCGACGGCGTGACATGGGGCGCGCGGACGGCGCTCTCGGCCGGCGAACTGGAGCACAACAACTTCCCGGCCGTGGCCGTCGGGCCGGGGTCGGGCGACTTCCGCGTGGTATGGCAGGGGAATTTTGACGGCCGCACCGACGCCTGGAACACGTGGTATCGCCGCACGACCAACGGCGGCGCCACGTGGAGCGCACCCGTCCGCCTGTCCGACATGACCACGGCCGCCCCCTATCGCCACGCCGACGGCTACCGCTTCCCCTATGGCGACTATCTGGAGCTGGCCGTCGGCCGCGACGGCTGGAATCACATCATCTGGGGCGAAGGGGTCAGCTACACCGGGCCGGGCGGGTCATGGTATACGATGGGATGGTAGGAGATTGAAGAGGCAGGAAAATCGTGTAGTCATTGATCTCCGCTTTCCCTGATGCCCATTCCGGCCTTCTTCAGGAAGATGTCCCGCAGCCTGTCTGGATAGATCTGCCCGGACAGGAAGTCGATCTCGGCCGCCGCTTCGGCGCGCCATGAATCGTCCGGCTCACCGCGGGTATGAGCCAGCTCGATGCGGGTGACGAGCAGTTGCAGGAGGCCGCCGCGAACCCCCATGCGCCGGGTGTCGTCGATGGCCATGGTCAGCTCATCGGCCCAGGCTGCGGCGAAGGTTGCCTCGTCGAGTTGAGCGCACAGCGGCCACATTGCGATCATGGACGATCTGGTCAGTATATTCCAGGCGAACAACGGTCGATTACAATCCTGTAATTCCCTTCACACGGGGATTAGCCCACTTCTGTGCTTCATGCCGCACTGATAAATGCTTCCGCAATATAAAGCGCCTTGATTCGGTTCCGCAGCAACGAGTGCTGGGACGTTCCCGGGGAGAACTTGACTTGTGATGCTTCGGATTTCGCAATCATCGACGCCAGCGATTGGAGCGATTCCTGATATTCGTCTTTTGTAATGTTTAGGGCAGCGTTTGCCTCACCGCTTATCAGCAAATACGCAAGGTTAAGCGCCCGAATATTGCTTTGCAACATCGTGTGCTGCCATGTCCCTGGCATCAGCTTTTCCTGAGCCTTCTCGGATTTGCTGATGAGTGAAGCAATCGGCCGAAGCGCTTCATTCGCTTCGTCCGGGGTGAAGTCTCCCAATGCTATTTAGCACCTCGAACGTCATTATAAGCGGGGTTACATTCGGCCACCAAACAGGAAAGTTATATGGCTTCTTAATCCCGTACCTATTGCGCCAGAGGCGGCCCCTCCAGCACGCGCGGCCGATACTCGACAAGTTGGGTGCGGCCGTCAAAGGTGCGGTGGTCGATCATGTCGAGCATCACGTCGGGATAGCCGTCGTAGATGCGCTCCGCGCCGGTAGCGCCGGTGATCACCGGGAACATCACGACTCGAAAGCGATCGACGATCCCGGCGCGCAGCAACGAGCGAGCCAGGCTGATGCTGCCGAGCGTGCTGAGGATACCGGAGCCTTCCGCTTTCATCGCCTGCACCGCCTCCACGGCGTTGCTGCGCACGAGGGTTGTGTTGGCCCAGGCCAGAGGCTCCTCGAGCGAGGCCGAGAACACCACCTTCGGCGCTCGCGTGAGTTCGTCGACGCTGGCCTCCTCCTCGGCTCCCATTTCGGCCGTTCCGGCCGGCATCTCTCCACCGGTGAGGCTGGCGAAGAAGCCGTGCATCAGCCGGTAGGTGTTCGCGCCCATCAGGTAGGTCACCGGCGGTTGTTCGCCGAGCCAGGCGAAATACTCCGGTCCTTCGAGGCCCCACCAGCCGGGCCAGCCATCGGCCGACGCGTAGCCGTCCAGGGAAGTAATGAAGTCGATTATCAATTCTCGCATTGTGATTCTCCTAAGGTGAAAGATTGGGTAGTATGACCTTATTGAACAAGCCGGTTAATGTTCCACGTCAGCCCCCTGCAGGATCCGCCCCACATCCGGCCGCGCCAGAAAGACGGCGCGAAGTTCGTCGGGCCAGGTGTTGGCGGCCAGAAAGTCGATCTCGGCCACGGCCGCGGCGCGCCATTCGTCGTCCGGCTCGCCGCGGACCTGGGCCAGCTCGATGCGGGTAACGAGAACTTGCCAAAGCCCGCCGCGAATCCCCATGCGTCGCGTCTCGTCGATGGCCATATCCAGATCGACGGCCGCTTCGTCGAACCGTCCCAGCCCCATCAACGCCCCGGCCCGCAGATGGCGAAGGTCGGGCAGCCACACGTCGGCGCCGATGAGAGATAACCGCCCGATGGCTTCGTCGGCCAGCGTCATGGCGTTGTCGAACTGTCGACGAGCCAGCGCCAGATTGATATGGGCCGCGCAGATATCGTAGATGACGAAGTATTGCTGGTTCTCTACGAGGGCGAGCGGGTTGGCCAGCGTTTCGGCGGCGGCGTCCAGGTCGCCCTGGGCGATTTGGGCCGCCGCCAGACGGCCGAGAGCGATCCCGGCGAATTGGGGAAGCCGTTCTTCGCCGATGACGACCGCCGGTTGGGCGACGGTGACCGCGCCGGCAATATCGCCAATCTCCAGCAGGATGCGCGACAAGAACGCGCCGATGATGACCTGTCCCCCAACGAAGTTGGCGGTTTTCGCTTTCTCGACTCCCGTCCGCAGGTCGGTGACGGCTCGGCCGAACAGCCCCATCAACCCCAGCGTGAGGCCGCGCACACCCGTGCTATAGGCCTCGCCCCAGGGGTTGCCCAGCCGGGTGGCGATAGCGTTGGCTTCTTCGGAGAAAGCCAGCGAGGCGCCCAGATCGCCGTGGAGCGATTCCCAAATGGCCGAGTTGGAGAGGCTGTCGGCCAGCATCCCTTCGTTGCCCAGCGTTCGCCATAGCTCGCGGGCCTCGACCAGAATAGCGCGTGCCAGTTCGACCTGCCCGGCCGTGCCGTAAATGTCGCCCATGTCGTTGAGCAGATAGGCCAGTTCCTCTTTCAGACCGAGTTCGCGGGCCAGGGCGATGCCGCGATCGCCGTTGACCAGCGCATTGGTCAGCGTATTGAGGTCGAAGCGATCGATGTTGACCAGGTTCCACAGGATGCGCACCTCGGCGGGGCGGTTGCCGGTGGCCTCGGCCAGATCTCTGGCTCGCTCCATCAGCGCGCGGCCGCGCACGGGATCGTAGAAGGGGGTCACATTGGCATGGAGCTTGCCCTGGGCGATGAGGGCTTCCAGCTCCAGCGCCGGGTCGGCCCGCTCGATGGCCAGCACCTCCATCTCCTCATAGGTTGCCTTGGCCTCGGCGAATTGGGAGAGCAGCTCCAGCGCGCGGCCGCGATTGGTGTAGATGGTGATCAGGTCGGCCGACACATCGGGCAACGCTCGGGCGATGGGCAGCGCGCGGTCGTAGGCGGTGATGGCCTCGCCGACGGCATGGAGCCGCAGGGCGGCCCCCCCGGCCATCAGCAAGTAGGGCAACGCGCGCCGGGGCGATTCCCCCTCGATGAAGTGGTGGGCCAGCGTGGCGGCCGCGGCCGTCAGGTTGGCGGCCCGCAGTGTTTCGATGACCTCGGCCACGCGCAGATGCAGCGCCCGACGCTGCTTCAGCAGGATGGTGTTATAAACCGCCTCCTGGGCCAGGCTATGGTTGAACAGGTAGCTCGGTTCGGGCACGCGGCCGATCTCGCGAATGAGTTCCAGTCGTTGCAGCTCCAGCAGGCAGGTATCGAGACGGGCAGGGTCATCGACCAGCGCGGCCAGCGGCGAGCGGTAGAAGTGGCGGCCGATGACCGCGGCGACTTGCAGCACGCGCCGGGCGTTCTCGTCGAGCCGGTCGATGCGCGCCGTCAGCAGCGATTGCAACGAGTCGGGCAGGGTGATCGTCGTGGGGGTCACTTCCCATTCTCCGGACGCTTCGGAGGGTCGCCGCAGATCGCCGCGCTCGACGAGGTGGCGCACGACTTCTTCAAGGAAGAGAGGGTTGCCTTCGGCCTTGTCGAGGATGAGTGACGACAGCGCGGCGGGCGGTTCGGCCACTTCCAGCAGCCCGGCCAGCATGGCGCGGCTTTCGCCGTCGTTGAGCGGGTTCAGATTGACTTCTGTCTGACGGTGGGGAAGTTCGCGGGCCACGGTCTCCTTGAGCGCCCAGGCCGGTGAACGGCGGTCGCGGCGCATGGCCCCGATGAACAGGATGGGCGTGTCTTCGGTCAGGCGAATCAGACGGGTCAGCCGGTCGGCCGAGGAGGCGTCGAGCCATTGCAGGTCGTCGAGGGCCAGCACCAGCGGCCCGGCGGCGGCCTGCGCGCGCCACGAGCGTTCCATGCAGGCATCGAGTTGGGCGGCGAAAGCTTCGCCCCCGGTTTCCTGCCCATTGTCGGAGACGGCCACGCCGAACAGGGTTTCCATCAGGAGGCGGTCTTCGTCGGCCGGGGCGGCGGCGGCGATAGCCTGACGAATGCGATCCGGGGAATCGCCGGACATGAGGCCCAATGGCCGGCGCAGCAGCCGGACGAGCAGGCCGTAGGGCTGATTGGTCTCGTAGGAGACGGCCGAGGCGTCGTAGATGCGGCCGGGCGGGTTGAGTTCGGGCAGCAGCCGTTCGGCGGCCTCGTCGAAGAGGCGCGTCTTGCCCAGCCCGGCATCGCCCGTCAGAAAGACGACGCTGCCGCGGCCGTTGCCGAGGTCGGCAAAAGCGGCCTGGAGAGCTTCCCAGGCCATCCGCCGGTCGACAAGCGGGGCGCGCAGGCCGTTTGCCGCCCGTCGAGATTTAACGGCGCGACGCAATACACGGTAAGCGTTAACGGGCCGGGTCTTGCCCTTGACGGCAATGCTGCCCAGCGACTCGACCTCGAACTCATCGGCCACCAGGCGATAGGTTTCCTCGGCGATTTGCACCGTGCCGGGGACGGCCGTCTGCTCCATGCGCGCCGCCAGATTGATGGCGTCGCCGATGGCGCTGTATTCCAGCCGCAGGTCGCTGCCGACGGCGCCGACAACGACGAGGCCGGTGTTGATGCCCACGCGCACGTCGAGGTCGGCGGCGGCGGGGGGCAACCCGGCGCGCCAGGCGCGGATGCCGTCGACGATGGCCAGCCCGGCCAGCACGGCCCGGCGGGGGTCGTCCTCGTGGGCGATGGGCGCGCCGAAGAAGGCCAGCAGGCCGTCGCCCATGAGTCGGGCGACCGTGCCCTCATATTTGTAGATCGGCCGCACCATCACTTCGAACGCGCCGTTGACGATCTCCGTCCACTCCTCCGGGTCGAGTTGCTCGGCGAAGGCGGTGGAGCCTTTCAGGTCGCAGAAGAGCAGCGTGACGACACGCCGCTCCCCGACCGAACCGCGGGCGGCGCTCAGCTTGGCCAGCAGTTCGCGCGGGATGAAGCGGTCGAGGGCCAGGGTCGGTTCGGGCGCGGTGGGAGCGGGGGAGAGGGGGAGCTGGGGGGCAGGGGAGAGAGGGCGCGCGGCTGTCGCCGGGCTGTCTTCATTCGTAATTCGTAATTCGTAATTCGTAATTCCCGCCGTGCCCGTCCAGGCCCGGGGGCCGAGGGGGCCGCCGCAGGCATCGCAGAAGTTGGCGTCGGGCGCGGCGGCGGCGTGGCAGCGAGGGCAGGCCGCCAGCAACAACCGGCCGCAGTTGCGGCAGAAGGCGGCCCCGTCCCGGTTGTTTGCGCCACAGTGTGAGCAGATCGTCATGCGCCCGGTTTCCGTTGATATTCTGGGGAAGAGTATAGCACGGAATCCGGACACAAGTGTTGTCGATGCGGCAGGACACTCAAACTGAAAGAACTGCTCTGCCTGCCACCGCATATATTTCGCGTAGTGAATCGACTCTATCTACGCCAATTTCGCAACCCGGGGTGAATGATGAATAATTGCCCGACTACAAGAAGAGGCAGACCGTATGGCGTTTTGGGCAATTTTGAGTGGATTGGCGTCGGCCGCGTCCTGGGGCGCAGGGGACTTTGCGGGCGGGCTGGCCAGCCGCCGGGTTTCGGCGGTGCGGATGGTGCTGGCGTCGCAGTTGATCGGCACGCTGGCGCTGGTGGCGCTGGGCATGGCGCTGGGCGAGCCGCCGGCCGCGCCGGGCGACGTGGCCGTGGCCGCCGTGGCCGGGATGGCGGGCGGCATTGGGCTGTTATTGCTCTATGTGAGCCTGGCGCGGGGGAAGATGGGCGTGGCCGCGCCGCTGACGGCCGTGGCCGCGGGCGGGATTCCGCTGTTGGTGGGCATGGCGACGCAAGGGCTACCCGGAGTGTTGCAGATTGTCGGCTTTCTGCTGGCGCTCGTTGCCATTTGGGTCATTTCGCGTTCCGGCGACGGGGGCGGCCGGTTGCGCCCGGCCGACATTGTGCTGCCGCTGCTGGCGGGCGTGGGTTTTGGCTTGTTTCTGGCGCTCATGGGCCTGGTGGGGCAGGACGCAGCTTTCATCCGGCCGCTGGTGGCGGCGCGGCTATCGTCGATGGCGCTCATGGCGGTGGTGCTGGTTGTCGGGTGGATGCGCGGGGGCAGGGAACGGACGACGGACGACGGACCACAGACGACAGTTGGCGACCGCCGGTCGTTTCCCTGGGCATTGGCGGCTCTGGCCGGGCTGGGCGACACGGCGGGGAATGTGTTCTTTGTGCTCTCATCGCAGCTGGGGCGGCTGGACGTGGCCGCCGTGCTCGGCGCGCTCTACCCGGCGGTGACGGTTCTGCTGGCGCGGCTGGTGCTGGGGGAGCGGCTGTCGCCGCGGCAGAGCGTCGGCGTGGGACTGGCGCTGGGGGCGGTGGTGATGATCGCTTTATGACGACTGTGCTACAATACCTCAATTCAACCACAGGAGAATGTCGATGAATCGTGTTGATTGGAGAGAGTATGTTGAGATGACTCCCGATTTACATCACGGCGACCCCTGTATTCGCGGTACGCGCATTCCGGTGGCCGTCGTCGTTGGCAGTCTGGCAGATGGAATGAGCGCCGACGAGATAATAGATGCTTACCCCCAATTGACCCCGGAGGATATACAGGCTTCTCTGGCCTACGCTTCCGAACTCTTGCGGCAGGATATGTTTCTGCCTTTCGCGGTTTGAGCCATGTTCATCAAGGTTGATGAAGATTTGCCCAGATATGCTGCCGATTATCTCGTCAGCGCAGGGTACGTGGCCCACACCGTTCGGCAGCAGGATATGGGCGGGTGGAAGGACCCCGAGCTTTGGACTGCGATCCAAAATGAAGGCCGTTTTCTGATCACGGCCGATAAGGGATTTGGTGATGTGCGTCACTACGTGCCCGGCGAACACGGTGGAATCTTGCTGCTTCGACCGGACT
>JACDJC010003031.1_pt1 | contig 12543 bp, 7 predicted proteins | sample 7454191 | NCBI WGS metagenome assembly JACDJC01 (sample SAMN14253291, study PRJNA609438) | sludge metagenome | isolation source: sludge after 25d culture with pyrite and EDTA | collected 2018-12-20 | reverse complement strand
GTGATGGCGCTGGGGGCGACCATCGTCACCAACAAGCGCCGGCTCAGGCCGGAGGAGTTCTTCCAGGGCCTGTTCACCACCGCGCTGGAGCCGGACGAGATCATCACCCGGGTGATGTTCCCGGTGCCGAAGAAGGCGGCCTACCAGAAGTTCCGCAACCAGGCCTCGCGCTATGCGCTGGTCGGCGTGTTCGTCGCCAAACGCCCGTCGGACGTCCGCGTCGCGGTGACGGGGGCGGGCGGCGACGGCGTGTTCCGCGTCGCGGCGTTCGAGGCGGCGCTGAAGAAGCGGTTCTCGCCGAAATCGCTCGACGGCCTCTCCGTCCCGGCCGAGGGGCTGAACAGCGACCTGCACGGCAGCGCACAATATCGCGCGCATCTGATTGGGGTATTGGCACGACGTGCCGTTAATGCCGCAACCGAGAGGTCCTGATGGATCGACAAATGGATACGATAGACAGTCCTGAAGCCAAGCCCCGCATCCAATCGATCGCGCGAGGTTTTGCGGTTCTATTCGTAATCGCCCGCAGCGAACACGGATTAAAAGCCAAGGACATTATTGCCGAAGTGGGCTTGGACCGGCAAACCACGTATCACATTCTTCAATCGTTGACGTCGATTGGAGTCATTACGCGCTCTGCGGACAACAGATACATTCTTGGGCTAAGGGTCGGCGAGCTTATCGAGAATTTTCCTCGTCATCTGGCTCCGCCCGAGCGGCTCGCGCCACTTGTTCGAAGCCTCGCTCAAGCCACAGGGGAGACCTGCTATGCCGTCGGCTGGTTCCAGGACGAGATCGTCGTACTGAGCGCTGCGCGCGGCACCAAGTCTGTCGGCGTGATAGATATTCCTCCCGGCTATGCGAGCAATGCTCATGCACGGGCATCCGGAAAGCTGCTGCTGGCGCTGGCGGATCCGCGTCAATCTGCTGAATATCTGAAAAAGCATGAACTCAGGAAGTTGACGCCACGCACCATAACCAAGCGGGCGGCTTTTGAAAAAGAGCTCCTCGCAATTCGGACGGCGAGAATTTCCATTGAACGGGAAGAATTCTCGAATGGAATATGCTGTCTGGCTGTGCCGATCGGCGATTTCGGTTCCACGTATGCTCTGGCGATGTCTGTACCGGCCGAGCGCTTTGAGGAGAATCTCGAACGCTATAGAACGACCATACAGCGCGTCATGACTGCGGAGCGCTGGTAAGGTCCGCCGTATCGATAGGTGCTATCCGATAAGTGCTATCCGATCGTGCCTTTTTTCAAGGTTTCCCAGTCGTGCGTCGGCAACACGAGGTCGGCGCGCTTTCTTATGTCCGCCAGTGCCCGCCGCATGGCTTCGAGATCATAGAAAAGCCCGGGAGGGATGAGCCGATCGATGTTCAAGTCGATCTTGCGGGCGATGTCGCCCACGATCGCCGCCGTACCGGACCCGGTTCTTACATAAACGCATTGATGGCCCGGAGAATGAGAGTTGGCATACAGGACGCAATCGATGCCCGGCGCGACCTCATAATCGCCTTCGATCAGATGAATCCGATCCCAGACCAGATCCACAAGCTCGGCAACGTCGGCCCGGTCGTAGAACAGGCATTTGCCGCCGATTTCCAGCGACGGCGGGCCCATGGGTGCGGCTGCCGCCATCAGTTCAGTCCGCTGAACCAGTATCCGTGCATTCGGCAACAATGCACAGCCGCCGGCGTGATCATAATGCAGGTGGGTGAGCACCAGGGTTGATACATCCTCGGGGCGAACCTCGTAGCGGGCGAGTTGTGCCGGAATGGTCTGATCCGGCGCGCAGGTGTGAGGTCCAAGCCTGTGGATTTCTTGCGCGCGTCGCGGGTCGCGCATGCCGCAATCCACGACGATAGGGCCTTCCTCTGCGCCGAGGATCAGAAAGCCCAGAATCGGCACGCTGGAACGGGCCTGATCCAGGGTCAGACTCCAGAACACATCCAAGACATTGGGAACGACAGCTTCCCCGAGCAGCAAAGGTCGAATGCGATAGTTCAAAGCAGGCTCCAAAATAGCTTTGTGACAAGGCTTACGAGATTTGACAGCGAGAGCGATCTATCCAAGCGCCCCTATGCTGATCGGCCCGTGCCTTCTTTTCATGAGTAAATAAAAGCATATCCGGCCAAGGCCCACAATCAGTCTATATAATATAGTGATACTAAAATCATATTTTGACACTAGTCTAATTTGCATAGTACGGTCGATTTAGCCATTCGATCGGAGTCGTCATGTCTCAAAACTCGATCCCCGCAGATCAAATCGAATTCGCCAAGCACGCTCTTCGCCGGATGATCTTCGTTCGCGGATTCGAGCAGAAGTGCCTGGACTTGAGCACGAGCAATTCGCCTGTCATCGCGGGCTCCGTTCACCTCTGCGCGGGCCAGGAAGCCATTCCGGTCGGCGCGTGCGCGGCGCTGGGCGAGCACGACAAGGTCATTGCAACGTATCGCGGGCACGGTTGGGCACTGGAGGCGGGGCTTCAGGCCAATGCCGTGTTCTCGGAAATCTGCCACCGCGAAGGCGGTGTCAACGGCGGAAGGGGTGGCTCCGCCTACATCATGGGCGAAGGAGGGCGCTTCGTCGGTGAGAACTCCATCGTTGGCGCCGGAGGTCCTGTCGCAAACGGCATTGCAATTGCACTGAGGCAGAAGGGTTCGGACGGCGTCGTTCTCGTTTCTTTCGGCGACGGTGCCATGAATCAAGGCGCGCTGCATGAGGCGTTTGTCTTTGCGGTCGCCCAGAAGCTGCCTGTCATATTCATTTGCGAGAACAACGGTTGGTCGGAGCTGACGCCGACGACGCGGATTGTCCCTTTCGACCGCATGTCGCGTCGTGGAAACGGATACGGGCTTCAGAGCGCGACGATCGACGGCTGCGATCCGTTAGCGGTGCGCGCTACTCTGCAACTGGCGAGCGAGCGTGCACGCCGCGGCGAGGGACCAAGCCTTGTGGAGTGTTCGACCGTTCGCTTGTGGGGACATTACAATCGGGATATCGAGCATTATCGCCCTAAGACGGACAGGGCCACAGCGGAGGCGCGCGATCCGATTGTCTTGCTGGCCAGTCGGCTGATCGATCAGGGTATTCTTACGGCTGACGAGATCGATGCCCTGAGGTCGGATACCGCAAAGGAGCTCGATGATGTCGTCGCCGCGGCGACCGCGTCTCCCGTTCCCGACGCGAGCTCCGCCAAATCGTTTCTTTACGCGACCAACAAAACGCAAGAAACGGTCATTGCGCCGGAAGAGGTGGAGTGGACCTATCAGCAGGCAGTCAATGAAGCCCTGCGTGCCGAGCTTGCGGAGCGTCCGGAGGTCCTCGTCTTTGGCGAGGACGTCGGCCATGCGGGTGGGATTTTCGGTTGCTCCAGAAATCTGCAACGTGAATTCGGCGCCGCTCGCGTTTTCGATACTCCTATCGCCGAAGCCGCGATTCTCGGCGCCGCCGTCGGGGCCTCCATAGGAGGAATGCGGCCGGTCGCAGAGATTATGTGGATGGATTTTATCCTCGTCGCGCTTGATCAACTAATCAATCAGGCAGCGAACGTTCGCTATGTTTCGCGAGGGAAGCTTTCCGCTCCCATGGTGGTGCGCGTCCAGCAGGGCGCGACACCGGGCTCCTGCTCGCAGCACTCACAGTCGCTCGAGGCGTTTTTCGCGCACGTGCCGGGATTGAAGGTCGGCTTGCCGGCGACGCCGCAGGACGCCTACGATATGCTGCGCGCCGCGATCAACGATCCCGATCCCTGCATCATCATTGAAGCGCGCTCGCTTTATCAGACCAAGGATCGGCTCGCCAGAAGGATCACGCCGGTTGGAACGGCGAACCTGCGGCGCAAGGGAAGGGACCTCTTGCTTGTCTCGTGGGGGGCCATGATTCATACGGCAGAGCGGGTTGCGAACGGTTTGGCCAAAGATGGTCTTGATGTCGCGGTCCTCGATATGCGATGGCTCAATCCGCTCGATATGGATGCTCTCGTCAAAGCTGTGAAGGATTGCGGTGGACGCGCGCTTGTCGTCCATGAAGCAAGCCAGACAGGCGGCTTCGGGGCGGAGATTGTCGCTCGTCTGCTTGAACACGGGTTCACGCAAGTGGCGCGACTTGGTGCGCGTGACTGCCGCATCCCGGCATCGCCCATACTGCAGGCGGAAATTCTTCCGACCGAAGAATCGATCGAGAGCGCGGTGCGCAAGCTTCTTTCGGGCAAAATCAGATCGCCTGCTGTAAGTTCCGCCGAATGAAGTTGGTCTCGGCCGCTGCGTCTACCACTTCCAGCAGGCATTAATTTGAACGGAGTCCCCTCATGCGCAATGCTACGCAAGCGAAGGAGGGACATATTGGTTCGCCGGTTCTACGCAAGGAAGACGAACGCTTCCTTCGCGGCGCGGGAAAGTTCGTCGCAGACCTGAACATTCCTGGGCAGGCATATGCCTGCATGATCCGTTCCCCTCACGCCCATGCGAATATCCTCTCGATTGATGCGTCCGATGCATTGGCCGATTCTCATGTTCTATGTGTCCTGACAGGCAGGGATGCGCTGGAAGCGGGGTTGAAACCCATCCCTCATCTGTTCCGAACGCCGACCAATCCGCCCGACGTCAGCCTCGACTACACTCAAGGACGCGAGCCCTACATATCCCCGCACCATGCCCTGCCCGAGGATAGGGTGCGGTTTGCAGGAGAAGCGGTCGCGGTTGTCGTTGCCGAGACACAAGAAGCTGCGCTTGGCGCGGCCGAGAAGGTCATTGTCGACTACGAGCCGCTCGACGCCGTGGTTGATGGCGAGCACGCGTTGCAGCCAGGCGCCCCGCTGGTCTGGGAAGATCTGGAATCCAATCTGTGTCTTGATGGCCGGATCGGCGACGAGGTCGCCACCGAGCAAGCTTTCCGGCGTGCCGCTCATGTCGTCAGACTCAAGTCCGTCGTGCAGCGTGTGACCGGCGTTCCCATGGAGCCAAGGTCAGCGGTCGCATTGTATGAGCCGGAGACGGGGCGCTACACCTTACACGCCGGCAGTTCCGGCCCCGTCAGGCTTAAGATCGAGATGGCAGTCGTCCTCGGCGTCGCGCCTGAAACCATCCGAGTGGTCTCCGGCGACGTAGGCGGGAATTTCGGCACAAGAAACTCTCTCTATCCGGAATATCCCGTGCTTCTGTGGGCCGCGAAGCATTGCGGGCGGCCGGTGAAATGGGTGTGCGAACGGAGCGAGGCATTTCTCTGCGACTATCAGGGCCGCGATCTTTTAGCCGAAGCGGAGCTTGCGCTTGATGCCGACGGCCGCTTCCTGGCTTTGCGCGGCGAACTGCTGAGTAACATCGGCGCGCACACGGTTTCCTACGTCGCGATCGTCAAGGGTGCGGGGATGCTTTCGAGCGTCTATCGAATTCCCGCCGCTTTCGTCCGCGCCAGGGGGGTCCTGACACATACGCCTCCGACACATCCCCTGCGAAGCACAGGCCGGCCCGAAGCCATGCTCATGATCGAGCGGCTCATCGAAGCGGCCGCGAAGCAACTCGGCATCGACCCGATCGAACTGCGTCAAAGGAATCTCATTTCCGAACCGGAGATGCCTTATACGAATCCCTTCGGGCTCGTTTACGACAGCGGAGATTACCTCGCATGCATGCGGCGCGCGCTCGACCTTTCCGGTTGGAGCGGATTCGCCGAGAGAAAGGCGGCGTCTTTGGCGCGCGGGCGGCTCAGGGGGATCGGCATCTCCAATTACATCGAGGTGTGTACCGGAGCGCCCCGCGAGCGAGCGGAGATCACCGTCCTTCCGGACGGGCGGATTGATCTTGTCGTCGGAACCCAGTCCAGCGGCCAGGGGCATGAAACCGCTTTCTCGCAATTGCTCGTCAGTTGGCTGAATGTGCCGTTTGAGTCCATTCAGGTCAGAATGGGCGATACGGACGTTGTCTCTTACGGCGGCGGCTCGCATTCCGGTCGATCGATGAGAATGATCGGCATTGTCGTTGAAGCCGCGTGCCGCGATCTGATCGACCGCTCCAAGCCTCTGGCTGCGCATCTGCTTCAGTCGAGCGAAAGCGATGTCATGTTTCAGAACGGCTGTTTCACTGTGCAGGATGAGAGCCAGAGCGTAAACCTGTTGGAGCTCGGCGCCATCGCTCTGAGCGCGGATGTTCCCGCCGAGTTATCGGGAATTCCCAAGGGCGTCGGCGACATTACGAAGCCGCTGGCCGGTTTTCCCTACGGGACGCATGTCTGCGAGGTGGAGATCGATCCCGACACCGGAGAATTGAGGATCGAGAATTATGTCGCCGTCGACGACGTCGGTCGTGCCGTCAACCCGCTGATCCTGCATGGTCAGGCGCATGGCGGAATTGCTCATGGCGTCGGGCAGGCGATCATGGAGCATTGCGTGTACGACGAAGACCATGGCGCGATGATCTCCGGGTCGTTCATGGACTATGCGATGCCTCGGGCGAGCGACTTTTGCGAGCTGATCACGGACCTCAGCGAAGTGCCGTCGCCGACGAATGCACTTGGCATTCGCGCAGGCGGCGAAGGCGGAACGACTCCGGCGCTTGCGGTTGTCGCGAATGCGGTCGCAAATGCGTTGGAAGACCATGGCGTCGCGATCATGGATCTGCCGATCACGGGCGCGAAAATCTGGGACGCTCTTCAGAGCGCCAAATCAAGGTAGTCAATCGGATCCGAGGAGCTGAGCGTGATCATCGACATCTTCAACCATTTCATGCCGAAAGCTTATTTTGACCGGTTGGCAGTTGTGAAGCCTGGCCTGCCGGTTCTGGAGTTGTTCCCGCGTTTGAAGACGATCGTCGACATCGACGCGCGGTTGCGCCTTCTGGACGAGTTTGGTGACCTGCAGCAGGTGCTTTCGCTGGCAAATCCGCCGCCTGAAGTGGCGGGGCCTCCTGACGTCGCGGCCGAGTTGGCGAGAATTGCCAACGATTCGCTCGCGGATATCTGCAGCAAGTATCCGGAACGCTTTCCCACGTTCGTAGCTGCGGTTCCGATGAACAACATCGAAGCCGCTCTTGTCGAAATTGACCGTGCCGTCAATCAGCTCAACGCGCGCGCCATCCAGCTGTTCACAAATGTCCTTGGAAAGCCGCTCAGCGCACCGGAGTTCAGGCCGGTCTTCCAAAAGATGGCTGAACATGATCTTCCGATCCTGGTCCATCCGATCCGAGGCCCGCATTTCTCGGATTATGAGAGCGAGGACCATTCCGAGAACGAGGTCTGGTTCTGCTTCGGTTGGCCTTACGAGACGACCGCCTGCATGACCCGTCTGATCTATTCAGGAATCTTCGACGAGTTTCCCAATCTGAAAATTGTATCCCATCATATGGGCGGGATGATTCCGTACTTCGAATGCAAGATCAAGCTTGGGTTCCGGCAAGTATTCTTCGGAGCGCCGGATAAGAACCCCACTGCTATCGATGCAGGTCTCAAGCGCCCGCTGCTTGACTACTACAAGATGCTCTATGGCGACACTGCGCTTGGCGGAGAACCGGGGCCTACGCGATGCGGATATTCGTTCTTTGGTCCGCAGAACACGCTCTTTGCTACCGATGCGCCCTTTGATTCCGAACAGGGGCGAGGCCTGATCGGCGGCACGCTCAACGGCGTGAGGGCGCTTGATCTTCCCAAAGCGGATCTCGATCTGGTTTTCTCAGGAAATGCACGGCGGCTGCTGAAGCTCTAAATCGAACGTGCGCGCCGAGGCGGCGCGCGAGAAGATGCCTACTCAGCCATAGGCCCGATTTTTTTCGCAACCGGCCCGGCCTTGCCGGATGCGCTGCTGCGAATCCGGCTGTCATCGGGGCTATTGAATGCAGCGGGCGGCAGCTTTGAGCAGCGCCCGGACTTGGCCGCGAAGAAAATGGCAGCAGCGCTACGATGATCCTTTATCCGATACGGCACCGGAAATTTATCCGATACGGCACCGGAAAGGTGTCATCTCCGGGCGGCGATCAGATCCGCGGCTCTTTCCGCCATCGCCATGATCGGTAGGTTGGTATTTCCGCTGATCACGGTCGGCATCACGGAGCCGTCAACGACCCGCAAGTTGGTCACGCCCCGGACGCGGAGCTGGCCGTCGACCACGGCGCCGCTATCCTCGCCCATCCGGCAGGTGCCGACCGGGTGATAGATCGTTTCCGCCCGTTCGCGTATCCAGTTCTTGAGCGAAGCAGGCCCCGCGAAGGCTTCGTGATCAATCTTGCGCTTGATGTGATTGCGCAGCGCCGGCTGCTCGACGATCTCGCACATGCGGGCGACTCCGGCCTGCATGCTGACGAAATCGGATTCCTCGGAGAGGAATTGCGGGTCGATCTTGGGCGTGTCGGCTGGATTGGCCGAGCGCAACCTGAGCGTCCCGCGGCTCTTCGGGTGAAGCTGGCAGACGCGGATCGTAAAGCCGTGCGAGATCCGCTCTTTCGGTGGCGGATTCCGGAGCGCGATAGCGAGATGAGCCTGCCATTCGGGCAGCGACGATTCGCCGGCGGGTCCCCAGAAAGCGCCGGCTTCGACGCCCTGCGACGTGGCGGGCCCCTTGCCGGTCAGCATGTAGTGCGCGCCTGCGAAGCCTCCCTTGATCAGACCCAGGTAAGGCGTGAGCGTAATGGCCTGTGATGCTTCGAAGCGAAGCGCGCAGTCGAGATGATCATGCAGGTTCTCGCCCACATTGGCGGCGTCGAGCACGGGTCTGATCCCGACGGACCGCAGATGATCGGCCGGACCGATGCCCGACAGCATCAGCAGTTGCGGTGAACCGAGCGCGCCCGCGGTCAGCAGCACCTCGCGCTCCGCCTGGATTGTGGTTTCCCGGCCGCGCTTCTCGATCACGACGCCGCTCACGCGCGTTCCTTCCATAGCGAGCCGCCGAACCCTGCAGTTCGTCATGATGGTGAGGTTGCTGCGGCCTTCCGCCATGTCGAGATACCGATAGGCGCCGGACCGTTTCCCCTCGGCAATGGTGAGTTCGTAGAAACCGGCGCCGATCTGGCTGGCTCCGTTGAAGCCGTTGTTCTCCGGCAATCCTGCGGATATGGCGCTTTCGATGAAGGCCTTGGAGATCGCATGCTGCTGAGTGCCGCGGGACAAGCGGATCGGGCCGGAATACCCCCGCTCCTGATCATGATCGGGCGTCACCGACGCTGCGTCCTCGATCTTCCGGAAATAGGGCCGCAGGGTTTCGTAGTCCCAGGACGGCAATCCCTGCGCCGCCCACGAATCGTAATCCTGCCGATTGCCGCGGATGGCGATCATGGAGTTGATCGAGGACGAGCCGCCGACGACGCGGCCGCGCGGAATGTAGATGGCGCGGTTGTTGAGATGGGTCTGCGGCTCGGTCCAGAAACGCCAATTGTATTTCGAGCCGTTGTAGAGAACGCGGATGCCCGCCGGCATGCGGACGAACACCGACGATGCAGGCGGTCCGATTTCGATGAGCAGAACCTTGACGTTCGGATCTTCGCTCAGCCGCGACGCCAGCACGCATCCGGCCGAGCCAGCGCCAACAACAACGTAGTCATATGCCGGGGATCTCATTTTCGTGACCTCTTGGACGGGGCAGCGGGCGCGGGCATCGTTCTCGCGGCGGCGCGCAGCCGCCGCCGGGCCGCGCGTTCAAACCATCCGATCGCCGCCGTTACTGGCTTCATCGCTCGACACGCGCCGCAAGATTGACTACCAATCTGGTAGGTCCAATTATCCTAGTTCCGATCCGGGGTCAACATCACGGAGTTTGTCTTGATCTCGCGGGTGCTGATGGTCGTGCTTTTCGCGGTTTCGGCTCTGATCATTCTGCGGGACGCCAGCGCGCCGACGCGCGACCGGCAGGACAGGTCCGGGCATGAGGGGGAGAGGCTCGATAGAATCTTTCGATCGCTCGGCCATTAGGAGCCGGCGAGCCCCGAAACGATATTTCTTGCCATTGTTCACCGGCACAAGGCCCCGCGGCGCGGGACGATCTCGTTCCTCGCCTGCTTGATGGCCGCGCGTGCCTTGGCCTGGATTAAACGACCCCGCTTTGGCGCAGGCGCCGGATGCGTTCGTCATCGAATGCCAGGATCGTCCGGAGGATGTAGTCCGTGTCCGCGCCGAGCATCGGCGGGGCCTTCGAATATTCGATTCGGGTGTTTGAGAATTTGATCGGGTTGCCGACGAGGGGCGCGGTCGCGCCGGTCGGATGCGGCAGATTGATCTGCAATCCGCGGTGTACGACCTGGGGATGCGCGAACACCTGATCCAGACGGTTGATGGGCGCGCACGGAACTCCGACCGGCTCGAGAGCCGTGATCCAGAATTCGGTCGTCTCCTCGCGAAGGCGCGCGTCCAGCAGCGGGATCAACTCCTTGCGATTGCGAAGCCGGTCGGTGTTGGTGGTGAAGCGCGGATCATCCGTGAGCCCTGCCAATCCGGCGGCCGAGCAGAACTTTCTGAATTGCTGGTCATTCCCCACCGCGAGAACGAACGATCCGTCGTGCGTTTTGAACACCTGATAGGGCACGATGTTCGGATGAGCGTTGCCGTACCGCCTGGGTGGCGTTCCTGTCGTCAGATAGTTCAGGTTCTGGTTGGCGAGTACGGAGACCAGCACGTCGAGCAGGGCCATGTCGATGTGCTGGCCCTCGCCGGTACGCTCGCGATGCAGCAGTGCGGAGACGATCGCCGTCGTGCTGTACATTCCGGTCAGGATATCGACGATCGGGACGCCCACTTTCTGCGGTCCCCCGCCCGGCATGTCGTCGCTCTCGCCCGTGATGCTCATCAGGCCGCCGATGGCCTGGATCGCCATGTCGTATCCGGCGGTGTCTTTCATCGGGCCGGTCTGGCCGTAGCCCGTGATCGAGCAATAGATCAGATCGGGCTTGAGCTTGCGGAGGCTCTCGTAGTCGAGGCCGTAGCGGGCCATGTCGCCGAACTTGTAGTTCTCGATCACGACGTCCGCCTTCCGGGCCAGCGCACGGACGATGTCGGCGCCTTCGCTGCTCGCGATATCGACGCAGATCGAATGCTTGCCGCGGTTGGCGCTGAGAAAATAGGCGCTCTCGGTCGTGTCGGTTGCGTGCCGGTCCTTGAGGAAGGGAGGGCCCCACTGGCGCGTATCGTCGCCGGTGCCCGGGCGCTCGACTTTCCAGACCTCCGCCCCGAGGTCGGACATCAACTGGGTCGTCCACGGCCCCGCCAGAATTCTCGACAGGTCAAGAATGCGATAGCCGGTCAGCGGTCCCGTCATGATCGTCGTCTCTCGTTGAAAGTGAGTGCAGGAAGGAAAGCGAGCGCGGGAGATTCCCTGCCATGGATACGCGCAGCTCATCATATTTAGGAGTACCAAATTGGTCAAACCAATATTGCCGAAGATATTCGCTGTCGGCGCTTTCGGCCTTCTCCCGCGGCGATGCGCTCGCTGCGCTGCGTCATGGCCGTCACTTGACAGGTCGCAAGGCATCTCTTATGGACTACCAAAATGGTCTATCCAATTTGGATATATAAGACCGGTATGCGGCCCTCTGCTGCGTGCACGAAAACGCCGACGAAACGCTAAGCGAGGCCTGCCGCATGGCTCAGATCACCCTGAAAAACGTCTCGAAGTCCTTTGCGGGCGATCACGGCCCTTGGGCGGTGGACGATCTTTCATTGGAGATCGATGACGGCGAGCTGGTTGTCTTCGTCGGGCCGTCGGGGTGCGGAAAGTCGACCACCCTGCGCATGCTGGCGGGGCTCGATCACGTCACGTCGGGCGAGATCCGGATCGGCGGGCGCGATGTGACCAGGCTTCCGCCGAAGGATCGCAACGTCGCGATGGTGTTCCAGAACTACGCGCTCTATCCGCAAAAGACCGTGTACGAGAACATGGCGTTCGGTCTTCGCGTCCGCGGCGAGGCAAACCAGGAGATCGAGCGGCGCGTGCGTCAGGCGGCGACGAGCCTCGGTCTTGAAGCGCTGCTCGAGCGCAAGCCGCGTCAGTTGTCCGGCGGCCAGATGCAGCGCGTGGCGCTCGGGCGCGCGCTGGTGCGCGATCCCGATGTCTTCCTGCTCGATGAGCCGCTCTCAAATCTGGACGCCAAGCTGCGCGTCAGGACCCGCGAGGAGATCGCGACCCTGCATGCCCGGCTGCGCGCGACCATGATCTTCGTCACGCACGATCAGGTCGAGGCCATGACCCTGGGCGACCGGATCGTCATCATGAAGGACGGCCTGATGCAGCAGGTCGGCCGGCCGCTCGATCTCTACGACCGGCCGCAAAACACCTTCGTGGCGACCTTCATCGGATCGCCGGAGATGAACCTGATCGAAGGCGAATTGTCGCGGCAGGACGGCACCCTGCGACTGAAGGCCGGCGAGTTGCAGATTACCTTGCCCGAAGGTGTCTTCGCGGATTCGGAGCAGGCCGTGACGCTCGGCATACGTCCCGAGCACATCGTTCGCGCCAACGGCGCATGCGACGCCGAGATGGATGTCGGCCTTGTCGAGCAGATCGGAGCGCAGACCTACGTGCTCGGGACGATCTTCGGCCGCAAGGTGAGGGCGGTATTCGATCG
>JACDJC010003028.1_pt1 | contig 12545 bp, 13 predicted proteins | sample 7454191 | NCBI WGS metagenome assembly JACDJC01 (sample SAMN14253291, study PRJNA609438) | sludge metagenome | isolation source: sludge after 25d culture with pyrite and EDTA | collected 2018-12-20 | reverse complement strand
CGAAGTTTTTGGATCTGCATTCTTCTTCTAAGCGAAGATGTTCCAACAACAGCACCCTGCGGAAGCGAGTTGATGTCTGCATATTTTTCACTCAAAAGTGCATCTCTGCTATCTTCTCTTTGAGTGATGGCTGCTAAAACCAAACCATCTGGCATAACCGTTGGCACATCTTTTAGCGAGTGAACCGCTATATGTGCTTCACCTCTTAACATAGCTTCCTCAAGCTCTTTTAAAAACAGTCCCTTGCCACCTATCTTAGAGAGTGCTTTATCTTGGATCTTATCACCTGTGGTAACTATAACATTAAGCTCCACTTCAAGCCCAGCATGAAGCTCCTCTAGTGTTGCTTTTATATGATTTGATTGCCAAAGTGCTAACTGAGAGCCTCTTGTTGCTATGATTAGTTTTCTCACTACTTAACCTCTTTATATTTTGTTTTAGTTCTATCTATCTCACCATCAAAAAAGATCGTTGGAGTACCATTTACAAGCAGTTTATCGGCAACTTGCAGATCTTCTTTTAATCTTTGGTTTACATCTTTACTCAGCACATCAACCATCGTTATTTTTGCATTCATAACTTTGTTAAAAACACCCAAAACTACATCGTTTGACTGCTCATTTGGGTTCATTTTAATATCATAAAGTCTAAGTGCTACATCTTTTGCACCCTGCTTTTCAAGGGCTATTGCAGCTTGAGTTAATTCAACTGAAACTGGGTGGATATTTTCAAGTGGAAGATGATAGTAATATACCGCAAATTTTTGTGGGTACTGTTTCATATATCTAAGAGCCTCAGGAACAACTTCTCTACAATATGGACAAAGCGGATCTGAAAATATAACAACTTTGTGTTGTGACTTTTCACTTCCATAGATTAGGTTCTCTTTTTTGTAAAACTCGTTGCTAAATTTAAATGTCACATACTCATTTAAATCTTGTTTCGTATCTAGGTTAAAAACCTCTTTACTTATCACATCACCATCACTAAACCAGAGCATTTTTTGCAAAACTTGTCTTTGATCTTTTGCCATAATCGCGTCCATTTGCACCACATACGCGATCCAGCCACTATGTCCTTGCACATCCATAGTATCTAGTACTTTAACTTTTAGTGAAGTTATATTTTTACTACCCTCATAGGCCTTTGAGATAAAATCTTCAACCTTTTTATAATCCTCATTTGCTACTGCATTACTGCCTAGAACTACTAGTGTCACTAATAATTTCAACATCAATGATCTCATCATACTGCTCCTTTGTTGTGTTATGTTTTTGTTTGTATGATTTTATACCACTTCTATTAATAATTATGTTAGTTATGGTTCCAAATTGGAGTGCCAAGCCTATCATATCTGTTAAAAAACCTGGTAAAATTAGTAAAATAGCTCCTATAAATGAAAAAAGGTTTAGTGTTTGGACTTTTAAAAGATCTAACTCACCCAAAGCATTAAAGTTTTCTCTCATAGTTGAGCCATGATTTAAAAGTAGAAAAAATCCTAGCATTGCACTAAGTATTATCTCTAAAAAAGTTGCCACAAAACCTATGCTCATGGCTATGTTATAAGATACTAAAAGCTCAAAAAAGAGATAAGCAAAAAATATATATCTCATTAGCCTAACAGCTCTTTTAGCCTAACATAAAGTGCATCTTTTGAGATCAATTCCACCTCTTTTGTAGCTCTATGATAAATTTGTACTTGGTTATTTAGTAGCTCTTTACCTATGATGATAGAGTAGCAAAAACCAAGGAGTTCAGCATCTCTCATTTTGTAGCCAAACCTCTCTTTTGTATCATCAAGCATAACCTCAACTCCATCATCCATTAGCTTTGCATAAAGCTCCTCACCAAGACTCATTTGAGTTTCATCTTTTATGTTTGATACTAAAATATTTACCATATAAGGTGTTGTAGTTTTTGTCCAAATACACCCAAGTTCATCATGGTTTTGCTCAATAACAGCGGCGATTAGCCTACTAACACCGATCCCAAAAGTTGCCATCTCAAAAGGTTTTACTCTACCATTTTCATCGCTAAAAGTAGCACCCATCGCTTCTGAGTATTTTGTGCCTAGCTGAAATATATGCCCAACTTCTATGCCTTTTTTAAAGTGAAGCTCACTACCACAACTGCACTTTTTATCTAGTTTCATACCTACTAGCTCTTCATAGCTCTTTGCTTTTAGCTCATCTATATAAGCCTCGTCGCTAAATATCGTCTCGATGTTCGCACCATATTCGCACTTAGAGCAAACTACTAAAGTATCTTCGCCACTATGAGCTAGTATGTGAAACTCTTTACTTCCTGTTCCACCTATGGCGCCACTATCGGCCTCCACAACTCTAAAACTAAGCCCCAATCTTGTAAAGATATTTTTATAAGTTTGCTCCATTAAGTCAAACTCTCTTACCATATCTTCTTTGTTTGAGTGAAAAGAGTAACCATCTTTCATCAAAAATTCTCTACCCCGCAAAAGCCCATATCTAGGTCTAGCCTCATCGCGAAACTTTGTGTTTATCTGGTAGAGATTGAGTGGCAAATCTTTGTAGCTTGTTACTCTGTTTTTTACAACTTCAACAATAGCCTCTTCATTTGTAGGACTTAGTACAAAACTATTTTCGTGTCTATCACTAATGCGAAGCATCTCTTTACCCATAACCTCATCTCTACCGCTTTTTTGCCAAAGCTGAAGCGGCGTTACAAAGCTAAGCCCAACCTCCAAACAACCAGCACGATCAAGCTCATCTTTAACTATGGCTCTTATCTTATCTAGCACTATTTTACCTAGTGGTAAGTAGTTGTAAAGTCCTGCACCTTGTTGGTTTATGAAACCGCCTTTTAGTAGATACTTATGACTTGGCAATGTAGCGTCTGCTGGTAACTCTTTTAGTGTTGGTACAAAAGCTCTGCTTTTTCTCATCTTGTCCCTCTTGGTAAATCTTTTTCACATTTATACTCATCAATACTTAACTCTTCATCTTTTTTTATCAAAAACTGGAGTGCGTTTGTGATCATATCTGATTTTGAGTCTTGCGACACACTTCTCATCTTATTTGTCATCTCGTGCAAAAATCTCTTAAGCACTTGCTGGGAGAGTTTATGAACTTCATCTTCATACTCTTTTGGTATAAAGCGTTTTTTTATAACTCTCTTACTCTCAGTCTCAGCCGCTCTATGAGCTTTTTGATATATCTCTTTTATCATCGGTTCGATATTTAGAGTATCTAACCACTCAAAAAACTCAACCGTACTTCTACCTATGATAGAGTGAGCTTTCCTAGCCTCTTCTTCTCTTTGAGCTTTGTTCTCATCAGCTCTACTTTTTAGATCATCTATGGTGTATAGGTTTATCCTCTCGCCATGAGAGAAGCTTATATCTCTAGGGATCGCCATATCAAACCAATATCTATCAAAATCACATCCAACTATAATAGCATCATTTATTATGGGCTCCGGTGAAGATGTCGCACTAAATAAGATCTCAAAACTATTGATAACATTAGCCAACTCGCTAAATTCCATCGCCTTAGCCCCGTACTCATCGGCTAATGCTTTTGCTTTAGCATATGTTCGGTTCATGATGTACACATCAGCCCCACTAGCAACTAGATGCTTAGCTGAGATTTGCGACATCTCACCCACTCCAATAACTAAAGCTTTTTTACCCTCTAAATTATCTAGTAAAGATTTTAGTTTAGAAACTGCTACACTTGCGATAGATACAGGTTTGCTAGATATATCAGTCGCATTTCTAACTTTTGCGGCACATTTAAAAGCATTATGCATAGCACGAGCTAGTTTTTGCCCACTAAAGCCATTTTCATATGAGAGCTTAAAAGCATCTTTTAGTTGCCCTGCTATTTGCGTTTCGCCAACAACCATAGAGTCCAAACTTGAAGCAACACTAAAGAGATGGTGGATTGCACTACTATCATCATATATATCTGCTCTACCTTGTAGCTCCTCTAATGACAAACTAGAACGGATGTGAAGCATCTCAAATATATGCTCAGTAGCTGAGGGAATATTTACACAACTGCAAAAAACCTCCATACGATTACATGTAGAGATAAGTATAGACTCATTTATACTACCACTTGCATTTAGTTTTGCTAGACACCCTTTTATCTCATCATCACTAGTAAATGTGAGTTTTTCTCTAATGTCAATGGTTGAGTTTTTATGTGAAAAACTTATATTTAAGTAGTGCATTAGTAGTTTCTCTCTATCATGGATTGTAGTATTGCCACAAGCTCATCTTCACCTTTTATAACCAAAGATGCCTCATCGCTTAATTTTTTGGCTTCACTATAAGCTTTTTCTATTGAGCCATATTTTTTAAACTGCTCCATTAACCATATGGTCTCATCTTTTGTTGGTTTTTTTCTATGCAAAGAGAGTAGTTTTTGCTTAGCAACTGCATCTAATGAGTGATAAAGGTATATATAAGGAAGTGTGGCTTTACCCTCTACAAAGTCGTTTAGAGCTGGTTTTCCAAGTGTTGCTTCATCTGAGGTTATATCTAGTATGTCATCTATTATCTGAAAAGATAAACCTAAGTTTTTACCATATAGAGCATATTTTGAAGCATCTAACCCCTCTAGCATCGCTGCACTTGCTGCACTTGCTTCTATGAGAGTTGAGGTTTTTAGATAAAGCATTTCAAGGTACTTTTTCTCATCTGTATTAAACTCTTGCGACATAGCAACATCCATCATCTCTCCAACGCTAAGAGATGTTACGCTAGAAGATATTGTCTTTGCTATGTTTGCTTCAAAGCTAACAAGCTCACTATATGCTTTTGAGTAAAGAATGTCGCCTAACATTATTGCCACTTTTGAGCCCTCAGTGGCATTTACACTAACCTCACCTCGCCTACTTTTTGCATCATCTATAACATCATCATGAAGCAAACTAGCTGCATGAATAAGCTCTACAATAGCAGCTAAAAGCGGTGCTTTTTCACTACTTTTAGCTATCTTTAGTATAAGTTTTGCTCGAAGCCTTTTTCCACCTACAAGCCTATCAAAGAGGCTCTTAGCCTCATCATAATCAACCTCTTGGATCAGTCTTGCTATCTCTTTTTCTACTCTTTGCATTTAACCCACTCTTTTTTATCACCATTTTCAAGTACAACCTGCTCTTTTGCATCAAAAAGCATCACTTTAAAAACAGCTCTTTTTTCCCTAAACTCTTTAAACTTAACCATCAAAAATGGTAGGTCATAGTAGTTTTGTCCTCTGCTTATTAACTCAACTTTAAAAGAGCGGTTTTTCTCTCTTAAGTAGAGCATATGCTGGGCTACATATCTATTAAAATATCTATGAACTACTAGTCCACCATTTTTATACAGTGTCCACCTAAAATTAAAATCTTTTGTTTTGTCTTCATATTTTATAATAAAACTCTTTTTTTCATCCTTTTTTAGCTCAACTTCATAGCATTTTTTATAATCATACGCATTAATCTTGCTTATAAAGAGGAGAAAAAAGAGTAAAAACGCTCTCAACTACTCGCTCTGCGAAACGATATCACCCATAAGATTTATATAGATACTCTTAGCATGATCTTCCACCTCATCAGCTCTATTTAGTATAAAATCTCTAAGCTCTCTATCATCTAGTTCTCTACCTAGTTTTTCACTAGCTAGTAGCTCTATGGCTGCTACTCTATTTATAAAATTTTCCAAATGAAATCTAACCACATCGTTGTTTGCATTAAAAACTATGTCCATAAATTTGCTCTTTGGAGAGCCCATAAAAACATCATCTTCATCTTCAAATAAAAACATTTCTAGCCTTTTAAAGTTTTACTTATTATACCACCGCTAAAAATAATAGCAACTTAACATATATCACTATATGTGCACTTAGTGCTATAATTTTAAGATGAAAAAGTATGATTTTTTGATAATCGGTGCAGGAAGTGGCGGTTGCTTTGTAGCTTATTATCTAAGTAGCTATGGCAAAAGTGTCGCAGTTGTGGATAAAGATGGCATTGGTGCTGGTGGAAGCGGTGCTGCTGGTGCTTTTTTATCGCCACTAGCAGGTAAAGCAAACCCTTATAACACCTTAGTAAATGAAGCACTCGATTATGCACTTGATTTTTATGAAGATTTTATCCCCGAAGCATTTGTAAAAAAAGGGCTGCTTCGTGTTGCAAACAAAAACTTTAATGAAACCAAATTTTATGAAAATGCTGCCATAGTGGAGCCAAAAAAGGTTTTGGAAAAACTGCTAAATGGAGTTGATTTTTACATACAAGATGTAAAAGAGCTAAAAAAAGATGGCGAATTTTACATATTTGATGGCTTTTATGCTAAACATATCATACTAGCACAAGGAGTTTCAAAGCCCTTGATCGAGCTAGAATATATACAAATCTTGCCAATATTTGGCATAAAACTAGATATAACTTCAAGCACAAATCCACCGCACAATTTTCACAAAAATATCTCAGTTTCCACAACAAAAAAAGATGCAACCATAAGCATCGGTGCCACAAAACAAAGACACGATAACACCACTTTTGAGTGCAACACAAGTTGCGATAAGTGCATATTTAACGAAGCTTCTTATGAACTCATAGCCAAAGAGTTGCTTCTTGAGGCAAGTGAGCTTATAAAATTGCAGGATGTGCAAATAAAAAAAATCTACTCAGGAGCTAGAGCTACTATAAAGAGCTATTTTCCAACAATCGGTGAAGCGATAGATTATAAAAACTCACTCTTAAAACACCCATCTATAAGACATGGCACAAAAATTCCACACTCGCTTTTAAGCTACTATGAAAATATTTACATCATCAATGCTCTTGGCTCAAGAGGGTTTGTCTTAGCCCCATTTGTGGCTAAAATATTGGCCGATCATATAGTCTTTAATGATGAGATACCAAAACATATATCAACCCATAAACTGTTTTACAAAAAAGCTAGGGGGGGGTGAGTTAATCTAAAGTTTTTATTATTTAATTTTTTAAAAAACTAATTTGCATAAGTAAAATATTTAGAAAAAAGTTCCAATTTAGGGTGGAAAATTTTTTGATTTATTTTTTATTAATTCTCAAGCTGTCTTTTCAAATGAGCCTAAATTAATCTCTTGATTATCTGGCATTAATGTCTTTATGGATAAAACAAAATTATCTACAAATAATATATCTGCTAACAAAAAAAGTGAGGAGCTAACTCTTTTAGCCTTTTATATATCCTATCAAAATCAGTTGAATAGACTCTAGTATTTGCAACGCTGGTTATAAAGTTAGTGTCACTTTGCCATCTTGGAACAAGGTGCATATGTATGTGCTGCTCTATCCCAGCTCCAGCTATGGCACCTAAATTCATACCAATATTTACCCCACCAGCCCTAAAGCCCTCTTTTAAAAGTCTCACACCTTTTTGTGCAAGACTACTCATATGAAGCCAAGTTTCGCTGCTAAGCTCTTCTAGTTTGTCGGCATGAAAATGAGGGATTATCATAAAGTGTCCTGGAGTGTAAGGGTAGCGGTTCATCACAACAAAGCAGTGCTCATCTCTATATAGCACATGATGTTCATCATCAAGTGAATCGTTTTTAGATATGTGACAAAACACACATCCATCGACATCTTTTTGTTTTATATACTCATCTCGCCACGGTGCATATAGTATATCTCTCATAAAAACTCCTATATAAAACTTGGTGCATCATTTGCAAAAAGTATGATATCTCCTGCTTTTGTATGCTTTATGAGTGCATCTTGAAGTTTAGTTTTATCGCTTAGCATAATGACATTTTTCACATTTAAGTTGCTCTCAAAAAGCTTAGCATTTAGCGAACCTGTTACGATGGCAGTATCAAAAACACCATTTATAGCCTCTATGAGTTTTAAATTTAGCTCATCACTGCTCTCAACTAACCCAGGTGTTACTATAACTTTTGATCCAGTGTGCATCCCACAAAGCCTCACACCCTCTAGCATTCCATCTATATTGCCATTGTAGCCATCATCTAGTATGATTTTTCCACCAGCTTTTATGAGCTGCAACCTATGTTCAACTGGTTTTAACTCACTAACTGCTTTTTGCAACTGCTCATTATCTAGCCCAAAACTCTTAGCAACTCTTATGGCAACTGCTATGTTTATGGCTTGAAAAGCTCCTAAAACACTACTTTGAAACTTCACAACCTCACCATCTAACTCCATCTCAAAACTAGTTCCATCAAGTGTGGCTTCTATGTTTTTAACATCATCTCCAAAAAACTCAACCACCTTACGTGGCTCATCTGTTACACTTGTGTGTATGTAAGCTTTTTGTAGCCTTGATGATTGCATGATCTCTAGTTTTGTTTGGATTATGTTTTGAAGTGATTTAAAGTACTCAATATGAGCTAATCCCACCTTGCCAACAACAACTTTTTGAGGGTTTAAAAATGAGCTAATCTCATAAATATCGCCTCTTTGCCTAGCTCCTGCTTCGCAGATATATATCTTAGTATCTAGCGGGAGTGATTCATTGATATCTTTTATGATTCCACCAATTGTATTTACGCTTCTAGGGGTTGCATATGTTTTATAAGTGGTGGCTAAGATGGAGGCTAGGAAGTTTTTTATGCTTGTTTTTCCATAACTTCCCGTAATGGCTACTATCTCCAAACCATCGATACTTTGGAGCTTTTTTTGTGCCTCTTTTTTATAGAGTAAAAATAGATATTTCTCAACCATATAGCTAAAAACATAGGCTAAAAATAGTGGCAATAAAACACTAAGAGTTGCACAAAAACCCTTTAAAAAGCAGAGTAAATTTACAAATAGTGTTATGGCGATGAGCAGAGTAAAAAACCTCTTAATACGGCCTGTAAAAACTAGCTTTTTATCAAGCTTTTTATGCCACATATAAAGTAGAGCTAAATGCAATGGTATAACATATGCAAAGTACTTACCAAGAGCAAAATAGAGCAAAAATGGCACCGCAAAATAGATAAAATGCCAATGGATTTTATGATGTTTTAACACAACTCTTGAGAGTTTATAGTCATACCATTGAAGGTTAGTTGCTAGGTAGTAGCCCAAACTTAAAACAAATACAAAATTGATCAAAAAATCTATCATACACACCAACTATCTATATTTTTAGCAATATCACTTGAGTTTTTTAAAAAAAAGTAGTGATCACCCTCATAAACTATGAGCTTAGACTCTTTTACTAAACTTTGCATCTTTTTTGCACTGCTAAGTGGGGTTGCGGTGTCATCTTTACCCCAAAGCAAAAGTGTTTTTGAACTGCTTTTTTCGAACTCATTTGCCAAATCTTCATTTACTACTATTTTAAAAGTTTCATACATGTTTTGTGGAAGTTTTTTTGCATCATCTGCTACAAAAAGCTCTCTAAAACGACTAAGTCCTAAGTTTTTAAATAGTTTAAAAATGGCAATTTTAGCCCTAATAGTAAAACTTTTTGGCACATAAATACCAGCACTACTCAAAAGCAAAAGCCACTTAGGTTTAAGCAGTAGTGCTACTTTGCCACCAAAAGAGTGTCCCATGATGGCATCTTTTTTCGCCCCAATGGCATCTAAAAAAAGCTCCAAAATGTTGGCATAATCATAACTATTTAGCACATCATCGCAGTTAGATTGTCCAAAACCTGGTAGATCTATATAGATATGGCGAAAATTTTTTAAATGAGCTCCAAAAGCATTTTTCATAAGAGTTTTACTACTTCCCCATCCATGTAAAATGATGAGATCTTTAATGCTATCTTGGTTTTGTAGCTCGTAACTTATGCTATATGTTTTGCCTTTATAAAGTAGCGATTTTAGAGCCACTATTTACCTTTTGCCATAGAGATTGAGTTTATATAGTCATAGTTTATCTTGATTTTTTTATGCTCAACTATGGATATTGCAAGTGATTTTAAACTAGAGCTAAAGTCCTCAAAAAGGTAGTTTGCCATAGATCCTGGGATCGGATTTATCTCATTTAGATAGACCTCACCGCCTATGACAAAAAAGTCACATCTAATAAGAGCTCCATCAAAAAGATTTTTGTAGATTTTATCAAAAGTTGCTTTTATTTTTGACTCAAGTTCGTTAGAGATCTCTGCTTTATTTGCTTGTGAACTTCTTGAAAAATCAAGATATTTTTTATCAAAATCTAAAAACTTATCTTTTTTTGGTTCTTCTATGATTGAGTAGTTCATAACTCCATCTATGCAAAAACCAGCCAAATTGTACTCTTTTACACCCTCAATAAATGGCTCAGCTATGACACTTTTGTCAAACTCAAAAGCAACATCAAGCGCATAATCTAGCTCACTATGGCTACCAACAACACTAACACCTATGCTACTTCCTAGCCTTGATGGTTTTATGATGAGTGGGTATGCAAGATCTAATCGATCATGCTCATTTGAGTAAAGCACATAAAAATCCAATGTTTTTACTCCAAGGTAGTGACAAAGTGCTTTTGTATAGCATTTATCGTATGAAAATATAGCAGCATCAGCTCGTGGACCAATGTAGCGAATGCCAAAAAAATCAAGTAGCGATGAGATGGTTCCATCTTCGCCATCAGCCCCGTGAATGAGGTTTAACACAACTGAGTTAAACTCAACACTTCCAAACATCTTATTTTGAACAAAAGCTCCATTTTTTATGCTAAGTTTTGGCTCTTTTTTGTGTCCACCACTTGAGAAAAACTTTGCTTTCATATTTGCTTGATCTATAAGATAAAAAGTGTGATCTTGATCACAAAATATAAAATCTATCTCAAATCCTCTAAGTTTCTCTTTTAGTGTTATGGCACTTACTATGCTGATCTCATGCTCATAACTAGCTCCGCCAAAAAGTATTATTAGTTTCAAAATTGTTCCTTGTTTATATGGTTTGTAGAAGTTTTAGTGCCTCTTTTACAAGAGTTGGAGTATCTTCTGATTTACACTCGCTTAATGCTTTTGAAATTTTATCTTTTTTAAACCCTAAAGTTTCTAAAGCCTCTATCGCTTCTTGATGAGATTTTGAAGTTGAGGTTTGTGAACTTGCTATGATTTTCTCATCAAAACCGCTAAGTTCTACCATGATCCGCCCTGCACTTTTTGGACCAATACCTGGTACATTTTGGATCGCTTTTACATCTTTATTTGAGATGATCGCAGCAAATTGCGATGGTGTGTAGGTTGAGCAGATCGCCATTGCCACTTTTGGTCCTACACCATTTATCTTTAAAAGATTTTCAAACAAAAACTTCTCATCTTTACTTATGAAACCATAAAGCAGTTCAGCATCTTCTCTTATGATATGCGATGTGTGAAGCAAAACCTCATCTGCTCCTAGTGCAGAGTAACTCTGAAGCGAGATAAAAACCTCATAAATAACACCACTAACTTCTATGTGCACAAGCGACGGCTCTTTGTGAGCCACTAACCCTCTTAATCCAACTATCACTACTCAAGTCCTTTTATCTCAAAAACACCATCTTCACTCATAACCACGCCAAACACCTTAAGTGGATAATCAGCAGGTGGCCTAAAAGTTAACTCCATTTTTGGATCAATAAGCCTAAACACTATAGTATCTTGTCCACTCCATTTATCTTTGTTTATGATTCTAGCTTCAAAGATGGCCTCTTGAAGTTTTTTAGTTTTAGCTACCAAGAGTTCTAACTTATCTTTTTTTTGCCCACTATCTAGTTTTAGCTCATCTAGTTTTTTTTGAAGTGCTATAAAATCTCTATATTTTTTAACAAAAGCAGCTGGAATGTCAATATTATTTTGTTTATAATAGATGATTCTTTTTTTTATATCTTCAAATGTTGTTTTGTTGTCATTTATGAGTTTTTCATACTTTGTTATCTCGCCATTTAGCTCTTTTAAGCCAACTCTTAGCTCCTCTATAGCGGTACTATTTTGTTCAAATTTATCTTGGTTGTCTGATTGAACTAGCGGGTCTATAGTAAAGGTGCTATCCTTACCTTGAAGTTTGTTTATGGTTATACTTTTTGATGCGTAAGCTTTTAACATTGAACCGCAACTATCAATCTCAAGTTCACTAGCTTCTATAAGTCCACCTAAAACCTGAGTAACTTTTACATTTTTAGCTCTAATCTCACCATTTTCAAGTCTAGTGACTTTAACATTTTGTCCAACCACACTTCCTTTGTGTATGTTTATATCTACATCTTGAGCTTCTATGTATGAGTTTTTATGTGTTTGTCCACCGATGCTAACCCTTTTGGCTTTAATCTTCGTTCCATCGCCAACATTTCCTTTTGTATTGAGTTCACTAACCTCTATTTGCATACCATCGCCAATGGCATCTTCCTCCCATGAGCCATCAGTTATATTTAAAACAACATCACTATCTACCCCAGCCACAATGGAACCTGTTGATTTAAAATCAAGCTTAGATATGTCCATCTCTGACTTTATACTATATTTTTTACCTTCGCTTTGTATATAGCCACTAACTTTTGCCACATAGTTGATGTTATCATTGCCATCTTTTACCTCGATAGTATCATCAATTTCAAAAGTTGGCACATTTTTAACTAATGGATCTTTTGGGTTTAGG
>JACDJC010003027.1_pt1 | contig 12547 bp, 12 predicted proteins | sample 7454191 | NCBI WGS metagenome assembly JACDJC01 (sample SAMN14253291, study PRJNA609438) | sludge metagenome | isolation source: sludge after 25d culture with pyrite and EDTA | collected 2018-12-20 | reverse complement strand
TTTTATTTAAAATAATGCCTTCGCTTTTGGCGGTTTTTACAATGGATCGTTTGTCATTCTGTTGCTCGATAATCGCGTCGATTTTCTGGTCGCCGATGTCTGTTTTTACCGATACCAGAAATTTAACCCGTTTCATGTACAGGTCTTCGTGTATTTCAGGAATTATGAGCAAATCGATATCACCCCCTTTTTTTTGGTCATCGGTTCGGGAACCAAAAAGGATAACACGGCTGCCGGAGCCAAAGTGTTTTTGAGCTTCCCTTACAATAGTTTCCTGTTCATAATCTGAGAGTCGCATAGTTTGGTTTTTAAGCGGGTTCTGTGTTCAGAGTTTAGAGTTCTGAGTTTCGGGTTCCGGGCTAAAAGCTCAAAGGGCCAGGCTCAAAGCTCAAAGCTGAAAGGACTCCTAATGTAAAGCTACTTTCTACTGTTCATTGAAAGCTGGTTAACTACAGTTGCTTTCCTTTGAGCTTTTGGGCCACATACTGTTTCCCTTTTACCGGTTACCGTTTATCTGCCTTTACGTCAGGCCTACCTTAAGGGCAGGCACGCTGCTTCGGTCTTCGGTCTTCGGTCTCCTGTCATTTCGGCTGCACTCAAAGCCTGCCTTCCCTGCGTCGGCAGGCAGGCATCGCTTCGAGCTTCGAGCTTCGAGCTTCCCACTTCCCACTTCCCACTTCCCCCTCATACATACCTTATTTGCGACGGGTCAAAACGGTTCCTTCGTTCGGGATGGGAAGTATCCACATAGACTTTCCCCTCTTTTATAATTACCGGATAATAATCCAACGCCCGCGTAGCCGGTGGTGAAAGCACTTCGCCCCGGTTGTTGAATGCCGAACCGTGGCACGGACACTCAAACTGTTCCTGGCCCCTGTAATACTGAACGGTGCAGCCCATGTGGGTGCATTTGGTGGAGAGAGCCAGAAACCCGCCGTCGGCAAGGCGGGAGAGGAAAAAATGCCCCGAACCGAAGGGATAGATTTTCCCTTTCTCAAAATAGGATAGCTCCCCGGCTTCGTATAAATCTTCCTGCCGGCCGTTAATCTTTCCGGTTTTTAGCAGGTTTACAAAAATATAAACCACTTGCAACGAGAGCAATCCGTATATGAGGCGTCTGAAAAATTTTCGGCGTGATAATTTATTTTTAAAAAGGTTCATGATCAAATTTAAATTTCTTCTTTTAACAATTTTGTAAGGGCCGTTTTTTTCAAAGATTCCTGCCAAATGCCACTGTCATGTCGGACCACTACCCAATTTTTATTGGGAATTAAGAGGAAATGACAGAAAAGTGAACCACGGAGTGGTTTCCTGTGCATAACCCCCGGATTCATCCGGGGGTGAATTAACCAAACAGCTTCATCCCTTCTCCCCTTAAAAGGCTTCCCACTGCCATCATAACTAAGTAGGCTGTAAGCAAAACAGTTACAGCAGACATTAGGAGCTCTACGCGTGAAATTCCGGCTTTGATTTTCAGGAAATATAAAAATGCCCCGGTCGGAATCACATATAATAGAAACATGATGACCCCCGAACTTATAAAGGGAGGCCACCCAGGGAGCCAGATGGTAAAGTTAAAAACGTATTCATTCAACAGAATCAGGGTCAGTGTAAAAACCACCGAAAACAGAGCCGACACCAGGGTGGCCTGTTTCCCTCGTGGCGAGTTAAACCACGTGCCTGTGTTCAGGGAGTCGAATTTCATGAAGGGCAGGTAGATGAACAGGGTCAGGGCCAGAGCAGGTATGATAAAAGAGGCAAAGGTGGGATGGATGTTCAACAACAGTTCCTGAAAACCCATAAAATACCAGGGCGCCTTGCTGGGATTGGGGCTCACGGTAGGTTGCGCTTTATCTTGCAGGGGGGCATTAAAAAACATGGCGAAAAGCAGCAAAAAGATGATCAGTGCCAGGGCCACAAACACTTCTTTGGAGACCAGATGGGGATTGGTGTCCACCATTTTTCTTTCGGCCGGATTTTTTACGGTTACGCCCTTAACCTTGCGCACCAGCCAAAAATGCACCGACATAAAAAATACCATCAATAAGGGCAGAAGGCCCGTATGAAAATGGTAAAACCGCAGCAGTGTGTTGGCATTCACCTCTTCTCCACCTCTTATCAGGTTGGCCAGCCCATCGCCTATCAAAGGGATGTAGGTGAGCATGTTGGTCATAATGGTGACCGCCCAAAAAGCGAGCTGATCCCAGGGAAGCAGGTAACCGGTGAAGTTGGAACTCACCACCAGAAACAGGAGCAACAAACCATAGAGCCAGTTTTTTCGACGCTCGTAATAGATCGATTGTGAATAAAACACACGCACCAGATGCAGGAAGGTGACAATCACTAAAAGGGTGGCGCTCCAGTAGTGCAGGTTGCGTAAGAGCCTCCCAAAGAGCGTGTTGTTGTTCAATGCCACGATGGAGTCGTAAGCGCCTTCAACCGAAGGTACATATACAAAGCGCAACAGCAGTCCGGTGAAAAAGAGGATCACGAACAGCAAGGCTGCGATGCCTCCAAGTCCGAAGGTGCGGTTCCATTTAATGGCCTGCTCGTCTATCTTTGGCGGATGCAGGTGCAGCAACAATCGGGTGATGGCCTTTTGGGTGGCGGGAGGTTTCATGTATTAACTCGTTGTCGGGTCTTGCTTTCTCTGATGTTTCCGGTTTATCCGGGTTGGGTGGCACAAAGATATTAAATCGATCAGATTAAACTTAAACATTCCTGGGAGTTTTAAACAACGGGCAAAAAGAATCCTGCTTCAGATTTCGAGAGACTCATCGCTGGGTGCTGCCCCTCACTCAGAGTCCTGGTTTATATGAGGTGAAGTTATTTTTATTCAAAGTTATTCGGAATTTTATATCCACTTTGTCTTATGCTTTTATTTAGTTTAATATGTTTATTCCCCCACGTGGAGCCAAAAAAAACTTTCGTTAGTATTAGGCATGTAACTCCGGTTAAAGAGATTTTAATTTTGTCTCCAGTTGTTTCTCCCATGAATGGCCCTCCAAAGGTTGGAATGTAAAATAAGGATTCTATAATGTAAAAAGTCGCAACCGACAAAGATTTAGAACCGGCGAATGGATTATCTTTAACCAGGTAAGATGCACCATAACCCATATTTATCCAGTTTCTTTTCCAATATTCAGATTTCTCAATAGGAGCTAAAACCGAGAAATTGTTTAAATCCTGGGAGTATTTTGAATCCAACTCCTGCCTGTATGCAGACATTAGAAATCTACTATAATTCCTGGCTGCTTTTTTTCCTTCTCCAAGTTTTGAGGTGAATCCATACACATAGACTTGTTCATTTGGCTTTAAATAAATTGTATTATTTCTCAACTTAATGAAAGATTCATTCGCGGGATTAACAGGTTGAGCAAAAAATCCTGCATAATAACCTTCAAAAAAGCCTGTATTTCTAAAGTATGTATTAGAGTGACCTCCTTTTCTTAGCAAAGACATATCAAGACTTAAAGCAATTTTTTCAGCGGTTTGAAAACTAATCATATTGGTGTCTTTGCTAATGTCCAACTCAGAGGTGTTTATTCTTGAGACTTTGATCTTAACCTGTTCTTGAGCAGAGAGGTTAAATGCGATTACTAAAATCGGAAAAGTTAATAATAATAGTTTCATCGGTCAAAAAATACGGGTTGCAAAAATAAAGCGTTCACTCCACCAGGTGTTACTCAGTGAAGTAATGGTGACTCCCCGCGACGAAGAAGCATGAATAAATTCGCCCCCACCCAGGTAAATACCTGAGTGTGTTATGTATTTGCTGGTTTTATAGGAGCGAACAAAAAATACCAAATCACCACGTTTCAGCTGGCTACGATCAGGAATGTATTTGCCATACCTGGCTTGTTCCTCTGAACTGTGCGGAAACTTAATGCCATGTGTTTTAAAAGTGGTATATAACAAACCGGAGCAATCCATGCATTTGGAGGTGGTGCCTCCCATGCAATGGGGAACACCCAGATACTTCTGCGCTGTTTTTATTATCGCATTGGCAGTGGTGGCAGAGGTGTTGAGTGGTTTCTCAAATCCTTGCTCCATAAACTTTTTCAGCTCTCTGTTTTCTGTTTTTATCCCGGTTCGATTGTCCTTCTCAAACTGATAAATATTTTTGGAACAACCCCATAGCGTCACCAATAAGAGGCATAGAATTACTGGTACTGAAAGCTCGTGTCTTAAATACATTTTTTTAATCTATATTTAAATGATAACTGTCTTTTAATATAGCCGGATTCTTTTTTCAAATGTAATTTACTTCAATCAAATGTTCTATCTTCCTGAAACACATACCTGTCAACTCAATTCCAGGGAATAATAAAACTCTTTTCCCCACTCAAAATAAATCCGCATTCCCAAATATGTTTAATCCCTTCTTGCGTAAACCCAACTTTTGCCTTTCCCATCCCAATCAGGTGAGCAAGATAAAACGAAGTCAAAGATACTGCTACGAACTGAATTATTGATATACTCTCATGGTCAGGTTGTGGTATGTTGTCAAGAATCAGTTTTTGTATCTCTTACAGCCTTTATTTCAGCCATTGTCAATATCACCCCAAAAAAAATGAACCATTCTTGTTTAATATTGTTGTTAAATCATTAAACAGATAATAAATCTATGTTCAGACTATTTAAAAAGAAGAGCGAAGTTGAGAAACTCAACGAGCAATACAACCGCCTGATGAAAGAGTCGCACCGGCTCTCGACGGTCAATCGCAAGGAGAGCGACAAAAAATATGCAGAGGCCGAAACCATTGCCAGGCAGATTGACAAGCTCAAAAAAGAAACATCGGTGTAATAAAGCGATGCGACCTGTTTTGAAAAAGAGAATAGCGAGCAGGCAACAACCAAAAAAATTTACCAAGCATTAAAAGACACCTCCAATGGCTTTTTACCAATTTAAGCGCGAGCAACTATTGCCCTCTTCCGTTCAGGAGATGTGGGATTTCATCTCTTCGCCGGCAAATCTTAAAACCATCACGCCCCCATCCATGGGATTTGACATCACCTCAGGAGAACTTCCGGACAAGATGTACCAGGGCATGATCATCAGCTACCGGATAAGTCCCCTGGCCGGAATTAAGACCACCTGGGTAACGGAAATAACCTATATTGATGAGCCCCACTATTTTGTAGATGAACAACGGATGGGGCCGTATGCTATGTGGCACCATCAACATCTGCTTGAACCCTTTGCCGATGGAGTGCGAATGACCGACCTGGTGTCGTACAGGCCTCCGATGGGTTTTCTGGGAACTATTGCCAACAAATTGATTATTGAAAAGAAGCTAAATGAAATATTCGATTTTCGGGAAAAAGTGCTGGAAAAGAGGTTTGGAAAATTCTCTCCCGCAAATAAACCTGTTTAAAATAAGGCCGCAATCAGAGCAACAAAAATATACAAATTTATAGTTTCGTATGGTCTAACTATTTCACCATTTTGGCCCATTATGCACTCGCTCCGTGCGATTTATCCTTTTGAACCGTTACAAGTTTTCCCGAAGAAACAATCTGATACAATCTTCTTTTAAAACTCCTCCAACGTTTTCCGGATAATATCTACAGCTTCCCGCAATTGCACTTCAGTAATCACCAGCGGGGGAGCAAACCGGATAATATGCTGATGGGTGGGTTTGGCAATGAGGCCGTTCTCTTTCATGGCCACGCACACATCCCAGGCTTCCTTCCCATCTTTGGGTTTTATTACAATGGCATTGAGCAGTCCTTTTCCGCGCACCAGCTCTATCATGTCGGAATCTATCTTCTTTAATTCCGCTCTGAAAAAAGCCCCCAATCGTTCGGCGTTCTCCTCAAGTTTCTCATCTTTTATCACCGCGAGGGCTTCTATGGCCACCTTACAGGCCAGCGGATTACCCCCATAGGTGGAGCCATGCTCACCCGGCTTTATCACCAGCATAATGTCATCGTCGGCCAGCACCGCAGAGACCGGGTAGATGCCACCCGAGAGGGCTTTCCCCAGGATCAGCACATCGGGGCGAACCCCTTCGTGGTGGCAGGCCAGCATCTTGCCGGTGCGGGCCAGCCCCGTTTGGACCTCGTCGGCCATGAAGAGCACATTTTTAGCCTTGCACAGGTCGTAGGCTTTTTTCAGGAATCCCTCATCGGGAACGTAAACCCCGGCTTCACCCTGGATGGGTTCTACCAGGAAACCGGCGATATTGGGGTCTTCCAGCTCCCGTGCCAGAGCTTCGGTATCGTTGTAGGGAATCGTGATAAAGCCCGGCGTATAGGGCCCAAACCCGGTGTAGCTGGCCGGGTCGGTTGACATGGAGATGATGGTAATGGTACGGCCGTGGAAGTTGCCTTCGCACACGATGATCTTTGCCTCATTTTCGGGGATGCCTTTTTTCTCGTAACCCCATTTCCGGCAGAGCTTAAGGGCGGTCTCATCGGCTTCGGCGCCGGTATTCATCATCAGCACCTTATCGTAACCAAAGTATTTGGCGATGTACTCCTCGGCTTCGCCCAGTACATTGTTATAAAAGGCACGGGAGGTGAGGGTAAGTTTGGTGGCCTGCTCGTTAAGGGCCTTCACGATGCGGGGGTGACAATGGCCCTGGTTCACCGCGGAGTAGGCCGAGAGAAAATCGAAGTAACGCTTGCCATCGGTGTCCCACACGTAAATGCCTTTGCCACGCTCCAGAACCACCGGCAGAGGGTGGTAATTGTGGGCACCATATTTTTCTTCGCGTGTCATGTAATCCTGTGCTGTCATTGGGGTACTCATAGTTTATCTGGTTTTAATCTTTGCCCTAAAATACAAGGATTAATGCAATTAAAAGCTGAATTTTATCATTAATGATGCATATTTAAAGTCAAACGAATAATCCTAAAAAGCAACCGTCAGCGACAGATTTACCCGGCGGCTGGTGAGGTAGTTGGGAACCGCGTATTGCCGGTTTTCCACATCGCTCACCCAGTAGTACGAAATGGTGTTGTTGATGTTGAAGAGGTTAAAAATTTCCAACCCCAACCACAAGTCTTTGACGATGCGGTATTTGTTAGATTGGCGGTGCAGCCACGGGCGAAGATCTTTTGAGAAGCCAATGTCCACCCGCCGGTATGCCGGCATGCGGTTGGTGGCCAGATAGCGGGCTGAGCGGGGAGGTCCGAATGGCAAACCGGAGCCATACAGCAGGCTGAGGTGAACTCTGAAGGTAGGGCTGTTGGGCAGGTAATCCTGAAAGAAAAGGGAGAAGTTCACCCGCTGATCGGTGGGACGGGGGATGTAGCCCGGTTCTCCGGGTCTCTCCGGGTCATTCCAGCTGTCATCGTAGAGGTTCTCTTCGGTTTTGAGAAACGACAGGGTAGCCCACGACTCCGTGCCCGGCACAAATTCACCGTGCAGCTTAAAGTCAATGCCGGTCGCATATCCATCGGCTTCGTTGCGACCGGTGTATTGAATGCGCACATTGTCCACCTGATAGGGAATGAGGTCAGTGAAGTGTTTGTAGTAGAGCTCGGTAGAAAATTTGAAAGGGCGCTCAAAAGCATCAAAATAGTGATCGGCGCCGGCCAGCACCTGCACCGACTTCTGGGCCGTTAGTTGCGGCACACTGCCCGATTGGGGCGGACGGTACTCCTTGTAAAAGGGGGGTTGATAATACCAGCCGCCCGATAACCGGAAGCGCGTGTGGCTCAAGCCCATGGGAAACAACATCAGCTGGAAGCGAGGGGTTATCATTAGGCTCTCCTCATCGGTGCCATAGAGAAAACGGGTGCCATAGTTGAGGTTTACCCGGATCAATGAGGTGGAGAAGTTAACCTGATGCGCCATGTAAGCTGACAACCGGGTGTTATTCAATTTGTTGCGCGCGTTCCGGCTGTAGCTGAGTTCCAGATCAGGGTTGCGGGGGATGGAGTATCCCGCCGAGTCGATCACCTCCCACTCATTAATGCGGTCGGAGAAGTGCTCCCTTTGGGCCGTAACGCCCCACTCCAGGCTGTTTGTTTGGTTGAGATGGTGCTGTCCTTTCACCGAGACGGCCGTAACGGTTCCCAGCAGGTCGTTGCGGGCATGTTGCAGGTATTCGCCCACGCCAATGTTGGTCACCGACTGGTTGTCGCCCATGCCCAATACCTCCTGAAGCCAGTAAGCTCCGGCTATGTCGTAACTCTCCTCTTCAAAGGCGCGGTAGTGACTGGCCGCCAATTCCAGATGGTGTTCTTTGGCGGGATTGAAATTGAGTTTTACCGCCCCCATTCCGGTCTCGAACCGGTCTCGCTCCTGGCCGGCAAAATAAATTTTTAGCCGTTTCACATCGCTCAAGGTGCCAAAGGTGGTTTCCCGGTCGGTGGGCTTAAAATGGTAGCGGTTTAAAGCATAGTAGGCCAACCACTCCAGCGATACTTTCTCCGAAAACCGGTAGGTAAAGAAAGCTTGTGCATCCGAAAATGTGGGGTTGTAATCGCCTTCGGTATCGAGTGTGCCCAGCAAATAGCGGTTGGTTTTATGACGGTATCCGCCAATCCACGAAAGCTTTTGGTTGCGGGTTTGGCCCTGTATATAGGCGCGGGCGCCCAGCAGGTTTACATTGCCACCGGCACTGGCCGAGTCGGGTTTTTTATAGCGAATGTCCAGCACCGAGCTCATCTTATCGCCATATTGTACTCCAAACCCGCCGGCGGAGAAGAAGACCGATTCCACCAGGTCGGGATTCACTATGCTGAGGCCCTCCTGTTGTCCGCTGCGTATCAGCATAGGGCGGTACACCTCTATGCCGTTGATATACACCAGATTTTCGTCGAAGTTGCCGCCGCGCACTCTGTATTGGGTGCTAAGCTCATTGCCCGACGAAACACCCATCTGCGAGCGCACCAAACCTTCGATGGCATACCCCGAAGGCATGGGTAGTTTTCCCGAAACGGAGGGGTCAATTTTTTGTACGGATTGATCATTGTTGAGGGTGCCTTTCACCGTCACCTCTTTAAGTTGCCTTTCATGTATTTCCAGACGTATGAGCAGGCTGTCGGCGGCTTCGGAAGCATTGTGCAGGATCAATTCGCGGGGTAAATATTCCACGCGCGAAAACTGAAGATGGATGGGATAGTGGGCCGTAGTTACCACCCCAAAGGAGCCGTCAGCCTTGGTTACGGTTCCCCGGTTTTGCCCGGCCACCAGCACGTTAACCATTTCAAGCACCTTCCCCGATACCGATTCTACACGCCCCCTAATGGTTATTTGTGGCTGGGCGGCAAGTGCTGTAGAAATACAGAAAAAGGCGAACAATAATACGAGGCGCTGTAAAACCATGTTGCAGGGGTGAAGTCTCTGTTTTGCAAAAGCAAAAATAGATAAAAAAAAATGATTCTATTCCCATTCAACCATTTGAGCCATTTTGGGTTTATATTGTCAGAGGCACTGCAAGGCTAAGGCTTTGAGCATTGTCGAAATGATTTGCATCATTTCGACACAAATAGATTTCTCCCTTCGGTACCAATGACAGAATTTTGTATAAATCACATTATCAATAGATTCCTCACCCTTAAGGGTTCGGAATGACAAGGTGTTGGTGGCAAATGGCGTAGAGTAAAGGAGGTTGAAAGTGGCGCTGCCACTTTCAACCTCCTTTACTCTACGCCCCATCTTACCTAAGGCTGCCGGTCATTTCGACCGCAGGGAGAAATCTGTTTTGGCTCAAAGATGTACATCTTTGAGCCAAAGTGATTGCTGGTTCTTTGGCCGCCATGCGCCTACGCTGAAGCTTCAGCTTAAGCGTAGAGCTTGCCCAAGGTGCTGCAGTAAAACAGAACTGATATTTGACCAACCTTTTGATTTTTAAATTATGAATAGCAGTCGTTTCCTTATCCTGTTTTCTATTTCCCTTTTCGCAGCTGCCTGCCACTATACTACAAAGGAGACCGGCTCAGCGGAAAGTTGCCTGCCTGGATCTGCTGCTTCCCGTTTTATTCAACCCAGGGAATCCGGTTCCACTAAAACAACAGATGATGATGGTGAACGGCTGCATCCTGATGGTATGGTATTGATTGCCGGAGGCACTTTTATGATGGGTGCTAAGGAGAATCGTTTTGCCAAACCCGATGAGTTTCCCGAACATCCAGTGAAGATCAGCGGGTTTTATATGGATGTACATCCCGTAACCAATGCCCAATTCAAAGCGTTTGTGGAAGCCACCGGTTACCTAACCACCGCCGAAAAGCCGGTTGACTGGGATGAATTGAAGAAGCAGCTGCCTCCGGGTACGCCCAAACCACACGATTCCCTTTTGCAGCCCTCTTCGCTGGTTTTTAAATCGCCCGATCACGAAGTTTCCCTCAATCAGGCTTTGGCATGGTGGCAATGGACGGCGGGTGCAAATTGGAGGCATCCTTCCGGGCCGGGAAGCTCCATCGAGGGAAAGGATAACCTGCCGGTGGTTCATGTTTCGTGGTACGATGCACAGGCCTATGCCCATTGGGCCGGAAAGCGCCTGCCCACCGAGGCAGAATGGGAATATGCGGCACGCGGAGGTCATAACGACTACATCTATCCCTGGGGAAATCAACCTGTTGGGCCTCAAAGGGCTAATTACTGGCAAGGCCGGTTTCCCTATCACAACCAGGCCGACGACGGGTTCCCGGCAGCTGCTCCTGTGGCCTCCTTTCCGTCCAATGGCTTTGGCCTTTACGATATGGCCGGCAATGTTTGGGAATGGACAGCCGACTGGTATCATGCCGACTATTACAAGACCTTTTCGTCGCAAAACACAGCTCTTAATCCTCCGGGACCGGCCTCCTCTTATGATCCAATGGAGCCCGGGATTGCTAAAAAAACCATAAGGGGTGGCTCTTTTCTGTGCAACGACTCTTATTGTGCCGGTTACCGGGCCTCTGCACGGATGAAGTCTTCGCCCGACTCGGGAATGATGCACCTTGGCTTTCGTTGTGTCAAAGATGCGAAATAGAAGAACCTGAAGGTCTGAAACAGTTCAACTTTTTCTATTATCTTTGAAAAGAATGATAGAGTATTTAGATAAGGCACTTGAAAGTTTTAAAGAATAAAACCACAGAGGTGATTGAAATTGAGCAGTTTGATTATCAGTTAGAAGCAACTATTCAACTAATGAATCTAAAATGAAGCGTAAAATTTTAATGTCACATCGGTTGCCCTACCAACCTTTTGCTATTCTTAAGCAAGACTATGAGCTTATCTGGCCCGGGGGTGATTCCTTTGCTGAAGAGGAGTTGTTAGAATTGTTGCCATCGTGCGATGTGGTTGTGGCTGTTTATAGCAAACCCTTTGATAAAGAAGCGATTAAGGTCGCCTCCAATCTTAAGTTGATTGCCAACTTTGGTGCCGGAACGAATAATATTGATGTCGAAACCGCTACCCAAAAGGGGATAGTGGTGACCAATACGCCCGATGCAGTTACCGAACCTACGGCCGAGGTGGCCATGGGGTTGATAGTGAGTATAGCGCGCAGAATTCCGGAACTGGACCGGGCACTCCGGCAGGGTTTGATTAAAAGCTGGGGGGTGCTTGACAATATGAGCAACACCCTTGAAGGTAAAACATTGGGTATAGTTGGCATGGGAGCCATAGGCAGGTCTCTGGCCCGGCGGGCCTTAGCTTTCGGGATGCGCATTGTTTACCACAACCGCAACAGACTGGACGCCAGCATAGAGGAGAAGTTTGAAGCCCGCTATACCGATCTTGAGAGCCTGCTTCGACATTCCGACTATGTTTCTCTAAACGTACCTCTCACCGCCGACACGACCCGGCTTATCGGGGCTCCGGAACTGAAACTGATGAAGTCAACAGCCTATCTTATCAACACCGCCAGAGGAGCCGTAGTGGATCAAAAAGCTCTTATTGAGTCGCTTAAACGGAAAGAGATTGCCGGTGCAGCACTTGATGTATTTGAAAATGAGCCGAATGTGCCTGCCGAACTGTTAACGATGAATAATGTGGTGCTGTTGCCCCATATGGGTGGCGCTACCCATGAAGCGCGGGAGATGATGTCGAAACAGGTAGCCCGCATTATAGGAGATTTTTTCGCGGGACGAAGAGAATTGCCGGTGGTGAATCCCGGAGTTTGGAATTCTTCTGCACTTAGGTTTAAAAAAGGATAATAAGAAACCGTTTATCATGACTAAACAAATTCAAATCACATTGCCCGAGATGAAGCGTGGGTGTCATCTGATTACCAGCCATATTGTATCTCAGCTTCCCGATCTGCCCAACGAGGGTCTGCTCAATATTTTTTTGCAGCACACCTCGGCAGCGCTCTCTCTCAACGAAAATGCCGATCCCTCGGTATTGGACGACCTTGGTGCAGGGCTTGACCGTCTGGCACCCGAGGATGCATCACTCTACACCCACACCATGGAAGGTTCGGACGACATGCCGGCACATATTAAAAGCTCGTTACTGGGCGTGTCGCTTACCATTCCCATTACCAATCACCGTTTGGCCATGGGCATGTGGCAGGGTGTCTATCTGTGCGAATTCAGAAATTACGGAGGGCCCCGGAGGCTGGTGGTGACGATACAGAGTTAGAGGGGTGGGAGGCGAGAC